>Ga0137379_10007668_pt1 | contig 10239 bp, 9 predicted proteins | sample SagtaG_18_FD_104812 | JGI IMG/M metagenome (GOLD analysis project Ga0137379, IMG submission 104812) | Vadose zone soil microbial communities from Sagehorn Ranch, Mendocino, California, USA - Sage2_L_80_16 metaG | ecosystem: Environmental > Terrestrial > Soil > Vadose zone | place: USA... | reverse complement strand
TAATTTCTGCCGGAAGCTTCGGCGACAATCTTTCTTGGTGGATTGATGACGACATCTCGACGGGCGGCTCAGGAGCTAACGGGGGATTGGGTGACGGCTATCTGAGAATAAACGACCTCGGCCATCGTCTCGGCTTGCCCAAAGACGCCCTGAACCTCCGCGTTGGACAGTTCGAACTCGACTTGCCATTCACCCAGGCCCGCACCATCAACCTGACCGACTACGACATTCTTGACGAGGCTGCCGTCGCGGGCGCTCTGGGCACCACAAACAACCCCTTTACACTGGGCGCGCCGCAGCGCGGGCTTGAGATCGGCGGTTACCCAAACGACGGGAACTTCAACTGGTCGGTTGCCGTCACGAACGGAAGCAATGACAACCCGCCGCTCAGCAATGGGAAAAACGTTTACGTCAATGTATTTGAGCAGTTCAATCTCGACCGTGACCACGCGCAACGAAAGGAGGTGCAGGCGGCCGGTCCGACCGGACCGCACGACCACACCTCGCTCCGCCTCGGGGCCTTCTACGACTACGGCCGGAATTCCCTCAACGCGGATGGGACGGCGTTCCCCGGCTTCGGCGCCATCGATGAGCCTTACTCCCGTGCTGGGGGCTATTTCCGTTTCCGATATCAGAACAAGTTCGAACTCTACGGAATGGGAATGTATTCACACGATGCGGACCTCATTCCGAATACAACCACGATGGGCTTGGATCACGGGCCGCCTGTGAATTTCAGTGGGGGCTTCGCCGAGGCGGAGTTCTGGGCCTATCCCTGGCTCATTCCTCTCATGAGGTACGACGTGGTGAACGCCCCCTTTGACTTCTCTGCCGGAGTCTCCAGAAAGTTCACTCGCAACCGGTTCAGCCCCGGCGTCCAGGTGCTGGTTCGCCCCAACATCAAGTTGGTGTTTGAATACCAGCATACATTCGAGCAACCCGTGGCCGCCACGAACAGGTTCTTCCGCGCCAATGGCGCCCAGGGAGGGATTGACTTCTCTTTCTGAGCGTCACTTTGGCGGCCGGGCGATTTTTTAGGATTTCGAATTCAATCACAGCGGAGGAAAAGTCATGATAAGGTGGCATCTCTCGATCGCCGCCTTGGTCCAGGCAGGCTTTGCATTCCAGGTGCGTGCAGGCGATGCAAAGAACACGTGACTTGCAATTCCTCCGGAGCCAGGCGTGTAAGGAGGTTCAGTGCCCTCGCTCGGTGGGGAGCGAGTGGTCTGCCAATGTCACCTGTCCATCCACTGTCTTGGCAGGGCCGGTGTCCCCATTCAGATTCGAGTCCGGTTCGTCTACACCGAAGGAGGAAAACTATGAATCGCCTCAGGCGCGGAGCGCCACTCGCCTTGATTATTTCCTTTCTGCTCTTATCAACCGAAAGCCGGGCCGGCGAGATCAAGGGCCAAGTGAGCGCGGCGGGAAGTCTCTCGACCGAATCCGTCGTGGTTTACCTGGACGCGATCCCGGGGAAAACTTTTGATGCGCCCACCAAGCACGCCATTATGGACCAAAGGCACTTGAAGTTCATCCCACAAGTCCTGGTCGTGCTCCAAGGGACGACGGTGGATTTCCTGAACAGTGACTCGACCCTGCACAACGTCTTCTGGCCAGACATCGGCGGAAACAAGAAGCTCGCCGCAAATCTGGGCACGTGGCCCCAAGGACAGAAAAAGTCCTTCACGTTCAACAACCCGGGCGCGATCACGCTTTTGTGCAACGTCCACCCGGAAATGTCCGGGTACGTCGTGGTGGTTACGAACCCGTATTTTGGCGTCACGAATAAGGAGGGGGCCTTTGAGATCAAGAACGTCCCCGCGGGCCATTACACGCTGAAAACCTGGAGCGAAGAAGGCAAGCCCCTCACCCAAGCGGTCGATGTGTCGGACGCGGCAACCACCGTCGATCTCACGATTCGGCGCTGACATCCGCTCCGACTCGGATCGCTTTAGCGGATTGAAAGACGAGTCCTCGGCGGTTCGAGGACTCGCGGATGGCCGGAACAGTCTTTCATGGCACCCCGCACCAAGCTGGTCAATCTCGAGTGGCTGGAGTCGAACTTCCCGTGCATGCAGGCCTGCCCGGTCCACACGCAGGCGGGCCGGTACGTGACCTTGATTGCCCAGGGACGGTACCGAGAGGCGTACCGATACGCTCGGGAGCCCAATCCCTTCGCTTCCATCTGCGGGCTCGTCTGCAGCCACCCGTGCGAGACGGCTTGCCGGCGCGGAAAATTCGACGCCCCCATCTCGATCCGAGCGCTCAAGCGCTTCCTCACTGAGCGGCACGGCCCTGAATCCCGCGACCCCGTGGATATCTATAGTAGCAAGCCGGAAATCACGCACACGGAGAAGATCGCCGTGATCGGCTCAGGTCCGGCGGGACTGGCCGCCGCGCACGATCTGGCAGTGATGGGTTATCCGGTCACAGTGTTTGAGGGGGCCCCGGTTCCGGGCGGCATGCTCCACCTTGGTATTCCGGAGTATCGCCTACCACGGGACGTGTTGCAGGCCCAAGTTCGCGAAATCCTCGATTTGGGCCCCCAACTGAACCTCAACGCGCGCCTGGGCAGGGATTTTTCGCTGGCTGATCTAAACGCGCAGGGTTTTAAAGCCATCCTCCTCGCCATCGGACTTCACCGCAGCCGTGAGCTGCCTATACCCGGCCACGATCTCGATGGGGTGATCAAAGGCGTGGATTTCCTGCTGAACGCCAATCTTGGTTACCGGCTTTCCATTGGCAAGCGCGTGGTGGTGATTGGCGGTGGCAATGTGGCTATCGACGTTGCCCGCGCTGCCCTTCGCGAGCAGCAGTCCCTGACGCTCGAAGCCCTGAGCAGCACGCTCTTGCCCGACCACCTCTCCCCGACGGAGCAGGAAGTCGCCATGAAAGAATTGATGGATGTCTCGCGGGCCGCCCTGCGCATGGGCGCGCGCGAGGTCCTTCTGGTCTGCCTCGAGTCTCGGGAAGAGATGCCGGCGTTCGAGGAGGAAATCGACCAGGGCCTGGAGGAGGGACTGAAACTTCATCCGTCGCTGGGGCCCAAACATTTCGTGGGACGCGACGGGAAACTGACCGGCGTAGGGACAATTCGCTGCCTGTCTGTCTTCGACGCTGAACACCGATTCAATCCTACGTTCGAGCCCGGGACGGAGTCGGTCATTCCTTGCGACACCGCAATCCTGGCGATCGGTCAGGCCTCCGACCTCTCGTTTCTTACTCCTGCAGACGGCGTGGAAACGACCCGCCAAGGCACCATCAAGGTCAATCCCGAAACCCTGATGTCCACCGCGCCTGGAATTTTTGCGGCCGGGGACATCGCCTTCGGACCTCGCGCGGTAATCAACGCGGTAGCCGACGGAAAGAAGGCCGCCGACCAAATCGATCGGTATCTGACTGGGGAGGTCTGGCGACCCCGGCCGAAGTACGTTCAGATCACGGTCTTGGACCACCACCAAATGGCCGCCGCCTTCGACGAGTATTCCCGCCTTCCTGTGCCTGTGCTGCCCGTCGAGCGCCGGACCGGCTTTACCGAAGTCGAGACGGGCTACAGCGAGGACCAGGCTCGTCGCGAGGCAGACCGGTGCTTGCGCTGCTGGGTCAACACCATCTTCGACGGCAATGAGGCTGAGGGAACGGAATGCATCCTTTGCGGCGGTTGCGTGGACGTCTGCCCTGAAAACTGCCTTTCACTTATTCCGATCAGCCAATTGAAGGTCAGCGACGCCGTAAAATCGGAGCTCATTCGCGAGGCGCCGTACCATGTGGCAACCCTCCAGCACCTTGACGCCACGGAATTGCCGGCTGCGGAAGGCGCCGTCATGGTGAAAGACGAGACCATCTGTATCCGCTGTGGGCTCTGCGCGGAACGCTGTCCGGCCCACACCATTACCATGGAAGCATTCGAAGTATTCGACCGCGACCCTGAGGCTTCGACCTTGCTCAGCCTTCCTGAGCGTAGTCGAAGGGACGAAGCGATTGCGGAGGTGGTCATCAAGTGAGCGACCAGCCAAGCCAATCTCCCGCCCCCGAAGCCCCCAATCAAACGGAAGTCGGCCGCCGCGATTTTTTCACCCTCGTCGCGGGCGGCGCCCTGGGTGTCGCTGCCTTGGGGGCGGGCGTCGTAACCGTCGGGTTTGTTTCCCCCAACGTGCTCTTCGAACCCCCCACAAGTTTCCGCGTCGGTCACCCGGACGATTATCCGCCCGAGTCGGTGACCTACTTCGAAGACCAGCAGGTGTATCTGGTTCGGACGCAAGAGGGATTCTATGCGGAGTCGGCGGTCTGCACGCACCTGGGCTGCATCACGCGGTGGAACCCCGAAGCCGGGGCGATTCAGTGCCCTTGTCACGGCAGCCAATACCAAAAGGACGGGAGCGTGGTCCAGGGACCTGCTCCGCGTCCGCTGCCTCACTTCGCCGTGCGGCTCATGCCCGACGGGAATCTTTTGGTGGACAAATTGGAACAGGTCGCGAGGACGCAAGTCCTAAAAGTTTAACAGCTTGCTGAAAGACCCGAAATTGTCATGCTGAGCGGAGCGAAGCATCCCTGTATTTCCTTGAAAGCAAATGCCGGGGTCCTTCGCGGAGTATATCCTGAGCGGAGCCGAAGGGCTCAGGACGACATGCGTTAATTGCCTTTTTCATCAGCCCGCAAGGAAACCAATGGGCACAGCGCCGACGGACCGATGGCTAGAGCAGCTACGAGCCACCCGGGTGTGGAAGTCCGTTTTCCGCCGCGGCCCTGCGCGCACCAACCGGACCCGCAGCCTGGCCATTTTCGGCAACTTGTTTCTTCACGCCCTGCCAGCCAAGGTGCGGGAAAAGAGCCTCCGCGTGCGCGCGACGTACTACCTAGGTTCATTTTCTTTCTACTTGTTCGTCGTGCTGACGGTCACCGGCATCCTCCTCATGCTCTACTACCATCCTGCCGTGCCGAAGGCTTACATTGATATGAAAGACCTTCGCTTCGTTGTTTCCAGCGGTGTTCTGCTGCGAAACCTGCACCGGCTGGCAGCCCAAGCAATGGTCATCGCAGTCTTCTGGCACATGTACCACGTCTTCTACCGCGGCGGTTACCGCCCCCCGCGCGAGTTCAACTGGGTGGTGGGCGTGGTGCTTCTCCTGCTCACCTTATTCTTGAGTTACACGGGTTACTTGCTGCCGTGGGATCAACTGGCCTTCTGGGCGATCACGGTGGGAACAAACATCATCGGATACACACCCGTGGTAGGGCAAAGGATCCGCTACTTGCTCCTGGGCGGGAACATTATAGGGGAGAACGCGCTGCTGCGGTTCTACGTCCTGCACTGCGTCATCCTGCCGATTCTGGCAGCCGGGGCCATCGGCGTCCACTTTTGGAGGATTCAGAAAGACGGCGGCCTGACCGTTGGAGAAGAGGATGAGTCAAAAGAGTAGCTACGAGGCGGGCTTTGGCTCGGACGCCGTTAAGGACCCCCAGCGCATTGTCTTCGTTACGAAGAAGACTTCCGCCAAGGTCAAGGGGCGTGCGGGGAAGCAACTCATGTCTTTCCCTCACGTGCTGCTTCGCGAGGCCATCGCCCTCGAGATACTGACCGTCGCGCTGGTGGGTGTGGCGCTGGCCTGGGACGCCCCGCTGGAACAACTGGCGAATCCACTGTTGACGCCCAACCCCGCCAAGGCGCCCTGGTATTTTCTTGGGCTCCAGGAGTTGCTCCACTATTTTCCGCCGGTCGTCGCGGGGATTTTGATGCCCGGGTTGGTGGTCGCTGCTCTGGTCGTGGTGCCTTATTTTGACGTCAATGTCAAAGGCGAGCCCCTCTGGGCTGCCGACAGGCGCCGGCGTTCCCTCATCTTTTTCGGTGCGGCCATGGTCCTTCTCCTCATTTTCGGATTTTATCGCGCCTGGGATGTCGTCGTGCCCACCGCAATTTGCGGGGCATTGGCGCTGGTCGGTTTTATCGCGCGGCCGAGCGGAAACCGCCTCACGGAATTTTTCCGCAGCCGGCCCCTTTCGTGGTGGGTGATGAGCTGGTTTATCGCCGTGTCGCTCACTCTCACACTCATTGGGACCCTTTTCAGAGGGCCAGGGTGGTCATGGGTCTGGCCTTGGAGATGAAATGCCTTCCGAGGAAATGGGAAAAGTCTCAAAGAGGCTTCGCGCCGCGTTCGCGCTTTCCTCGGTGGTCTTTGTGGCCGTACTCGCCGCCTCGCCTGTTCGAGATTACTTTCGCGAGTGGAAACGATATGAGAGATCTTACGTCCGCTTCGCTCAAACCCGCCCGGATACCCGCGCCCTGTTGGCGGATTTTCGATTTGGCATCGACCAGATTTGGGCGCCTCAACTGAACGTCGTTGACCGCTGCACGACCTGCCACCTGGGCATCTCCGAACCGACCCTTCAGGACGTTTCGGTTCCCCAACCTTTTCGCGCGCACCCTCCGATTCCCCACCACGTTCAGGACTGGGGCTGCGTGGTCTGCCATCGTGGCCAGGGGCTCGCCACGGAGGTGACCGAGGCGCACGAAACGACTCTGGCCTGGGAGCAACCCCTTTTGCCCATCCGGTACATCCAGGCCTCGTGTGGCGCATGCCACGAAGACGACCTCCCGGAAACACCCCAATTGAGCCGGGGCCGGGAGCTGCTGACGAAATTCAATTGCGAAGGATGTCATCGCCTGCAAGGCATCGAACGTCCAGCCATGATTGGCCCCGACCTCAAGAATATCGGAACCAAGGTCAGCCGCGAATGGATATACAAGTGGTTAAAGGAGCCGCGCACCATCCTCGACAGCCAGGGCAACATCGCGGTGAATGGCTACGAGTATGAGGAAACTCCGCGGATGCCCAAGTTTCGCCTTGGCGAGGCGGAGCTCCGAGACTTGTCTGCTTACCTGAGCACGCTGAAGAGCCGCGCGGTTGAGCCCTACCAGTTTGAGGCGCGCGTCGTGGCTGCCTGGCAGAAGCGACCCGACCTCGTCGATCGCGGCGAGCTGCGCTTTCGACAGATGTTTTGCACGGACTGCCACGCTCTGGCCGTCGTACGGGCCGGCACCACAACGATGATCGGCGGTGACATTGGACCCGAACTCACAAAAGTGGGGAGCAAAGTGAATCCCGACTGGCTGGTCCGTTGGCTGCGCGATCCCCAATCGTACTTGCCCCAGAGCAAAATGCCGCGCTACGAGTGGTCCGACGAAGACCTGTACACGGTGACCCAGTACATCGAGAAGCGGCTCGTTGACCCCGACTTCATGAGCAGCATCCCGAAGCTCGGCCCTGCCACCCCCTCCGAGACCCAAAACGGGCGACTCTTATTTCTCGAGAAGGGCTGCGCCAGTTGCCACCGCATCACGGGGATAGCTCCTCAGCAGGATTTTGGACCGGACCTCTCGGCTCTGGGCGGCAAGAGCGTTTCCGAACTCTACTTTGGCGAAGCCAAGGTTCCTCACACGTTGATTGCCTACATTCAAGCCAAGATTGCCGACCCGCTTAAGGTCAACCCCGCGGCGCGCATGCCACAATTCAACCTGAATCCAGCCGACTTGGACGCCATCACCACTGCTCTGTTGAGCATGAAAGGCACGCCGACAAACCCGGGCTTTGCCTCGCTCGTTGCCCCCTCGCACCACGCGAGCTTCAATGTGGCGGGGGAGTTCGGCCAAATCTACGAACGTTACCGGTGCTACGTGTGCCATCGGTTCAATGGCTATGGCGGAACGCTGGCTCCAGACCTCTCGTTCGAAGGCAGCCGGGCCCAGCGCGGGTGGTTGTTGAGCTACTTGAAGGACCCACTAACCCTGCGCCCCACTCTCACCGCCCGGATGCCCCAGTTCAACATGACGGCCGAAGAAGCCAACACCGCCGCCGACTACCTCGAGCTTGTGATGCAAAGCCCCTTGGTCAATAAGGCCAGCGTGAGTTCCAAGGACTTCACGGCTGAGATCGCGGCCCTGGGCAAGCAGCTCTACGAGGTGAAGTATCAGTGCCAGGCCTGCCACACGATTGGGTCGAGCGGAGGTTACGTGGGGCCGGCCCTTACCAATGTGGGGAACTGGTTGAACCCGGCGTGGATCGAGGCTTGGCTCAGGAATCCGCAGGCCCTAATCCCGGACACCATTGAGCCGCGCCACGAATTTCCGGAATCAGAAATCAAGGCTTTGACCGCCTACCTTCTCACCCTAAAGCAAACCGCGCCCGTCAGCCGACGGGCTGGCCGGGCTTCGCTTCGTCCCGCGTACGCGGGATCAGCCCTTCGACGGGGCTCAGGGTCTTCGACGTCTTCGGCAACCGGAGGGGCAAAGTGAGGCGCTTCGCTCCCATTCTGGCACTAATGTTTCTGGGGTTCGTCAGCGCGTGCCGAAAACACGGTTCGGCTTCGCTCACCGTCCCTGAGCCCAATCGAAGGGAGAGCGCGCCACTGCCTCCCGATTCCCTGCGCAGCACCTATGACACGGAGCAGGACTGGAGCAACCCGGACCACGTGATTCCGCTGAACTATGAGCAGTCGCAAGGGAAACGGCTCTTCTACGCTTATTGCGTGTGGTGCCATGCCGACTCGACGCCGGCCGGCCCCTCCAATCGGGCCAACCTCACGCCAAATCCACATCTCATTAATGATGGGACGGCACTGAACGCGCTGAGCGATCAATACATGGAGGACATGATTGCGCTGGGGGGCAGTGCTTTGGGAAAATCGGCGATGATGCCGCCTTACGGAAAGTCGCTCGACCGGGATCAGATTCGCGCCTTGATTGCGTACATGCGGGCGGTGGCCCAGCCGCCCTACCAGAAGCCCGCGCGGCCGGGACCGTCGTACGAACGGAGATAGAGCATGTCTGCCACTTCTGTGTTGCTTCGAGCATGTCTAGTCCTATCGCTGTTGCCTCTTTGGGAACTGAGTTCGGCCCAGGCCCAAATCAACCCGGCGGAAATAAGCCATCCCCGGCCGAAGTCTCTCGAGCAGACCTACCTTTCCAAACTCGTCGCGCTGAACCATGACATCAGCCAAACCAAGTTCCCTTTTCCCTTTACGCTCAGCCGGTACATCGGCCTTGACCCCAAGAATCCCTTGGCAGCCGACCGGCGTGGCTTGGAATTCGTGATTTTTCACGGCCGGAGCATTCTGAAGGTTTCCGGCAACTACTACGCCGCCTTTAATCCCGCTCTGCTGACCGAGAACCAGCGTGCCAACCGCGCCTTGGATGAGGTCGTCGTTCCCATTTTGCGCCTCCTTCCTCGCTATTTCGCGGAGCCTCTCAGCTTCGATGGGTTTGGGTTTGAGGTGTCCTACCACGTTCGGGCGAAAGAGCCGAGCTACGATTACGAAGGCGCGGAAGTGCTGACGCTGGTCTTTACCAAGGCGGACGCTTTCCGCTACCCCGCCATCCAGCAGGACTCGGAACGACAGGAAGTCCTTGATGCCTCCGAAGTTTACTTGAACGGCAAGGAATTCGGGCTTGCCTTGAACGCGCGCGACCCTTTCGACGTCGAGGCGCTGCCCAAACCGCGGTAGCCGCCGCGCGGAACTCTTCGGCCCTCGCGCGCGTATAATGAGACGGGAGCATTCAGCAACCCTGGGTTGGAGGCGTGACCATGTTCTGTCCCCGATGCGGTCGGGAGTACTCGGATAGGGTCAATTTCTGCTGCCAGTGCGGCGCGGCAATGTTCGCCCCACCGGCGGAGCATAAACTTAGGCGGTCGCGGCACGACAAGAAAATCGCCGGCGTCTGCGGCGGCTTTGGCGAATACCTGGGCGTGGATCCGACGCTGGTTCGGCTAATTTGGCTGGTGGCGGTGGTTTTCGGCGGAACCGGCTTGCTCGCCTACTTGATCGCCTGGATCGTCATGCCGGAAGAGACCTTGGCGGAGACGAAGGCTGCGGTTCCGGCCCAGACCGGCGCCGCGCCCGCCGCGAGCCGTTAGCCGCGCCCGCTTCGCCCGCCTCCGAGTGTCAATTTTCGGGAGCAAGGGGAAGTGTTTTTCGCTGCGCTAACAGAGCAGGCGGCGGAGTTTCGCCGCTTGCCTTGGATTCTTAGCCAACATCAAACTGCGAAGGCGGCGGAATTCGTCCGGCTCGATTCTCTGCACCGTCCCTCGGCCTCGATTGGGACTAAAGGCGAGAATGTGGTCCAGGTCGGGGCGCCGTAGCAGCGGATGATCGAGGCGCACGGCGCCGTGCGGCCGGAGAAAATCCACGAGTGACCCCATCCCCACGTCCCGGCCGTCGGAGGCCGCGCGCGTGACGCCGACCACG
>Ga0137379_10007663_pt1 | contig 10243 bp, 9 predicted proteins | sample SagtaG_18_FD_104812 | JGI IMG/M metagenome (GOLD analysis project Ga0137379, IMG submission 104812) | Vadose zone soil microbial communities from Sagehorn Ranch, Mendocino, California, USA - Sage2_L_80_16 metaG | ecosystem: Environmental > Terrestrial > Soil > Vadose zone | place: USA... | reverse complement strand
TTGGCCGCGTGGAAAGCTTATCTTTTTCCGTGCGCAACGACAGGAGAAAATGAGGGGCTATTGCGAGCCTGCAAGACGCACCCCCAATTCAGAATTTCGAAGAAGGGAAAAACCAGCATGGCGCGTTGCGGTCTAACGAGAATTGTCCCGAGGCCTTGCTATTGAACAAACGCTGAGGCGCCGTAGCGTAAGTCGTGGAACCGTCGAAGTCGTCCCCAGATAAAACGCCATTTGAGCGTTTCAAACGGCTGACAACGCGCGTGATGGGGACTCCAGAGAGCGAAATGGACGCCCGCGAAATAAAATATCGCGCCGCGAGAAAAACCAAGAATCGTCGCAGGCACCGTTAGCCCTTTTTCACCCTTCTTTGAAATCGCCAGTGTGTTCGTGCGCCTCGATGATGTTACCCGCTTTATCCTGAACGCGAATGACGGCGTTATCTGGTCCACACGGCCGAACGAATCATGGTGCCGCTGATTTCGCGCCGGATTGCGGTGCGCTTTGTGGCGTGCGAATCTTGGCGCAATGCTTTATCGTAAACCAGTTCTCGCGATGTTGCTGGGGCTGATTTCCCTTTCGTTTTTCGGAACGCTGGGAGTGAGCGCGGCGATGTTTCCCGACAATTACGACTGGCGTTACCACGTGATTTCCAACTTGCTTTCGCCGCGCGACAACCCCCAACATTATTGGCTATCAGCCTGCGGAGTCTCGCTTGCGGCTTTGTTGATGCTACCGCTCGCCGGATATTTACGGCGGCATTTACAAATAACCTCGCCACGCGCCGCAGTCGTGAGCGGCCGGGCTTTCGGGGCAGGAATTGTTGCGCTGATTTGTGCATGTCTTGTTGTGCCGCAGCACATGCACGCTGTTCTAGGAATTCGGCGGTTGCACGAACTTCTCGCTCGCTCCTCCGCCGCATTCATGGCAATGGGAATGTTGTCTGGCTGTTGGTGCGCGTGGAACTGCGCAGGCCAACTAGCAGTATTTGACAATCAGCCGTCACGCTTCGCCGCGTGGCGCTTTCTGCTTTGCTCACTAACTACCAATCGTCCATTCCCTCTGATCCGTCATGGCCGCACATGTTCTTCAGTTGATTTTTGACAGATAGCAGTCGCGCCTTCAGTCCTCGAATATAATCAAGATCAAGATTATCGGATAGCTCCCATTCTTTGAGCAGGGCTTTCAGTCCGGCAATGCGCTGGCATTTTTTAATTACTCGGTCGCTGTTGCCGTTATCTCGAATGGTTTCCATACCATTTCATTGCGCGGCGCGAGATGTCATCGGCTTTCTTCGTTCTCTTGGACCCGCGACCAAATTATCGGGAACAGACGCCCGGCGCGATGAGAAAACTTTACCACTTTTTGAAATCGCCAGCGTGCTCGTGCGTCTCAATCACGTTGCCCCCTTCATCGAAAACGCGAATCACAGCATCATGTGAACGGCTGAAAAACTTGGCAAAGCCGATTGCGTTGCTGATTGCATTTGGCCCGGCATACCACAGCGAACCGAACGGGAGCGCATCACTGATTAGATCGGTAGTATCCTAACTTGAATAACGATTTCGCGGATCGAATGGCCATGCCACTGTTAATCCTTATCACTGGCTGCCTGTGGTACCCGTGGTGCCGGTGCCGCCTGTGGTGGGTTTGGATTCGCCCTTAACACCGCCGCCACCTTTGACGTCTTTTACTGGTTTCAGGTCACGAATTATGGCGTCCTTTATGTCCTTTTTGACTCGGCGCCAAGTGGATCGAACTACATTGATGTTTGGGATTCGTGTCTTCATGCTCGAACGGCCTCCCCAATTATTTCGTAGCAACGTTTTAGCGACGAGTCCCGGCGAGAGCAAGCCGAAAAGCTGTTTGATCGCGTGCATGACCTGATGCGAACAAACCGATCACCATTCTTTGAAATCTGCCGTGTGCTCGTGCGTCTTGATAACGTTGCCAGTTTCATCGAAAACGCGAATCACGGCATCGATCTGGGCCCACAATGATGGACTGACCACGCCGTCTCGCCGGGAGAAATACATTCCCTGGAAATGCTGAAAGAGGGTAAAGAAAAACGCGCTAAATCTGAGGATACCGGATCCAAGTCGCCGAAAAGCTGCATGCCACGAAGGTAAATCGCACTAAACTCTGCACTATTGTGCAGAGAGTTTGTGAGATCCCCCCGCTGCACCGTCAGAGCGTTTACAGCCGATTGGCCTCGTTCCATGGGTTTGCGCTCTGATCTGAACGGCCAAATAAACAAGAGAAGGGATTCCGACGAGCACCGCAGCCAGCTGCCCAATTGCCGCAAGGATTTCCCACTTCATAGAAGCTTCTTCGTCCTAGCGAGCGACAAGGTCAGCCACGGCTCCGGCAGGCGCAAACGGCAGACGCTTTCGTCTCACCACTCTTTGAAATCGCCAGCGTGCTCAAGACGCCGTAGATTTAATTAGCGTCAGCGTCCGGCTGATCGCCCTTTGCACCACTCCAAGTAAGCTGATTGCTTCTGGCCCTGTAAGCACAACTTCGAGATGTGCAATCGGGTCGCGGTAAAGAGTTTTTATCTGTTTCAGAGCCGCGTGTAGTTCGTTATCGATTCCCGGCAACCGTAGAATTGTGTCGAGATAGATTCCCATCGCGCCACGCGCCGGACGTGACGCCCCCTTGGAAAGCACTTCATAGTAATGCCTCAGCATCGACTCAACGGCACGCATAAGGTGAAACCCGGCAGCCGTCGGCGATGAAAATGCCAAGCATTTTCCGACTTCTCGTATTTCGATTAGCGTTTCATCAGGTATTAGGTTCGTGCTTTCGAAGAACATCTTCTCCGGCTGGTTGAGCAAGGCATCAGTGGAGAAGATGCCTACCGAAGGAATATAATAAGTGTGCAGCTTGGCAAACTCAGACGATAAGATCGCCTCAAGCATCTCAAACACACTCTTTATAATGATCGCTCTTTCCTCGCGCAGTGGCTCATTAAGCCATTCCGTGAGCATATAAGAAACGGCGGAGTGAAGAATAGTTGCGTGCTCGTGAGCTTTTCCGGACGAAAGGAGCGTGTTATTTGTCAGATGTCGCAGCCAACTTTGCAGAACCATCAAATCCGAAACGATGGTTGCGGGAACTACTCCTACTTGGATTTGTTCAAGAAGGCGGAACGCCTTTCCCATTAAGTACGTGTCATATAAATTGACTCGGTTCATAACCTTTCATCCGCAGTCAACAGCCGCGCTTAATGCGACAACCGCTGCCGAGCGTTTTAGCGGCGACTCTCGGTGACAGCAAGCCGGAAATGGCGTGTTTCGATCACGTTGCCAGCCTCCTCGTAAACGCGAATCACAGCGTCATGTGAACGGCTATAGAACTTGGCGTAGCCGATTGCAATGCTCACCGCGTCCCGGTCAATATACCATAGACGACCAAAGGGCAGCACATCGTCAGACAGATTCAGCGCGGTGGCGGCCGCAAGTACATCGTTCTGGTCACGAAATCGAAAATAGCTGAGTTCATTGCCAGGTGCTCGACCCCGAGCAAGCCAGCGACCTCGGAATCTGTGCCGCGGCCGATTGCTTCTGGATCTAGAACGCCGACCGTTGCGCTTCCCCTTTTGATTTCGTAACTACCGACGCGCAGCGAGGGGAAAACTGCCAGACTGATCTCGCCACTAGACTTTCCGATCCCTTGCGCCGAGATGCGCGTTCGCACGCCGCCGATTTTAGCGCGCTTCGCGAAGTCAGCGTCCAGCATCGTCAAATACGCGCCGGTATCGACCATCAAGTAACATGAAACTCCGTTGATCGCTGCTGGAACACGCAGGTGCCGACGCGAGATCGAAAATGCAATGGGCGTCCAGCCCTGTTCAGTAAGAATCGAGCGCATCGCTTGGCTCACCTCGGCGCCCGGCGCGACCGGCCTCCAGCCGTTTTTAGTCCAGATCAATCTGGCCGTTTGGCCCGCTTCGAAGTTTGTGCGCGGTGGACGGAAATAAATCAGCTGATGCGGCAGATCCAGAACGGCTCCAAATTTGTTCAGTTCGCGCAACCCAAGTACGCCGCTGGGGTTGCCGTAGCGACTGCTGTCAGTTAGTGCCGGAATAACAGCCACTGGCACATTTGTGAGCATGCAATTGCCTGCCGCAAGCGCCTTGATCATAGCAGTGCCGTAAAATTCGCGGCTCTGTCCAAATACGCTACTTAGCTGCGCGTTTGTTTTCAATTCGGTAAGACCGAGCGCCTTCAGGCTCGATCGAAAAATCAGCGTGGCGGGTGACCCCGTGTCGATGATAAGATTGGCTGGCTTACCATTCGAATTAATCGGGAGATGGTAAAAGTTTCCCAGGGGAATGAGTTGCGCTCCGCCGTATCCATTCTTCGTTAAGTAAAGGCCGAGCGCATCCAGCGCGACGGCGCTGTGGCCGAGGTCGAGGTTTAAGAGCAAAATTCCTACGGCGAAAACGGTGCCCGTAGCCGCGGTTAGGCGCATAACGGCCTCCCTAGCGCCTCGTGCCGGCTAGCCCAAGCCGCTCCGCGTCTGCTTTTAGCGCAGCGACTACGTTTGTAATTACCTCGTCCAGTGGCATGCCGAGCTGTTCCGCGCCGCGGACAAAGTCGTCGCGATTGACTGCACGAGCAAAGGCTTTGTCTTTGATCTTCTTTTTCACAGCGCGAAGATCGACGTCGTGGATGCTCTTCGTCGGGCGGACAAGCGCGACTAGGGAAGTGATGCCGCGCTGGTAGAAACTGACATCTCTGAGCTCCCGTCTTTCGTGTGCGGCTGGATTTTTTTGCGTTGCGATTCAATCTTTAAGGAATGCAATCGTGCAGACGATGGCCGCGACCTGCTCTATGCTTGGTCTGGATTGCCCTAATTTTCCTCTCCGTTTGCGCACAAAATATGGCCCAAAATAGCTCGTCCTCTCCGAAGCGGGACATTAACGCCGTACTCGCCGCTCATGACAAGGAGCTGCTCGCGATTCCGGATGTAGTGGGAGTGTATGTTGGCACGCTCCAAGATCGCCGTACGCCGTGCCTCAAGGTCATGCTCGCGCGCAAAAATTCAGAGGCGGAACGCAAAATTCCCAAAGTGATCGAAGGCTATCCGGTTGTTGTTGAGGTAACGGGAAAAATCCGGGCGCTAAGTAAACCCTAGGCGAGCCGCGCAGACAGATACTAAACAGAACGCGCCTTCTGTCCCGCCGTTTGAGGCAGAACAGTAAGGCGCGATGAAGACAAACGAGACTGGATCTCAATCCTCCTCAAAGGACGGGATGGCGATTGCGCGGGCGTGCTGGGAAATCATCGCTGACAATCTCAGCAAAGCCGGTTGGAGTAGGGGCTGCGTCTCAGCGGAGAATCTCTACAGGCCAGCGATACTGAGAAATACAGCTCAGACGGGGAGAGGTACGACTAACGTCTTATTGACCCCATTCCGCGTAGGGCATTAGCATCTTAATCTAAATCAAACGGATTCGAAACCGGCGGAGGATCTTTCCCCGCTAGGTTCTTCGCCTCTTGCGGACCCGCAATCCCAGAGAAGTAATTAGGCGGGGTAAAGGCAGAACCATGAATCCATCGTTTTGGTTAAAAACGGCGATCATATCACTTATCATTTCACTGGCGCTCGTCTGGCCATCGCCCGCCCTGGCGAATAGCACCCAGGCGAGCTTCGACTTGAGCACACCGCAAGGGGGACCATTTCCAAGCGATCACTTCACGATTTCCGACCCGACGCAAAACACTGGATTAAGAATCGCGCTGCTCAAACCCGATTGCGCGGCGCGCCCGTCCGACTGCGAAGACATCGACGTGCTCAACGAGCTTGACGGCTTCAATCTCCAGCCGCGGCTCTCGATTCCGTTTGACGGCACGATCGACGTCGCGAGCGCCACCAGTAAGAGCGTGTTCCTTGTGAGCCTTGGGAGCACGTTGCCCGGTGGGAATTCTGGGGGCCGAGTCGTCGGCATCAATCAGGTCGTCTGGGACACGTTCACGAACACGCTCCACGTCGAGTCGGACGAGCTGCTTGACCAGCACACGCGCTACGTGCTCGTGGTGACTAAGAAGGTGCTGGATGCTGACGGGAAGGCGATCAAGGCGGCGAAGGCGTTCCTCGATTTCGTCGACGACTTGAACACCGCATCGACGGGCGATCCTGCTCTGGATGCCTACCGCACATCGCTTCGGAACGCGCTCGACCAAATCGACGCGGCTGGTGTCGTGCCGCGGGGTGCGGTGGTGGCGGCCAGCGTCTTCACCACCCAGAGCGTGACGGCCCTACTGGAGAAGATCCGCGACCAGATCAAGGCGGGCACGCCGGCGCCGGCCAATTTCCTCCTTGGGCCCGGCGGAAGCCGCACAGTTTTCAGCCGAAACGCGGTGATAAGCCTCAAGGCCAACCGCCAGGTGAGCGCCGACCCGGCCCAGCCCTTGAACTCCGTATCGATCCCCATTTCGGTGCTCGATGTCGTACCGGGCGCGGTGGGCACGATGGCATTCGGGAGGTTTAGCTCTCCCGACTATCGGGTGCATCCGGGAGAGTTCATCCCATCGGTCGGGACCCTCTCCGGAACACCACTCGTTCAAGGAAGCAACAACATCACCTTCGTGCTTTTCCTGCCATCGAGTCCTAAACCGGCGGGTGGATATCCGGTTGCTATCTGGAGCCACGGCGGCGGCGTCGACAAGATCACGAGCGGGTTCGTCGCGGCTAAGCTGGCCCAGCAGGGGATCGCGACGATCGCGATCGACGGGGCGGGGAACGGTTTCGGTCCGTTCAGCACGTACACGGTCACGCTCACTGACTCGAGTTCCGTGACCTTCCCGTCCGGTGGTCGGGGCATCGACCAGAACGGCGATGGGCAGATCGGGCAGGGGGAGGGCTTCAATGCCGCGCCTCCGAGGACACTTCAAGGTAGCAGGGACGGTTTCCTTCAGACGGCCGCGGACAACATGCAACTCGTTCGGGAGATCGAGGTGGGAATGGACGTCGACGGAGACGCTATAGCCGACCTCGACCCTTCGCGGATTTACTTTCACGGACCCTCGGCTGGCGGACTCTTGGCAGCGCTCCTCGTAGCGATTGATCCAAGCATTCGCGCTGGGGTCCTGAACGTACCCGGCAGCGGAGACGAGTCGGGACGGTTGGATGTTAGCCGTGGCTCCATCGGTGCAGAGCTCCAGTCGCGCGTTCCGTCGTTGCTCAACTCACCTGGGATCACAAGCCTGGATGGCCTTCCGGTGAGTTCCCCGTATTTCAACGAGAACATCCCCCTAAGAGCCGGCGCGTCGTTTAGCTCGGTTCTGCAAGATGGGAGCACTCAGGTTATCCGGTCACCGCTGATCAACACGGTCGCCGGCGCCATGGAGATTCAGCAGGTGCTCGAGAACAGCGAGTGGGCGTTTCAGTCAGGTGACTCGACCGCTTACGCCCCGTACCTCCGCCGAAACCCGCTCAGCGGAGTACCCGCGAGGTCAGTGATCGTCCAGTTCGCAAACGGTGACCGGATTGTCCCCAACCCGATGGTGACGGCGATACTACGCGCAGGAGATCTCGCCGACCGTGCCACCTTCGTTCGCACCAATCTGCTCGTTCCGGAAAACCCGCCGCCGTTCGGCAACAACGCGAACCTCTACCCGCATGCCTTCATGTGGAACGCACTCGTCAGCTCGAACCCGACGGTGAGGGCGATCGCTCTCAAGGCGCAACACCAGATCGCCTCATTCTTCGCGTCCGACGGGACCCAGGTAATCGACCCCGACGACGTCGCGCCAGCCCTTGCCCTGCCGATTTTTGAGGTCCCGATCGTCCCGCCGTTGCCCGAGACACTCAACTACTTCCAGTAACACTGTCTGCGGAAACTGTGACACACGGAGAAGGGCAAGCCTGCCTGAGCAAGAGAATATCCCTGACCGAGGGAGCACCACGCATGCGACAGAAAGCGTTTCGTGGGGCACGGCTTCACCTAGCTTCGCCTGCGAGGAAATCGAGAAGCACACACAGAGAAAAGTGATTAGCGCTCTCAGCATCGCTCCTCCTTGTCTATCAAAGTGGAATCGCGGTTGCAATGAGGGAGCTGCACAGCTGTCGATACCAGGAGCTTTCCAGTATTTCCGTTGCACCTTACGCGAGGGGTTTTGACCGCCATAATACGAGGGCGAACATGGGCGGATTTCCCTGTATTTCCTCTCATGCGCGCGAAAAAGTTTGTCGGACAATCTGAGCAAAGCCGGTTGGACTTGGGACTGCGTCTCAACTGTGGATTCTGGCGCTCGAACAATCTTCGTTGCCGACGCGCATCGCGGTGATAGTTAGCGCTTCCTTGTGAGGCGGATGAAAAGCTGACGGCGTTTCTGGAACTCGAATCGGCGGTCCGGCGTGTCAGGCAAGACCCGGCATAGAAATCAGGCACTGCCTGTTCAAGTTGTTTCAGTTCTACTGCCGTCACAACTACGCGGAACTTGAAACGTGGAGCTTGAAACCTGAAACTGTTTTTAGTCATGCATGAATTCCATTATCGCTGGGAATTCGATCTCAAGTCGTCGCCGGAACAACTCTGGCCGCTCGTCGCCGATACAAATCGCTTTAATCGCGATACCGGTGTCCCGTCCGTCGAAATGGTGAATCTTCAGGCCGGCAGAAACGCGCGCCGGCTTTTGCGGCTTTCGGCGTTTGGCATTCCGGTCGAGTGGGAAGAGCAGCCTTTCGAGTGGGTGCGGCCTCATCGGTTTGGCGTTGTGCGGCGTTATTCAAAAGGGCCGATCAGTGAGTTGCGTGTGCGAGTTGAGTTGACACCTGGATCAGCTGGTGGGAACTCATCAGGATGTAAGCTCGTCTATGAAGTGTGGGCGAAGCCAAAAAACCTTATCGGACTGATTGCGATTCCGATTCAGATAGGATTGATCAGCGCGCGCAGTTTCAGTCACACCCTCAGTCAATACGATGAACTTGCCAAACAGGGACACACGATGTCGTCCGGCAACAAAAACGCTCAGTTCGTCCACGGAGGACGCGAACGCCTGCTGAACTTGAGCCAGAGAGCGGTGGCCCAGGGGAGCAATGACGAAACAGTCGCACTGCTGGTCGATTACCTTGAGAATGCTGACGAGTTAGCGCTTGCGCGCATACGTCCCTACGAGTTGGCGCGAAAATGGGATCAGCCGCGGCGGGCCGTGTTGGAAACGTTCTTGTGCGCGACGCGAGCAGGGATTCTCGATCTGCAATGGAGCCTGATGTGCCCTTTGTGCCGCGGCGGCGGATCAACTGAATCTTTGAAGGAAGTCGCTTCGCAGGTTCATTGCCCGGGCTGCAACATTGATTTCAAGGTCAACTTCGAACAGTCGGTAGAACTCACATTTCGCCCCAATCCTTCGATACGCGAAGCCGAACGCGAGATTTTCTGTATCGGCGGACCGCAAGTCATGCCCCACGTAATGGCCCAACAACTATTGCCGGCCGGTCAATCACGTTCTGTCAACGTAACGCTTGAGCCCGGACGTTACCGACTGCGCACGGTGAGTCTGCCAGGCTGGCAACATTTGATCGCCGGAGAGACCGACGAAGCAAACAACAGGTTGCGCGCGATGCCTGACGGCTGGTCCAGTGCGGAGATTGCGATCACGCGCGATGCAGAACTCATCTTTGATAACGCGACTGACGACGAGCAACTTTTCATTTTGGAGCGCACCGCGTGGAACGACGACGCGGCCACCGCCGCCGAGGTCACAGCGCTTCAGATGTTTCGCGATCTATTCGCCACCGAAGCGTTGCGTCCAGGCGAACAAATCTCAGTCGGCACATTGACTGTGTTGTTCACCGATTTGAAAAACTCGACTCGTTTGTACCGCGAAATCGGCGATGCGACTGCGTTTGGTCGCGTGATGAATCATTTTGATGTGCTGAAGCAGGTGATCGCCGAACACAACGGCGCGATGGTCAAGACAATTGGCGACGCGGTCATGGCGGTTTTTCGCCAGCCGGCATGGGCGCTGAAAGCGATGTTGGATGCGCGACGCGACCTGGCACGTCCGCCCGATAGCATGCAGCCACTGCATCTTAAGGCGGGTTTGCACATGGGGCCGTGCATTGCGGTCACCCTAAACGACCGGCTGGATTACTTTGGCTCAACCGTGAACATGGCCGCTCGCCTGGAAGGGCAATCAACCGGAGACGACGTGATTATCTCGAGCGCGATTTACAACGATCCTGCGGTTCGTGATTTCTTGAACGATCCCGCCAACGGTCTGAGCGCCTCGAG
>Ga0137379_10007662_pt1 | contig 10243 bp, 9 predicted proteins | sample SagtaG_18_FD_104812 | JGI IMG/M metagenome (GOLD analysis project Ga0137379, IMG submission 104812) | Vadose zone soil microbial communities from Sagehorn Ranch, Mendocino, California, USA - Sage2_L_80_16 metaG | ecosystem: Environmental > Terrestrial > Soil > Vadose zone | place: USA... | reverse complement strand
GCTGCATTCGATCTACGCCGACCGATATGCAATCGATGAGCGAAAACGACTTCGAGTGTTTCGCAAGCACACGTGTGAAGTCTCCTGGGAACGCCATATTAGAGCGTTCGGCTTCAGACCGGAGCCGCGCTGTTCGACCGGATCCCCGCCTGACCACCTGGTTTTCCACCAGGGGTTCAGTTAAGTTCCTAAGTCACTGATTATAAACAGCATACTACTTGGAGAATGGAACCCGGAGCCAATGAAACAGGCGTCTAAAGCGAATCTCTTGTGCCTGTAATTATTTGATTTTAAAGAATTTGGTCGGGGAGAGAGGATTTGAACCTCCGACCCCCTGGTCCCGAACCAGGTGCTCTACCAGGCTGAGCCACTCCCCGAACATCGACCGACGCGAAAGAGGAATTGCCACGCGCCGGAGATGAGATTAGCTTACTTCATTGCGATTATAGCATTTGCAGCGCCGTTCAAATATGCCCATGTGAAAGCGCGGATGCGCTAGCAAGTAGTGGAGGCTGCCCGAAAAACGTGTCCCATCCGTTAGCTGCATGGCGAGTCAGACAAAAACCGGCGCCGGCACGTTTTTTCGCCAGCTAGCGAGCGCGTCCCCGCGTAACCCAGACCCAGTTCAGTAGAGCTACGCCGATTGTCGCTATCAGAATTACAGATTGCGTCAGATCCACGCGCGTAAGTAGAACCACACAGATTGTGACACCGAGAATCGCGAAGACCCGGCCGCCCGGCAAGTGAAACAGTGCCCCGCCAGGCCGCTTCTGACGCAGCATGGGCAGAGCCGCGCAACCCACTCCGTAATAGAAAAGGCGCGCCACCGCCGACAGCGTCAAATTCCAGGCGAAGCTTCCTCCCAGAGAGAACAGCCACACCAGCGCTGCGAATATGAGGATAGAGATATAAGGAGTGTGAAACCGGGAATGCACAGCGGCAAAGGCTTTTGGAAAGTCTCCACTCTCGGCCAGAGCGAATGTTACGCGAGGTGTAGCCAAGATCTTGGCGCTGAGATATCCGTAGAAAGAAACTAATGCGCCGATGGTCACGAGCGCGGCACCGTTGTGTCCCATCATAAGCCGGGCTACGTCGGCCAGCGGCCGATCGCTGCGGGCTGCGTTAGGTAAGAGTTCCACAACCACCCACTGGATCAGCGCGTACATCAACGCGCAGCTGACCAGAGTAGCGAACAGTGCGAATACGGTGTCGCGCCGCGGATTCTTGGCTTCTCCCATTGGCGTAAGCGCCGTTTCGAAGCCTCCATATGCGAAGACACCGAGCAGCATGGCTTTCATTAGTTCATTGGCGTGAAATGCTGTGGGTGACAGAGAGGGCGTCGCGTGACCTTTGATGATCGCAATAATTCCCACTAGGATCACTACCGACAGCGGCAGCAATTTCGCGGCCGTAAAAAGATTGCTGACCTGCGTGCCCGCGCGAACGCCACGAACATTGACAACAGCCAGCAATCCCACGAGGGTGGTAAGAACAAGAAAACGGGGCGCTGGATTTCTAGCCTGAGGCCAGAACTCGGCCAAATAAATGACGAACAAATTAGCATTGGCCGCCGGAGCTGCTGCCTGGGCCAGCCAGAGCATCCAACCGGTTTGAATTCCCATTAGGCGCCCGAAGGCGATGCGCGCGTATAAATAGGGGCCGCCGGCTTCGGAGAAACAGGAAGCAACTTCGGCAAAACACGCCATTATGACGGCCATGCAGGCGCCTGCGAAGAGTACAGCCAGCGGGCTCGCTCGGCCCATTAGCCCCGCCAGAGTCGATGGCAAACCGAAAACTCCACTGCCGATGACGGAATTGATGGTCAGCGCCGTCAGGCTCCAGCGGCCGATGGCGCGGACAAGTTGTGGGCGCGATGTGCTTCCTTGGGCCGTTTCTGTCACGGCGCGTTTGTACCACAAGTCCACCTCATCTTCCCCTGGAAGTTATTCTGCTCATCTCAGATTGTGCGCAGAAAGGCGGCTGGACCTGGTGACTTTAGAGCATGACGAACTGCACTAGTGGCGGCGCGGCGCGAGTTACCGCGTCATGAGCGTGCCCGATATTGGTGATGACAATGCGTGAAAAGCCGCACCGCTAGCGGCGTTCAGCACTATAGGCTGACTATGAATTCCTGCTCATACCAAAGTAATACCCTGAATTACCAAAGCGCATGCCCGTGGGGCATCTATTCGCTTCGCGCCGCCGATGAGATGTTGAGACAGCCACAGAGTCCATGGAAAAAGAAGAGTATCTCGACGGCATTCATCTCCGGATTGCGCGGGTCACCGAAGACCTGCGTGTCATTCAGCGCGAGCTCAACTGTGCGGCCATGCAGGCGCCCAATGACCCGGAACTCATGGAGGCACTCAGTGCCCTGCCCGAGACCGAGCCCATCCAAGTGCTGCGCTCAGCGTTGGACCAGATGCGTCATTTCCTGTGGTTCTACACGCAGGTCATGAACAACGAGTCCGAACTGGGGGACAAGTTGCGCCAAAGGATTCAGACCAAACCCGCCGGCGACGAGAAAATAAAGCTGAAAACATCCTTTCTAGACCGTCTCAGCCGCTCCGATGAAGCCACGTTGGTTCGCTACCTGGCAGAGGCCAAAGAGCGTAAGCCAAATTAAATTTCGCTCGCTGCATGTGATTCAACTCCCGCCGCGCCACGCTTGGCGTTTTTGCTAATCCATGATTCTTAGGAAGTGAGGCCGCGAACAATTGTCTTTCGCACCTCTCCCGTTGGGCTCAGAACAACTATGTTGGCTTCTGAACCGATGCTTAGTACTCCTTGCTGAGGTGATAGTCCAACTGCGTGAGCCGGATTCAGCGTGGCTGCGCGCACCGCATTCTGAAGACTCCAGCCCCCGAAAATGGCGATGTTGCGCACGGCTCGGTCCATAGTGAGGACGCTGCCCGCGAGCTTGCCATCGATCGTGCACCTGCCAGCCTTGACTTCAACTTCCATGGGGCCAAGCTGGTAGCGGCCATCGGGCATGCCAGCGGCGGCGGTAGCGTCGGTGATGAGAACCGAACGGTCGAAGCCTTTCGCATGCAGGAAAAGCTGCACAACCGCGGACGAGACATGAATTCCGTCGGCTATGATGTCGGCGCTGAGTTGGTTATCCGTCAGCACCTCGCCGACAATCCCCGGATCGCGATGGTCAAGCGGCCTCATGGCGTTGAAGGTATGAGTGGCATGATGGGCGCCTGCCTTCACGCCAGCCTGCGCGCTAGCCAGATCGGCGTCCGAATGTCCGATGCTCACGCAGACATTTCGTCGCGCCGCTTCGGCGATCACTTCCAGCGCACCGGGAAGTTCCGGGGCGATCGTCATCATGCCAACGTGCCCGCGCGCAGCCTGCCAGAGACACTCAAAAACCTCCAGCGTGGGCTGTGCAAGATACTCTGGCGGATGCACGCCGCGGCGCTTATGGCTGAGAAACGGTCCTTCCAGATGGATGCCAAGAGGGCGAGCTCGAGGCGTTTTGCCATTTGTAGCGGTTGAATCACGGGTTGCTTCGATGACATCAGCGATGCGCTCGAGAGCGGCGCATGTCTGATCGATCGGTGCCGCGACGGTGGTCGGAAAATACCCGGTGACGCCATTGTTGGTCAGCCATTTGCCCAAACGGGCCAGATCGGCGGGTGAAGCTTGCATGACGTCGACTCCAGTGCCGCCGTGCATGTGGATGTCGACAAAGCCGGGCGCGAGAATTGCATCGCCGAAGTCTAGGAGGGAAGCGCCTTGCGGGGTTTCCGACTGTGCGCGCGAGGACACCTTGGTGATGGCGCCATCCTGGACGAAAAGCAGAGGATCGCCTATTTCTTCGAGAGGGGTGTAGAGACGGGCTGCGGTGAAGACCATCATGATGAAAGTTCGGCGAGGGACAGCCAGCCCGCGCGGCTGACCGCATAATACCTGATTCATGGGTCGCGGTCTGGCGGCTGGCTTCGTCCCGGTGCCCCTTCGAGGACATCCACTGCTTCCAAGAAAAAACGGACAGGAGCTGTTTGAGATAGAGATCGTGGATTACGTTTAAGAATGGGGCCATCCATGTCCAGATCAAAGAAGGTGTTTGCGGTCCACCGGGGAGAAATTCTCAAGACCAAATTCAATGGAGCCCCGGGAGTGGGCGCTTATGCACTGGCAAACGCGCTGGGTTTTCCGGGCATCCATGACGTCGTCCGCGGAGACCGAGCCATCAGCGCCGACACTGCGGTTCGCTTGGGAAGTATTTCGGCCTGCACCGGCGCAATTTTGGCTCAATCTTCAGAACGACTGCGACCTTAGACTTGCAGAGGGCAGCGGAATCGGCAGAAAGAACAAACCCCGGAAGGCGGCTTATAGTGGCGAACTCACCGGCACTCGCTAGAGTGTAGCCTGGGACGGCGGATCCGACATCTGGAAGCCGCGAGCGGCGCTGCCGGCCTCGTCGCGATATCAGGCATCAGCGTGTAGGAGACGCTGCTTCCATGTCGAGCAGATTCTTCTTACGATCCATGCCCCAGCGGTAACCACCTAGGTTGCCATCTTCACGCACCACGCGATGGCATGGGATGGCCACGGCCACTGGATTGGTGGCACAGGCGCGGGCCACGGCTCGACACGCTGCGGGGGCGCGGATTGCTTTGGCGACCTGACTGTACGAGCGAGTCTTGCCGAAAGGGATGGATTGCAAATAGGTCCATACGCGGCGCTGAAAAGCTGTGGCGCGGATATCCAGCGGCAACGCCGTATCGAGGATAGCTCCCTGCATCTGGCCCAGAAGTGCCTTCGTCCAAGACTTCAGGCCGCCGTCGTCGGGCTTGCGTGTTGCAAAGGGAAATTCGTGCTTAAGGCCTTCCAGGAGTTCGTCATCGGAGCCGGCGAATTGGATGGCGCAGATTCCCCGCTCAGTGGCGGCAATCAACATGCGTCCAATGGGAGAATCAGCACACGTGTAACGGATGGTGGCGGCGATAGCGCCGCGGCGGTACTTGTCGGGCGTCATGCCGAGTTGCGAAGAGGTGCGCTCGTAGAGCCTGCTGCTGGAGCCGTAACCGGCGTCGTACATGGCGCGGGTAACGTTGTCCCCGGCTTGCAAGCTGCGCTTCAGGAGCCGCAGACGGCAGGAATCGGCGTATTCGCGGGGACTGATTCCCAGCACTGCTTTGAAACGCCTTTGTAGATGGAACGGACTCTGGTGAAATTCTTTGCCGAGAGCTGCCAGAGTAAGGGGCTCGTCGAGATGCAGCTCAATGTAGCGGCATAGAGCCTTCACCACGTCGGACTGGCCATTACCGATCACAGACTTCGGACGGCAGCGCAAGCAAGCGCGATAACCGGCCTGTTCGGCCTCGTCGGTCCTCGAAAAGAATTTGACATTCTCGCGACGCGGGCGACGTGCGGGACACGAGGGGCGGCAATAGACCCCAGTACTAGATACCGCAAACACGAACTCCCCGTCGTGAGTGCGGTCGCGAGCGATGACGGCGTTCCAGCATAGATCGTCGTTCAGGCCGCAACTTACTCGGGTCGGCATGTTCGTTTGCAGGGCAGGCATTGTGCTTGGGCGGTTCATTGCGAGTATGGCATTGGTGGTCATGGTAAGGAAAGGGTAGATCGAAGAGCGTGCCACAGACTATCCGAACCTTGCGAACAAACTGTTTTTGCGATTTCCCGTTCCCGACTCTCAGTGCTTGGACGGGCAAGTTATGAGGATTTGCCAATGCCCGCGCAAACGCTTAGATTCCTTGAGGGATTTTGCATTCTTTCCCGGATGATCTCAAAAAGAGGAACAATTCTATGAAGAAGCTGCGCTTGGCTTTTTTCGGCGGTCTATTCGGCGTCTTGCTGGTCTCCGCCCTGGCTCAACAAGGGGCGCCCCATCTGCTTTCAGCGGATGAGCTTAGGAAGGTTGTCCCTTCGGAGTTTTTCTATCGAGGTCAGAAAGCTCCCACGCAGGCTCGCAATTCGGTAGGACTTCAGCTCGCGAATGGCAAGATGACGCTGGCTGCGTTGGTGGACGCATCGGGCTACTCGACCGCGATCCAACAGAAGTATCAGGGATTGCTAATCACGGAATCCAAGCTCAATGTTGAAGGCTCAGAGCTGCCGCCAGGCCAGTATGGGTTCGGATACACCGCCAGCGATAAGTTTGTGGTCATGGACGTAGCCAACGACGATGTGCTCAGCGTGCCTTCCAAGACGGAAAAGGCCCTAGAACGGGCGGTTCCTCTTAAAATGGTCGAAGAGGGCGGAGCGTATCGCCTGTATGCCGGCAAGAGGTGGGTGGAAATTAAGCCGGAGTGAGCCGAATTCCGGAGTTTCCAAGGTCGTCTTCAGGCTGGAAAAATTCGAGCCGTCGATCCGACTGGGGATTTCAGGCGTCTCTATGGGACTGTCGGTGTACCGACATTTACCCGCCACTGACTTGGCGGGCTACCTTCGGGCGTACCTACGGGGCTTAAGAGTGGGCCGAACGGACGCACCTTAGTGAGTCAGCGGCTGAAATGGACCGAGCAGCGAGGTGATTCCGGCACGCCGGCGCAGTTCCGTGAGGATGGCGCTGGCGGCGTTGCGATAAGTTTTGCTGGGATCGGAGGGATCGGCCCACACCGCGTCGTAGATGATCTGCGCGGCTTCTTTCATATCCATGTGCAGGGCCGCTTCACAGACATCAAGACGCTCCTGCAGCTTCTCATAACAAGGTTTGCAGACTTCGGCGACCTCGGGTTCTCCCGGATGGTTGTCGGCGAAGTTGCAGGTCGGGGCGGCAGCGGTCGTTGCCTCGACATGGGCGGCCAAAAGCTGAGACTTGAACTGTCGAAGGAATTCTTCACGTTCTTGCTCAAGGGCAGCGGCATCGATCTCCGGTTCAGCGCTGGCCTGCATCTTGGGCGTTTTGGGCAAAACCGGCAGTACTCTTTCGTGAGCGTTGCAACTGGGACAGGTATCGAGATCTGCTGCGTAGTACAAATGGCATTTCGCGCAGGGGAGCCCGTAACCAACGGACTTTCGGGCGGATAGCAGCGAACCAGGAGGTACGCTGCGCTCCACGCGGCGGACATCGCCTTCCGTTGGCGTCACCGCCGGCGCGGTCTTCGCCCCAGCCGTTGCTCCTGATGCTACGGAACGTGTTGGATCCATGACCATTCTCCCCAAACTTGATGCCCTGAACCTATTCGTGCCGGTCTCGCCCGTTGCAATTCAGCCGTTACCGATTTCGCGTGTCCTCGCGCCTTGCCTTAGTGTAAGGAGCCGCCGCGGAATCCTCGAAGCACCACTGGTACAGCACGCGACACTGCCCAAAAGTGCGCCCAGTTCTGTTTCTATCGCAAGCTCGAGTCTTTCATCAGTTTCATAAGCTCTTCCCGGCGCGCACGATATAAGGGGCGCTCGGGTTCGAGCCGTGCGGCAATTTCGAGCTCCGTCAGCGCTTCCTGATAGCGATCCATGCTCATGAGGCAAGCCGCTAGAGAATAATGGTTGTCAGCGGATGCCTTCAGACGAAGCGCTTCACGAAATTCTTTCTCCGCCGCTTGAAGTTTCTGGTCCTGGAATAGAGCCGTGCCCAGATAATGATGGGCGACGTCGGAATCGGGATCCAGAATAACGGCGAGGCGAAACTCCCGGAGAGCTTCTTCAGCCTCTCCATCGAGCAGGAGCGCCTGGCCCAAGAGCCGATGCTGCGCGGCATCGGTTGGCTTTTGGTGGATAACCAGTTGCAGCTCGCGGACAGCGCTGCGGTAGTTTTTCTTCGACATGTAGGCGCTAGCCAGGCAGCTATGGCCCTGTTCCCAGTCAGGGTGCTGGCGGTAAAGTTCGCTCAATTCGGCGATGGCCGCGTCGAAATCGCCGCGGTCGCAGTACGTATTTCCGAGATTGTTGCGGACGGAAGCTTCGTCTGGGGCGATATTTTTGGCTTCGCGATACTGCGCGATGGCCTCATCGAGTTTGCCGTCCTGATGCAGGATCAGGCCAAGATTGCTGTGAGCTTCCCAGAAGGCAGGCCGCAGGTGAATGGCATAACGATAGGCGGCCGCCGCGGCAACGAGCCTTCCAGAAGCCTGTAAGGCAATGCCCATGTCGTAGTAAGTGTCGGGATTGTCCGGGTCGCGAGCCAGAGACTCGGCAAAGGCATGAATGGCTGCAGCATATTGGCCGTTAGAATAAAGACCGAGACCGAGGTATTGGTAAGCCTCAGCATTTTGCGGATCCATGCTTAGCGCGGTTCGCGCCTCAGCGATCGCATTCGGGCCGTCGTCCAATCGGTAGAAGACGTAGGCGAGGCTGCTGTGGTTGTCGGGAAAATCCGGCATGAGCCGCGCCGATATCGTGAGCTCGTCATAAGCGTCGTCCCATTGCTCCTGCTGGCGAAACATCGCGGCCAGTGCAAAATGTATGGCCGGATTCTGAGGGTCGATTCGCAGAGCTGCGCGCAACTGCAGTTCGGCTTCGTGATAGCGCCGTGCATGAGCGCCTGCAGCAGCCTGTAGCAGCGCTGCGGGGATGGAAGTTCTCTGGCTGTGGCTATCCGCCGGTTTTACTCCGGCAAGAGTGCGGACCAGCGCTTCGTCGGCGCCGAAGGCCTGAAGCTGATGGATCTCGTTTTCTGTGGGGGCAAGGGCAAGGCCGCGTTCCTGAATTAACTGCACGAGCCGAGTGCTGGATATTCCGCCGGTCAGCCAGGCCGTGAGTTGAGTTGTATCCAAGGGCTGACTCTTGGAGGAATCTACGGCGGCAACCACCGACAGGCAGAAGAATAAGAATAAGGATAGGCCCTTGTGTCTCACCGGACTCCCCGAACGTTTTTCGGTTTCTAGGCTTGGCTCCCGGAGGCGCGCTGAAACCGTCTTCGAGAACATAGACCGGAGTGAGGTTCCACGGTAAGGTCACGGAGGTAACCAATAGGTGCCGGGCACCGATGTGATCACTGTTTCTGATCACCTTCCCCGTCGGTCGCTGGGTATGTGCAGGGGTGAGGGAATCCGGGCAACTAGGCAACTAGCGCAACTAGCGGCCGGGTTTGACTCGCTCTCCGGACTCCGGTAACGTATTAAACAGCGCAGAAGCTTCCCGGAGGTTGTAATGTTGGAAGGTCTTTTTCAGCCGATGCACCTGCTGGTGATCTTCTTTATCGCCCTATTGGTGTTCGGTCCTAAGAAATTGCCTGAGCTCGGTAAAGGTCTAGGCGAGGGAATCCGTGCCCTTAAAGAGGGTATGAAAGATAATTCCTCGACGCAGGCCTCGAGTGAGCAGAGCAAGAACACGGAAACCAAGAGCTGATCGATTCCGCGGCCGGTTGTTTCCCAAGGCTGTCGTTATATCCGCCCTATGGTCCTGCCATCTCCCTTGGTTCGTTTTCCTCCCCGCCTCGATCTAAAGCAACCATTTTCGCTGGATAGAAAACCTATCTTCTGTCCAAAGACGATCAGCTCTTAAGTCCGGAGGAATCATTGTGCCGCGCCAGATCGAATGCTTGATCTTGTTCGTTTCTCTCTCTTCGTCATTAATGTTCGCCGATCAGATCGTACTGAAAAACGGCGACCGCCTGACCGGCACCGTCGTGAAATCGGACGGCAAGATACTCGTGCTGCACACCGAATTCGCCGGCGATGTCACGCTTAAGTATGAAGCGATCACGCAGATCACTACCGACGAGCAACTGCATGTTGATTTGAAGAATGGTCAAACCGTCGTTGGGCCCATGACCACCAGCGACGGCAAGATCAAGGTAACCACCAAGGCTGGCGGCACGGTCGAGGCTCCGAAGGAAGACGTGGCGATAATCCGCAACGACGCGGAGCAGACGGCCCACGACAAATCTATGCATCCGGGACTGCTGCATGGCTGGAATGGCGGGGCTAACGTCGGCTTCGCGCTGACTCGGGGCAATAACCAGACCGAGAACCTGGCACTAGCGTTCAACGCCGTGCATCCCACGCTGAACGACAAGATCACCATGTACGCGAGCACTGTGTACGCGAAGAACAATGCGCCAGGAGCGAGCCCGAGCACTGTCGCTGACCTGGTGCAGGGAGGAATCCGCTACGATCGCAATCTCAATCCACGGCTTTTCGCATTTGTGGGCGGTGATTTCATGAGCGACGCGCTGCAAGCTCTGAATCTACGCTCCGTCGTGACGGTCGGCCTGGGTTTTCACGCCATCAAGAGCGATAAGACCACGCTCGATCTGCTGGGCGGCATTAACTATACCCGGGAGAGTTATGCCACTACGATTAGCGGCACGGTGATTACTCCT
>Ga0137379_10007636_pt1 | contig 10264 bp, 14 predicted proteins | sample SagtaG_18_FD_104812 | JGI IMG/M metagenome (GOLD analysis project Ga0137379, IMG submission 104812) | Vadose zone soil microbial communities from Sagehorn Ranch, Mendocino, California, USA - Sage2_L_80_16 metaG | ecosystem: Environmental > Terrestrial > Soil > Vadose zone | place: USA... | reverse complement strand
GCTCATTTCCTTGCATACAAGCAGTGTGGAACGCCGGGCCCTCCGAACAATGTTTCCGGCTGGGGCCGAGTCGATATTCTTGCCGCTGCTAGCCCGTCGCCGACTCCGCCATGCCCGTTCTGCGGGGTTCGAGAGACATTGACCGAGAACTTCGATGGCGTGACGCCGCCGACGCTGCCCCCGAACTGGGTCGCAACAAACGCGCAAGGGCCGCCACCGCTGTGGGTCACATCAAATTCCGGATTGCCGAGCCCGCCTGCCGACACACCTCCGAATGCTGCGTTTATTGATGATCCAAGCGTAGTGAGCGACAAACGGCTGGACTCGCTGCAGTTCACTTTTTTCGAAGGGATGCTCCCACGTTTGACCTTCCGACAGAACTTCAATCTTGAAGCCTCCGATCCAAATCCTAACCTGGGTTTCGACGGCGGGGTGCTGGAGCTCAGCACTGACGGCGGAAACACATTCCAAGACATTCTTGCAGCTGGCGGTAGCTTCGTGATGGGCGGTTACAACCGCACAATCAGCACGGATCGGGGTAGTCCAATTGCTGGCCGTCAGGCTTGGAGCGGCAACTCGGAAGGCTTCATCACGACCGTGGTGAACCTCCCGGCGATTCAGACGCTCGGCAGACTTCGCTGGCGGATGGCCAGCGACAACACTGGCGTCAATGAGGGCTGGCGCGTTGACACGGTTAACATCACCTGGTGCCACTTTTTTGCTGGGTGCACGCCTACGCCGACGGCTTCTGCGAGTGCAACGCCAACTGCGACTGCTACGGCGACAGCCACGCCTACAGTCACAGTCTCTCCGACACCAACGGCTACGGCCACAGCGACGCCTACGATAACACCCAGCGTCACGCCGACAGCGACTGCCACGTCTACAGCTAGACCCACGCCCACTGCACGGCCTAACGCAACACCGAGGCCACGTCCTACGCCAGCACCGCGACCGGCCTAGGACGAAACAGCCAGCTCTTTCAGATTAACGCGATATGTCCAATCGCGCGCAGCGTCGTTTGAATTGATGTCACGCAAGATGGCATCTACGATCGCGCGATTCGGGGAGAATTCGCAGACCGGATCGGTGTTTGTCGCGTTCCCTGTCAGCAACGCGGCCTGACAACGGCAACCGCCGAAATCGATTTCTCGTTGCGGACAACTTCGGCACGGGTCCGGCATCCAATCCGTTCCGCGAAAGTGTCTAAAACTTTCCGATTCGCGCCAAATCCAGCCGAGGTCGCGAGCCCGAACATTTTCAAAACGCAAATCGGGAATGGCAGAAGAAGCAGTCGGGCAGGGGAGCACGTCGCCGATTGGATTGACAGTGAGATAACGCTGACCCCACCCGTTGAGACACGGTTTGGGTCGGGACTCGTAATAATCCGGCAGCACGTAGAAGATCTCCATACTCCCAGCAAGCCGAGCTTTTGCTGCGGTTGCGATTTCTCGCGCACGAGTGACTTGTTCGCGCGTTGGGAGTAACGCCGCGCGATTGAGAAACGCCCATCCGTAGAACTGCACATTTGCCAGCTCGACCCTTTCGGCGCCGAGCGATTCAGCCAGCTCAATCATTTGCGGCAGCCGATCGATGTTGCGCCGGTGAATGACAAAATTCAGGCTTAGCGAAATTTCTGCCGCGCGAATTTTGGAAGCGACATCCAGCTTCCGCCGATGCGCGTGGGCACCAGCGATTTCGTCGGATAAGTCGGGCTGGTCCGATTGAAAACTTAGCTGGACGGAATCGAGACCCGCATCGCGCAGGTCGCGCACGCGATCGTCATCAAGACCGATGCCGCTCGTGATAAGGTTGGTGTAAAGGTTCGCGTCGCGCGCGGCGCGAACAAGCTCGGCGAGATCACGACGGGCAAGCGGTTCGCCTCCGGAAAAACCAATCTGCAACACGCCGAGCGCAGCGGCTTCGCGAATTACGCGTTTCCATTCATCAGTAGTGAGCTCGCCATTGCTGTAGCCGCCGCCCTGTGGGCGGCGTGGTGCTTCGCCTAACAAAGCGGCTACAGGAAGTGCAACAGGATTCGAACAATAGGGGCAGTGCAGTGGACAGCGATATGTGACCTCTGCGAGCAATGCGTATGGTCGCGGTGCGGTCATGTGAGTTTTTGTAGTCGGCATCGGTGATGCCGGCCTTTTGAAAGTTCATTTCTGCCGGGATCACCGATCCCGGCTACAAAGGGCGCGATCATGTCAATTCGATCAGCTTACGTTGTTGCAAATCGGCGAGCGTTTCGCGCACATCAGCGATAAGCGTCGCGGGATTAGCGTCGTACTCTTCCGCTAAGTCGCGCACGATCTCGCTCAATGTTCGTCCGTCGCAGCGGGAAAGAATTTCCTGCGCGGTTTCGTTCAATTCGACGATGCCTTCAGGAAAAAGCAAAACGGTTTTGCCAGTCGCGGAGTCCAGTTGTAGCCGAACGCCTTTAGCAATTCGCGGCTGGGTAGCGTCAGAGATTGGGTTGGCTGCCATAAGCATGATGAATCGCATCGAGCATTGACCAGAGCACATCGCACTTAAACTCCAGCGCGCAGACTGCATCGCGCTGGAGCTCGGGCGTGTTGCAGTATTCCACGGTAATCGCGAGCGCCTGTTCAGAATCTTGCCGGGCCTGAGTCGTGCGCCGGCGGAAATAATCAAGGCCGCGCGGATCGATCCATGAATAAAATTTTTCGAACGCAGCGAGTCGCGTTGCCATCAGATCGGGCGCAAACAGCTCGGTGAGTGACGAAGCGATAGCGATCGGCCATGGCTGAGTGCGCGCGAAATTCACGTACGCATCCACCGCAAAACAAACGCCCGGGAGCAAATGCCGATTCTGCAGCAGCTCGTCGCGCGCGAGTCCGCACGCTTCGCCGAGTCGAAGCCACGCTTCGATGCCGCCTTCCTCAAGGAGCGGCGGCTTCTCAGCCGCCGAAACTTCCCCGGGTTGGGCGGACTGGAGACCGCCTGTCCTTGTTGGCGTTCCGTCGTGATCGAGAATCCGATGAATCCAGACTCGGCGCACTTCGCGGACCGGGCAGTTGGAGAGGATGGCCGCGTCTTTGATCGGGATGTTTCGCTGATAGTAGAAGCGATTTGCCACCCAACCGCGCAGCGATTCCGGTGAGAGCCGGCCTTCATTCATGGCGAGGTGAAAGGGATGTTTGTCGTGATAGGCACGTACGCCGACCGCACGCAGATTGGCGACGAACGTTTCCCGGTCCCAAAGGTCAGTGATCATAAGACGATTTCTAGTAACCATCCCATACTGTCATTCTGAGCGAAGCGAAGAATCTCGGATCAGTTTGGAATCAGCTCTACGGTGAAAAAGACCAGAGATGTTTCACTTCGCTCAACATGACAGCCCATTATAAGACGATTTCCAATCCGTCACGCGCGATCACGATTCCAGCCTGTTCGACTTGTGCACGTTCTCGACTGCCAGGCCTCAGAATCGGGTTCGTATTGTTCATGTGAGTAAAGATCTTCCGGCGCGCCGGCGATTGGCGCAAGAAATCGAGACTGCCGTCGCTGATGGGCAAATGATTCATCTCTCGAGAAGTGCGGGCTCCCGGTCGCACTGTTGCCAGTTCGCCATCGGTCCAGAATGTTCCGTCGAACAGAATAACGGCGGATGCGTCAACGGCATTCCGCAATTGCTCGGTTAATTCGCCGACAATCGGCGCAAACAGCGCGGTTGCTCCTGAGGAGTCATCACGAAATTGATACGCAACACTCCCGGGCAATTGAATGGCTCGAAAGCCGAGGCTGCCACTTAACGATTGAAAGTCAGCACTGATCTTTCGCCATTCAATCCTGCGGAACCGTGCGAGGACTCCGTCGATCCACGCGAGCGCGGTTCGCGTTTGATCGGCTGCATAAACGACGAGCGGCGCTTCGTCTTGTCGCAAGAGGAATAAGCCCAGCGCGTGATCGATGTCGGCGTTAGTCAAAAAAACGGCTCTAATCGGAGTGTTGCGGGGCGAGTCCCGGTGCGGCTGCAACTCCGGCATGTTTTCGATCTGGCGCGGCAGATCAGGCGACGCGTTGATCAAGAACCACTGTCGCTTGTCTTCCGACTCACTACTGATCGCGATGCTGGATTGCGTCTGCGGAGCAATTTTGCCCGCGCGCGCAGCGGCGCAATTCGCACAGGCACAGTTCCATTGCGGCAAACCGCCGCCGGCTGCGCTGCCGAGAATGTGGATGCGAATCAACCCGAAGTTTTCGCAGTAGCTATGCTATTGGATTAAATCGCGCCTGCGTAACACGTGCACTCGAAAAAGATCGGCACAGTTTTCAGCATCGGTTTGATCCAGCGCTTTTTGGTCCGTCTCATAAGTCCCGCAGGTTTCATAGGTGTATGAGCGATGCGGGTCAAATTTATTTCTTGATGAAGCTGATGTCGCCGCTTCGTTCGACGCGGGCGAGTCGAATCTTTGAAAGGTCGTCGAGGTGTGCGCTAAGACGCATGTCCTCGTCCAGGTCGTGCATTGAGACATGATTGCGTCGCATGGTGGCCAGATCGCACTGTCCATCGTGCACAATGACATCGGGCCTGCCTTTCACCAAGATCCCAAATCCATGGGAATAGAATGTCAGAAATGCGAACAGGCGGTGGACCACGACTAAAACCATACCTCCGCCGAGTGTGGCGAAAAACGCTGCCGAACCGTTTATGGCGCGCGAAAGCACTGCGGCAAGAATCACCAGCAGAACAGCGTCAAACGGAGTCTTGCGCGACAGTGAGCGTTTGTGTCCAAGCCGCACAGTGGCCAATGTGACAAGAAAGACAATGATCCCGCGCAGCGAAATTTGGACAAATGTCAAATCCTTCGGGTCTACGCCCAAGCCAAGCAAAGTTTCAAAAGAGTTCCAGAATGCATTCATAGGCAAGATTGTATCGCCGTGAGGAGCTTTGTCGCGCGTAGATGCCAGCCCGTCGCTTGCGCGACAAAGCTTCGCGTGGCATAAGACGACCGCTCGCGAGGTTTGAACCGACCCAGCGCACGACACTTTATGCCGACAGCTACACCTCCTTCCCGTGACGTCGCGCTCGAAACGCGCGTGTTCTGGGAGCGCTTCAAGAAAGAAATCGCCGCGGCGCTACTTATCCTGCTGCTCGGCGTGATCGCTTTTGCCGGCTATCGTTTCTATACCGATCGACGCGTCGCAGCGGCATCAGCCTTGTTAGCTATCGCGAAAACCGCGCAGGAGTACCAACAAGTGATCGATGGCTACCCGAACACCGCAGCCGCGGCCGACGCTTACATTTTGCTCGCAGAGGCCCAGCGAAAGGAAAAGAAATTCGCGGAGGCAAACACGACGCTTCAAACCTTTATCGCCAAATTCCCGCAACACGACCTTGTGAGCACGGCGCGAATGGCGATGGCGGGTAATCTGGAATCGATGGGAAAAACAGATGAAGCGTTGGCAATGTATCAACAGGTCGCATCCGCCAACCCAAACGGTTTTAATGCCCCTGTGGCTTTGCTGTCACAGGTGTACATTCTGAAGGCAAAAAATCGGAACGATGACGCGCGCCGCATTTGCGAAAACATCATGACGCAATACGGAACCAGCATTTGGGCCGGTGAGGCCATGCAGCAATTGCGCTTACTCAAACCGAGTAGCTCATCGGCGCCGGGGCCGACAGCAGCCGCAACGATACCGCCCATGATCGCAGCTCCTCCAGCTCCTCCGCCGGCCCCGCAAGCTCCGCCACCGGGCCCGCAAGCTCCGCCACCGCCAAAAAAGCCGTAGCCGAGTTCATGGATGCTGTAGCCACCGGCCTGTGGCCGGTGTCTCGCTGCGGTTGCCGCTTATAGTACCCGAGACGGCCCGCAGGGCCGTGGCTACAGGCGTTGCGTTTTTTAACTTGCCCTAGCGTTTCGAGAACTGGAAACGCTTCCGCGCGCCGGGTTGTCCGGATTTTTTTCGCTCTTTCATCCGCGGGTCGCGGCGAAGCAGACCCTCGGCCTTGAGCGGCCCTCGCAGATTGGCATCGACCCGAAGAAGCGCACGCGCGATAGCGAGCTGCGCGGCACCAGCCTGCCCGATGGCGCCGCCGCCGCTGGCGTTAATCCACAAATCATAAGCGTTCACGGCCTTCGCGGTTTGAAGCGGCTGGAGCACCACGTTTTGCAATGGCACGGTTGGAAAATAATCTTCGAAGCTGCGACCATTGATATCAATTTTTCCGCTGCCTGGCGTCATGCGAATGCGGGCGACTGAAGTCTTGCGGCGGCCTGTGGCGACGAATTCTTCGGTTTGTGGCATGGGATTATGAATTCCTCGCGGTGAGTTTCACAGTTTCAGGCTGCTGCGCAGCGTGTGGATGAGAATTGCCGCGATAGACTTTCAACTTCCGATAAACACGCCGCCCAAGCCGATTATGCGGAATCATTCCGCGCACGGCCCGCTCGACTAGCAGTTCGGGATGTCGAGCACGGCGCGCCCGGACATTTTCAGATTTGTGCCCACCGACGTACCCGGAAAAATTCATGTAACTTTTTTGTTCTTCCTTCTTCCCGGTAAGTCGCACTTTTTCTGCGTTGATGACGATCACAAAATCGCCCGTATCCACATGCGGCGTGAAAACGGTTTTCTCTTTGCCACGCAAGAGATTAGCAGCTTTGACCGCTACCCTGCCGAGCACTTGGTCGGATGCGTCGATTACCCACCACTTGCGCGCGATTTCGCTTGCTTTGGCAGAAAATGTTGTCATCGGAAAAAAGGGCACGCAAACTACGGGCGGCGCAGAGGGATGTCAACCTGAGAGCGCCCTTGCGACACATGAGTCATATGCGACACATATGTCGCATCACAGAAATGTCCCACTCAACTTTAAAAACAGCGATTACGCCACGCCGAGACGAAGATTTTCCGGAATGGTATCAGCAGGTCATTCGCGCTGCGGAATTGGCCGAGCCTTCGGATGTACGCGGTTGCATGGTGATTCGCCCGTGGGGCTACGGCATTTGGGAAAACATGCAGCGCCAACTCGACGGGATGTTTCGCGCCACTGGGCATCGTAATGCGTACTTCCCACTGTTCATTCCGCTGAGTTACTTTGCCAAGGAAGCCGAGCACGTCGAAGGCTTCGCCAAGGAATGCGCCGTCGTCACGCACACGCGCCTGGAAGCGGATGCCGATGGAAAATTGAAACCGGGCAGCCCGTTGAGCGAACCACTTGTAGTAAGGCCCACTTCAGAAACGATCATCGGCGCCAGTTACGCGAAGTGGGTGCAATCCTACCGCGACCTGCCAATTCTCATAAATCAATGGGCGAACGTCGTTCGCTGGGAAATGCGGCCGCGGCTGTTTTTGCGCACAACTGAATTTCTCTGGCAGGAAGGTCACACCGTTCACGAAACCGAAAGCGAGGCACGCGGTGAAACGAGATTGATTTTGGATTTGTATGAAAGATTTGTCCGAGACCATCTTGCGATTCCGGTTTTCACCGGCGCGAAATCCGAAAGCGAAAAGTTTCCGGGCGCCGTGGAAACACTGACGCTTGAAGCAATGGTGCAGGACCGAAAGGCGATCCAGGCCGGAACGTCGCATTTCCTCGGCCAAAACTTCGCGCGCGCCAGCGGAATTCAATTTCAAAACCGCGAGGGGAAACAGGAATTTGGCTGGACGACTAGCTGGGGAATGACCACTCGGCTGGTTGGAACGCTCGTCATGATGCATGGCGACGACGACGGACTCGTTCTGCCGCCGCGAATTGCGCCGACGCAGATTGTGATCCTTCCAATCACAGCGAAGGAGGAAACTCGCGCGGCGGTCCTCGAGGCCTGCGACAAGCTTGCAATGGGCTTGCGCGACAGTCGCTATGCCGATTTTCCTGTCGAAGTGCTTGTCGATCGCCGCGATCTCGGGGGCGGCGTCAAGAATTGGGAATGGATTAAGAAAGGAGTGCCATTGCGCGTCGAGATTGGTCCGCGCGATCTTGAGAAAAATGCCGTCGAAATCAGCCGGCGTGATCAAGCAGTTAAGTCGAAAGAGTCGATGCCGATGGAAGAATTCGTTGTGCGTGCGCCGGAAATTCTCAGGTCGGTTCAGGATACTCTCCATGCGCGAGCGAAAAAGTTTCGTGACGAGAACACGCGCGTGATCGATTCGAAGGAGGATTTCTACGATTTCTTCACGCCGAAAAATCCAGAGAAGCCGGAACTCCACGGCGGCTTTGCGCTCGCGCACTGGAACGGGTCACGTGAAATCGAAGAACGAATCAAGAACGACCTCAAAGTGACCATTCGCGTCATTCCGCTCGATGATTCCTCGGAGCCGGGGAAATGCATTTTCACAGGTGAACCGAGCCAGCGTCGGGTCGTTTGGGCCAAATCATATTGAAAGCCACGGCGCGTGTGCAGGCGTGCCAGTTGACTGCGTAGTCGCCACTCGCTTAATTCCGCTGTGCCGATGGAATTAAAGCTTTACAGTCGCGAATGGTGCTCGTGGTGTATTGATGCGAAGGATTATCTCAGCGAAAAGGGATATCGCTTCGAGGAGATTGACGTTGGTCAAGATCGCGAAGCGTACGAGGATATGAAGAAGCTTTCCGCACAAACCTACGTCCCCACGTTTGTAGCCGGCAACAAGGTCCTGGCCAATTTCGATACGGATCAACTCGAAAAATTTCTTTACGAGCACCAGATCAATCCGTGATGCTTTTTGGCGTCTTTCTTACACTCGGCGTGGGCGTGCTCAGCATCGGCCTGCGCAGTTTTCAAAATTCGTATTTACAAAAAGCGGGCGCGCTTGGCATTCTGGTCGCCACTTACCTCGCGGTTTATTTCATTAGTGGCAGCTGGATCTGGGGTTTGGCCGCCGCGGTGGGCTGGCTGTTTCTTCCGTGGCTTGAAATTCTCACCCGGATTCGTGCGCTCCGGCTTCCAAAGGAAAAACAGCTTCGGCCAAAAAGTCCGCCCTCTTCGGACACTTTCCCAGCATTGAGTGACATTACGCGAGAAATCGAGGACGAGGGCTTCGTGCACGTAGGCGACGCCGGATGGGATTGGGAAGATTATCGGCAATTTTTCCGGTTGTTTTACAGGGAAGAAGATCGAGCGCAGGCCGCCATCTGCCTCAATGAGCAGCATGATTTTTCGTTTTATTATCTGCGCATTTCGTCGCGAGCCAGAGATGGCACGGCTTGGACAACGTGGAATTATCCGCTCTCCTACGGCTTGAAACTCACGCCTCTGTTCCGCATCAATCGACAGCGGGCGGATCGATCGTTTTGGCAGCTTTATCAAAGTCATCGCGAGTTTCTCCGGCGGAACGGCGTTGATCCCGCTCAAATCGACCCGCTCGACGAAGAGCGAATCGAATCTGAAATGGAGAAGGATCTGCGCGACCAAATCGCGCACAACATTCACAAAGGCGTCCTCAAACAAACCGCCACAGGAGACGTGAAATATTCCTGGCGCGGGATGATCTATCTTTGGTGTCAATTTCTGGTCGATCTGGTGCGGCTGTAGCTAATTCTCTATCATCCTGAGCGGAGCGTAGCGAAGTCGAAGGATCTCGTTGCGTATTGAAAGGTCGTTCCGTGGTTCTTCGACTCGCCGGGAATCAAACAAGCGATTAATGTTCATCTGAACTTGATTCATGCTGAGTATTGAACGATCATACTGACATGCTGACTGAGCGCCAAAGAAGCGTTCTTGATTTTATTCAGCGCGAGCAGCGCGACACCGGAATCACCCCGAGCACGCGCGAAATCCAAAATCATTTCGGGTTCGCCAGTCAGACATCGGTGATGCAATACATCGCCGCACTGGAACGCAAAGGGTTTCTCAATCGGCATGCGCGGAAAGCCAGGGCACTAATCACTCCAGCCATGAGAGTCAGGATTACCGACATTCCAATCTACGGGCAAATCCCGGCCGGCATGTCGGCGTTAACCGAGCAAACAGTTGAAGGTCACGTCTCGCTCGATATGCGCTCGGCAAATGTGGTAAAAAATCGCGGCACGTTTGCCTTGCGCGTCCGTGGCGACTCCATGATCGGCGCTCACATTCTTGATGGTGACATTGTGATTTTGGAAGACACCAAAGAGGTGCACAACGGCGATATCGTTGCGGCGTTGATCGACGGCGAAACGTCGTTGAAACGTTATGTTGTCGAGCATGGCCGCCCGTATCTCAAAGCGGAAAACCCGCGCTATCCAGATCTGGTTCCGGCTCGCGAACTAAAGATCCAAGGCGTGATGGTATCGCTGATCCGCAAACAAGAGCGCCGAAAAAGGCAGTGAACG
>Ga0137379_10007634_pt1 | contig 10265 bp, 3 predicted proteins | sample SagtaG_18_FD_104812 | JGI IMG/M metagenome (GOLD analysis project Ga0137379, IMG submission 104812) | Vadose zone soil microbial communities from Sagehorn Ranch, Mendocino, California, USA - Sage2_L_80_16 metaG | ecosystem: Environmental > Terrestrial > Soil > Vadose zone | place: USA... | reverse complement strand
ATGCTGAACCCGTTAACCAAGGTCTTCGCCCATCGGCTGTCACTCTTTATGTTCGGGACCTGATAGTTCCAGGAAAAGGCCGCCTTGTGCCGAACGTCCAGGTCGGAGTTCCCCCAGTCCTCGTGGATTTGTTGGGTGTCCTGGCCGCGCCGCGGGTTAAGGAGGCTGGTGAAGAACTCGTTGGTGGAGTTATCCAGCGTGTGGGAATAGGTGTAGTTGGCGTTGAATGTGAGCCCATGTCGCGCCCGCTGCGTGAAGTTAACAGAGCCCGCATGGTAAATACTGCTGCCAAACGGTGGATCAGACGTCACATTGCCCTGAAAGCCGAATGGGAAATATATGTTGTTGCAAGGAGCGGGGGTGGCCGGCGGTTGCACCGGGGTGCAAGTTGTGAAAGCATCCCAAGGAGCGCGCGTAGGAGCCGATGCTGATACTGTAGCTGGCACGTCCTGGACACGGAAGTATTCCGGCAGGGCGGCCAGACCGGCATCGAATCCGCTCTCGAAATTGCGCCGATCCTGTACCGGCAAGGAGAGGCCGCGCGTGCCGACGTAACGGACTTCAACGGTGGTATTCCGCGCCAGCTCGCGTTGCACGCCCAAAGACCAAGTCAGGATCTTGGGCATCACGGTGTCGTCGATGAAGGCGGTCGTCAACGCCCGCGCTCCTGCTTGTCCCGTCGGAGGGGTGTAGGTTTGCGGTAATCCGCCAAATTGGAGAAAACCCGCGTTGTTGGGAGTGGTGCACCAGCCCGGCTGCGGCGCCAGAGTACATGCGGAACCCGGGTCGAGTTCACTCTGCAGCTGGGGTGGCAGGGTAATGGACGCGAAGTTCTGGAATTTTACGTCGTAAGCGATGCCGAAGCCTCCTCGAATAGACATCTTTCCGCGCCCCGTCGGATCATAGGCGAAGCCCACTCGTGGACCGAAGTTGTTCTTGTCCGTCTTGGGATTGCCAAAGGTTATGACCCCTGGAACATTGGAAATAGCGTTCAAGGTTTGCGTGCTGGACCCCACTGGATTCGTCCAGTATTCATAGCGAACGCCCAGATTTACCGTGAGACGCGGGCTGAACTTGAAGTCGTCCTGAGCAAATCCAGCGAACAAACTCTGCGTCCCGAGGAAACTTCCGGTTCCCGCGTTGCGTAATGTCCTTCCAGGGTTGTCTGGCAGGACGTCGTTGATGAAGGCGTCTGCCGTGTTGTACTCGTTGTCGCTGTTGCTCCGCGGCAGAAAGAACTGCGGATAGATGAAGTGGTTGTATTGGCCGCCGAACTTGAACGTGTGCTTGCCGCGGGACCACGAGAACGTATCCGAGATCTGATACGTGTTCTGCTTTTGGGAAGTGAAGTCCCCCGGTCCAACCGTGACGCCACCCAGTAGGTCGTTGATGGTTATGTCTTGGGGACAAGTAGTACAAGGGTTGATGGTCAGCAAAGAAAAATACGAATACTGCACGCGCAGATCGTTCACTAGCGTGCCGCTGATCGTCCAGGCATCGGTAAGCGCGATCTTTCGGTTGTGAGCGGGCTCATCTTGATTGAATAGAGCTTGCGTCGAATTGACAGGCAGGATGAATTTCTCCTGGTTAATTAGGAATCGTGCCCCAAACTGGTGGCGCCCCATCGTGTAGTCAGCGTTCGCGATCACGTCATGTTCGCGCTGAAAGTTTGGACTGAATATGGTGATATTTCCGATGGGTACATTGGCGGTGGTCGCGCTATTAATGCCGCCCGTATGAATCGTCACGTTACCGGCATCGTTCTGCAAGGCTACTGGAAAATTGGTTAGGAGGGCCGAGACCGCGCTGTCTGCCGCGTTGGCCTGCAGTGTCGCCAATCCAGAAGCCGTGGGCGCAGTGAAGACCGTGGGGCTACCCTGCCCATGAAGATACGTGAACTCGTAGGCGCCGAAGACAAAGAACTTGTTCTTGATGATCGGTCCGCCTATGGTGCCGCCAGCTCGATTGTTGTCATAGGCAGGCTGACCCGGAAGCAATCCGCCCAGAATCGCGCCCTTCGTCAGGTTATCGAGCGAGTTGTAGTTGCGGTTCTGGTTGTACCATTCGCCGGAGCCGTGCCATGTGTTTGTCCCCGTTTTCGTCACCAGGCTGAACTGTCCGCCCGCGGAATGTCCATACTCCGCGCTGAACTGATTCGTGGTCAGGTTGAACTCGGCGACCGCATCCGGGATGACCGTGGAGTTGTTTCCCGTCACGCCCAGATTGTTGTCGTCCACGCCGTCCACCGTAAAGTTGTTGTCGCGCGGACGGGTTCCGCCGACAGATCCGCCAATGCCAGTAACACCGCCCGGTTGAGCGATTACGTTGGGAGCCAGCACCGCGAGGTTCAACAAGCTGCCATTCAATGTGCCTGCGCCGCTAGGAAGATCGACGGAGCGTGCATCAAACGAATTGTTCAGGGAGGACGATGTCGTCTGGACTTCCACGGCTCCGCCGGTAACTTCGATCGTCTCTGTAGCGGCGCCCAATTCCACTTGAGCGTCGGCCACATTGTCCTGGTTTGCGATTACGCTCACATCTTTCTTCACGAAACTCTTGAAGCCCTTGGCCTCCACAGTGATTTTGTAGAGTCCGGGAATCAAAGTCGGCACCGCATACGTGCCTGCCGAGGTTGTTGTGACTTTGACGGCCACTCCCGTCTCCTGATTGGTCACTGTAACCTCAACATTGGGAACAACTGCTCCAGCAGGGTCCAGAACCTGGCCCCGAAGCGTTCCCGTGGTTCCCTGCGCATACGCGGATACTGAAAAAAACAGCGCTGTAGCCATCAGCAAAAGCGCGAAAACAGCAGTGCTTTGCCTAAAGACCTGGTATCGACACGCCCGGGTCCATGTTGCTCTTTTACAATCCATTGCTCTCCTCCATTTGATGGAACAATTCCAACTTCTTGAAAAACCCCTACGTCCCATGGCTCTGTCCGCAGAACCCCCGAAACAAACCCTTTCCGGACAATCGGATTCCGGTTGAGCTTTGCTAAGGGAGTGCAGTTCGTGCGCCATTGCGCCACGCCGCTAAGGTTGTGTTTTTTCTATAACTTACAGGCCAAATTGGGAGTAACCAAATCTAAATTTCGATACTTCTGGAGGATTTATCTAATTTAGATTCAGGTATGCGGAGACTCTTGAGCTGTGAGGACTTATTCGTCTAGCAGCACCGACCTTGTAACGCCGAATTCCGCATCGGTGCGATTGCAGCAAACAAGCTCTGTTGTCGCGATTTCCGATCCCGTTTTCCATTTTCGATTGGTCAGTATCTACTGGTCTGAGGTGCAGCGGCGCACTTCTTCGCCCATTTTTCCAGACAGCATCAGCGTCACCATTTTTTGGTCCGCCCACCACGACCACAGCGGATGTTCAAACGTGGCCGGGCGGTTGTGCTCCACAAAGAAGTGCGAGATCCACGCCAGCGCGTACGGAACTACGAGCGCCAGCACAATCCACCACCAGCGGTGCAACGCCACGGCCGCAACCAGCAGCGCCCATCCCGTCAGCGTCCCCGCAAGATGAACTGCTCGCGTGGCATGCTGGCTGTGAGCACGCACGTATTCGGGCCAAAACGATGCGAAGTTTGCTTCGGTGCTCATTGCTGCGAAAGCCGAGGACTGCAACAAAAAATCCCTTTGGCCAAAACTTCACTACTCGGTGCGAACAGCCTCAATCTCCTTGTCGCGAACGCGAATCTCGATGCCGAGCGGCGGGCGCAAATCCGAACCCTGCACGATCGCGCCTCGCACGATGGCGCCGGTTCCTGGAAGAGTCGTGGTTCTGGCTGGATCGAAAACCGTGTGGTTGCACGGATTGCCGACCATGGGATGTTTCGCGGCGGCGAAGCCGTATTCGGTTCGCAGCCGGACCAGATCGGTGACGTACTCCAGCCGGCAGTTGCCGAAGGGCGCGTTCACGGAAAAAGCCCAGTAGCCGGTGGCTCGCAACGGAGAGCCGCCCGGCAGACGCACGAGGATTCCGGGAACGTTTTCTCCGCTGAGCGTGTTGCGAATAAAAAATTCCTTGGACGACCAGGGCTTGGCCATCTCCTCGACGTCCGCGATGCCTGGATTTGCATCATTGGCGTGCGGCACCAAAGTGCGCGGATCGGGCGCGGGCGCGGGAACCTCGATTTGCGGCTGCGGCTCGGCGGACTTGGACTCCATGTGCCGCGGGCGGAGCGCCCAGCGTGCTCCCAGGAATACGACGACCAGCACCGCGAGAAGTCCAATGACGAGTTTGATGATAGGCCCGCTGGATTTGGCCGGCCGTGCGAGGGGCACCGTAACGCCGGGGATTTGCGGCATCTCCGTTTTGAAGCGGTCCGATGGGGGCTGGTCGGGCATAAGGGCCTTTAATCTTCGCACTGATTTTATACTGGAAACGCATTGCACATTCAAAATGCAAAACAGCACTCACTTCCAGAAGGACAACCTGGTGCGAACGCCCCGCGAACGGTTTCCAAAGGGGCAACAAATCTGTTATTGAGATGAGTACAGGGGGTGCGGGGAGGCTTGTGCGGGGGAAAAGAACGGTGGAAAGTTAGAAGACACGGCAAAGAACGTTAGAAGGTTACAAGGTTTCGAAGGTTCGAAGGTTCGGAGAAAACGTGCGAACGTTATTAAGAGTCAGCGGGAATGGGTCCTGAAACACAACCATGAGTCCTGAAATGCGAGGCGGGGCGCGGGCATTTGTCCGCAGCCTGAACATTCTGTTGAAGTTTGCGCGGCTGTACGAATTTGGCCACGCGAAGACCACGGCGCAGTTCGATACGACGTGGAAGGAGCTGCGGCAGGCGCTGGAGGACAGCGGCGGGAGCGGCGTGCTGCTGGGCGCTTCGGGGCACCAGATTCTGCTGGACGGCGTGCCGATGGGCTCGTCGGCGGGAGAAAGAAGCTTCGCGCAACTGCTGACGTCTTCGGGAATCGCGAGCATTCACTTTTCGCCAGGATTGACGCAGGCGCAGTTTGCGCGGTTTGTGCGCGCGTTTCCGAGCGGAAACGCGAAGCCCTCGGCGCTGGCGGAACAATTGAAGACGGCGCTGGGAGGCGAAACGGGCATCAAGGTGAACGAGATTCGCTACGTGGCGGAAGATTCGTCGGTGGCGGGAATCAAAGTGGCGGCGCAGTTGACCGCGAAAGCGCTGGGTGCGCAGGGCGACAAGTTCCGCGAATTCTTCGAAGACCCGAACAAAATGCTGCAGATGATTCTGGCGGCGGAAAGCGCGCGCGGAGGCGGTGGAGGCGGAGGAGGAGCGGGCGGGCCGGGACATGGCCCCGGAGGGCCTGGGCCCGGGTTCGGTCTTGCCGGCGGAGGAATGGGCGGAAGCGGCGGAGGAACTGGCGCGGGCTCGGGAGGTTCCGGAGGAAGCGGATCCGGCGGCGAAGGTTTGTGGGGAACGGGAGGCGGCGGATCCGGGTCGGGCGGAGGTCCGGGAGGCGGAGGCTCGGGAGGACCGGGAATAGGCGGCGGCTCCGGACCTGGCGGGGCCGGAGTTGGTGGAGGTAGCGGTTCTGGGGGAGGTTGGGGGAGTGGAAGCGGGCCGGGTGGAGGTGGCGGGTCAGGTACGGGTGCGGGCGGAGGCGGTTTGGGCGGAGGTGGAACAGGTTCAGGTTCTGGCGGGGGAGGTGGTACGGGTGCTGGGACTGGAGGCGGCGGGACTGGAGCGGGCGGAACGGGAACGCCAGGAAGATGGATGACCGCTTCGGCGATGTTGCGCGGCGAAAAGGGCGGCGGACACGGTCCGGCAGGATTGGGCGGAGGCGGCGGGTTCACCGTTGAAGAAGAAGATGTGCGGTCGATGCTGGGATTGTTTGCGTCGCTGGGGAAGGCGCGGAAGGATCCGGACTCGCGGATGGACGTGCCGACATTCCAGTCGCGGCTGAGCGCGATGCCGGTGCGCGCGCAGTACACGCTGCAGCAGGCGCTGGCAGGGCTGGCGGCGCAGGCCCCAGACGCGAAACCGGACAAGCCAATGCTGCTGAAGCTGGCGGAGCACGTGGCGATTCGCTTCGCGCTGGACAGCTACGAGCGCGGTGAGTTGCGCGTGAATGCGGTGAAGCAAATGCTCGACCGCATGAACACGGAGATTGAGGCGCTGCGCAAGATTTTGTCCACGCAGGAACACATGATGGCGCAGGCAGGACTCTCCGTGCAGTCGTACACGGAACTGCTGGACCAGGAATTCTGGGAGCAGGTGCCGGAAGAAAACAAAAAAGAAGTGCTGACTTCGGATGAGGCGTGGTGCGTGCCGCCGCGGAACGTGCGCGCGTTCCTCGAAGAATGCTTGCGGCGCGGCGAATTGAAGACGGCGAATGAGATTTTGATGAAGTATGCGTCGTGCATCGGGCTGGAAGCGCCGGAAGCGCGGCGCACAACGGCGATTGGGCTTTCCGATTTGGGCGAGCTTTATGGAAGCGGCGATGGCAGCGCTCTGATGGAGGCAATCCGTCGGGCGGGCAATCAACTGGCTGTCGAGCGCGAGCCGGAATTGCAGACGCTGGTGGGCGCAGCCTTTGTGCGCTTGAGCCAAGAAGCGGCTTCGAAGCGATGCTATCCCGCGATGCAGCAAGCGCTGGCTTCGCTGGAAAGCGTCGAGGCGCAGCGGCCCGGGTCGACGCAAAGCCTGCGGCCGCGCATCGGAGCGGAAGAGCGGCTGCCGGAATTCGTGGAAGAAGCCATGCGCAGCGGGCACCTCGCTGACGGGATGATGGATATTTTGGGCTTGATGCCCAAAGCCACGATTCATTACGTGACCAACCGCTTCGGGCATTGCGGATTCCGGGAAGATTGCGAGCTTCTGTGCACGATAATCAGCGACCTGGGAGAGGATGCCACGCAACGGTTGGTGGAAACGCTGCAGACGGCACCCGCCGGCGAAGCGGTGGAAACGATCGGTTTGTTGAGCCAGCTTTCACCGGACGCGGTGGAGAAGGTGTTGCCGCTGCGGCTCTCGCAGTGGCCGCGCTCTTCGCATGACCGGGCCATCCGGCAACTTTCCGCGGCGCCGCCGGAGCAACGGGCGAAGTTGCTCGTGGCGATTTACGATTCGCTGGACACAATGATTCGGCCGCTGGCCATTGATGAGATGGGGATGAGCGGACAGGCGGAGTGCATCCCAAAACTCATTGCGCTGCTGCAAGATGACGAATCCACCGGTTTTACGCGAGTGAAGGCCATCGAGGCCCTTGGGCGTTTGCGGGCCAGTATGGCGAGCCCGCTGTTCCAGCACATTCTGGAAACAAAACAGGTATGGCGCTGGGTGTACCCGAACGAAATGAGAATTGCCGCGGCACAAGCGCTGCTTCATGTGGATAAGGCAGTCGGGATGCAAGCGGTGGCCTCGAGCGGAATCGACCGCCGGGAAATGACACTCGAACCCACCGATCCAGAGGCCAGTGCTTCGGTGATCCGTCAGCGGCGTTACGCGCGGTTAAAGCTTTCGAGGAACCTCCTGGCGGTGACCACGAATTTGCGGGAGAACTTCAGGCTAAGCATCCCTGAATTGAATCTGGGAGGGGGAATCGGCGCGGGAGAGCGCCATCTGGCGCCCGGGTCGCTCCTAAGCTTGAAGTTTTCGCATGGCGTGCGGCACTTCAAGGCACAGGCGATGGTGCGCGGCGCGCGGCCACAGGCCATGGCGTTCGAATTTGTGGATATGGACCTGGAAGAACGCTATCGCCTTCGCAAATTGCTGCTGGAATTGGGCGGTTTGCCGATGATCGCGCAGGTGACGAATCGCAGCAGGCGCCGCGGTCGCGTGGCGGTTTCTAAAGCCTGATTCCGGTCTGCCGCGCCACTCACTTCGTCAAAACCGAAAAGCGGATATAATCCTCCCCAATGTTCTCCAGGCCAGCGCCCATCGCTCGCGGTTTTCTTCTTCTCGCAGCTCTTCTGATTTCCTTAGTCAACTGCTCGGCAGCGCCGTCCTGGACCGGAATCCTGCGCGACGCTGCGGGAAATCCTGTCGACAAGGCGGAAATCCATCTCCAAGCAACAGACAACAGCCACGAGTATTCCGCGACCACCACGGCGACAGGCCAATTTACGTTTGCCGCGCTCTCCGCGGGGAGTTACAAGCTTACGGCAACCGTTCTGGGCAAGACCTGGACGGCCACCGAGACCATGCAGATCAAAGATGGAGCAGCCATTCTGCCCAGTCTTCAACTCTCTCCCCAAAGCCAGGAACTTCGAATCATTGACTCCAACGGGGCGGCGAAGGGTGCTGCGAAAGACGAGACGTCGCCTCAGGCCAGCGGCGGCGAGCATCTCTCGACCGGAGAAGTTTCCAGCTTGCCGTTGAACGAACGCGATTTCAGCAAGCTTCTTTTGCTCGCTGCCGGGACCATGACGGACACCAACGGGGCCGCAAATTTCACGCAACAATTTGCGGTCAACGGCCAGCGCGGCTCCGCTGCGGTTTTTTCAATGGATGGTGCGGACACGACGGACCCGGAGCTTGGCGGCGCCACCTTTTCCAATTTCAACGTGGATGCGATTCAGGAAGTGCAATCCAGTTCGGGCGTCATGCCGGCGGACATCGGCCACGGGGCCGCGGGCTTCACAAATGTGATTACGAAGTCCGGCAGCGACTCGGTGCACGGGAGCCTCTTCGAGTTCGTGCGCAACGCTGCGTTCGACGCCAGGAATTTTTTCGATCATGCAAACGCCGTTGATCGCAGGCGCCTGCCACCATTCGCGCGTAATGAATTCGGAGTGACCATCGGCGGCCCGGTCGCGTTGCCGCACATTTACGACGGCCGGGGAAAAACCTACTACTTCGTGGAGTATCAGGGCTTCCGGCAGGTGCTGGGAACGACGCAGGTGATGCCCGTGCCCACTTCGACGGAACGGCAGGGAGTCGACACCACCACATTTCCCGGAGACACGCTAACCGTTCCGGTGAACAGTAGCATCGCGGCTCTGCTCGCCCGCTATCCGCTGCCCAACGAGCCCACCGGGCCCTACGGCGCCCGCACCTACGCGACTTCTTCCAAAGTGGCTACCTGCACGAATCAGGCTTCCGCGCGAATCGATCACCGTTTTTCGGAGAAGTCGGCGTTGTTCCTGCGCGTGAGCCGCAACCAGGTCAGCGGGCCAACCACCAACCCCGATCAAACGGCTATCGATCCCACGTTTGGAGTTGATTTTCTCGATCACCAACGCAGCGCCGCAGTGAAATACTCGCGCAACGCGACTTCGCGGTTCAGCTATCAAACGACGCTGGGCTACATCCGCAGCACACCGCTATTTCTTACCAGCAACCAGGAGCAGCCGGCCATCGCCTTTGCGGACGGTCTCTATCAGGGATTCAATTCAGCGGACGGCTCGATCTTCGGCTCGTACGGAAACGTCTACCAATTCAAAGAGGATATGGCCCTCACGCGCGGCGTGCATGGCTTGCGATGGGGAGCGGAATTGCGGTTCAACCGCGATTCCACGATTTTCGGCATTAATCCCAACGGGCTTTACACCTTCGGAGGCGGAACCGCCTACTCACCCGTCTTCATTCCCTCCGCCAGCGGACAGCATGACATTCAGCCAGGGCAGCCCTTGCCGGACGCGCTGACGGGGCTGCTCACGGCAACTCCTTTTTCGTATACGGTTACGGCCCTCGGCAGCCTGACGCCGAAAGGAAATAAGCTTGATGAAGCGGGAGTGCGCCGCGAAGCCTACAACTTCTACTTTGAGGACGCCTGGAAAGTCACTGCTCGATTCACGGTCAACCTCGGTTTGCGTTACGAAGTGAATAGCCGGATTCAGGAGGCAAAGCATCGCACCTCGCTGGTTGTTCCCATCGGGCCGGACGGCAAGCTAGCGAGCTTTCTTGCTCCCGGCACAACGCAAATCTATCTCTACAATCCGCAACCGCCCTACGCGATGGATTGGAATGGATGGGGCCCGCGCCTCTCGCTCGACTACGGGCTGAGCAAGCACACGACCGTCCACGCGGGTGGCGCCATCACCACGATTCTTCCGAATCTGTGGCTGGAGAATTACGTTACAGGGGCATTCCCATTCGAGTTTCAGCCGCTAGTGACGGCGCTTCCGGGTTTCCCGCTCAGCTTTCAGGATTCTGTCAATCCCCTCACACTTCCTCCGGTTTACACCACGCAAGGGCAACTGCTTTTTCCCAAGGGGAGCAGCAGCAACGTTCCCGCGAACACACCGATGGACGTGCAACGATTCCAAAACGATTTGGCGGCGTTGACACCTGGCAGTCAAGTGCAACTGTTCTCGGCCATCAGCGTGGATCCCTAT
>Ga0137379_10007632_pt1 | contig 10266 bp, 6 predicted proteins | sample SagtaG_18_FD_104812 | JGI IMG/M metagenome (GOLD analysis project Ga0137379, IMG submission 104812) | Vadose zone soil microbial communities from Sagehorn Ranch, Mendocino, California, USA - Sage2_L_80_16 metaG | ecosystem: Environmental > Terrestrial > Soil > Vadose zone | place: USA... | reverse complement strand
ACTGGATGGTGGATCTCGTCTCCACTCAACAGTGCGCGTCAGCCAGTCCCTTGAAACTTCCAAGATATCACTACGGTGGACTCGGCTTTCGCGGTAACGGATCGTGGAATGGAAAGGACAGGACCTTCTTCCTCACCTCGGAAGGCGAGACGGATCGCGTCAAAGGAAACGAAACCCGCGGACGCTGGTGCCATATCGGCGGCGATGTGGACGGTGCGCGCGTTGGCATCGCCATCCTGTGTCACCCGGACAATTTCCGCGCGCCGCAGCCGATGCGTCTCCATCCGACGGAACCGTTCTTCTGCTTCGCGCCGTCGCAACTCGACGAATGGGAAATCTCCCCGGGCAAACCGTATGTGTCGCGCTACCGGTTTATCGTCGCCGAGGGCCCGCCTGACAAATCCGAGTTGGAACGACTCTGGAACGACTACGCCCACCCGCCAGGCATTGCCATTGAGTGACGCCTCTTCGGGCCGCCTGTCCTCCTCCATTGTCGCTGGCCAATCCCCCCGCAGAGCGGGGCTGGGGAAAGGTCTTTTCAACCTGGCGCGGCTTCCTTAAACGTCTTCACAGGCAAGTTTCTGTGGTTACAACCAATGTTTCCCCAGGGCCAAGACACCTTGTTTGACCGCGGACCGATGATGCGACGCGCTTTCCGAGCGCAGGATTGCGTCGCGATTTTTCACGTACCAATCGTAGCTCTGCACAAACATTTCGTTGTTCGAGTAGCGCGGCTTCCAATCCAGTTCCGTTTGCGCCTTCGTGATGTCAAAGTACAGCGAGCGACCATACATCAGCGCGTGATACGGGCCGAGCGGCGACAAGCCCAAGGCGCCCGTCAGTTTCATGAACCAGATCGCGGGGGCCAGGGGCACGCTCCTGACCGCCGAACCGGTGCTCGCGTGCGCGCACAGATGTTCGAGCACCTCGCGCATTGTACCGAAACGGTCCGTCCCGCAGTTGTAAATCGTCGCTCCCGGTCGCGAAGCGGCGAGGATGCACGCTTGGGCCAGATCATCCGCATGAACGAATTGGTACCGATTGTCGCCACGGCCAAGGACCGGGACGTTGTATCCCTCGTGAATCCATTCGAAGAGGATTTGGAAAATGCCGAGCCGGCCGTGGCCCATGATCGTCCGCGGCCGGATGATGGTGACGTCCAATCCTTCGTTTGCGTAACGCGCGCAAAGCTTTTCACCTTCGAGTTTCGCGCGGCCGTAAGCTTCGCCAGGCGAAGGAAGCGTCTGTTCCGTCACGGGATTTGATTTCGGCGCGCCAAACACCGCGCTCGAGGAGACGTAGATGACTTTCCGGACCTTGGCAGCCTGGGCTGCCCTCAGAAGACGGTCGGTGCCACGGCTGTTCACCGATTCGAACAGGTGTTTGTCTTTCGCCAGCGGCACTTGCGCCACGCAGTGGTAGATCACCTCGCAGCCCGCGCATGCCTCGCGCACGGCTGCCTCGTCCCGGATGTCTCCCCGAACAAAACTGACGTCAGGCGTGCGATCCTCCGCGTCGCTCAAGTCAAAGACCCGTACGGTTTGGTCTCGCGCCCGCAGATTCTCACGGAGGAGTGAGCCGAAATAGCCGGAACCGCCTGTGATAAGGGCTGTAGTTTGGGTCATGGCGGGTTTAAAGTTTTATCCCTTGCGCAACGCACCACGCCAGCGACCGTCGCATCCCTTCCTCCAATTCAATTGTCGGGCGATAGCCCAATTCCTGCTCCGCCTTCGCCACCGAGCATGCAATCGCCTTGTTCATCTCCGACAGGACATGGATATTCTGATGATACAACCCAAGCTTTTGCAGCGTCCAATCCGCCAGATAAGCAATCGTGCTCGTTATGGCCGGCAACCGGATCCGCTTGTGCGCGCACTTTTGCCCGAACTCAGTCTCCAGCAGGCGCTCCACGGTGTCCACGATCTCGTTCATCGAGTAAGGGCGCTTGTCTGCGACCCAGTAGGTCTGCCCGCTGGCACACTCAGAAGTTCCTGCCAGCAGCAAGCCCTCGCAGAGATTGTCGACGTAACTCATCGAACGCAGGTTTGTTCCCGAGCCGACAATCGGCATCTTGCCATCGCGGATCATTCGAAAAAACAAAGTCTGGCGCGGCGGCTGGTTCGGCCCATAAAACCACGGCGGGCGAATAATGACGGTTTCTATCTCGCCGCGCTGCCGGCATTCCCTTACCGCCAGTTCCAGTTCCATTTTGGAACGACCATAATTGAGGTACGGCCGATACGGCGAAAGCTCATCGAACAAATGATCGGGATGCGGGTTGCAGCCGCAGGGCGAGTTCGAAGACACCACCAGCGCGCGCTTGACTCCCGCTTGGGCGGCGGCCGCGAGCAGATTCGTCGTACCGGTCACGTTAATTTCATAAAACTCCGAAACACGACGCGGATGAATGATTCCCGCGGTGTGAAACAGAATGGCGCCCTTGCCGTTTTGACAGAACCGCCGGCAGTCCTCTGGACTTCGGAGATCACCCGCGACAGTTTCGACGCGGTCGAAAGCCTTTCGCAACCTCGAATCATCCTGGCCTGGCAAGACAAGGCAACGGACGCGCAAGCCGGCTTTCGGCGTTTTCAAGAAATCGTGCCCCGGTAATCCGTTGACGAGGGATTCGACCAGGCGCGAGCCGAGCCAGCCCAGCGCGCCGGTCACGAGGATTTTGTGGTTTGGAAAATCGTCAACCATGAAATTGATTTTGGCCGCCGCCGTTTTTTCGGCTGGAGATTAAAGAACTCACGGTGATCAGTCCAAGCACCACCGCGCCGGCAATGGAAATCGCCAAACCTTCTCTCAGAAAGCTCGGTTCATAATGAAGAATCACCGTTTTGGCATTCGCTGGAATGTCAATAGCGCTGAATCGCGGCTCTGCCTTTTTCCGCGGCACCGTTTGTCCGTCCGCTTTGGCCTGCCAGCCGGGAAAATAGGAGTCGTTCCAAAGCAATTGGCCGGAAGTGCTCGCCGTAAAACTCAGTCGAATGGTGTTCAGCCCGATGTCTTCAACGGAAAATCGCCGCGTCGTGGTGTCGCGCCATCGAAAGCGGGCCAGTCCGGGAATTTGATTGCTCCGCAAAATGCCGCCTCTCGGTTCGGCGTCCCCGGTTTCATAAATCCAATCCGCGATTTGCCCCGAAAATTTTTCGGGCGGAAGATCGGCAATACTTTGGGGCGGCAGCGACGTGTACCCGTGCACCGTGTGGACGCGATAAAGATGCCCGAAGTTGCACGGGAAAACACAATTGTGGGGATTGGATGCAATTTCCAAAAGCCGCTGCGGCGTGCCGGCGAGCTGAGCGGAAACTGCTTTCTGTTCTCTGCCGCCTTCGAGCAGACGATGCCATGAAGCAATGGGCTGGCGCGGCACATAACGGCAGCAGAAGGAAAGCAGGGGAAGAGAATTCAAGATTAACAGTGCAATCCAGACTGAAGTCTGGCGGCGCAATTGCGGTCGGAACAACAGCAGGACCAGCCAGCTCACCCCCAGACAGGCGAGGACAGTTTCTGGATTTTGAAATGAGATTTCGCGGGGAAGATTTTCAATTTGAAAATCGCGAAACGAACGCGGCGTCGGCAGAACCCAGCGGGAATTTTCATGCGCGTAGACAAACTGGCGCACGGACGGAAGCAGGCGCGGGTAAATCACCCACGCGAACAGATTGCCGGCCACGGCGATGAGGGCGACTGCCAGCAAGATCCATTGGGCAGAACGGCGAAAAATCGCTTTATCGCGCAGCAGCGATTCCACGCCGATGGCGGCGAGCAAGATCAAGCCCATCACGGCTAAAGCCGCGAACCGCGTGTAAAAAATTTTCAGCAGCGGCGTGGAAAGAATCAAAAGATAAAGCGCCGTCAAAATGATCGCCGCGCGACGCGGCTCGTGCTGCCTTACCTCGGTGGTCTTGCAAACAATTCCGAAAACGGTCAGAACAAACGCCGCCGAGCCGATGTAAAGATTGAATCCCAACCCGGGCTGTCCAAGCAATTTGCCCGGATCGAACGTGCGGAAAGTGCCGAGACACCACGGATAGACGGAGGACAGGGAGCCGATTCCGGCCAGCCACGCCCAGGGGTGTTCCGCGACCAGGACCGGCCGTTCGCTCAAGCAAAACAATTCGATCTGGGCGGCAATGACTGGTGCGGCAAGACATGCGCCCAGAAAAATCGGGAACGCCATGACCGTGAAAAGTTTTCGCCACTCATTCAAATTTTTTCCCGCGTAGCCAAACCCGAGCGCAAGAGCAAAGAGCAAAACGTAAGTGTGTGTTTGAATGCTGCCAGAAAGGAAAATCGCCGCGACGAGCAACGAACCCAGGACGATGTGCCAACGGCTGCGTTGGTGGAGTGTGGCGTCCCATAGCTGCCAGAGAAACGGATAATAAACAAATGAACTTTGAATCCAGGGATGTTGAAATGATATCGTCTGCCATCCCGCGAACTCGTAAGTCAGCGAAAACAAAATGCAGTTCCAGTCTCGGAATCCAAATTGACGCAGCAGAAGAAACATTCCCACCCCCCCCAAGACGAAGTGCAAAATCAACGTCCAGTTGTAAGCCAGTTCAAACGGCAGAACGAGATACATCAGCACGCGCACCGGAGCCGTGCCATTGATGTGTCCGTCTGCCAACAGCGGCCTGCCTCCGTAAGTGTAGCTGTCCCACCAGGGGATTTCGCCGCGGCGATACGCTTCATAAATCGTGCGCTGCACCGGCAGGTCCTGCGTGAGTTGGTCAATGGTGTAGTGATTGGCCGGAATCGTGGACGCGCCCATGAAATCGTATTTGCCGAAAAATGCCGGCGCGATGTCCAGCGGCGCGAGCAGTGAAGCGCCCCAAAGCGCGTCGCGAAAAACGAACCCGACTAAGAGCAGATTTGCCGCCAGAAATAAAATGACCGGCCGCTTCGTCACGCAATTCTGTCGGCAGCGTCCATTTTCAAAGAAGGCCGAGAAAGTGTAACGCGTTGCGCCGTGCGAATGCCATGATAGAACCTTGTGGATTCACGCCGGGCGCGGTGCAAAGCAAGCTCGCGTCCGCGATGAATAGATTATGGAATCCATGGATCCGGCCAAATGAATCGGTTGCGCACCGGAGCTTGTCTTCACCCATCGGGCACGACGAAAAGAGGTGAATGGTCATCAGGCTGGCCAACCCGTTCGGCAACACGCAGGGCAATTTGGCGATATCGTCGCGGCAACGCAACTGGGGTCCGCCGCTCAAGCCCGGATACACCGCCGTCGCGCCTGCCTCGAAAAGCAGGTGCGCCAGCTTCGCAAAACCATCCGCCAGAACACGGCGATCATTCTCGGTCAGAAAATAGCGCACCAGCGGATCGCGAAATCGGCCGATCGGCCGCACCGTACCACGGCTCTCGCTCGCTATCATCGCGTAGTAATTCGCCATGTGCGGCCAAACCGCGCTCACGTCTGTCTCGTATGGCGGATGGTCGATCATCGCCAGCGCCACGTACGGCGGTGTGCTGATCGAGCAGCCGAAGCTCAGTCGCGGTGCAAATTCTTTCACCTGGTGCGCGGGCACCCCCATCTCTGCCGAATTGACGGTGTCCGGGAATCTGGCAACGACCTTGACGGTCGGATGCAACCGAATCGAATCGCCGATGTTCCTGCTGATGCCGCTGCGGCGCAGCAGCGCGGGCGTCTGCACCGCGCCGCCGCAGACGAACAACGTCTCCGCTTCGATTCTCAACCCGCCAGTCTTGTGGCGAGCCTGCATCTGCCATTTCGAGCCGTCCTGCCGAATGCGCTCGACCCTGGCGCAGGGCAGCAACCGTCCGCCAGCTCGCAGAAAACGCGGGATGAATGTCTTTGACATCGACTGCCGATCGCCGCTCGATGCGGCATGGCCATAACGAAACCAGCGCGGCACTTCGAGCGACTTCCAGCCGAGGCGTGCCGCGCCTTGTTGCAATCTGATCGAAGCTAAAGGCGGCGCGCCGGCCATCAGCGACACGGATAGATCCCGCTCCACCGCTTCGAAATGCGGGTGGAGGTCGTTTTCACCGAGCCCTTCGACTCGGAACTCCTTGCGCCAGCGCTCCAGGATCTCGGGAGGAGTGCGATGATATAATCCACTATTGATCTCACTGCCGCCGCCGACGCAACGACCCTCGACGTAGGCAATCTTGTTTCTGCCCATCGCGACGGTCTGGCCACCATTGCGGTATTTCCAAAGCATTTCTTCCAGTGAAAACGGCGCGCACGATTCGAGCGGATGAAAGGGCCCCTCTTCGATGAGCAAAACGTTTCGACCGGCTTCCGCCAGCAGGCAGGCCGTAATCGCGCCACCCGGCCCCGACCCAATCACCGCTGTTTCGCACCGCAGTTCACCTGCCGGTTTTGAGAGGACCTGGTTCGTATTCACCCCCGCGGTGCGGGAGCTCTCTCTCAGAGAACCGCTTTGCGCGCGCTGAGCTTCGCGGCTGTAAAGTGCCAGCGTCGCCAGGCTCTCGTAGTATCGAATCAAGTCCCTCTGGATGCTGAGGCGGGAGTTCTTCCATGCGGCAATTTGCTTCGCGCGAACGGCGGCGGGCCTGCTGTGGAGGAGGTGTCCCGTGCGCATTATTCCGAGCAGGTCAAAGCCAATCGTTACCGCTAGCATCGGCGCGCGAAGATAATCCGGCATCTGCGCATGTTGCCGCAGCACGAAACGGGTGAGGTCGTTGTAGGGCGGGTTGAGAGCCGCATGCGAGCTGGCGTGGCCTTCGGCAAGAGAATAGACCAGCGCCGACACGACATCGTGAAACCAAGGATTTGCGAGTAGCTCCATCCGCGGTCAGTGCCCGGTGGCCAGCCAAAGGACTGCGAGGGTGAGAGCGGCGACAACGTAACTCACGCGGTCTTTGAGCGCGAAAACAATCGGGTCCTCGTGCATGTGCCCGCGGTGCGCGAGCATCCAGACTCGGCTGATCCAATAGAGGAGCAGCGGGCAAATCACGAGCAACATCGTCGGATGCCGGTACAGCACGCGAACTTCCGGACTGTTCACGTACAGAGCCATGACCAGCACGGCCAGATAACCGCTCGCGGTGCCGAGGGTGGCGATTAATCCGAAATCCTTCGCCGTGTAGCCGCGCCCCTTGACGTCAGACCCGTTTTGTTGGCAGACAGCGTCCACTTCCACGAATCGCTTCACCAGCGCGAGGCTCAGGAAAATGAACATCGCAAAAGCCAGAAGCCAAAACGAATACTCAATGCCAGCCGCTTCGTGCCCCGCCACAAGCCGAATCGTGTATAGTCCAGCAAGAAAAAACACATCCAACAGCGGCACTTGCTTGATCCGCAGAGAATAGCTTGTGGTTGACAGCAGGTACACCCCGAGCGCAACGGCGAAGGACCATGATAGTTGGAACGTTAGCACGCCCCCCACTACGAGCAACAGCGGAAACATGGCCAGCCCCGCCGACAGGGGCAGTGCACCGCAGGCAAACGGCCGAAGCCGCTTGTTCGGATGATGCCGGTCGGCCTCCAAATCGAGCAGATCGTTCAGAATGTAAACCGCCGACGCGCAGACGCTGAACGCAACGAACGCGACAAGCGCATCGAGGAACAGCGGCAGTTGCGTGAGCTTGTGCGACGTGAGCAGCGGGACGAATACGATCAGGTTCTTCACCCATTGATGCGGGCGCAGCGTTTGAACGAGCACGTGGAAGAAAGATTTTGGCTCTTCGAAAACGCGGCTGACGTCCGCGCACTTCCGGGCGCGGGCGGCGAGCCGCGAATTGCTGCCAACCAGGATCGCGTGCCGCGCCTGTTCCCAGACTGGCAAATCCACGGAAGAATTCCCCGCATAATCAAAGCCGCGCCCGCCAAAAAGCTCCGCCAGCCGCGCCGCCTTGTTTTTGCCCCGCAAATTCGTTCTGCCATCGCTGCCCAGCACGTCCGTGAAGATGCGCAGGTGCTGCGCTACGAGTCGGGCGAGTCGCGCATCAGATGCGGTGACGAGGAGGATCGTCCGCTCACGACGCTGTTCGGCGCTCAGGAATTCGATCAGAGCGTGGTTGTAAGGCAGCGAGGAGACATCGAATGCGACGCGCCCGGCAATTTGCGCCTTGAGATGGGCGCGTCCGCGCAACAGCCAGAATGGGACGGCAAACAGATAAAGCGCGTTGTGCTTGAGCAATCGCACGAGCGACTCCCAAAGCAAATCCGTTTTGATCACGGTGCCGTCTAAATCGACACAAAGCGGCACCAGCGATTTGGGCTCGGCGACAGCAGGCGAAGGCATTGGCAATCCAGTTTTTGTGTCGATGTTGTGTCTAGACTAGCTGAACCGCTTGGCGGTTAGCAAGCCATTCCATTCCAAAAAGCTTCACGGCCCGGCCAATCCACGAAGCGCTTTGGAGGCTGGGCGGGCGGGCATAGAGACAGCGTATGGCATAGCGATGATGTTCGGCGTTCATCGCGCTGAAAAAATTGTGATGGTTTTGTGTTGGGGTTTCTTTTGCTGGCTGCGCCAATGCATGAACAGAATGGGGCTCAAGCGTCGAAACATTCCGATCGCTCCCATCTCAACTTGGGCTGGCGCACGCGGTACTGGTCGTCAAGGTGACTGAAATGTTTTGTCCTGCCCAACCGTCTCCTCCGGGCCTCAAGAACTCTCCGAACTGACTGTCGCCCAAACAGCTCACTCCATCGCAAATGGATACGCGGAAAACCATCTCATTTTATGGCCTTGGAGGAGTTTTTTTGGTACGTTTCTCGGCCGTAAGCGATCCTCGCCTCTTGCAACACCCAGACTTTGTCAGCAGTCGGCACAACTTCGGTCTCTCGCCAAGACAGAATCAGCGGTTTGAGCATTTCCACTCTCAATCGGTTTGCCCGAGCCATGCCCCGAACCATAGTGGGGTCAGCTTCCCGTTACAGCCCAAAAATGCGATCCAAAATTGGCTCTAAGGCCTGGAAACCAGCTCAAATTTTGCAGATCTCCTTTCGAAGACGCTACTTCCTTGGGCGACAGTCGATTCCAATTCCACTATCTGCGAGCCGCATCATCAGACAGCCGACCACCTAGCCCAAGAGCGCGGTCTGAAGGTGATTTCCTTCGATGATTTGGCGAGGGTTTTTTCCTCCGATATTCCGAAGGTCGCCAGCCGATCCACTTGGTGAAGGCGTTCGAGAAGACGAACGGATTCTGGTAGCCGACGTCCTGGGCGATGGCTTCAATGGTCCTTTCCGTTGTGTTCAATAGCTCCGCGGCGCGACGCATCCGTAAATAAGTGACCTGGTGAATGGGGCTGCGCCCGAGTTGACGTTGGCAGAGGCGGCGCAGATGTTCCTTGCTGTAACCGGCTTCCCTCGCCAGGCGGACCAGCGTCCAAAGATCAGCCAGTTGAGCCGTGACTCGTTCCCAGAGCAAACGGAGGCGGTCGTCGTGTTCCAACGGTTGGGCGAAGCGCAGGACATAACCGTGGATCAATTCGACCCAGTGTTGGATCATGGACGGTTGGGCAGCGCCGGCGCACTCGTGCATCAATCCCAGAATTGCGGAATGCAAGGGCAGCGATTCGAATCGCGCCATCACCGGAGACGCCGTGTCGGCAATGGGCCGCTGTTCGGCAGGCTGTTGATAGCACACCCAACAAAATTCCCACCGCCCACCAGGGACCGCCTCGAACGCGTTCAACGTGTGCGCGGGCAACAGGCACGCGAAGCCCTTGCCGCAAACGCGCCAGCGCCCGTCGATCAACACCTGGCCCTTGCCGCCGAAACACGCGAGGAAGTAAGTCGTGGTCTGATTGGTGCGCACAATGCGCGTCGGAGACTCCGCCCCCATGATTCCGACGTGAATGATCCGGTACTGTTTCAGAGCCGGGCACTCGGGAAAGCCGGCGATCCACGGCCGCCACTCCACGTCCAACGCTTTCACACCGCGCATGCGCGTGCCCGGCGAATGAACGGTCACGTCGCTCAGCTCCTGCTGCGTCCTGCTCATGCTCGACTAGGCGTAAAAATACCCCAATTCACGCAGCGAGACGAAATCCTTCTGCCGTTCCATCGTGCGCCGGCCAATGATGACGTGGTCGAGCACCTCAATCTTGAGCAATTGTCCGGCTCGAATGAGATCGCGCGTGACTTTGATGTCGGCCTCCGACGGCGTCGGGTCGCCGCTCGGATGATTGTGGACGAGCACAAGGGCCGAAGCATTCGCCGCGATGGCGCGCTTGAACACCTCGCGTGGATGGACCAGGAGCGTGTCGAGGGTGCCCTGGGAGATGGTCTCCAGTCCGATCAGCCGGCGT
>Ga0137379_10007631_pt1 | contig 10267 bp, 13 predicted proteins | sample SagtaG_18_FD_104812 | JGI IMG/M metagenome (GOLD analysis project Ga0137379, IMG submission 104812) | Vadose zone soil microbial communities from Sagehorn Ranch, Mendocino, California, USA - Sage2_L_80_16 metaG | ecosystem: Environmental > Terrestrial > Soil > Vadose zone | place: USA... | reverse complement strand
TACCACCACACCAGCCACGGCAACTTTCCGGACCGGTTACGGCTGCCCAACTGGACCAGTGCGGTGCGCAGCCGGTGCCGCACGAACAGGACATAGAGCAGGCCACCGATCAGCCACCGGCCGCGCTTGAAGTTGCACGCGGCCACGATCGGGAAGGTGAGCACGCAGGCGACGGCGTAGGCCGGCATGTGAGTGCGCAGCCGGAACCAAGCGATCAGCACCAACACGGTGAGGGTGATCTCGATCGACCACCGCCACACAGCGAGCAGCAGTTGCACCCACAGCGAGCGGTGCAGCTGCGGGCCGATGACCTCGATCGCGCCGAGCCGGTTGGACCGGCCCCAGCCGTGACGACTGATGCGCATGGTGGTCTTGGCCATCAGGACCACCGCTGGCCGGTGCCGAAGTACGCCTGCGCTTTGGTCAGCTCGAATTCGGCGATGACCTCGACATGGCTCGGTGACGTTTCGCGGACGAAGCTGACCGCAGTCAGGCGGTTGTCCTGGCCGTAGGCGGTCTCGAAGTGCGCGTCGACCGGTTCCCCGTCACCGTCGATGAGCCACACGTAGCCGCACACGGCCGCGTCATCAGGCAGACCACGCAGGCCGGCCAGCACCGCGAACAGCAGGTGCATGTCGCTCATCTGGACGTCGTACTCGCCGCGGCGGCTGCTCCGGTGAGCCAGCCAATCCAGATCCGGCAGCCGGTAGCTGGACACCTCGCCGTCGCTGAGAATCCCCAGGTATCTGCCGGTCATCGCGGACTACCCGCCCGCGACGCGGCATGCTGGCGCGCCTGGATGGCCAGGGAACGGACCTGGCGGATCACCGTGAGCAGGCCGTTGCGGACCTCGGTGACCTCGTTGAGATGGTCGAAGGCGATCTGCACGTCGAGCTGCGCACTCGCGGTGTTGCCTTCCTCGCCGGCGTGATGGTGCGCCGCGTGCAGCGCCAGGGTGGCGCGGCGGTGTTCCAGGGTGGCGCCGGTCAGGGCGCGGTTGAGTGCGCGGTGCATCTGCTCCCAGCGGACCGGTCCCGCCTCGTCGCGGGCGAATTGTCCGGCCAGGGCGAGGGTGGCGCGGCTAGGCATCAACCTCACCGCCCGCGGTGTCGTCGGCGTAGGAGGCGTACGCGAGGGACTGCTGCGCCTGATTCAGTGCCGCGGCCAGCTGCTCGGCGTGCGGCACGGCGTCGTCGCGCAGATAGCTGGTCGCGGTCTCGATCGCCAGCGCGGGGTTGTCGGCGAACTCGGTGCCCGGGTCGATGTGGACCCGGCCGGCGGTGTGCCAATCGTCAAGCTGGCGCGCCAGCTGCGCGAGGCACTGTGGGAGCCGATAGACCAGTACGGACAGATCGCCTAGCAGCTGGTACGCCTCGACCGGATCGGCCAGGCCGCCCCACAGGGTCAGGTGGTTGATCGCGCGGATCGCCTCGGCCGCAGCATCGGCATGCTCGACCACCGACAGGCTGCGACCCGATTCGGTTTGGGTCATGATGAACACACCCCTTCCAGGGGTCTAGGGAATGGATGACGCAGAGCCAGCCGGCTGCACCGCCAAGGACTGGCCCTGCGTCGTCTTGCGGGGGAGACACCCGGGCCCGATGAACGGGTCGCTGCGGGTTCTCGACCTGGCTGCTCACCCGATCAGCGGGTGGCTTCGTGCATGGAACTTCGGGGTCGGGCGCGAACTGTGACCAGTAGCAGTGACTAGGCAGCAGTCTTGGCCGTCGACGCACCAGCGGTCGGGGTGAGCGAAGACGCTCGATACGCCACACCGTTACGGCCGTTGGTGGCCCAGGGAATGGCTTCCAGCTCGGCCGGCTGGACGGTCTGCCCGACGTTCACCTTGGGCGGTGCACCCGCAGTGGTGATCGTGAGCATGTCGCCACCCGTCTCGTCGAGCGCCATGACCTGAGTCGTCCACAGCGGCTCACCGGTGTTGCGGTCCTTCTTCTGGACCCCGTTCTGATCGGTCTTCTCGGCCACGGCCTTCGTCACCGTGAACGTCACCCGCGCGATATCGACCAACAACCTCATGACGGTCCCCTTCCTGGGACAAGAGATCGTGACCAGTCGGCCACGCAGAAGGAAGCGTCCTACTGAGTAATCGGACGCGAACACCGCGTAGCGGGACGCTTTGGGACGTCCGTGCTAGCCTGAAAACGTCCCCGGCGAAGGATGGCCGATGAACGAGCGCCTGCGAGCGTCGATGGAGGCAGCTCAGGTCGACATTCACGCTCTCGCCCTGGCGACCGGTGTCGATCCCAAAACCGTTCAGCGATGGCTCGGCGGACGCGTACCCCACCCGCGGCATCGTTGGGCGATCAGCAGCCTGGTCGCCGAGGAAGAGGGCTACCTATGGCCGGCGGCGCGGCCGGGATCCGCGCCCGGCGCGGAGGCTACTGTCGAGGTGATCGCGGCTTATGCACACCGTGCCGACATTCCAACAGCCAAGTGGGCTGACTTGCTCACCAGAGCGCGCAGCCACATCGACTTCCTCGGCTATTCCTTCCTTTTCCTGCCTGAACAGCATGTCGACCTGGCGGCCGTTATGGAAAAGGCGTGTGCAGCCAACTGCACCGTGCGCATCATGGTTGCCGACCCGGACGGCACAAGCGCGGCCGAGCGCGACCATCTCGAACAGCTCGCCGGGACGTTACCCGCGCGAATCAAAACGACTCTCACTCACCTGTCAAGCATCGAATCACTGGCTGGCGTCGAGATCCGGCTGCACAATGCGCACCTATACAACGCGTTCTATCGGTTCGACGACGAGATGATCGTGACGCCGTACCTGGTCGGTGCGCACGGCTTCCAGCACCCGGCCTTGCACCTACGTCGGCTCGGACCATACGGCATCTTTGTTAGCTTTGCCGAAGAACTCGAGAGGCTCTGGTCAGCGGCGCTCCCGAAGAACCCAACCTCCATGGAGACAGAGGAGTAGGAAATGGGCCGCATCGACTACTACCACGACCCCAACGCGCCTGCTGCTAACTCCCTCGTCCCAGGCGGGTCAGCAATCGTTGTCGACGACGAGGGCAAGATCCTGCTCCAGCGCCGCAGCGACAACAACCGATGGGCGCTTCCGGGTGGCACAATGGACATCGGCGAGACAATTGGCGAGGCCGTAATGCGCGAAGTCCGGGAAGAGACCGGACTTGAGGTAGAACTCATCGGCATTGTCGGAATCTACAGCGACCCAGGTCACGTCTTTGCCTACGATGACGGAGAGGTCAGGCAGCAGTTCAACGTCTGCTTTGCGGGGCGAGTCATCGGAGGACATCTCCAGGCAAGTACCGAATCATACGAGGTCGGTTTCTTCTCTCCGAGCCAAGCCGAGAACCTAGATATACATGAATCAATCCGACTTCGGCTCCGCCATTTTAGAGACAACAGACCGCAACCGGTCATTGCCTAGCTTCACCAGGAAGGCCGAGTTCGCGCAGCCTCTCGATTGTCCGTCCCACTGCCGCCTCCAAGTATGGCCTCGCGAGTCTCAGAGCTGCGGTTATCTCGCCCTCGCCGTAACGCTGAACCACCTCGCTAATTCGTTCATCAAGTGTCATCGCCTGTCCCACAGGGCCCGTCGTCAAGTCGCAATAGGTCAAAGCATCTGCCGTCGACGATCCCTCACGATCATAGGCAGCCAACTCGTTCCCGAACCCGCGTAACCGAATCTCGAATCGTGCCTCCGAGTGGTGAGCCACTAGAGCGGTCAGCCGGGTGTCGCCCAACCTACTGACATACAATGCGCCGTCAAGCTGATGGAGTCCTGTCCTACGCAACGGCGGTGCGTATCCGATGTCGTGCAAGTAAGCCGCCGCAATTAGATAAGACCGGTCAGCTTTGTCAAGCACATTAGCAATTTCCATAGCGCGGTTCGCAACACCTTGGACGTGCTTCCACCGATCTCCTAGAGGCGCCAGCATCCGCTCAGCAATAAGGCGCGACCGCCCTACGAGATCCACCAATCCATCCTAACCACGCGCGCAGAATCACACGACAGGAGTGGGACAACGGCACGGTGGGTTCCTAACTCGGGCGCCGCGTCGTTCGCCGAGACGGCGCAGCGGTTCGATTCGTCGACCTGATGCGCCCAGCGGCGAAGCAACACATCAGCGAGATGTCGCCTCGCAAGGTCCTGAGCCCACGCGACGCCGGCCATGAGTCCGGGCCTACGGGCGGCGACGACACCTAAAACGGCGTCACACCGACCGTCGCTCGCCGACAGCACCGGCGCGCCCGGCGCTTGCCGCCATCCGACCGTGGCAGTGCTGTGCCTATCTCTCTCGGGCTTGAGCAAGTAGCCGTTGCCGAATCGCTTCTGTCAGTCCGCCCTCACCGGCCTTGGCCGCTGGACCGAGCAGCAACCGAGCCTCGTCCAGGGTGTCACGAATTTTCCTACTGACCACGTGCGGGGGCAGACCTGCCAACTCTCGGCGCAGTTGATCAGCTAGATCAAGCAGCTGAGCTGGAACCGCGTCTAAGACCTGCATGTTCATCATCAGCGGAAGCGTCTCTTCCGTACGTCTAGAAAGCCGCGCACGAACTGGGCCAATTGCTAGGTAATGAACCATGAAGTCAGGACTAATCGCCGGCGAGGCAGGGGGATTGTCATCTATCCGGTCGACTAGTTCCCGATGCACGCGAAACGCAGTTCCGTCTAGCGTAAGCCACCAGCTCTTATACCCAAATGCTGAACGGCGCTCATTCCGTTGTTTACGCCGCATCACGACGCCAACATAGTTCTCGACGTCGTGTTGTATTAGTCTATTTCGAGTCGCGGCGTCCAACGGCGGTATGCCCAGTCGCTCAGCACGCTTGTCTCGGACGTCTCTCGCCTCCTGCCAGATCTCATTCACCGCCGATCTAAATAGTGGATCAGCGCTCTCGGCTTCAGCCGTTAAGTCCCGGACGTCGATGTTGTGAATGCTCAACAGATAGTCCGCCATGTCATCCATCGGCCTGGCTAGACCACAGAAGTTCTCGGTCCATTGTTCAAAGTCTTCGAGCGGGCGGCCAGACGTTCTATAAGCGGAGAGCAAGAAGGGCGACGCGCCAAAGGCACCGCCACCTGTTAATGCCCGATAATAGCCTCGGCACCGATTTACGTGGGAGCTAATTTCTTCGACCACTCCCGACGTCACAAACAACCGGAGGCCTGCCTCGAATGCAGCAGTCAATAAGTGCGTATGGCTTCGGGCTGCCTCATCAAGCAAATCCTCTGCGAGCAATGGTAGAACGACAGATGTATCCAGCCACAAGTCGCCATCAGAAAAAATCTTCACTATCGCCGACTGAACGTCGGGCGTTTCGCGCATAAACGCAAACAGAGTATAGGTGTCAGCGAGACCGCGGAGGTAAGTACGAGCGTCCTCGTCCGGCGCAACTAGGAGAGATTGGACCGCGCCCGCAACAAGTCGTGGCTCAAAATCATAAATCGGCTTGGCCATTGCGACATCTCGGTACACCACCGCTTCAACGTCCTCGAACCTAACGAAGGCACCCTTCTCCTGGGATACAGCAGACGCAAAGGCTTCACCGCGATCCAGCAACACTCGTTCAAGAACCGACCGTGCTCGACTGACCAACTCAGGAAGTTCAGCCTCGGAAATGTTGTAGCCAGCCTCGTGCGCCGTTCCGCTTATTACTCTCGATAGTGCGGCCGTCAGCGCAAGGTCAAGCAACTTCATTTCCTCTAAACGTGCGGCGAGCCGAAGTCGCTCATCCCACGTAAGGCAGAATTCGTCCTGCTTCGTCCAATGACGAATATACACTTTCGAAAGTCGTGTCAGAGCACCGTTTACCTGCGCTCGAAGCGAGTCAACGTGATGCGCAGGGAGTAGCTTGCGCGCTTGCAAGATAACCGTCTCACGTGGCATACGTTCTTCGGAGGTCGTATCTCGCAGTATCGCGCGTATAACCGCCTCGAAGCAGAGCCTCGTGAGCCCTTTGTCTCTCGTGTCATCCTGCCACTGAAGATTTAGATAGACGAAAGCGGCCTTAGACTCCAAGTCCGTAAGCGCCTGCGCCTGCTGGGCAATACCCGTCGAACCGGAGATGGCTCCAGCTAGACGGAGGCAGAATTCGTCTGCCTCCGCGCTTGCGCGCGACCCAGCATTCCGGTTCGCCAAGAACCACTCACGATCCCGAATATCTAGAAATAGAGAGGACTGCTGGAGAATTTCTCGCTTGAGCCCGGTACCGGACGGACCAATGTCTTGATTCGTAAGGTATATCAGAACGTGGACCGAAGGAGCAGTCTTCTTAAGGCGATCCCGAGTTTCGCGAATCTTCGCAGCCCAATCCTTTCGAACAGAGTATTGCACCGCAACGCTGGGATCGTCTTCGAGCAAGAAGAGCCCGCCATCCATGCCATCGTCGCCGCTCATCGACGCAAGCGGACGAAGCGATGGATGCTCATCCGCGACGAACGCTTGCGCGAGCTGCTCAAAGAGTCGCCACTGGGTGCCATCCAGCATCGAGAGCGCCAACTTTAGATGCTCGTAGGTCGCCAAGGGACCACCAACCTTTCGTGCCTCCGAACGCCCGCGTCGGACTGCACGAGTGTCCTCGTCGCTGCGTAGCTACGGCAACGACACGCCCGTGCTCGGATGTCTGGTGTCGCCGTGCTTCGTGACACGCCTCTAGACAATGTGCCGCTTGTTGCCTCATGCAGTGTCCCTCGGTGCTGACACCGCAGTTCAGGACTCGTCGTCCATCCACAGCCTTGCCTCGATCGCCTTGGCGGCGCCAAGACCAAACTGATGTCGGTACGCACTAAGGAAGGCGTGACGAACCTCTTGGCGCTTGCTGTTGACGTCATCCCAATTTTGTTTGGTGTTGCTTTGATCTTTCTGAAACCAGATCTCTACTCGACGATCTTCGTAGAGGATCTTTTCCGCCATCGCGACGACCGCACTCGACGCGAGTAGACGCAATCGGGTAAGCACCAGGTTTGATTATGGAGCCCTTTGTCTGCGCGGTCCTTATAGCGAGCGATGGACTGGCCGCTCAGCTTCATGGCAAAGGCTCGATCTGAGTAACGAGGTGCAATCGCACCACCGTTGATCCGGCCGCCAATTTGGAAATCCGGGTCAAATCCTGCGGGTTAGGCAGGAATGTCGACGGACGTTGACTCCCATGTGTCACCCGTCACGGACGGGCCGGCCCCGGCGGTGTATCGCTCGTCGTGTCCGCCGAACAGGACCAGCCGCTGCCGTTCCACGTCAAACGTCAAGCAGTGCGCCGAACGCGGGCTCGGTCCCATCTCCTGCACCTTGGTCCAACGCCGTTGCCGCCACAGCCACGTCCCACCGTAGGTGGCGAGCGTTCCTGGCATGCCGTGCTTGGAGCCGATACCACCGTGCAGAACACCGGTCCCGTTCACGAAGCCGAACGCTGCGCTACCGCACCACTCCGGTCCCGTGTCAGCAATCTGCACCCACCCCGCACCGGCGAACTCCCACGTTTCGGTGACACCCGACCCATGGTTGGACACCACGGCATCCGCCGCGCCGATCATCGCCTCAGAGAACCCGCCCACCAGCACCGCCCGGGCACCGGCCGGGTCGTATCCCATCATCGCCCCGAGCCTGCCTGGGAGAGGACCGGTGTCAGCTACCTGCGACCACCCCGCACCATTCCACTCCCATGTATCGCCTAGGACGTGCGGCGTCGCGCCGACGCCGCCGAATAGCAGCCAACGTCTACGTGCGCCGTCGTACGCCGCGGCGGCCCCGTACCGCGACGACGGTCCGGTGTCGTCGACCTGGGTCCACAGCGACCCGTTCCACTCCCACGTATCCCCCAGCATTGAGTTGTCCCAAGTGGTTCCCCCGAACAGCACGGTCCGACCACGGTCACTGTCGAATGTCATCACATGACCCCACCGGGGGGCAGGCCCGATGTCTTGCGCCTGCCGCCAGTACTCCCCGTCCCACGACCAGGTGTCACCGTAGCGGGCGGTGCCGTCTCCTCTCCCGCCGAACAGCCACGTCAGCTTCGCCACCGGGTCATACACCATCGCGTGCGAGGCGCGCGGCGGTGGCCCGATGTCTTGCATCTGCGTCCACAACAGGGTGCTCACAGCAGACCCCTTTCCTGACCTCAGCGCGCCGATGCACTTGCTCAATCGAAATCGGTTCTCGGCCCGCTACGCCGACCCCGAACTGCTGCCGGGCCAGTGCGGGCGACGGAGTTTGCCCGACGGATCGACAGAATGCCGACCAGCGACAGCCAGGAAGTTTGACGCAGTAGATCCTCACGGCTCGCCGTGCTGTCTCGGGGTGATGCTTGACCGCCGTACCTCGACTGATCCCTGACCTGAGGGCGCCGCGAAACGGCACCTGCCTCGGCGACGGAAGTGCGCTGGCGGCGGCATGTGGGCGTCGCTCCCCGCACTATTACGGTCTGCCAGCTAGCCCGCACTGCAGCGGGCACTGTGTCCACCTTTCCTGCCGCGCGTGCGAGTCGCCGACGGTGGTCGTTGATGCACAGTCTCACTGCGAGTCCCTTGAATGAGCTCGGAGACAACGCGCGAAGACGACGATGGTGAGACGTCTAGTCCAACAACCAGGTGGGCCACGGCGGCGGAAACCCCGCGTACCAGAGGTCGAAATCTATATTCCAGTGCCTGCCCTGCTGATCATTGCCGCTCAAGGTCTGGATGAAACAGCGCACGTCTTTCCAGTCGATCGCGATATTGTTGTCGGCGCCCCATCCAAGCCAGATCACTACATCCCTGTGGATCTGCACCCAACCGACGACGTGAGACGACGGATTAATGTTGCCGTCGGTCGTCAGCAAGGCCGATATGCACGGGTGACCGGAGAAGGTCGCGTCGTCGGCCGGGAACCAAGCCATCGCGTTGTCTAATCCCGTCCTGCCATCTGGGCCAGTAACGGTCACCTTCGCGCGCGTCTTCTTGTGGGAGGCGTAATTGAAGACTTCGTCGAGCTGGCAATGAATGGCACTGATGGGTCCAATTGGCGTTGTTAACGACAAGGCCCGTGTTTCGATGTTGGAGAATTTGTCAAACTCTTCAACATCGGATTGGTAGTCAGTCATCAAGGACCTCCCCGCAGGTCAGCCGCCCACCCTTGGTCAGGAGAGTCGGCGTTGAGCAAGACCGTAGCAACGATCGCGGAGTTTGACGAGGATGGCGGGGCCCCGGCTGAGTGGCGGTAATCGTCCGGTAGAGGTGGCGGTGTCGTTTCTGCCGCCCAGCACGACCTGCTCATCGACCGTCCGCGCATTCGGGAGTCACAAATCTTGACGCGCTGCGCTCGTGTCCTGCGTCAAGGAAATTGGCACAGTTCGATCTCTGTGAACGGGCCCCTGTCAACATGTCTAGTGTGTTGCGTCAAGGACTTGGCCCAACTTGATCTTGAAATCGAGTTAGCTCAGCACGCTTGACCGAGCCTGTCCCCGGCAGCCGTGGGATGTCCCGATCTGGTCTCGCATGGCAGCCTAGTGCGGTGATTAAACCTGCCGAACGATCCGGCAGGAGACGAACCTGCCTGCGGCGCGGCAGAAGCACCTTGGCGGCCTCACCAATGGACGTGTAATCGATCGTGGCACTTGTGTGGTGACTCGAGGTGACATCTACCTGCAGACTCACGGTTTGGACTACAAGGGTGGCCCCCACGGCAGGCACGTGCACGCGGTTAGCGCCGTCTGCGGCCGCGGTGAAAGGACGCAAGGTCATCGGTCAGTGCTGGCCACTAGAAGGAGACTCGCCGAACGGTCGAGTAGACGGTGTATTTGGAAGTAGCCCCGCACCCGTCCGCTGACTTGTAGACCTTGTCGTAGGTCTCCGGATCGATATTCGTCGGCGGATAGGTCATTGAAAGCGTAAAGACACCAGACTGAGAGGTCCATGCCGCCAGGCGTGCGCCGTCAAGCGGACCAATTCCATCAACTGCCGTGTATCCATCACAGTCCGCGTACTGGACCTTATTTATAAACCTTGTCAGCTCATCTCCCTTGTCCCACTTCGTGCCAACAAAGACGTCACTCAAGACCTGCGCAGCTGCACCTGATACCTTGTTGAAGAATTCCTGCACGCCAGCGAGAACGTTGCCATGATTGATTACCTGCTACGCGTATGCGAGTTGGTCCGAGGGTCCGAGGGTGACCGGACCTAGTGCCGCGCTATTGAAGTTGCTTGACCCTTGGTCGCGTGCGGGATGATCTGGTCGGCGGTCTTGGTCCAGACGAATGGCTCGCAGCGTTCGTTCCAGGCGTCGATGAATATCCCGATGGC
>Ga0137379_10007623_pt1 | contig 10270 bp, 10 predicted proteins | sample SagtaG_18_FD_104812 | JGI IMG/M metagenome (GOLD analysis project Ga0137379, IMG submission 104812) | Vadose zone soil microbial communities from Sagehorn Ranch, Mendocino, California, USA - Sage2_L_80_16 metaG | ecosystem: Environmental > Terrestrial > Soil > Vadose zone | place: USA... | reverse complement strand
GTGGTCGTGACCCTTGATGCAGTGTCGGAAAGCCATCCAGCGATCGATACCGCGGCAAGGCTCGCGGCCCGCGCCAAGACCGGACTCCACGGCGTCTTTGTCGAAGACGAGGATCTGTGGCATCTCGCGGCTCTGCCTTTCGCGCGCCAGGTGTCGACGGGTGCTGCCGGAGTGCAGCCGCTGACCGCGGATCAAATCGAGCCGCATTGGCGCGCCGCCGCCGAGCGCGCGCGCCGGGAGATCGCGGCCGCCGCCGAGCGTCATCACATCACGTGGTCCTTCGCGGTCATGCGCGGCAGCACGACGGCAGCGCTCTCCTGCGCATCTGAACACGATCTCGTTGTGGCCGCTGCGTTGACCCGTCCGATAGCCGGCCATTTTCGGGTCGCGGCGCGCTGGTGGTCCTCGCTCGAAGGGGCCTCCAGCACAATATTGCTAGCACGGCGATCCTGGGCGGCGAGCGGCTCGGTGGTCGTCATGCTCCGCGATCGATCGGCGCGGTCGGCGCGGCTCCTCGATGCCGCAGCGAGCATAGCTGAGGCGAAAGACGCAGCATTGGTCGTTATCTGCGAGCCTCGATTGGCCGGTTCGGAAGGGTTCGAGGCGTGGCTCGACGCGCAGCTCGCCCCCCATTCGGCGCGGCTCGACATTGAGATTGCGGCCGGCGATGGCGAGGAGGTGCATCAGCGGCTCAGCCGCTCTGATTGCGGGCTGCTCGCGGTCGAGGTCGACAACGCCGAAGGAGGCTCCGGTCGGCTGCGCGCGAGCTTTGAACATCTGGGCTGCGATCTGCTGATCGTGCGCTGAGGGGGACTTCTCCCGCCTCGGCGCACTTCCTGTTTCGCTACGTAGCTTTCCGTACGGACATAACCGGATTTCGCCGCTCGCGCCGAATTGGGAGGTTTTGCAGCGTTGAAATTACCCGTTTTACTGGAGCGGTAAATGTCACCGGAAGACCAGGAAGCACTGATCGCCGCCTTCATTCGTAAGACAGGCGTGACCCGTTGCCCGACGGCTTGTGTCGCCCCGACGCGTGCATCGGGCTCTTCCGCGGATCGCGCGGCCCTGCGCCAGCGCTTCGATCGCCTCGAATCTATCCGCGAGATGGCCCGCGAAGCGCAGCGCGCGACCCGAGCCGCATAGAAGGAATATCGGCACGGTTTCGAGCAGCTGGCGTTCGCCTTGACATGGATCAACACAAAAGTCTGTGCCATGGGGGCACAACCGCCGTTGGGAACCAGGCGCTGGTAGAATAGAAATATCATGACGATTTCGACCCCGACCGTGCGCTGGACACTGCTCACGCCGAGTCCCAACACCATCTTCGGTGCTCTCGCCGGCAGACACAGCTGGTCCGGCTTCTGACGGCCGAGCGCTTTCCGTGTAAGCGGCGAATCAGTCCTGGGGGTCCGATTCGGGGAAGAAAACCGATGACAACATATTCAGAAACGCCGAGCCGGCCCCTTGAAGATCCTGTCAGCAATGTACTGAAGTGGATATTGCTCGCTGTCGCCATCGGAAGCTTCGCGCTGTTTGCCTGGGCGACCGTGCTGACCTACGAGCGGGCAGCGCCGCAACCCGATCGCTTCGTGGCAGCGGGTGGGACAACGCTGTTGACCGCCGACGGCATTCTCGCGGGCAAAGCGGGTTTCCAAAAAGCGGACCTCATGGATTACGGAAGCCTTTACGGCATGGGCTCCTACTTCGGCCAGGACTATACCGCCTTCGCCCTGATGCGCCTGGCCAAGCTGACCGAGGAGAATCTTGCCCAGAGCCGTTTCGGCACCGGGTTCGACGCCTTGCCAATCGATCGGCAGGCGGCGGTCCGCGACGAGATGCGGCAGCAGTTGCAGAAGGTCGATCTGACGCAGCGAGAGGCGGCCATCCCGGAGGCTCTCGCCGCCGCCATCGGGACGCTGAGGACCGATTTGGCCAAGAACCTGCGCACCGTCGACCTGGCGACGGGTTGGACCCCGGCCTACAGCCTCGATGAGACCGAGGCGGCGCACACTGCCGAGTTCCTCATTTATTCCGCGCTGACCACCGTGGCGCGCCGCCCTGACACGACATGGTCATGGACCGAGAACTGGCCGTACGAGCCGGAGGTCGGCAACACCCCGACCACCAACACCTTCGTGTGGACCTGGATCAGCTTCTGCTTCACGTTTTTCGCCTTTGGCGGGGTGCTGTTCATTTACGAATTCTGGCTGAATACCCCCGACGAGAGTCCAATGGACCCGGTACTGGCCGGTTTCCGCCCGCTCACCGAGAGCCAGCGCAAGATCGGAAAATACTTTCTCGTGGTCGCGGCAGTGCTGCTGCTGCAGATTCTCGCCGGCACGATCATGGCGCATGCCTATTACGACCGCCGCAGCTTTTACGGGCTCGACCTGCACACAATCCTGCCGTTCAACTTCCTGCGCGACGTCCACATACAGGCGCCGATCATTTGGATCGGGGTGGGGTGGATCGGCGCGGGACTGTTTCTGGCGCCGGCTATCGCCGGTGGCCGCGAGGCGCGCGGCCAGGGGCTGCTTGTCGATATCCTGTTCTGGGTGACCCTGATCATCGTCGCGGGTGCCCTGATCGGCAACTGGCTCGGCATCATGGGCTACATGCAGCACACGTGGTTCTGGTTCGGCAACCAGGGACTCTCGTACATCCAGCTTGGACGGGCCTGGCAGATCGGCTTCTTCGCCGGCCTGCTGATCTGGAGCACGCTGATGTTCCGCGCGCTGTGGCCGACGGGCGAGATGCTCCGGCAGGCAACCCGCCAGTTCTGGTCGGGCCGCATCCGGCTGGAAAACCTGATCTGGGCCGCCACGCTCAATATCGCGGTGCTCTATGTGTTTGGGATGATCCCCCTCACCGGGATCGAGAAGTCCTTCACCATTAATGATTTCTGGCGCTGGTGGGTGGTTCATCTCTGGGTCGAGCAATCCTTCGAGTTCTTCGCCGCAAGCATGAGCGCCTATTTGCTCATGGCGGTCGGGCTCGTCTCACGCCAGCTTGCCGAGCGTGCGGTGTATTTCGAGCTGATCCTGATCTTCCTCGGTGGCGTCCTCGGCACCGGCCATCACCTCTATTGGGCGGGCGGTCCGAGCATGTGGGTGCCGCTCGGCTCGATGTTCTCGTTCATCGAAGTGCTGCCGCTGGTCTTGCTTGTCATCGAGGCGATCCAGCATCACCGCCTGATTCGCGCGCAGGAAACATTCAACTACGGCCTCGCCTATACCTATATCATCGGCGCCGCGTTTTGGAATTTCGTTGGCGCCGGCGTCTTTGGCGGCGGCACCTTGAACGCGCCCCTGATCAATTACTATGAGCACGGCACCTTCCTGACCCTCAACCATGCGCACACCGCCTTGTTCAGCGCCTTCGGCCTGTTGGGGATAGGCCTGATCTATTTCTGTCTGCGCTATGTAGCGGCTGACCAACATCCGTTCAGCGAACGGATCGGGCAGTGGGCGTTCTGGCTCTACAACGGCGGACTGGTTCTGTGGATCCTGCTCAACTTCTTTCCGATCGGCTGGCCGCAGCTCGACGCCGTCTATGAGCACGGGCTCGCCTACGCTCGGAGCAACGCATTCTACGATACGACGCTCTTCTGGCAATGGATGCGCTTCCCGGGTGACGTGGTGTTCGCGCTCGGCGCGCTGCTGATGGCTTGGGACTTCATCATCAAGCTGCGCCCGCTCTTCCCCCGCTTCGTCGAACGTCTGATCCCGGGCTCTCGGGTCTTGCGAGGGGCTGCCCGCGGCACGCCATGAACATCGTCGTCGGAGGCATGGCGAGTCCTGCCGCGCCGACGTTTCTCACCCAGGGCTTCCGGCCGTTCTTTCTGGCGGCCGGGCTCTGGTCGGCTGCGTCTCTGGCTCTATGGGTCGTCATGTTCGCCACAGGATCTGCCGTACCGAGCAGGTTTGATCCGCTCGCCTGGCATATCCATGAGATGTTGTTCGGCTTCGTGATGGCGGCTGTCGCCGGCTTTCTGCTCACCGCGATCCCAAACTGGACCAAGCGGCTCCCGATCAGCGGATTTCCGTTGGCTGTGCTTGCCGGTCTGTGGCTGCTCGGCCGTGTCGCCTGCCTGATCTCAGCCCTCGTCCCTGCCTGGCTCGCCATCGCTGCGGATCTGTCTTTTCCGGTGGCTTTGGTCGGGCTTGTCACCCGCGAGATCGTGGCCGGGCGGAACTGGCGCAACCTGCCGATGGTCGCGCCGGTGACTGTACTCGGCATCGCTAATCTGCTGATGCACTTGGAGGCCGATGGCGTCGCCGTGCCGCTAGGACTGGGGTGGCGTCTCGGACTGGCCGCGGTGATCGTGCTGATCTCCGTGGTGGCCGGTCGGATCGTGCCGAGCTTCACCCAGAACTGGCTGGCGAAGCGAGGCGACCCCGGCCTCCCTGCCGTTCATGGGTGGATCGACCGGGCCGCGCTCGGCATCCTGCATGGCGGCTTGTTCGGCTGGGCGTTCTTTCCGGCTTTTCGTGCGGTCGGCGTGCTCCTTCTGCTTGGCGCCGTACTCAACCTCTGGCGCCTGCTGCGCTGGCATGGTGTCGCGACAGTCGCGGAGCCGCTCCTCCTGGTTCTCCATATTGGCTATGCTTGGTTGGTGCTGGGTGCGGCCTTGCTCGGCATGGCATTGCTCGATGCCAATGTGCCGCAAAGCGCCGCCATCCACGCCCTGACGGTGGGGGCCGTCGGAACGATGATCCTGGCGGTGATGACGCGTGCCACGCGCGGCCACACTGGACGCGATTTGTCGGCGGATCGCGTCACCAGTCTGATTTATATGCTGGTCACCCTCGCGGCGATCACCCGCGTTGCGGCCGCCTTCGGCGCGACTTGGGCCATGCCGCTTCTTATCGCCTCGGCATGTTTTTGGATTGCCGCCTTTGTGGTCTTCGCCTTGCTCTATGGACCGATGCTGCTTCTTCCGCAAAGTCCCACCCAGCTCCGTTAAATCATGCCGATCGAATGACAAAAGGCTCTCTGGCACAGGTTTCCATGCAGTGGGGCTCTGTTAAGTCTTGCCTTGACCGTCGGGCCCGGCTGACTGATTCAAATCAATGCGATCGTGTCCCAGGACGAGGTGTAAGAGCGTCGTGGTTTTCGCGCTCTCCGGCGGGTTTGGCCGGTGTCTTCAGACTGCCACGGCAGGCAGCTTGAAGATTGGATCCTCGCTCAATGGAGCCATGGTTTCCAGGGTCATGTAGCGGGCGCGCTGCACGGCCCATTCATCGTTCTGCTCGAGGAGGATAGCGCCGACCAGGCGGGTGATGGCGTCCTCGTTGGGGAAGATGCCGACGACGTCGGTGCGGCGCTTGATTTCACCGTTGAGCCGTTCGAGCGGATTAGTGCTGTGGATCTTCAGCCGGTGGTCTTTGGGGAAGCTCATGAAGGCGAGCACATCGGCTTCGGCTTCGTCCATCAGGGCGGCCAGCTTGGCGACCTTGGGTCTGAGCTGGTCGGCCACCTGACGCCACTGGGCGCGGGCCATTTCAGCGTCCTCCTGGGCGAAGGCGGTGGCGATGAAGGCAGCGACGACACGCCGGCCCTGTTTGCCGGCATGGGCCAAGACATTGCGCATGAAGTGCACGCGACAGCGCTGCCACGAGGCGTGCAGGACTTTGGCAACCGCCGCCTTGAGCCCCTCATGCGCATCCGAGATCACCAGCTTGACGCCCCGCAGGCCGCGCCTGGCCAGCGAGCGCAGAAACTCGGTCCAGAACGTCTCGGCCTCGGAGGCGCCGATTGCCAAGCCCAGTACCTCGCGCCGGCCATCGTTGTTGACGGCAACGGCGATAATCACCGCGACCGAGACAATGCGACCGTTCTCGCGGGCCTTAACGTAAGTCGCATCAAGCCAGAGATAGGGCCAATCCTCCTCCAGCGGCCGGTGGAGGAAGGCTCTGATCTTGTCGTCGATCTCCCTACACAAGCGGCTGACTTGGCTCTTCGAGATGCCGGTCATGCCCATCGCTTTGACCAGCTCGTCGACCGAACGGGTCGACACGCCCTGGACATAAGCCTCCTGGATGACCGCCGTGAGCGCCTTCTCGGCCACCCGGCGCGGCTCCAGAAACCCCGGGAAGTAGCTGTTCTTGCGCAGCTTGGGGATGCGCAGCTCGACCGCCCCGGCACGCGTCTCCCAGATCCGGTCTCGGTATCCATTGCGCTGATTGATCCGGCCGGGACTGCGCTCGCCATAGCCGGCGCCGGTCAGACTCTCAATTTCCCGCTCCATCAGCCGCTGCGCACCAAAACCTACCATCTCGCGCAGCAAATCGGCGTCGGAGCTCTTCTCCAGCAGAGCGCGAAGGCTCATCATCTCATCGGTCATCGTCGGGTCCTTGGTTCGCGTTAAGGTTTGCCGACCCAAACCCTACCGGAGATCCGCGATGACCACCGCTGTGGATAAGTGGCCCGCCGCCGCCAGACTCGTGGCGGTCGCTGCGGCGGGCCACTTACCCACAGCTCCTACACCATCCCAATGGGACACGACCATCAATGCCGTGTAAAAGGCTCGGCTCGATTGGGGCATATCGCGACATAAGCCCCATAGTTTCGTGGCGAATGATGTGCGGCCGGGCGACCGGTTGGTCGCAATTCGCGGCTCATCGAAACGACGGCAGGGCGCGTAGACGCCGCTGGAGAGCCTCTCTGCCGCACTCTCTGTTCGCTCCGCGGCCTCGGCGCAAGACTGTGCCGGATCTCGCCCGCATACCTCAGAAGTCCCATTCCTAAGAGGAATGCTGGTGGACACGCCCCACGGACTAGACTTCTACGAGGTCGGTGTGGGCAAACCCTTTGCGGTAATCGAGAACCGAAACGATCTCGGGTGTGATCCGGAATAGGAACACGCCTTTCTTTCCGGCCAATGCGTACTGCAGGATTTGCGGAAACTTCTGGAACATTAGCCGGCCAGCGCGGTTCAGCTCCTTCGGGTCGGTGACCGGCTCTGCCCTGCCACCCATCGAGAGGCCGCGGATTTCGTCCCAACTCGAGTAAGGTAGCTTAACCGTGAGCGAGACCTTGCTGTTGGAGGCGATATTCTTGGCCTTCTGAGATTCGGCTGCACAGCCGAAATATATGGTGAGGCCGTCATTGACGTAGCTGACCATCGTCGCTTGCGGATAACCATCCTGGCGGATGGTCGCAATCGTCATGTCGGTCGCGCTCTCGAGGATTGAGAGGATTTCCTGTCTCAAGGCTGGGTCCATGCGCGGCATCTCCAAAACCACATGATCATCCTTCAGCCGGGACATACTCCGGCGAACCGTTCCATCAGCGCTAAACGACACTGCAGCTCACGCGATTTTCCAGATCCCGTCTGGCTGCAGACAGCTGGTGAAATGATAGTGCTCTTCGTAAATCGGCGGGCCGCCTGAGCGAACAATATATTCGAGTTCCTCGCACTGCTGAGTTTTCCGAACAAGTTTTTTGATCAACCTGATAGATCCCGAATTTCCCGAGGCCGGGTTGCTCCAGGAAGCGGCGGTCCCTACTGGTTTGCTGTGGACTTGCTGGGTCACCGCTCCACGGATCATGTCGAGTCTTGCTGGGTGAGGACGATGTGTGTTTCCCACGTCGGGAGCAACTGTGCCTGAACCGATACAGGAAAGAGGCCCAAGAGGATCGGAACGATTGCTTTGACCGGCGTCGACATTGTTGCCCTCCACACAAGACGGAATGAGCCGGAACACGCAGCACATGTCCGCGCCCGACCACGGTAGGAGAAGGCAAACCTGCTCTCCGAGCCTTGATCCAAATCAAGGAGCAGCGTCGGCGTCACGTTTTGGGTCGAACGCGGCCGAGAAGCGTTTGGCGGGTTTCCCGTCACGCTGCCGGGAAGCAGCGCGACCGTGACATCGTTCGCCGATTCTGCTCGTCCCCGCACCCGGCGTCCGCAAATGCCCCACCGCCGAGCGCGTGACCCGCCAGGTGACGCCCCTCCTGAGCGTGCTTACGAGTAGCTCTGCGATCGTCGCAGTGACCAAGATGGTGCTCAATCGGGTCGAGCCGATTGTCTTGGTAAGAAGCGACGCGCTCGCGCCCGGTGGTGGAGGCGGCCTCCAGTCGATGGCCGACAAGGTGCGCCCAGCGCTGATGGGACCAGTAGGCGCACCTTCCACGTCAGCGCGGCGCAAGCCGAGCGACGCGGAGGTAGATGGTACTGCCGCCGACCACCGCGATCCTCGGTTGATCTGGGTCAAGGCGCGGACCCAACCAGCTGCCATTATTATTGAGTAAGACCGCGAATGAGGGGCGAGATGACCAGCGCAAGCGAGATCATGACGACCAACATCGTCGCAGCGCAGCCAGAAATGCTGGTGCGCGATGTAGCGAAGTTGCTGCTCGATCACGGCATCAGTGCGGTGCCGGTAATTGACGACGCGGGCAAGCTGCTTGGCGTCGTCAGCGAGGGCGATCTTATTCGCCGCAGCGGTGAGCGCAGCGAGAAGCGCCGAGCCTGGTGGCTCGAGATGCTCGCCGACGGTTTCGAGCTGGCGCCGCGCTTCGTCGACTACATGCGCGCGCACGAGCCGAGGGCCGCGGACGTCATGACGCGCGACATCATCACAGCCAGCCCCGAGACGCCGTCCGAGACGATCGCACGACTCATCGAGCGGCACCGAATCAAACGCGTGTTGGTAGTCCGCGACGGCAAGCTCATCGGCATCGTCAGCCGCGCCGACCTCGTACGCATGATAGCCGCTTCGGCCCCGCCGCAGGCGGAAGCAATCGCTGAGGAGGAGCGGCAACGCGAGGAACTGCGCGGCCGCTTCCCACGTCGGGGTTCCCGGGCTGGGTGACCACCGATCATCATTTTGGTGAGATCGGGTTCGCGCTATGATTTCGACCTTTCGTCCCCGCGAACGGGATCAGGCTTAATGCCTCGTCTTTGCCGGCTGTTGAGCACTCCCACGGAGCAGGTGATGCGTAGAGGAGCGCTCGCCACTGCTCTGGCCACAACGGCTTTCACCGCGAACGCACAAGACGGATCCGGCGATCCCGAGGCCGGGCGTGCGTTTGCACGCGAAGTCTGCAAGCCATGCCATGCCGTCACTATCGACCAGGTTTCGCCAAGGAGATTTGTCATCGAACCGGATTTCCAGGCGATTGCCGCCACGTCCGGCATGACGGCGACGTCTCTCTGAGCCTTTCTCACGACACCGCACCCGAAGATGCCAAACCTGATCCTCACTCCACAAGAGTCGGCCGATGTCATCGCCTACATAGTGAGCCTGAGCGGCCGCCCCTAACAGCCGTTAAATCTTCAAAGTACATCGATCTCAATCGTTTCGTCGGCCACAGTGAGATGACCGCAGTTTGGAGGCGGCCATGTTGCAGTGTACAATTTTTTCAGCAGGCTGATTGGGCTGTTTGCAACGCTCGTCTCTTTGTCCCTGCTCATGCACAAGCACTCGACAGTCGAGACCTCAGCTGCCCTCGTTCATGACCGTTCGCTGCTGCTGATCGTTGGCATGATTGGGCTGGGGGTCGGCCTCGCAATGGTACTCGGCCATAATGTCTGGTCGGGCGGCGTGTTGCCCGTAGTCGTCACGCTCTTCGGGTGGCTCATCCCAATCCGTGGTGTAATCCTCCTGATTTTGCCCCCGGAATGGATGGTCAACCTCTTCAACGTGCTTCATTTCGAGGAGCTTTTCTACGTCTACGTCGGGATGTTCCTGGTCCTCGGCCTGCATCTGACTTATGCTGGGTTCAGATCACCGCGCCCTTTCCGGCGGAGATCATGACCGTCCGTACCTCTCTTATGCCTTTGCGACGACGTCCCATGAACAAAAACGCCCGCCATCCTTTGACCGCACTGTTAGGTCAGTCGGTGTTCGGCCGCCTTGCCGCGTATGGGGACATCAACGGCGCCGACTGGTTGGCGAGCAGCCCGGAGTTGCACGCAATCGTCGCCCGCCTTCTGTCGTCGGGCTCAATGGAAGGTGCCACTAAAGGCTTTCGGGCGTTATCAGGCAATTCGGACAGCTCGACGTATGTTTCCGATATGGCTTTGGGTTAGCGAGGTTTAGTGACCATGCGAAAGATGTCGGACATCGTGAGGAACCAGGATCCGGTCACGCTTCCGGCGAGCGCGACGGTAAGAAAGGCCTGCCAAAGCATGCGCGACCGCCGCGTCGGTGCGGTTCTGGTGACCGAAGCGGATCGCCGCCTCGTGGGCATCTTCACGGGGCGCGATGCCGTCCACCGCGTGCTGGCGGATGGTAGGAGCGCGGCCACTACGAAGCTTGCG
>Ga0137379_10007622_pt1 | contig 10271 bp, 16 predicted proteins | sample SagtaG_18_FD_104812 | JGI IMG/M metagenome (GOLD analysis project Ga0137379, IMG submission 104812) | Vadose zone soil microbial communities from Sagehorn Ranch, Mendocino, California, USA - Sage2_L_80_16 metaG | ecosystem: Environmental > Terrestrial > Soil > Vadose zone | place: USA... | reverse complement strand
GGAAAGCCCATGGAACACGCGTACGTGTTGAAGTCAACGAGTTTCTTCCCGTTTCGAACCGCCCTGTTCTGGAGCTCCCGTATGGCCTCACCTGTAATCGCGTACGATGTAGCGTAACCCGGGCCGATTCCCTCGTGGGCTGGAAAGAGCTGGTTGTACACAGTGTTTCTCGAAAGCCCGGTGCGCTTGTGGGCCCATTCGATGAATTCGGGAAGGGTCTGCTTCCCCGAGTTGATGCGAACATCACCTACTACCCGGAGGAATCTGATTATCCTCCACATGAGAGTGTAGAATTCATACTCCTCGGCCATTGTCTCCACACCTCCATACTTCTCAAAAAATTCAGCCAAAGCCTTCTCATCTTTATCCAAGCCCTTCCCCGCTCGGAGCTTCTCCATGACTTTCAGAAACTCAAGCTCTCTCTGGAACGATATTCCCTCCGAAATCGCCCCCAGGTGAGACCCGATAAGGTCGGTCAGAGTAGGCTTGGCCCCGTAAGCGGCCGACGAGTTGGACGCGTGGACGCAATGGCCATACTCCTCATGGACAAGAAGGTTAAGCAGCTCCCCAGGGGCAGTGGATGGGTCCCGACGGGGATCCGTTGTGGCGATGAATATTTCTTTGGGGTTGTCCGTGTACATATCGTAGAAGAAAGCTCCCCCGCTGGGAAAGATACCGGAAAGATAGAGGGGAGTCTCGATCACCTTCGTGTCGTACTTAGGGTTGACCCGCACAATCTGCCTGTTCACCACCTTCACCGCCCTCTTCCGTAATTCTGTGAGAAACGGAATAATCCCAGCCGGCTTGATGGCTCTCTCGGCCCGAATAGCTTTAGAGACATCCTCAGCCTTGGCGGATACTCCATACTTCGCTGCTAGTCTCTTGGTTAGGCGTTGAAACCGGGGCAACTCCCGGTCGACGTACCGCAGGCCCTTCTCCTCAACCTGCCCCGGAGTTTCTGGATAATCGAAAAGGCGTTGAATTGTCTGCGTGTAGATTTTCTCTCGGCCTAAAGGCCACCCGTCCTTCTTTATCAGACCGTACAACTGGTCAAAAGCCTGGCCCTTGAATCCGTTGACTCTGAAAATCGACGCATATTTCCGAGTGGCTTCAGACAGCTCGTCTATTCCAGCCTTCAACTGTTTGTCCTGCGTCTCCTTCTTGACAGTCCGGAGAATCTCCTGCAGGCCTTCGCACCGGATTAGGGTTAGTACTCGGATTCCAGTAGGATAGTCTTTGCCAGCATATTCGGCACTAGCGATTTGCATTGCCCGAATCGCGTTTCCGGTTAGGGAGCGCAGGTGGCTGGGAATGACACCTTCCTTGATCATGTACCCAAAGTATGCGTTGAGAACGCTTTCCGGGACTCCTTGGGGCTCGGCGAGGGTGTATGCGGCTGATAATGAGTTGAGCAGTTTTTCCTGGGATTTGTTTTCGGCCTTGAGTCTAAGCTCTTCTACACGACGGGAAAACTTCTCCAGGTTTCGACTGGATGGATTGAAGAGCTTTCCAAGGTATTCCTTGAACCCGTTTAGATAAGCGGAGGTGGGGTCGAATTCTTTCGCGAACTCGAATATCTCGGATTCAACCTCAGACGCGGGTTTTGGAACTGGCATAGTCATCATCCTTTAGTTAAGGACCGGTATACTTTGACGGTTTCCCAGCTGGATTTAGCTTTGAGGACTATTGGCTGGCCCCTAGGCCCACGAGTGCGAATGGTTGGCTACGGGTTGAGGGTTGACCGTCCGCTTCCAAATTCATTCGAGAATTGCGACATGTCGGATGCGAGGTTGCCAAGCGTACTTCAACACCGAGACAGCTTGCGGATTCGCAATAATTCGTTCCATCTTAAATAGAATCGGAAATAGTCGAACATTGACCCGAATGGTCAAACAAGCCACGAAGAATCGAAAGCCCAATCCTAAGCCGGCCCCGTCTCGCTCAAAAAAGCGGACTGGTGAGACTTCTACCGAGGCGATTCAAGCTGCTGAGGACGTCGCACTGGCCGCATTCGCCTCTGGGCTACGACTGGCAGCCGCCTTTGGAACCGTAGCTGCTAAGACTACAAGCTTCGCCCTTGCGTCCTTGGCCTCGGGAGCTGACAAGTTTTCGGAGCTTGTTCAGAAGGAAGCTCTTGGCCCAACAAACCACCGTCCTCGTGGGAAGAACGAGCATGCTCGCCGTAGGAGCTTGGAGAAGAAATCCTGACGGCGCTAATTCTGGCGATGGGCAGCTCATAGAGAAGGAAGACGATGAGTGAGCCCGGAAGCTTTCAAAGCTAAGATTGACGCTGATCCCAGAAGAGCTGCCACCAGCGCTATTATGCTGCGCTCTACCGGGTAGACCCAGAAGATGAAAGTCCAAAAGTCCTGCCAGCTATGATACTTCCCTGGAATCTGGTGAAAGTTGATGCCTACTACTAGCTGTGTCAGTATTCCGCCCATCATGTGCTGAGCCATAGTCCCTGCAAAAGCCAAGACGAGATAGGCCCAGAAATGGCCTAGGAAATAGCTGGGGGCGTTTTCTCTGAAACCTCTCCAACCGGCTGTGACCTCCTCGGCAGCTCTTCTCCCGATGGGAGATACCAGAAGGGCGAGCCCTACGAGGTGCAACCACACGTAGGGAACGAGATAGTTTCCCACTGAGATGAAAATCGAGGTAAAGGGCAACAATAGGAAGACAAGGATCAGAACCGAGTTCAGGATTGACGACTCAACCTGTCTCCTGCGAGTAACCAGCCCCACTATGGCTGCGCAGGAAGCACTGGGGAGGAAGTCGAGGCCCAGGAAGACTGGAGGGGCCCCAGTAGAGAATCCAACTATCGTCCCGATGGCAATAGCCAGCGGGCCGAGTAAGGGTCCCAGTACTATTCCGTATAATGGGGCGAGGAAATCCCCCGCCCTGAACGTTGCGCCTGGAATTCCGAGCATGGGAAATGTAGGAACAAGCCGAAACACTAGGTAGAGAGCTGAAAGGGAAGCGACAAGGGAAAGGTTCGTTACCGGGGAGCGACGACGAGCGACTCGAGAATCTAGACGAGAACTATCTTTTCGCAGAAAAGCCTACCTCGAGGATTTGTCCTTCTTTGTCAGATGATCGATTTCTAGGATACTCATGCCTGTCTTGCGGGCCACCCGTTTCCGGTCCTCGTACTCAACCTTTTCTCTCAGAATCCGACCTTCCGCGTCTACGACTGACTTGACCTTAAGGGGATACTGATTTCCCTTCACCTGAAGTACGCGTTTCCCCGTAGTTCGAAGGGTGATGTGCCTCCTTACGGGGATTTCTCTAACACCCAGGGATCCAGTCTCCTCCATTATGACCCTAGCCAACTCCTCAGACCTCCCCGCGTCGACGATAACAGAGAACATGTGGCCGGGCCGGTTTTTCTTCATGTAAACAGGGGTTACTGTAACATCGCGTGCGCCAGCCTCCATCACCCTCTCAATCGCATGGCCGATTACCTCCCCCGTAACGTCGTCGAGGTTCGTTTCCAAGACCACAACTTGGTCATGAGAGTGAGACCGGTCGACTCGCTCCCCTGTGACTATTCTGAGAACGTTAGCAACTTCCTTGATTTCTCTCGACCCGGCACCATAGCCTATCTTTCTCGGACGAATTGTCGGGTAGAAATCTGAGACGTTCCTTGCAAGGTTGACAGTTATTGCGGCCCCAGTAGGCGTTGTCAACTCCTGCTCCACTTTGCCAGGGCTCATCGGGACCCTATGGGCTCGAAGTATTTCGGCAACTGCCGGAGGTGGGTTTGAATAATCACGGCCTGAAAAATGGGACGTTCCTCTACCCACGGATAGGGAGGTCGACCACCATTCCAGCCCTCCAAGTCCAAGCTCGTCGGCAAGATACGCTACTCCTAGAACGTCCACGAGGGTATCCGCGGATCCAAGCTCGTGGAGCTCGACCTCTTTTGTCGAATGCCCGTGAACATGCGATTCCGCGTCCAGAAGCGTGTCTATAGTAGAAGCTGCAAAACCTGTAGCCCATTCTGATAAACGGAGCATCTTCGAGCACTGTCGAACCGAAGCCTTGACAATTCCGCCTTTCCGTTGTTCGACCTCTTCCTCGGACCGAACACTGACGAGTTTCGCAGCGACTTCTCCTCTCTCGACCGACGAAACATTAACCTGAACTTTCCGAGTCCCTGGCAAGCAGCTCTGGATTATCTTAGCAACTCTGTCGAGACTGGCCTTCGAACCCCCAAGGTCAATCAGGGCTCCAAGATACTTGTCCCCCGAAACCCCAGCCACCCTACCGTCAACGATGACAATCATGTTTGCAAGGTCATGTTTCATGGCCGGGGTTCCTGGCCAAGGTCCGAGAGCAAGTATTAATCAAGCTATTCTGAATTGACCTGGGACGAAGATGGAGTCGGATTCTGATAACCAGTGCGTTTATGGCCTTGGCGAATGCCCAGTCCTAACAATCCTCGGGGGCAAGATGAAAGACTTGGAACAACGCTCCAAGGTGATGCCTGCAGAACCGGGCGCTGCGGCGATGAGCCAGATGATCCAACCCTTCATTCAGCTTACCTCCAACATCTACTCCCAACTGCCGGCCTTCTGTCCGAACTGCCCTAAGCGAATAGTCGCCGTTGAGAAAGACCTCGCGGATATTCGCCAAAAGACCCAGAAATAGTGCCGTCAACGGAAACCTAACCGTTGCCGGGGTTTGGTCGAAGATTTCCGCGATCTTTCCGCTTTCTTGCTGAAAGGGAACTAGCCAGTGCCTGGAGGCGCGTCAGGGCCCTCACCTGCAATAGGACTGTCTGTCTCAATCTTGGGCGGAGCCTGTTTGTCCGGCGATGAGGATTTCCTCTTAGAGGGCTCAATGATCTCAAACGCAAACAAGGCCGCTATTAGCAGGACAATCACCGCGAGCCCCTCGGGCCGTGGCTGACCTGTCACGTCGTTGTACATGAAACCCCGAATCGCAAGAATTGTGGAACCCAGATACGGGATGGGTACAGTGTACTGAAAGACGCCGACCACGTTCGCCGCAGGGACTCCCCCCCCGATTGCGTCCCAAGGATCGTTGGCATTGAGGCAGTTGCAAGCGCCGGGCTGACCGTTGGCGTCCCCCCTAGTTTCGAAGAAATAACCTTGACTGGTATGGGACTTCGCTATGACCCGATGAACGACAAGGAAGTTCGGGTCATTATTCGAATATAGAGCAGGAGGCCTGAACACGATTATGGAACCGTTAGGTTCTACGCCGGCGGTGGTAACATTACTAGCAACTATCGTGCTCGGATCCCGTGCCCTAATAACTATAAGGTCGCCGATGGCGAGAGTACACCTGTCAACTGTTGGGTTAGAGTCCCGCTGGCACATGCTCCCCGACGAAACGACAAGCACCGGAAACTCTGTACCTAGGGCAACCCTGATTCCCGCCCAGATACCAATGGCGCCAAGAAGAACAACTCCGACAAGAAAGAGGCCCTTGGCAGTCTCATTCCTTCCAAGATAGGACCAGAAACGGCGAATGTAGCTGCTCAACCGATAGCATCTTGCCTAGGCATGTTTCTGCTGGAAAGGCCCTATCTCAACTTCGTACTGAATCCGCTTCAAAAACTCTTCCGCCGCCCGGGACCCGGCCCCTAGGAAATCCTCACCTCTCTCAGTAATCCTGTAGACCTTGCGTCCCCGACCCCCCTCCGCCTCCCAGACAGCCTGAAGATACCCCTTCTCCTCCATAGAATGGAGGAGCGGGTACAGCGTCCCAGCGCTCAGGTAGACCTTGAACCTGTCCCGAATCTCCAAGTTCACCTCGTAACCCCAACGGGGTTTCATCTTCAACAGCCGGAGAATGATAAGGTCCAGATGATTCTTGACAAGCCTCTCACGCCACGCCTTGTCCAGGTCCTTACTCAAGAAACGACCGGTCCTAGGAACCCCAGCACGATTGTCTGGCCCCTTAATCCTTTCTAGGTTTTGGGTACCGTTGGGTTTACTACCCCTTTTTCTTACTCGCTATCGGCGTTAGAAGAATCGAATGGTCCGTGGTCTTCACCATCAGGCTCTGTCCCCTCTCCAGTTTGAGGGCTTTCACTATGCTGCTGGGAATGGCGACCCTCAGGCTGTTGCCGACGAGGATCAGCCTGACCTCTTCTTCTATTGTTACCATGTTGCCAAGTGGATAGCCTATCGGTTAACTTAAATATTCCGATAACCATACGGCTATCCGGTAGTAATGTCGAAAACAGCCAGCGTAACCTGGTCTTGGCAGCCGATTAGCCGTTGTCCTCAGTGTGGGTCCTGCGAGCTGGACCTGGACGAGGAGCTGGAGTTCTGGCAATGCACCAGCTGCGGGTCCTCTGGTGGAGGCGCGAACTTCTGGGAGCTGGAAGGAGGGTTCTGAGTTGGGTGATTGCCTGCGCTGCCACCAGCGGATCAAGGCCGGGGAGCAACACCGGCCCTCCTGGGACGACCCGAACTCTTGTGAGCTTGTCGACATCTGGGGAAGAGTCCTAGGCCACAGCGCACCCCGGGCCCGGGAGACAAGAAGAGCCGAGGAGGAGTCCCAGTGAAAGAGTGCTGGGGTTGTACGGACCCGTTACCGGACACCTCCTCCTCTGACTACTGCGACCTCTGCCAGGTCAGCCTCCAGCTGATCCGACTCATGCAGGAGCACGGCACACAGGTCCTCTGGACCATACCGGAAATGTCAACATGCCACGTGGCAAGTCGCCAGACCGGAGACTATACTCGGTCGTCGTAACAAGAGAACGGTGCGGGGCGGGGATGCTCATGCCAGTGGACCAGGACCCTACTCCTCGAGAGTTTCAGGCTCTAACCCGCGGAGTCCTGCTCCGCCGGGATCCAGAGCTCACACTCCTCCTCATCTTGCTGAAAGCACGGCTAGGACCCGAACCCAACCTCCGCCGCCAACAACTATACAACAATAGCAAGCTTACACTCTCAGAGTTCAAGAGGGCCTTGGCCTGGCTGCGACAGGAGAAGCTGGTCGGCAGTCTCCAGAGCCGCGGGGAAATCTTCCTTTACGCTCTGTGGTAGAACTCTCCGATCTGTTGCCAGCGCATAGCCTCATGCTTCTCAATACCCAGCTGCTTCAGAGTTGGAATCCCCGGCGGTTCCACGATGGAACCACCGACAATTCGCACACCAGGGTTCTTCGGCATTGTCTGGAGGAGCTCGCCCCCGCGACGCTCAACCCTCAACTGAACACCAATGGGCTGGCCCAGTTCTGGGCCATGCCACGCGGGGCCGGACCCGTAAACCACCCATGGTCTTAGCTATCCAGCCGTGGACGCCGTCCAATGAAGAAACATGAAGCTTCGAAACCCGATAACCAACATGCGGCTTTCCAGAACTGGCAGGATATTCCTCGCAGCAGCCATCGTAGCGATAACGGTAACTGGAACAGTGGTCGCGGTCTTCCTCTCCAACTTCGTCGTTCCCAGCACCGTCACGATCACCGGAGCACCGGGCATGACAGTCAATGACGTCCAGAACGGCGGTACGCTGGTGGCCTTGACATGGGGGGACGTTCAAGAAACCACTTCGGCAAATCATCAAATTAGCATCACCGACACGGGTTTGACCAATATTTGGATAGTCGACAGTACCACTGCAGGCGTCGAGTCGCTGACCACCAACCCGAACCTCCCAACAGGGGTATCGCTGACCTGGGACTTCTCTTCCAGAATTGGAACATCTGCCTGTTCTGGAGCAGCCGGGGTAACCGGCTGCCTAATGCTGACACCCGGCACAACATCAGGCACTTTCACACTGACCCTCGGTGTCGCGGCCAATGCAGCCCTGGGCTCAACCAGTTTCAACACCATATTCTCCAGCTATTCGACAGCCACAGGCTGACCGTGCCGTTGGTCGACACGTTCAGCCCTCTCCCTTTTTCCGGTAGTCTTTGACTCCCAGTTTCGCAGCGAGCCTGTCCCGCAGAGACTCGGCCTCGCTGAGGGCCTGGTCCCGGGTTTCCCTGTATTCAACTAGCTGGGTGTCCTTTCGACTTTTCTCCTCCCACCAATCGAAATACTCAGCAAGAGTTCCATGTGTGAAACCCGAGGAGAACGCTTTCAGCTTGTCGTAGGCCTGGGAGTAGCTCGCCATCTGGTGTTCCCGGATGGAACCGCGGTGGAGGTTCCAGCCCACAGCCTGCGAAATTTGTGAGACCTCGCTACCGGTTGTAGGCGTGGCTCTGTCCTGCAACCTCTGGTTAGCATCCGCCGTGACAAGCGCAGGATAGTGATCGGTGCACGTGTTAGCCTTGGTGTTTAGACGCTTGTCGGTAGGGCCGTAGAAGCGTCTCAAGTCTTCCCGGAGCTTCCCGTCGATCAGGTAGGTCAAGTGGTCCTTTTTGGAAACCCTATCCCACTCCTGGGTAGACAGGCCATCATAATGCTTCAACTGTTCGACGGCCTCGGTGATTTCGTCGTAGAGGGGGCTGTAGACGCGCTCGTTGACCGTCTCGGTCCTCTGCCTCCTCAGGACAAAGTCTTGGGCCATGACCGAGAAAGCGAATCCTAGAACCGAACCCGCGGCGACTCCGACCAGGGTTTCGACGAGAGACATTTCGTTCGCTCTCCTCTTGCAAGAATGTAAGAAGTTTTGGCAGGTTCCCCCAAGGGAAAAGGGTGGGAGGTGGTGGGTGGAGGTCCAGCAGCCACATCCAGACGAGGTCTTTCACCAGCAGCAGCCTGCCTGGCCGACCACCGGCTGCTTGACGGTCTCACCACAGAGGGTACAGATCAGCAGTTTCCCTGTGAAGTTGAGCTCGCTCATGTAGCAGATTTGGTGAATGGTCTTGTTGTCGCAGCTATAGCACCAGAGGTCTTCTATGTTCTGACTAACCAACTACTCACCTCCACCCGCTGGCCGGGACCCCGTTGATGGCCCGGGTCCTCCTCTCAGACTTCGACAGAGGTCGAACATAGAGCAACGGCGCGTCCTCCTTCTTCAGAGGGTCCAGCCCGTACTTTTCCAGCTTCCAAATGTCACTCAGCCGGCAGAATCCAAACCCGGTCTGCTTTGCCTTCTCGACTCGTCTCACTGCTTTCACAATCTCCCAGGGGTACATTCTCAGGCTCAGATTCACCCTGTCCCCCTCCACCGTCAGGGTAGAGTGGCGAATCTGCTCGTAGTCACTGCTCAGCTTCAACAATCGGTTTACGATCATTCGCTCTTCTGTGGGGTTGTGCTCCAGGGTCTTCTTCTTCAGCAGGGTCTCACAGAAGTCGCAAACCCAAGTTTCCACTTTGATGTAAGTGTCCTCGGGGTTGTCCGTTCGCTCTTCTTCCACCCCAATACGCATGTGATCCCTGTAGAGGTCACACTTGGGACAGTGCTGCTTGGCAATGATGAAGGACCTTCTCATGTTTCGAGGCACCAGAGACATGGCCTAGACGGCAGTCAGGCGGAGTCGAAAAGCAGGAGAGGTAGGATAGCCAGCCGGAGAAAATATTCGACGGCCTCTTCCGGAGAAGGACAGAACAGGCGAGGAATAGTTTCAGGCGGGTCTTCACCATGGCGCCACTGCGACCTCTCCTCTTTCACCATCACTTTTTTACGCTGCATCAAAGCGTAGAGGTTAGGGAGATGCCAGGGTTGGGGTCGAGACAGACGAAGGATCAACCTCGCTTCACACTGGAAGATATCAGCCGAGCCGTCAACAGCGACAAGGCAGGCCTGCCAATGTCGGTCGACGATATGAGTCCGAAGGACTACCTTCGGGTCCTCGACCTCCTGGAACAGGCGAACAAGCTCAACTTCGAGCTGTTCAAAACACCCCGGTTCTGCGTGACAAAGCGCCACCAATTACGAGCTCAATACCAGAAGACCTGGGCGGAAATAGAAGCGATGAGGAACAGGAACCACTCGTTCAGGGAAAATCATACGTGAACCCAGAATTGAGAGGGAAATCAGCGCCGGAAAATCATACCCGTCAGCCTGGAAGGCCGCAGGGCTTTACCAACCGGCAGGCGAGAGAACGACGTTTGAAAGTCTACCAATTGTCTCTGATGGGCTTCTCGGAAGTTGAGATTGCCTCCTCCCTCGGGATCGACCAGTCAGCAGTCAGCCGGTACCTCCACACCGTCCAGGGACAGCGTGCCTGGAACAGTGAGAAGAAGAGTCTCAGGGAAAAATATGCCCGGCTCGTCCAAGAGTCCTACGACAGTCTAATGCTGACCGTGAAAGAGGCTTGGCGATTGTTCTTGAAGAACGAGACAAAGCCCGAGTTCCAGCTGCGCGCCCTGGGCCAGATCCAAGCAGGATATC
>Ga0137379_10007621_pt1 | contig 10271 bp, 8 predicted proteins | sample SagtaG_18_FD_104812 | JGI IMG/M metagenome (GOLD analysis project Ga0137379, IMG submission 104812) | Vadose zone soil microbial communities from Sagehorn Ranch, Mendocino, California, USA - Sage2_L_80_16 metaG | ecosystem: Environmental > Terrestrial > Soil > Vadose zone | place: USA... | reverse complement strand
CCAACGGGTCGCTCTTGATGAAGGACGGGAAGATCGTGGCGATCGGGAAGAGCGTGGATGCGCCGGCGGACGCCGCGGTGGTGGACGGGACGGGGAAGTACGTGACGCCGGGACTGATCGATGACCACTCGCACCTCGGCGTCTACGCGGCGCCGGGCACCGACGCCGAGTCCGACGGCAACGAGGCCACGAACCCGGTGACGGCGGAGGTATGGGCCGAGCACTCGTTCTGGCCGCAGGATCCGCAGATCCCCCTCGCCATCGCGGGCGGGATCACGACGATCCAGGCGCTCCCCGGTTCGGCGAACCTGATCGGCGGCCGCAGCGCCATTCTCAAACTGATTCCGGCGCGCACCGTCCAGGAGATGAAGTTCCCCGGCGCGCGCTACGGGCTCAAGATGGCCTGCGGCGAGAACCCCAAGCGGGTCTACCACAGTCGCGGCCCGTCCACCCGGATGGGGAACGTGGCGGGCTATCGCGAGGCCTTCAGCCAGGCCGAGTCATACCGCCGCCGCTGGGACAAATGGCACAAGGACCACCAGGGAGACCCGCCGGAGCGCAACCTGAGGCTCGAGACGCTGGCCGAGGTCTTGCGCGGCAACATCTACGTCCAGAACCACTGCTACCGCGCCGATGAGATGGCTCAGATGCTCGACCTGGCGCACGAGTTCGGGTTCAAGATTCGCTCCTTCCACCACGCCGTGGAGGCGTACAAGATCGCCGACCTCTTGGCCAGGGAGGGGACCTCGGTATCGGTGTGGGCGGACTGGTGGGGCTTCAAGGAAGAGGCGATGGATGGCATCCATGAGAACGCGGCCCTGAACCAGGCGGCGGGTGGCCGACCGTTGATTCACTCGGACAGCCCGAGCGGCATCCAGCGACTGAATCAGGAGGCGGCCAAGGCGATGTACTACGGGCAGCGATCGGGGATCCCGGTGACGCGCGACCAGGCGCTCCGCTGGATCACGGCCAACCCGGCGTGGGCGCTGGGGCTCGACTCGGTCGTCGGCACCCTGGAGCCGGGCAAGATGGCGGACGTGGTCGTGTGGTCGGGCGATCCGTTCTCGGTGTACGGTAAGGCGGTCCAGGTCTACAATGACGGTTGGCTCGTGTACGACCGCAACGACCCGGCCCACCAGCCGCGCACCGACTTCGAGCTGGGCCAGACGCCCCCACCCGGGAGCGACCGATGATCGCCTTTCTGCTCGCCCAGACCATCGCGATCACGGGCGGGACGGTCTATCCCGTCTCTGGTCCCAAGATGGAGAACGCCACCGTCCTGATCCGCGACGGGCGCATCACCGCGGTCGGCCCCGCGGTCACCGTTCCCGGGGACGCGACGCGCATCGATGCCCGGGGCAAGTGGGTGACGCCCGGCCTGATCGACGGCGGCACCCAGCTCGGCCTGACGGAGATCAGCGCGGTCAATGCGACCAACGAGGGTGCGTTGCGGGGCAGCGACGTCGCCGCGGCGTTCAACGTGGCCGAGGGCATCAACCCCGCCTCGACCCTCATTCCCGTGACCCGCGTCGAGGGCGTTACGACGACGCTCGCCGCGCCGGCCAGCGGCTGGATCTCCGGTCAGGCAGTCCTGATCGACCTGGACGGGGCGACGATCGAGCAGATGCTCGTCCGCTCGCCGGTCGGAATGCTGGTAGACCTGTCCGAGGGATCGAAGAGCGCCGGGGGCGGCTCGCGAGCCGGCGTGGCGCAGCGCCTGCGGCGGGTGTTCAGCGACGCGCTCGAGTACTCCCGGCGCCGCACGGAGTACACGCGGGCCCAGATGCAACAGCTGGCCGCCCCGGCGGCCGACCTCGAGGCGCTGCTCCCGGTGCTGCGGGGCCAGGAGCCGCTGATCGCGTTCGCGAACCGCAGGAGCGACATGGAAACGGCGCTCCGCATCGGGCGCGAGTTCAAGCTCAAGCTGATCCTCGCGGGCGCCCAGGAGGGGTGGATGATTGCGCCCGAGCTCGCGGCGGCCGGAGTGCCGCTGCTGGTGCAACCCCTCGACAACATCCCGAGCTACGACGCCTTGGGCGTGCGCTACGAGAACGCCGCGGTGCTCGCGAAGGCGGGGGTGAAGGTCGCGCTGCTCGAGACCGACACCCACAACGCGCGCGACCTGCGTCAGCAGGCCGGGAACGCCGTGTCGTACGGGATGGCGTGGGACCAGGCGCTGCGCGCGGTGACGCTCGCCCCCGCCGAGATCTTCGGCGTGGGCGACCGCTACGGCTCGCTGGACGCGGGGAAGGTGGCGAACGTGGTCGTGTGGTCGGGCGATCCCTTCGAGTTCACGTCGGCCGTGGAGCACGTATTCATTCGGGGACGGGAGATTCCGCTGCGGAGCCGGCAGACGGAGTTGTTTGAGCGGTACAAGACGCTGCCGCCGAAGTACTAGGGCGGTAGAGGGCGGTAACAGGCGGTCAGGGGCGGTAGGGAGGACGCGCTCCTTACCGCTTTGCTTTGGCGACCGCGTTGTACAACCGCCAGGTCAGCACGCCGGCGTGGTTACGCAGGCGTTCAAGTTCGTTGCACTGCTCTGCCGTGAGGTACTCCAAGTCGCGCGCGAGGCGCAGCGCGACGGAGAGCTCCGAAAGAGAGCCAAGCGTGATGTCCAGGAAGCGTCGGAACTCCCGTCCCCCACGCTTTGCCGACCCTTCCGCAATGTTCGCGACAGTTGAAAAAGCGGCTCGACGTGCCTGGGACGTGAGCCCGTAGAGCTCGCTCTTGGGAAACTGTGCAGTTGCTTTGTAGACATGCAACGCCAGCTGGTAGCACAGCTTCCATGCTGCGAATCGTTCGTACGGGAGCACTACGCAGACTATGGCTTGCGGACCGATGCACCTAATCGAACTCACGCGCAGCGGGGCAAAAAATAAGACGGCAGAGTCACTTCTGCCGTCTTCTACCGCCCTCTACCGCCTGTTACCGCCCTAGTTCTTGGGGTACACACTCACCTTGTACCGCTTCTTGTTCTTGTGCTCGAACTTGACCTGGCCGTCGACAACCGTAAACAAGGTGTCGTCGGACGCGCGGCGCACGTTCTGCCCGGGGTGGAATTTCGTGCCCCGCTGCTTCACCAGGATGCTCCCCGCGCGCACGAACTCGCCCCCGAAGGCTTTGACGCCGAGGTCCTTGGGGCCCGAGTCGCGACCGTTGCGGGAGGAGCCGACGCCTTTCTTGTGGGCCACGAATTACCTCACTCGCCCTTGAGCTTCACGTCCGCGATGCGGACTTCGGTGAACGGCTGCCGGTGGCCGGCGTGGCGGCGGTAACCGGTGCGGCGCGCGAAGCGGTAGATCCGGATCTTCGGGCCCTTGCCGTGCCGCACCACTTCGACCGTCACCTTCGCGCCCTTCACGACCGGCTTCCCCGCGTGCACGTGCTTGCCGTCGCTCGCGAGCAGCACGTGGTCGAAGGTCACCTTGCTCCCCGGCTCGGCCTCGAGCTTGGGGAGCTTGAGCGTGACCCCGGGCTCGGCCCGGAACTGGCGGCTGCCGATGGAAAAGATGGCGTAGGTCATTGCGGCCGGAACTCTAATCGCCGCCTAAGCTTCGGTCAAGGGAGCCGGGTGCGGGGAGCGGTACCGCACGATGCACCGGAGGGTACCGCTCCCTACTCCCCGCTCCCGTTTCATGCCACCGCATACTGCTCCGTAACGTCTCTCCCCGCCGGTTTCGCCATCATGCGGAATTCATCGAGGCGCATCATGGGATCGTCCCGGACCTCGAGCTCGAGCCCCGTCTGCTTCTCGAGTTGGCGCAAGAAGTTAGGCTCCTGCTCCACGAGGTACAGCGCCACCTCGGGGTGCAACCGCACCGCGAGCTGGCGCTCCCGGTGCTCGGCACCGGCGCGCTTTAGGGAACGCTCCATCCGACGCACCACCACCTCGGGCCGGAATACACGTCCCGTGCCGTGGCAGGTCGGGCACTCGACGGTCATGGAGTGCCACAGCGAGGGCCGGACCCGCTGGCGGGTCATCTCGACCAGCCCGAGCTCCGAAACCGCGAATGCCTTGGTGCGGGCGCGATCGCGGCCCAGGTGGGCGCGCAGCTCCTGCAGCACCTTGTCGCGGTTGCCGCGGGACTCCATGTCGATGAAGTCCACGACGATGATCCCCCCGATGTCGCGCAGCCTCAGCTGGCGCGCGACCTCGCGCGCGGCCTCGACGTTGGTCTTCAGGATCGTGCTCTCAGGGTCTTTCTTCCCGGTATAGCGTCCCGTATTCACGTCGATCGAGGTGAGCGCCTCGGTCGGCTGGATGATGAGGTAGCCGCCCGTCGGCAGCTCGACGCGGGGCTGGAACAGGCTGCGGATCTCGGCCTCGACGTCGTACTTGTCGAACAGCGAGGTCTCGTCCTCGTACAGCGTCACGCGATTCACGAGGTCCCGATCGACCTGCTTCAGGTAGCTGACGATCTCCTGGTGCAGCTCGGTCGAGTCGACGAGCAAGGCGTCGACCTTGTCGCTGAACAGGTCGCGGATCGTGCCGCGCGTGAGGCTCGTCTCGCGCTGCAGCAGGGCCGGCGCGTGCGCTCCCGAGGCCTTGCGCTTGATCTTGCGCCACAGCCCGTGGAGGTGTTCGATCTCGCGCTTGCAGCTCTGCTCGGTCAGATCCTCCGCCACGGTGCGGATGATCCAGCCGCCCGAATCCTTGGGGACGAGCTTCGACACCATCTCCCGGAGCTTGGCGCGCTGCTCGCGGTTCTCGATCTTGCGGGAGACGCCGACCTTGGAGGCGAACGGCATGTACACGAGGAAGCGACCGGCCAAGGAGATCTGCGCGGTGACGCGCGGACCCTTGGTGCCGATCGGCTCCTTGATGACCTGAACGATCTTCGTCTGCCCGCGCTTCAGCTCGTCGGCGATGTTGGGCAGCTTGCGGCGGGAGGAGCGGCCGCCGTCGTCCTCGTCGGCCGCGCCGTTCTGCTCCGGAGGCTCGTCTTCGTCTTCCGACTCGATCAGGTCAGAGGCGTGGAGAAACGCGCTCTTTTCCGTCCCGATGTTGACGAAGGCGGCTTGGATGCCCGGCAACACGGCCTCGACCGTGCCCAGGTGGATGTCGCCCACCATGCGGCGGGCGTCGGGACGGTCCACCAGAAGCTCAGCAAGGCGGTCGTCCTCGAGGATGGCCACGCGTGTCTCGCGCGGGCTGCCACTGATCAGGATTTCGCGCTTCAAAGCAAGATCCCTCGGCACCGGTCGGCCAGCAGCCGCCCGGCGTCCTGTAATTGATCCAACAAGAGTTCTGTCCGGTCGGAGAACGGGGAGAGGCGACGAACCGGAGCAACCGATTGGCCTCGAGTCCAGCGAGAGTCCAATGCATACTCTAAATCTAAGTGGCCTTGCGACTTACGTCAACAGCCCCGAGATTAGTGCCGTGTCCGCACGCCGCCACGCTCCCCAGCGCGAGGGTCTGGTCCTGGTCGCCATGCTGCTTTCCGGCGCCGGCACGACGCCGGCCGCTCAAACGATCCAGTATCCCACGGCGCGCCGGGGCGACGTGGTCGACGACTATCACGGCACCAAGGTGCCCGATCCCTACCGCTGGCTCGAGGACGTGGACGCGGCGGAGACGCGCGCCTGGATCGAGGCCGAGAACCGCGTCACCGACGCGTACCTCGCGCAGATCGGCGAGCGTGACGGGATCCGCCGCCGGCTCACCGTGCTGTGGAACTACCCGCGCTACGGGCCGCCCTTCAAGAAGGCGGGCCGCTACTTCTTCTTCAAGAACGATGGGCTGCAGAACCAGTCGGTGCTGTACCGGCAGGCATCGCGCGCGGCCGAGCCCGAGGTGCTGCTCGATCCCAACACGCTCTCCCAGGACGGGACGGTGGCGCTCGCGACGCTCGCGCTTTCGGAGGACGGCCGGCAGCTCGCCTACGGCACCGCGGCGAGCGGTTCCGACTGGGTGGAGTTCCGAGTGCGGGACGTGGAGAGCGGGCGCGACCGCCCCGATCACGTGAAGTGGGTCAAGTTCTCCGACGCGTCCTGGACGCACGACGGCGCGGGCTTCCTGTACAGCCGTTACCCCGAGCCCGCGGGGGAGAACCCGCTCCTCGCCGAGAACCGATTCCAGAAGCTGTACTATCACCGCCTGGGGACCGATCAATCGCAGGACGTGCTGGTGTACGAGCGGCCCGATCACCCCGACTGGGGCGTCGCCGCCGAAGTCACGCACGACGGCCGCTACGCGATCCTCACCGTCTGGCTCGGCACCGACCGACGCAACCGGGTCTACTATCTCGACCTGCGGGACGCGCGGCGGCCGCGCCTGACGGGTGACGTCGTGCGGCTGCTCGACGACTTCGACGCGAGCTACGGCTTCATCGGAAACGACGGGCCCGTGTTCTACTTCGTGACCGACCTGGACGCGCCGCGGAAGCGCGTGGTCGCGATCGACACGCGGCACCCGGAGCGTGCGCGCTGGCGGGAGGTCATCCCGCAGGGCGAGGACGTGATCGAGCTGGTATCGATCATCCACGACAGCTTCGTCGCGAGCTACCTGCACGACGCGCACTCGCGAGTGCGGCTGTTCCGGCTCGACGGCCGCTTCGTCAAGGACGTGGAGCTGCCGACGCTCGGCTCGATCACGCAGATCACGGGTGAGCGCAAGGACGACGAGATGTTCTTTGGCTTCACGTCGTTCCTCTATCCCACCACGATCTTCCGCTACGACTTCGCCACCGGGGACACGAGCGTCTTCAAGGCACCGAGCATCGACTTCGATCCGACGAAGTACGATACCCGGCAGGTCTTCTACACGAGCAAGGACGGCACCCGCGTGCCGATGTTCATCACCCACAGGAAGGGCCTGCAGCTCGACGGCTCGAATCCGACGTACCTGCGGGGGTACGGCGGGTTCAACGTGAGCGAGACGCCGGCGTTCGCGGTGAGCGTCGTGGTGTGGCTCGAAATGGGCGGAGTGTACGCCGTGCCCAACCTGCGCGGCGGCGGCGAGTACGGTGAGGAGTGGCACCAGGCGGGGATGCACGAGAAGAAGCAGAACGTGTTCGATGACTTCATCGCGGCGGCGGAGTATCTGATCGGGCAGCGGTACACGTCCCCGGCGAAGCTCGCGATCGCCGGGGGATCGAATGGCGGGCTGCTGGTGGGCGCGGTGATGACGCAGCGACCGGAGCTGTTCGGCGCCGCCCTTCCCGCGGTCGGGGTGATGGACATGCTGCGGTTCCACCGTTTCACGATCGGGTGGGCCTGGGTCACGGAGTACGGCTCGGCGGACAGCGCGCAGCAGTTCCCCTACCTGTCCAGGTACTCGCCCTATCACAACCTCCGGCCGGGGATGCGCTATCCCGCCACGCTGATCACGACGGCGGACCACGACGATCGCGTGGTGCCCGGGCATTCCTTCAAGTTCGCGGCGGCGTTGCAGGCCGCGCAGGCCGGGCCCGCGCCCGTGCTCATCCAGATCGAGACCAAGGCCGGCCACGGCGCCGGCAAGCCGACCAGCAAGCTGATCGAGGAACAGGCGGATCGTTGGGCCTTCCTCGTCCGGGCCTTGGGGATCACAGCCCCCGCGCGCGAATAGAGAGGACGCCCATGCCCAAGCTCAACTGCTCCCTGTGCAAGCGCCCCGTCGACAGCCGCCGGCTGGTGTCTCCGCAGAAGATGGAGAACCAGATCCTCGAGATCATCAAACGGGAGCGGCCGGAGTGGGAGGCGACGCGGGGGATTTGCCGCGAGTGTCTCGAGCAGTACCGGGCAAAGAAGTTCCTGAACTACCTCGAGGCCGAATACCAGAAGATGTCGGAGATCGAGCAGTCGCTGGTGACGAAGATCGCGCGGCGCGGTCGCGTGACGAAGCTGGTGAACGCGGAATTCGAGGCGCACATGACGTTCGGCCAACACCTGGCCGACAGAGTTGCGCACTTCGGCGGGAGCTGGCCGTTCATCTTCATCTTCAGCGCGGTGCTCCTGGGCTGGATGGGGCTCAACTCCTGGGTCCTGGCCCGTCATTCGTTCGACCCGTATCCCTATATCCTCCTGAACCTGGTGCTCTCCGCGCTCGCCGCGATTCAGGCGCCCGTCATCATGATGAGCCAGAACCGGCAGGCGGAGAAGGACCGGCTGCAGGCGCAGCAGGACTACGAGATCAACCTGATGGCGGAGTTCGAGATCCGGGACCTGCACGACAAGCTCGACTCGCTGCGCTACAAGCAGTGGCACGAGCTGTGGCACATCCAGCAGCGGCAGCTCGAGCTGCTGGAGCACCTGCACAAGGAGCTGTCACACCCCGAGGATCGGACGGCGGAGCCCGCGCCGTGGGTGCCGCCGGAGCTCTAGTCGATCAGATCCCCCAGCAGCGAGCGCGCGATCACGATCCGTTGGATCTCGCTCGTGCCCTCGCCGATTTCGCAGATCTTGGCATCCCGCATCATCCGCTCGACCGGGTACTCGGTCGTGTAGCCATAGCCGCCGTGCAGCTGGACGGCCTTGGTCGTGGCACGCATGCACAGCTCGGAGGCGTACAGCTTCGCCATCGCGGCCTCGCGCTTGAAGGGGCGACCCGTCTGCTTGAGCCACGCCGCGTGGTAGACCAGGTGCTTGGCCGCCTCGATTTCCGTCGCCATGTCGGCGAGCGCGAAATGGACTCCCTGGAAGCTCGCGATTGCCTTGCCGAACTGCTTCCGCGTCGTCGTGTACTGCAGGCACTCCTCCAGCGCGCCTTCGGCCAGCCCGAGGGCGAGGGCACCGAGGCCGATGCGACCGCCGTCCAGGGTCTGGAGGAACTGGCGAAAGCCGTTGTTCACCGGGCCGAGGACGTTCTCCTTGGGCACGATCGCGTCCTGGAACACGAGCTCCCGCGTGTCGGAGGCACGCCAGCCCAGCTTGTCCTCCTTCTTGGCGGCGTGGACGCCGGGGCATTTGGGAAGCGCCGGGTCGTGGCCGATGCCGACGCGCGCCGCCTCCGCCAGGTCCGATGTGTCCTTCGTCACGATGAAGGCGGTGATGCCCTCGGTCTTGCGCGCGGCGGGGTCGCTGCGGGCGGTGACGACGAAGATCTCGCCCACGCCCGCATGGGTGATGAAGATCTTCGATCCGTTCAGGACGTAGTGATCGCCCCGCTCCACTGCGACCGTCTTGGTGCCGCTGGCGTCCGAGCCCGCCCCGGGCTCCGTGAGGCCGAAGCCGCCCAGCACCTTCCCCGCCGCGAGCAGCGGCACGTAGCGCCGCTGCTGCTCCGCGGTCCCGAAGTCCACGATGGGCGACGTGCCGAGCGTCGTGTGGGCGCTCACCGTGATGGCGTGGCTGGCGTCGACCTTGGCGAGCTCGTGGATCACGATGATGTAGGAGAGGTAGTCCATCCCCGCGCCGCCCAGCTGCTCCGGCCAGGGGATCCCGAACAGCCCAAGCCCGGCCATCTGCTTGACGTTGTCCCAGGGGAAGCGGCTCTCGAGGTCGTAGCGACGGGCGCTGGGTTTCACGACCTGCTGCGCGAAGTCGCGCACCATGTCGCGGACCTGGAGGTGCTGCTCGCTGAAGTAGAGGGAATCTTCCATGGGAGGGGAATCTAGCCCGTCGCCCCGAACCCCGCCGCGATGCAGTTGATCGAGAGCAGCAGCGGGGCGAGCGTGTCTTCCTCCGCCTTCCCCGCTGCCGCGCCGCGATACCGCCGCAGCAGCTCGATCTGCTGGCGGTTGACCTGGTTCAAGGTCGGCAGCCGGCGCGCGAGGCGCTGGCGGAACTGGGGGAACCGCTCGGCGATCACGCCCTCGCCGGCGATGCGCCGCACGGCGGTCACGGTGCGCTGCAGCTCCTCCTCAATCAGCCCGAAGATCTCATTCCGCACCCGGTCCTCTGCCACGAGCCCGGCGTACTCTCGCGCGATGCCGAGATCGACGTAGCCGAGCGTCTTCTCCACCTCGTCCACGATGAGGCGAAACAGGCGCGACTCGTTGAACATCCGCTTGAGCAGCGCCTCGCCGCGGGCGCCGCGCACCTCGAGAAAGGTCTGTAGCCCGCTCCCCACGCCGTACCACCCGGGGATGAAGTGTCGGTTCTGGGACCACGCGAACACCCACGGGATCGCGCGCAGGTCGGCCAGGGAGCGGGCCTCGGCGCGCCGCGCGGGACGCGAGCCGATGTTGAGGAGCGCGATCTCTTCGAGCGGGCTCGCGGCCTGAAAGTACGCGACCAGGTCCGGGTGCTCGATCAAGCGCCGGTACGCGGCGTGCGCGGCCCCCGACAGGGCCTCCATCGCCTCGTCGAACTCGGCGGTGGGCACGAGTGCCTCTTCGCGCTCCGACTTG
>Ga0137379_10007618_pt1 | contig 10272 bp, 7 predicted proteins | sample SagtaG_18_FD_104812 | JGI IMG/M metagenome (GOLD analysis project Ga0137379, IMG submission 104812) | Vadose zone soil microbial communities from Sagehorn Ranch, Mendocino, California, USA - Sage2_L_80_16 metaG | ecosystem: Environmental > Terrestrial > Soil > Vadose zone | place: USA... | reverse complement strand
GCGGCGCGATCGTGAACATCTCATCGGTGTCGGGACTGATCGGCGGCCATAATCTCGCCGCCTACAATGCGTCGAAGGGCGCGGTGCGGCTGCTGTCCAAATCCGTTGCGCTGCATGGCGCGCGGCTCAACCCACCGGTGCGCTGCAACTCGGTGCATCCAACCTTCCTTGAGGGGCCGATGACGGATGCGCTGATCGATCCCTCGCCGAATCCCGCCGAGACCAAAGCGAGAATGACGCGCGACATTCCGCTGCGCCGCTTCGGCAAGCCAAGCGAGGTCGCCGACATGTGCGTCTATCTGCTCTCGGACGAATCCGCGTTCGTCACCGGCGCGGAATTCGCGATCGACGGCGGGCTGACGGCGCATTAGCCCTGATCCGGCTGCCTGGTCATTCCTCTGGCGCATCACATGCGCAACGAAACGGGAATGCGCCGCGCGCGGTGTGTCGCCCGAGTGTCGGTGCACCAGAAGGTCAGCCTCGGCAGCGCTCAGCATGTCTCGCCCCGAACGCGTGCTCCGAACGGCCGAGCGGCGACTTGCGCCCTCGTTGCGGCGCCTCGCTCACCCCTTCAGCGGATGCCCCGGCATCAGATCGTACGGGTGGCCCCAGCCGGGCAGCGCCTTCATGCGGTCGCGCCATGCGCCGATCGACGGATGGTCCTTGGCGACGTCGAAGCCGAATTCTTCCGCCGGGTAATAGAGATATCCGGCCAGCGACACGTCCGCGATGGTCGGCCGGTCGCCGAGCAGGAACTTCCGGCCGTCAAGCCGCTTGCTGATGACGCCAAGACTGCCGTCGATCCGCGCCTTTAGAAACGCCAGCACGGCGGGGTCGGGCGCAGGCTTTGCCCAGTTCTTCAGGAAGCGATACGGTCCGAGGAAGCCGTTGACCTTCTGATTGTCGAAGATGATCCAGCGCAGCGATTCAAGCTCTTCGTCCTCGCCCTGCGGCGCAAACTTTCCGGAGCGTTTCGCGAGGTACGTGAGGATCACGCCGGACTGGCTGAGCTTCTTGTCGCCATGCGCCAGCACCGGCGCCTCGCCCATCTCGTTGACCTCTTGGCGGTATTGCGGCGTGCGGGTTTCGCCGGCGGCGAAGAAGTCGACATAGACCGGTTTCCAGTCGGCGCCGATCAGATTGAGCATCAGCGCCGCGCGATAGCAATTGCCGGACTGCGCGAAGCAATAGAGCTGGTATTCGGGCATATGGTCCTCCATGCGGGCGCCAAGCATAGTGCATCGCGCGCTCGCTCCGTCCATCTTGAATCGTCGCACGCATGGCCGGCTCGTCACCGTGGCCGCGCAGCCGCGCAGGCCGAGCAACCAAAGGTGCCCCACTTCCGCCAAGGTTAACAAGGAGTCTCCGCGGCAAATAATGCTTGGCTCATGGAGATTTAGCGATGAGGAGGCCGTGCACCTTTGCAACCATGCGGGCGGGCCTGTTCGGCGCCACCATCGTGTCGCTGGCACTGTTCGCTCTGTCACAGACGCCAGCGAGCGCTCAAGCCGACGGCAAGGTCGCCGCCACTGCGGACAGCGAATTTTCCCGGCAACTTGGCGAATTGAAGAAGAGCTTTGCCGACGTTAGTCGTACGATCGACGAAAGCGCCAAGTCGATCGATACGGTCCAAAATCCGGAGCAGGGCCGCAAAAGCATCGAGGAATTGCGCGATCAGGTCTCCACGTTGCTCAATGCCGTCGCGGACAACGGCGAAATCTCCGTGCTCGGTGCCAAGGCTCTGAGCGTGGCGGACGAAAAGCTGAAATCGCTGGACCGCGAAACCCGCTTCAAGCCGGACGAGAAGCAATATCTCGTCAATCGCTGGCGCGAGTTGAGGACCGCCACGGAGGCGGCGATCAAGGATCTCGACAGCGCGCGCAAGGATTTCTCGGAGCTTTTGCGCTCGCTGCAAACCAGTGAAGATTACATCAACGAATTGATGCAGATCCGCGAGCACGAAAAGGCTTTGCAGGTCATCCACCAACTCAGCGACGGCATTCGCGACGCATCCGTAAAGCTCAAGAAGCTCCTCGGCACGATCCAGCCGCCGGGCGTCTGATGCGGCCGACGGCTAAGCCGATAGCCGCCGCCGCTTTGCTGGCGCTTGGCGCATGCGATATCGGCGGCGGCACCGGTTATGTCGAGCTCAGGACCGTGCCCGTCGCAGCGCGACTGCCGGCGCTTTATATCGATGCCGAGAAGGTCGACGCCAAGGTCGGCGTGACCGTGCTGCGCCAGCCGGTCGGCACAGCCAAGCTCCAAGCGGACAGCGGTGAGGGGAAAGTCCTGCTGTGCCAAGTGGTGGTGAAGAAAAACCGCATCACCACGGTAACGATCTCGCCTCTCGAACGGCCGCCTCGCTGCCAGTGCGAGCGCACCGGCAACGACGGCAAGGCCTGTATCGGGTGACGAATGTCATTCGAGGCGGAGCTTACCCCGCGCTCCGCGTTACTTCATCGTCGGAATGACGAACTCGGCGCCTTCCTTGGTGCCCGACGGCCAGCGCGCCGTCACGGTCTTGGTCTTGGTGTAGAAGCGCACTGAATCCGGCCCGTGCTGGTTGAGATCGCCGAAGCCGGAGCGCTTCCAGCCGCCGAAAGTGTGGTAGGCGAGCGGAACAGGAATCGCGAAGTTCACACCCACCATGCCGACCTCGACGCGGCTGGTGAAATCGCGCGCGGTGTCGCCGTCGCGCGTGAAGATCGAGACACCGTTGCCGTATTCGTGCTCGCTCGGTAGCCGCACGGCCTCCTCGTAGTCCTTCGCGCGCACGACCGAGAGCACCGGTCCGAAGATCTCTTCTCGGTAGATCTTCATGTCCGGCGTCACGTTGTCGAACAGGCAGCCGCCCATGAAGTTGCCGTTCTCATAACCCTGGAGCTTGAAGTTGCGGCCGTCGACCACGAGCTTGGCGCCTTCCTTGACGCCGTGATCGACGTAAGCGCGCACCTTCTGCATGTGCGCCTTGGTCACCATCGGGCCGTAGTCGGCCTGCAGGTCGGTCGACGGGCCGATCTTGAGGCTCTCGACGCGCGGCGTGAGTTTTTCCACCAGCAGATCGGCGGTCTTCTGCCCGACCGGCACCGCGACCGAGATCGCCATGCAGCGCTCGCCCGCCGAGCCGTAACCGGCGCCGATCAGCGCATCGACGGCCTGATCGATGTCCGCATCCGGCATCACGATCATGTGGTTCTTGGCGCCGCCAAAGCACTGCACGCGTTTTCCATGCGCGGTTCCGGTCGCGTAGATGTACTGCGCGATGTCGGAGGAGCCGACAAAGCCGATCGCCTTGACGCGCGCGTCGGTGAGCAGCGCGTCGACCGCTTCCTTGTCGCCGTTGACGACGTTGAGCACGCCCTCGGGCAAACCGGCCTTGATGAACAGCTCCGCGATCCGCATCGGCACCGACGGGTCGCGCTCGGACGGCTTGAGGATGAAGGTGTTGCCGCAGGCGATCGCGGGTGCGCACTTCCACAGCGGGATCATGGCGGGGAAATTGAACGGCGTGATGCCGGCCACGACGCCGAGCGCCTGGCGCATCGAATAGAGATCGATGCTCGGTCCAGCGCCCTCGGAGTATTCGCCCTTCAGGAGATGCGGAATGCCGCAGGCGAACTCGACCACTTCGAGCCCGCGCTGGATATCGCCCTTGGCGTCGGCGAAGGTCTTGCCGTGCTCAGACGATAAAAGGCGAGCAAGATCATCGTATTCCGCCTGGATGAGCTCAAGGAACTTGAACATCACGCGGGCGCGGCGCTGCGGGTTGGTCGCGGACCAGCCCGGGAAGGCGGCCTGCGCGTTCGCGATCGCCTTTTCGACTTCCGCCTTGCTGGCGAGTGCGACCTTGGCCTGGACCTCGCCGGTGTTCGGGTTGAACACGTCGCCGGTCCGCCCGGACGTGCCGGCAACCTGCTTGCCGCCGACAAAATGACCGATATCGCGCATTTGATTTACTCCCTGGCCGTCGTGGGACGGCGTCTTCTGCTGTCTCTTCCCGATTCCCGATGCCTTGGGGCTTCGTTCCGCCGTGTGATAGCGCAGGGCGCCGGACACGGAAAGCGGCTGCTCGGGCGCATGGGGGGACGATTTCGGCTAACCCGGGAACCAATCCGGCAGCCGCGGCGTTACGCGACTTGGTCCCGGGCACGCGTGTTGTAAAATCCTGAGCCCGGACAGGATGTTGCCGCTGTTCAATGCCGTTCCCTGACAGCTCAGAGTATCCAGGCGTATCCGCGATCGGCGAAATGGCCGGACGCGTGGATGCCTTTGATTGGTCGGCCACGTCTCTCGGTGCGCGCGTGGATTGGTCGGCCAGCCTGCGGGTGATCGTCGCCACCATGCTGGCTTCGCAATTCCCGATGGCGCTGCGCTGGGGGCCGGACTTGGTCATGATTTACAACGATGGGTACATTCCGATCCTCGGCGACAAGCATCCGGGCGCTCTCGGAGCGCGCTTCCGGGAAATCTGGCCTGAAGTGCAGGATCAGCTCGGGACGCTGCACCAGGAGATCCTGTCGGGCCGACGCGGCGCGATGTTTGCCGAGGATTTGCTGTTGCGCATTCGCCGCCATGCCGGGGTGATGGAAGACGCCTACTTCACGATCAGCTACTCGCCGGCGCCGGACTATACGGCGCCGACGGGGATCGGTGGTGTCCTCAGCACCGCGGTTGAGACGACGAGCCGCGTGCAGATCGAACGGCGCTTGCGCGACCGTGAGGCGGAACTCGCACGCGTGCAGCAGATCGGCCAGGTCGGCGGTGTCGAGGTTTTTCTGACTGACGGATTTCGCACCCGGCGCTCGCCCGAATACCTGAAGATCCATGGGCTGCCGCCCGAGGCCTGGAACGAGACGCACGAGGATTGGGTCCGGCGGCTCCATCCGGAGGATCGCGAGAAGAACGAGCAGGCCTTCATCCGCGCGGTTCGCGGCGATGCGCGCGAATACAACGCCGAATACCGCATTGTTCGCCCGAGCGACGGCCAGGTCCGCTGGATCCAGGTGCGCTCGCAGATCGAGCGCGACGGCGAGGGGCATCCGCTGCGCCTGGTCGGTGCTCACATCGACGTCACCGAGCGCAAGAGCGCCGAAGAGGCATTGCGTAAACTGAACGAAACCCTCGAGCAGCAGGTCGCCGAACGCACGCGCGAGCGTGACCGGCTCTGGCGTGTTTCGGATGATTTCATCGGCGTTGCGAACGCGCGCGGCTATTGGGATGCGATCAATCCGGCGGCGACCGCGATCCTCGGCTGGAGCGAAGCCGAGCTGCTCGCGATGCCGATCTCAGACCTGTGGCATCCAGAGGACGTCGAAGAAACGTTGATCCATCGCGAACGCTTGAAGCGTGGCGGCCCCACCGAGCGCTTCCAGAACCGCTATCGTCACCAAGACGGCTCGTATCGCTGGCTCGCCTGGGCCTCGACCGGAGAGGGCGGCTACATCTACGCCTTGGCGCGCGACGTCACCGCCGAGCGCGAGGCGGCCGACGCGCTGCGCCGTACCGAAGAGCAACTCCGGCAGGCCCAAAAGATGGAAGCGGTCGGCCAGCTCACCGGCGGGATCGCTCATGATTTCAATAATTTGCTGACCGGCGTGATTGGATCGCTTGATCTGATGCAGAAGCGCATCGCGCAGGGGCGTCTCGCCGACGTGGAGCGCTATCAGACCATGGCGATGAACTCGGCCAAGCGCGCCGCGGCGTTGACCCATCGCTTGCTCGCGTTTGCGCGCCGCCAGCCGCTCGATCCGCGGCCGGTCAATGTGCGGCAACTGGTCCACGCGATCGAGGAGTTGCTGCGGCGGACCATCGGGGAAGCGATCCAACTGGATATCGCCGCGGCGGACGGGCTGTGGAGCACGTTCTGCGACCCGCACCAGCTTGAAAGCTCATTGCTCAATCTTGTCATCAATGCGCGCGACGCCATGCCGGATGGCGGCAAGCTCAGAATCGAAATCGTGAACTCCCACATCGACGCGACCTCTGCCACCGAGCTGCGCGACGTCACTCCCGGCGCGTATCTGTGCCTGAGCGTCACGGACAGCGGCGTTGGCATGTCGCCGGCCATACAGGCGCGTGCCTTCGATCCATTCTTTACCACCAAGCCGCTCGGGCAAGGGACCGGGCTGGGCCTTTCGATGGTCTATGGCTTTGCCCGGCAGTCGGAAGGCCATGTGCATATCGATTCCGGGGTGGGGCGGGGTACCACGGTCAAACTCTATCTGCCGCGCCGCCGCGGCGCCGTGGCGGACGCGGGCGCGGCTTCGTCCGCGGCCGATCCGCGCCGGGCGCAGGACGGCGAAACCGTCCTGGTGATCGAGGATGAGGTCTCGGTCCGTGAACTCGTCATCGAGGTGCTGAATGATCTTGGCTATCGCGCGCTGGAGGCCGGAGATGGTCCCTCGGGCCTGAAAATCCTGCAATCGCTCGATCGGATCGACCTTCTGGTGACCGACGTCGGCCTGCCGGGCATGAACGGGCGTCAGGTCGCCGAGGCCGCGCGCGAGCGCCGCCCCGATCTTAAGATTCTGTTCATAACCGGCTACGCCGAGAGCGCCGCGATGGCGAACGGCTTCCTCGCGCCCGGCATGGAAATGGTCACCAAACCCTTCGCGATCGACGCATTGGCGAGCCGCATCCGCGACATGATCACCAGCTGAACGGCCTTATCCTTCACCGCCCCTTAACGTCCCTCGCGCTAGGGTTCCGGTGCTCTCGCCGGTGGGGGATCGCGCGGGTTTGCGCGGCGTTGTGGGTTCGGGGTCTGAGTCATGGATATTGCTACCGCGCTAGGGCTCGTTGCCGGCATCGTTGTCGTCGCCACCATGGTGTTGATGGGCGGCGACCTGCACATGTTCATCAGCGAGCACGCGATTATCATCATTTTCGGCGGATCGTTCGCCGCGACCCTCATCCGCTTCCCACTCGCCACCATGATGCATGGCTTGCCGATGGGCGCGAGCTACGCATTCAAACTGACCAGCACCAATGCGCGCGATCTGGTCGACGAGATCGCCGGCCTTGCCGAGATCGCCCGCAAGTCGGGCCCGGTCGGGCTTGAAAAAGTGACCCCCGCCGATGCGTTCCTTGCCAAGGGGACGCGCTTCGTCGCCGACGGTTACGATGCCGACTTCATCCGCGACAATCTCGAGCGCGACCGCGACAACTTCCTCACCCATCTCGACGAGGGCCAGAAGATCTATCGCGCCATCGGCGACTGCGCGCCGGCCTTCGGCATGATCGGAACGCTGATCGGCATGGTGCAGATGTTCGCCAACATGACCGATCCCTCCAAGCTCGGCCCGTTCATGGCGACCGCGCTGCTGGCGACGCTCTACGGCGCGCTGGTCGCCAACATCTTTTGCTTGCCCATCGCCGACAAGCTTCACGTCAAGCTGGTCGAAGAGGAAATCAACAAGACGCTCATCATCGACGGCATCCTGATGATCCGGGATTCGAAAAGCCCGACGCTGGTGCGCGAAATGCTGCTGGCCTACCTGCCCGAAAAGCATCGCCACGAAGATGCCGAACTGGCTCCCGCTTAAGCCGCGCGGCCTCGGGCTGAACAAGGCATAGGGCCATGGCAAAGAAGCGCGGAGGCCACGGCGGCGGACACGGCTGGTTCGTGACGTTCGCCGACCTCATGGGCCTGATGATGAGCTTCTTCGTGATGCTCGTGGCCTTCTCGACCCAGGACAAGGCGAAGCTTCAGGTCGTCGCGGGCTCGATGCGCGATGCCTTTGGCGTGCAGCAAATCCGCCAGAACGGCATCGTCGAGGTCGACGGAATACCGACCCGCCCGACGGTGAAGAACAAGGCCGACGTGCCGATCGAGGATGCCTCCAATACGCCCGGGCCGACCGAGCCCGAGCGTCAGAAGGAAGGGTTGACGCAAAAGCAGGACAAGACCTTTGCGCTCGCCGCCGCATCGCTGCGTCAGGCCATGAAGGACATGCCGGAGATATCCGAACTCTCCAAGCACATCATGATCGAGGAAAACGAGAACGGACTGAATGTCGAGATCGTCGACCAGGATGGCCGTTCGATGTTTCCGGATGGCGCCAAGGAACCTTTTGAACGCACCCGCCGCATCATTCAAAAGCTGGCCATTCCGCTGAAGGCGCTGCCGAACCGGGTCTCGGTCACCGGCCATACCGCAGCCAGCCGTGTGGCGCCGCGGCCAGGTTACGGACCCTGGGAACTTTCCGCCGATCGCGCCAACGCGGTGCGCCAGATCCTCGAAGACGAGGGCCTGCCGGCCTCGCATATGTTCATGGTGGCGGGAAAATCCGACAGCCAGCCGCTGTTTCCGGACGATCCGCACATATCGGCGAACCGTCGCGTGACGATCACGCTGATGCGGGAAGCGCCCCCGCTGCCGAACGGCTTCAAGCCCTAAAAGCGGACCATGCCACCGCGGCAAGCGGCCGCGCCGCGGCTCCCCGCTAGCTGCGAAGAAACTGCCCATGTTCGCTTGGCCGGAGGGCTGCTATAACGGCGGCCTTCCTGACAGTCCAAATGCGGCATCCCCGGTCACGAGCCAATGCAAGAAGCCGCGCACGACCCCCTTCTGCCATCTGTCGGCCCGGCAGCGCTGAGCGATCATGCGCCACCGAGCTTCTATGCGATGGCGCTCGGCAGCATCGGCATCGTCTACGGCGACATCGGAACCAGCCCGCTTTACGCGTTCCGCGAAGCCGCCTCGGCGGCCGCCGACTCCGGACCGGTCACCCGCATCATCGTGCTTGGCGTTCTCTCGATGATCCTGTGGGCGCTGATCGTCGTCGTCACGATCAAATACGTGCTCATCCTGCTGCGCGCCGACAACAATGGCGAGGGCGGAACACTGGCGTTGATGGCGCTTGCCTTCCGCGCCATGGGCAAGCGTGCGCCATTCGTCCTGATGCTCGGCGTGATCGGCGCCGCGATGTTTTTCGGCGATTCGGTGATCACGCCGGCCATCTCGGTGCTCTCCGCGGTCGAAGGCCTCAAGCTCGTGACCCCGGCCTTCGAGCACTATGTCGTGCCGATCACGATCGTCATCCTCATCGCGCTGTTCGCGGTTCAGCGGCGCGGCACCGCGAATGTCGCGGCCTTCTTCGGCCCCGTGATGGTGGTGTGGTTCTTTGCCGTCGCGGTATCGGGCGCAATGCATATCGCCGATGATCCGGAAGTGTTTCTCGCCATCAACCCGTATTACGCAGTCAATTTTCTGAGCCAGCATGGCTTCATCGGGCTGGTGACGCTTGGCGCCGTATTCCTGGCGGTGACCGGAGGGGAGGCGCTTTATGCCGACCTTGGGCATTTCGGGCGCAAACCGATCCAGGTCGCCTGGTTCGCGCTCGTGCTGCCGTCATTGGTGATCAACTACCTCGGGCAGGGGGCGCTGCTGCTGACCGATCCCTCCGCGATCGCCAATCCGTTCTATCGGCTGGTGCCCGACATGCTGCTGCTGCCGATGGTGGTGCTGGCGACCTGCGCGACCGTGATCGCCAGCCAGGCGGTGATCACCGGCGCCTATTCGCTGACGCATCAGGCGATCCAGCTCGGCCTGTTGCCGCGCCTTGCGATCCTGCACACCTCGGCGGCGCATTTTGGCCAGATCTACATTCCGCGTGTGAACGCCGCATTGCTGGTCGGTGTCTTGCTGCTGGTCGTGATGTTCGCGACCTCGAGCAAGCTCGCGCATGCGTATGGCATCGCCGTCACCACCACCATGGTGGTCGACGGCGTGCTCGGCTTCATCGTGATCTGGAAACTGTGGAAGTGGAAGTGGTGGCGCGCCGCATTGCTGGTCGTGCCGCTTGTGACCGTGGATGCGGTTTTTCTCAGCGCGAATCTGCTCAAGTTGTTCGAAGGCGCGTGGCTGCCGCTCCTGTTCGGTATCGGCATGGTGCTGCTCATCGTCACCTGGCAGAAGGGGACGCGCATCCTGATCCAGAAGACGCGGCGCATCGAGGTGCCGCTCGACTCGCTGATCAAGAGCCTGGACAAGCGCCCGCCGCATGTGGTGCCGGGCACGGCCGTGTTCCTGACCAGCGATCCGGAATTCGCACCGGCCTCGCTGATGCACAATCTCAAGCACAACAAGGTGCTGCACGAGCACAACGTGATCCTGACCATTTCGGTCGCCGACACGCCGCGCGTGCCAGACGAGGACCGGGTCCGGTTGCAGCCGATCTCGGATCGCTTCACGCGCGTGCAGCTTCGCTTCGGCATCGTGGAATCGCCAAACGTGCCGAAGGCGCTCGCGGTCGCGCGCAAGCAGGGTCT
>Ga0137379_10007615_pt1 | contig 10273 bp, 19 predicted proteins | sample SagtaG_18_FD_104812 | JGI IMG/M metagenome (GOLD analysis project Ga0137379, IMG submission 104812) | Vadose zone soil microbial communities from Sagehorn Ranch, Mendocino, California, USA - Sage2_L_80_16 metaG | ecosystem: Environmental > Terrestrial > Soil > Vadose zone | place: USA... | reverse complement strand
CGCGCGAAACTTGCGCCGGCTCCTGCTAAAGAGGTCGAGCAGTTGGCGGCGGAATGATGGGAACGTCCGCATGGGAGCCCGTCCGCACGCTCGCAGAGCTTGATCAGCTGGATGATGTCGAAATCCAGGAAGGGTACTTCGACGGGCGCAACAATGAGCCAGAGCCGCGGGCAGGTGGCAACCGATCGCGCTCCTACTGGCATGGATGGAGAGTGGGCTGATGGATGCCTACAGGATTGAGGTCGACGCCGATCATCGCAAATTGGTCAGCGAATTCGTCCGGCGCGAAAAGGCGCACAGGGAACCAGGAGCATGATGTCCGCGTACGTCACGCCAGAGATGATCGAGGCGGGCTACAAAGCCTTCCTGCAGTGCGAGGACAAGGCGAGCTCGAACGCCTGTCTCCCAGCTATTTTCCAGGCGATGCTGATGGCGCACGAGTGGGGAGCGGAAGCGAGGGCGATCCTACAGGGGGTTGCGTGTGCTGCCTATCCCGCCTGTCCTGAAGAATGGAAGCTCCAGCCTGAGGATCTAGAATGAGCGCAAATGTCTCGCCAACCATTGAACAGCGCGCTTGGCGGATAATCCATGAGTATGGCCCGCGCTGGTGGAATGAGTATCACCAAAGATATCCTACTTCAAGCTCCTCTGAAAAGAGGAAGCGCGAAAATATGGCTCATTATTGCGTCGTGGCTGCACTATGCGGAGCCTCTGATGGATGTAATTCATCTTGGCCGTGGCGTGGGATTGACACGGCACCACAAGGAACATGTGTGCAGCTTATAGCTACAGGGTTTGTTGATTGGATTTACGCCTCCTTTGACGATGGGGAGTGGCGAGATGCTAATGGAACGCCCGTGGTAGGGTTGGCTTGGAGGCCCAGAGATGACCGACGCTGAGCTAGTCGAGCACCACCTCGGAGTCTTTCTTGTGGCGCATCCCGAAGTGAGAAGATTGGCTCTCTGTCTGGTGGCGTCCGAGCGGGAGCGCTGCATCGAGAGGATCAAGCATTGGTTCGGCGGCGACAGTATGTGGGATCGTGGGTATGAATGTGTCCGAGAAATCCAGTCCGGCCGTCGCTGATCTATTCGGCGAAGCGCCGGCGACAGCACAGCAGCTGCGCGAGGAAGCGCGGTTTGGAACGTGGGATGCGAGGACAGGGTTCTCGATGGACAACCACTATTCACAGCGGATCAAGGGTGCACGGCTTGAAGCTTATCGGCGGGCATTCATGGCGGAGAGGCAGAAGGGGCTGGCCGCTGATGGCTCCCTGGACTGAGAAGGATGAGCGGGAGTTTCGTGCGATGTGGAGAGAGCGGCTGGGATCATGTCCGCCCGCCGATCGACGCCGGAGGCACGCAATTCGGCGCGTGCGATGATTGTTAAGGAAACTGAGAAGCGGCGCCTGCGGAAGGCAATCACAGAAGCCATTCGATTGGTACCGAGTCAGGGAACCGGTCGTACCAGGCCTTAATCGCGCGCTCCCGGTCCCGGCGCCTCACCTGCTCACGCCGGATTTCCGGATCTGGTTTGGCGCCGCCGGCTTCACCGAAGGTCTTGCCCTCGAATTTGCGCAGCCAATCCACGCCGTCGCCGTCCGCGCCGCACCCATGGCAGTGATAACGCCCCTCGCCGCGCCGGCCCTTCCACACCTGGAAGCTCGATGTCTTCTCGTTGTGGAACGGACAGAGGCCACACCAGCGCTCGGGCCCGATCTTGCGCAGCTGCACGCACCTCGAAACGACAGCATGGAGATCCTGAACAGACATCATTTCCCGGCCTCCGAAGGTTTCGGTGTCGGCATGGCGGCGATCTTGCGGGTGAGGTGATCAGCGGTGACTTTCGACGGTCCGTTCAAAGACCAGCACCTTGATTCTTCCTCTATCATGGCGATGATCCGGCCCTTACAGCCTGCCCACACCCATTCGCGGATCTCGTTCTCGCTCATCATCTGACTTTCCTTTCCTAATATTCGGTTGCGCGCCGCAACCGGAACTAGGCCAGCGCCAATGAGCGAGGGAAGGACGGCAAGGGGTCAGCGAACCTGCTTGCAGGTTTTTTGGAGGTAGCCTGCACGCGTAGCGTGCCAGGAGGAACCAAAACCTCTGGCGCGCCCTTGACGTCATGGGGCGGCACGCCCCCCTTTACTGCCGCGGAGCGGCACGACAACTTAGATGATCTCTGACAGCGGCGTCTAGGAACCTGCTCTCTCGGTCTCCACGACGGTCCCGCCCGCGGCGACGCTTTCCCGTCCAGCGCGGTACTCGACCGTATTTTTTACTGGCACGGAGGCACGCTCAAGGATTTTGTCGACGATTGCGTGGAGCATAACATCGCTGAGCACGCCAGTTTCGTCGTCCGGGATTTTTCGAGGTCCGGGAGGCCCCACGAGGGCGGCATATGCAGGAACTGCGGTCGGTACATTACAGAGATGGCATTCGCGGCCATTGCGTTTAGTGCAGTTAGGCTGAGGGCAGAGATTCATTGTGGGGGGACCGCATCGAGGATGAGGCGGGCGAGGGCGGCGGCTTCGAAGATCCTGCCCTCTCCATCGGCGATGAGTTTCAGGGTATCGCGCAGCATCTTGTTCTCCGCTCTAAGTAGAAGGATTTCGGCCGCCATGTCAGCGTCTTCCATGTCTCATATATCCTGAAAAGCGCCGGGCCCGAGGCGGTCGCCCGGCAGCTGGCGGAGCCATAGGCCTGGGGGATCACCAGTTCCATCCCAGGCTTCGAACGCAGCGATGGCTTCGTCAGGGGTATCGTAGCAGAAGCGGGTACGCCAGGTAAGGAAGCTGTCGACGATGACGATCCCGGTGCTAGAAAGGAAGCGGCGGACGCCGAGCCACTCTCCGCTAGGAAGCGGTTTTGCAAGGTAATAGCCACGCTTAAGGACCACTTCCTCGGTCAGTGGGTGGCGAGGCGCGGGCGCTATTTTAGCCACAGCCTTTGCCGATAATCTCCCCGTGCTCTCCCTCCCTAAATTCCTGTCGGGGGACCCATCTGGCGGTTGGCCCACACCAAAAACCCCAATCACGCCATTTCCGGAAGAAGATGAAGATGGTCCACACGCTCGCATCCTCGGCCGGCAATGTCAGGCGGTGAGCCATACGAGCTCGCCGGCAGATGATTTGCCCGGGCCGGCGCCGCTTCGTGATAACAGGCGGCAAAGGCGCCCCCGGTACAGGGTTCCAGGCGAATAGGTGCTCTACATAGCCGCCGCGCAGGATGATTGAGATATTTGCGCCGGGGTGATCATGCAGCGCCACATCGTCGTCGCGCAGCATTTGGTGCAGGTAGATGCTGAACAGGTTATTTTTCGGTAGGATATACCGGCGCCGGAGATAGGGGTTCTCCGATCCTCCGATGTCCAGTGATTTCACTTGGTGCTCCCTCACAGCAGGATGCGTCGCCGTTGATGCATTCCAGGCACTTATCCCAGCGGCCCGCCACCAGCACGAAACCGGGGCGCGGTCCGTCCTTACAGCGGCAGCGCATTTCAGAAGTCGTTCGGTCTCCAAAGCCAGAAGCCCTGGCAACCCCGCGCCGGGATTGGTACCTCGAATCGAATGATATCGGCAAGCGGCCAGGCCCAGACGTGGTGCTCAACGCGGTTGCTATCGGCACCAAATAGGTTTTTGCACTCGATCGGCTTACCGAGGACAGCGGTTCCGAGCACGGCCGATCGAGGGATCATGCCGATGGAGAGGTGAACCTGACCGAGCCAAGGAACGGCGGCCTCTTTGATGTGAGCCCTGCGCCGTGCGATGCGGTCGAGGAGCTCGCCGACTTCGTCACGCTGTATCGGCCTGGCTGAGGCGTGGATGGCGATGCGCTTGCCTTCGATGTGGTGGCGCTTGGTGCGGTAGTCCCAGCGTCGGAATTCGTAGTCTTTCCAGCCCGCGATCACGAGCGAAGCCCAGGGCTGGTAAATGGTGATAGCCGGGATGGAGGTGGCGCGGCCAGCGTTCTCGTCCACAATCTCGCTGCCGTCAGGCATTTGGGTACTCCCTGATTTTGAGGTCGCTCGGCCAGCTGTCGAAAGGCACCTTGCGGCCGCCATTTGTGATCTGCTTAACGAAGCACGCGACGCCGGCATCTCTGCATTGCAGGACGGCAGACATAGCCCACTGGGTATCGAATGCGCGAGCGCCATGTCCGCTTTCTCCTCCAACGACCACCCAAGAAATTCGTCCTCTATGAGAATCTTGCATGAGGCGCAGATTGACAAGCTCAAGCGCCGGCTCATAACTGATCCAGCGCACTGCTGCAGGCGTGTCGCGGAGTAGAGGGAGGCGTTCGTCGCAGCGGCGCTGGTCCTCTACCGACGCGCCGGACCAGACATTAGGGAGCGGCCAAACCGGGTAGTTCCAGCACAAATTTCGGAGATCGCGCGCCGGCATGAGCTTGCTTGCCGAATCCACTATCCGCGTCGGCAGAATGTCGCGGTCGGCCAGCTTCACCAGATAGTCCCGCATCCGCTCCGGCCGCTTGGTAAGCACCTGGAAAATGTGCTTCTGGCAGAGCGTCATAACGCCGAAGATGCTGTCGAGCCACTCATCAGGCACCCATTCGCCGAACAGGTCGGTCATGCTGCAGACGAAGATGCGCCGCGGCAACCTCAAGTGTAGAGGATACTGCAGGACCTTGTCGTCGAGGTAGACGTTGACCTTCTTTCGTAGCGAGGCCCGATATTGCCGGTGTGTCCCGAGCCGGACATTCATCGCTTCTGCATAGCAATTCTCGCAGCCGGGAGAAACGATTTCGCAGTGCCACCCGGACCCAAGACCCGTACCGACGGGCCCCAGGTCTCGTGCTCGGATGGGGTTCCAGCTGCTCTCGGCCCACTCTATTTTTGTTTTTGCCACGTCATCACACCAGTGTGCCTGGATTTCCGGTGATCTCCGCGTGCCGGTTCTTGATCCGCATCTTGACGGCGCTCCACTTCGCGCGCATCCCCTCTTTCATGAGATCGAGGTTCCCTGCATTATCGCGTTCGAACGCCTTCAGTGCTTCCAGGTCGATAATGGTTTCGATCTTGGCGATCATGTCGTTGCCGGTCCCGTTCCAGTCGCAGGGCTGCCCGACTGCCTTACGCAGCGGCACGGCGAATGATTCAGGGGCGGTCCCGAGGTGCTGGCGCAGCTTATCCTGGGTATTTGCCGGGGCGGCGGGAGCGGCTGATTTTGCGTTCTCCTCCGGCAATGGGCGCAGCCCGAACACGTCTTCCTTCCCGGACTCAGCGTGCACTGGAGCGCTGGCATCAACCACGGCCGTTGGCTGCTCACTCTCTTTTGTAAGCCGCTCCTCATAGGCCGAGGTCGCGGCCTGGGCGAGCTCGATGTGATCGTGGGCGATAAGCTCTGAGATAAGGCCAGCGTTGTTCTCCCACGCGGTTTTGCGATCGCTTTTCGCGGCTTGATCGAGCACTGATTCGAGGTGGTTCTTGGCTTCGTCCGCGTCCGTGGTCTCGAGCACGATTTCACCGACTTCGTCCACCACAGCGAACAGGGGCTGGTCGTCGTACACCGGCTCAGTCGCCGCTTCCTGCTGCGCCTCTTGTGCAGGCTCTTCCGCGACATCGGCCGCCGCCATAGACACCTCGTCGGCATAGAATTCATCGATGACGTCGTCGACGTTGTCGCCTGGGAGGACCGCGTTCAGTCCGGGCAGGGCGAGCATGCGGCGCGCTTCCTGCTCGATATTGGCGATGCTGACATGGGTGCGCGCCCGGTCGAGGGCGATCTGGTGGCCGTACTGTTGCAGCTGCGGGACGTCGCCGGCGAATTCGAGGCCGACAACGTAAATCATCACCTGGGTGCCGTTCGTTGGGTTGGTGGCCTGCTTTGGCATGATCCGGAGCTTTAGCGGGATATTGGCGAGGATGCCGCCGGTGATCTGGCGCATGAACTCCAGACTGGAGAGGATCCCGACGATCGAGTTATAGCTGGTCGTGCGGAACGTCCAGACGCCACCGAGCCCGCTGTGGCCATCGATGATGCAGCCGAGCGCGCCATTAGGCTTGCATTTGTCGCGGCCGTCATAGGATGGTTCCTGCCGGAAGCAGGTGCATTCGACCTCTCTCGGCTTTGGCTTCAGTTGTTCGATCTCCGAGCGGTTTCGGGGTGGGCTGTCACTTATGCGGGTAGCAACCTCGCCGTTCCCGGTACACCAGAGGGTACGGCCAAGGAAGCAGGCGTAGCGGGTCGGGAAGTTCAGGTCGACTTCGTCATAGAGTAGGCGGATGGGGATTTCCTTCGGCTCCGGCCCGTGTGCGTTGTGGAAGTCCTCATCGATAAGGAAGTTGCCGTCCTTCCCGCGATCGAGCGTAGTGACCCGGAAATGGTCTAGCTTCTGGGGCGGCTGGAACTCGTTGCCCTGCGACGAAGTGCGTAGCGCAGCCTTCATGCCGATCTTGATCTTGCCGCGCTCGGGCAGCCGGGCGCCAAGGTTGCGGATGCGCATCGGCTCGCGGGCACGCCGCGGCGGGATGATGGTGGTTTGGTGTTCGTCGCTCATGATCATCTTTCCTCTTTGTCAATCCAGCAGCCGGGGATCTCGCGCGCCCCATGCCGCACCTGTTCGTTGGCGAGCCGCTGCAGTTCTGCGCGCAGCGACTCGGCGGGCCGGCGTTTGCCGGGGTTGTCCGGGTCGTCTTCATGGAAATGCATCCAGCACGCTTCCCAATCGACGACGTCGGCGAAATGGTATGTGCGCAGGGACGCCGCGCGGCCTCCCAGGTCGCTTTTGGTCTGCGCGCGTACCGGGACCGCGGCGGCAACCTTTGCGGCGCGCTGAGCCTCGGCGGCGGCTTCCTGGGCGGCGATCTTGTTGGTGACGGCGCCCGGCCCATGTTCCTTCGCCCGCGCGGCCTGGGCGAGCTGCTCGGCGCGTTGCTGAGCCTCGGCCGCTTCCCGGCGTTTTTGCTCGCGCTCCGCGTCAAGGCGGCGCTGCTTGACCGTGAGCCAGGCGCCGCGCATGCGCCCGACGGCTTCGATGCAGACGGCGAGCTTGCGCTGCAGAGGGGCCCATTTTGCCTGTATGTCCTTTAGCGCCTGGTCATGGGGCGCCCGCTCGATGGCGAGCTTTGCTTTGCAATCCTTCAGGCGCTCGGTCAGCTGATTGAGCCAGGTCTGGCAAGCGGTAGCTGTGGCCTCGTCGAGAATGACCGGAGAATGCTCGGCCCAAGCCTCAGTATTGGCAACCAGTTGGTCTACGGCTGCAGCCGCGATTTCTGCTGGGTCGAGTGGCGGTTTGTTGTGACCGGGACCGACGGCCATCTTATAGTCCAGAGGGGCTTGGCTCATGGGAGATCTCTCCGATAGGTCAAAATCTTACGGACAATATCTATATTTACCAATAATAATACAATATCCACGAACATCAGAGAATATAATTCCTCACGAAACGACAGAATAGCTAATAGCGCCGCCGAGACGCCGGCACCGACAGCAAGCCTAATAATCGATAAGTCTTTCATTTTACTCTTTCTTCTTTCTTGGGGGGGCGATTGGTGGAAGCGTGAGGAGGTCGACGCGCCGCTTTGGATTGAGTACAAGCTCGCCGTCCCAGCGCGCCATCCACCTATGATATTCTTCTTCGGTGATCGCCCTGGAATTATGAAACCATACGCGCTCCACTGAGACGGCCTCGTGCAGGATGAAGCCGGCGAGGTGCGGCGAGCGGGTGCCAGCCATATCGTTGTCCGGGTTGCCTGGCTCGGCCGTCGTCTCGATCCAACGGATGCAGCTGGGGACGAGTGGGCCGCCTTTGACGGCGGTGGTGAGCCAAAAGCCGGGTTGGGGGTCCATTCCCATGCCGTTGAGGGAGCGTGAGGCGACGTTGGCGGCCTGGCGTTCGTTGGTGGTCGCGCGCTGTTCGCGGGTGCGCGCCCGGCGCATTTCGGTGTAGCGGTCAGTGATCATCCTAAAAGATCCATCTGCCAATAATGTGGATTACAACCAAAAGGACCAGGAAAAGTACGCAGGTTATTCCGAATAGGTCTATTGCCGGGATTTCATCTCGGTTCATTTTTTTGCAGTCCCTTTCTTTTTTGTCAATGTTTCCTCCTGCGAATCTGCTCTGAGCAGCCGACACCAGGCTGAGACTCTGTGATCAGCTTCCTGAAATTCTCCGCGTACTCGCCGGCAATAACCTTATCGCGCAGCCAGATGTGGTTCTCGGCATTCTTGTACTCTGCCGCCTTCGAAAGGTTGAAGCTGCCAGTGCCTACAGCGATTCCGTCGAGCACTAGGAACTTGTTGTGCTGAATAGCGTCCCGACAGTCGGTCCACACCTCGCCAGGCAGCATGCCGGCGAGCGCGCTTTCCCGGTCGACGACGGAGCGGACCGTGACGCCGCGGGTGGCTGCGTGGTTGAGCGCGTCTACGATGCGCATGTCTGTGAGGCTGTAAGCAGCAGGGTCGATCGAGCGTCGTGCACTATCGATTTCCCAGATCACCAGCGCCGTGCAGCTGGTAGGGCCGGGACGGAAGCACGTTTGGTGATCGATCGGTTCCGCGGCGGCAACGGCAGCTGACATGCTCATGGTCCGGCCTTCTGTGACTAAATCCGATACCATTGAGAATATCATCGCACTAAGTAGTGCCCCCCCAGCACACATCGGCCCTGCAGCAAAAACTCTCCAGTTTATTTTACTTAGCATTCTACCTGGCATAGTAGCGTCCCTGGATTAAGGTGATGGCCCCAGCTTCTTCGGCATCGATCAGCGCCACCGTGCCGACGCCTTTGAAGGAAAGGTCGCCGCGGGTCATTCCGTCAGGGCCTGCTTGGCGAAGCAGGTCTTGGATGTAGTTGATCCGGCCGGTTTCCTTTATCTCCGCTTCTTCCGGCTCAGCTGCGTCGGAGAACTCGCCCTCGTCCCCATCCCCATACTGGCCATTGGCCTCCGGGTCTTCTGTAAGCACCGTTTGCATTTCGTGATCGACTTGTTCCCGGTCCGGGAAGGGTTGTGCGTACTGGCTCTCGGCACCTTGAGGAAGGATGAGCAGCGGCGCTGCGTGGGTTTCTCCATGGCGCTCGATCACGCCACCGGCACTCTTGAAGTGGACGTGGCGCCAGCGCCCGCCGGAGATGCGCTCGATCCGGCCTTTACCTTCCCAGTGCTCGCACGCCGCGAGCGTCTGCCCATTGGTGACGGGGCCGTGCTCTGCGAGCTGCGCAGTCATGATCCGGGTAATGAAGCCGTCCGGATATTCTAATGCCGTTTCGAGCACCTCGGCGCGGATGTTTCTGTTGTTCTTGGGGCGTACCTGCGGCGCCGGCTTGGATTTTGCTTTCGGCTCTTTCGTAGAGCCGCCGGCGCTTCCGGAAGCGGTCTTAAGAAGTTCAAGGGCACTAGCAGCGGATTCCTCGACGATGAGGATGGCGGAGTGAATACCCTTTGTTTCCGCATCCACAATATTAAGCTCGCCTTGTAGGGCCTCGATCTTTTGCGCAAGGTCGACGCCTCGTTCCTGGACGCCGGCGAGCAGTTCATAAAGCTTCTCTATGGTGTCGTGCATGAGCTACCTCACATAGCGCGTCGTATGGAGCCCGCGCGTGCCGTACTTCTTATAGAGGTACAGCCACGACTCGAATTCAGCGCCTGATAGATCGTACCGGGCAAGAGCGTCCTGGCGGCTGATTTCTCCAGCATGCACAGCACAGACGACGGCGGCCTTCCGTGGCGCCGTCCAGTGCTTGACTGGCGATTCGGGGAGGCTCATGGCGAAAGCCCGGTGTTTGGGTCGCGGCCTGGGCCGAGCAAATCGTCCTCCTGGATATCGATTCGCAGGCGTGGAGGGAACGCGATCGCGGCGCCATTCACGACAGCCTGCATGGTGAGGACCGCGCGCACCATATCCCCTTTATCAAGCGCCGCCGCGACGCCGGCATTCACTGCGGCGGGCACGTAGCCCAGGTGCATACCCTGGAAATACACCGCCACTGCATTTGCGTCATATTGGTTCAATGGCTCTCGCCGCAGCTCCAGGACAGTTCCTGTTTCCAGGCGCCCGAGCGCAGCGATTGCGGCTCCTCCCCGAAATTTGGTTCCAACGATGGTGGTATTCATGGCTTTATCGTCCTGTGTGACCCTTTGCCTACAACGAGCGCCTGGTATTTCGGAGATCGCATGTTAGCTTCACGGATCGGGCTAGGGAGGTGCGGCACTGTGCCAGCGAACCACACATCCTCCTTCAGCATATCAAGCATGGCCGTGCGCAAAAGATAAACCGCAGTATCCTCTACGCTGCCGAAGAAGCCGGGGCCGG
>Ga0137379_10007611_pt1 | contig 10275 bp, 5 predicted proteins | sample SagtaG_18_FD_104812 | JGI IMG/M metagenome (GOLD analysis project Ga0137379, IMG submission 104812) | Vadose zone soil microbial communities from Sagehorn Ranch, Mendocino, California, USA - Sage2_L_80_16 metaG | ecosystem: Environmental > Terrestrial > Soil > Vadose zone | place: USA... | reverse complement strand
GTCGGCAGCCAAGGTGGTGATCATTGGCGGCGGCATCGCTGGCGCCAGCGTGGCCTACCACCTGACCAAGTTCGGCTGGAACGATGTGGTTGTGCTGGAACAAAACCAATTGGCGGGCGGCACCACTTGGCACGCCGCCGGTTTGGTCGGCCGGCTGCGCACCAGCAACAGCCTGACAAAAATCAACAAATACAGCGTCGAACTCTACTCGTCTCTGGAGAAGGAAACGGGCCATCCCACGGGCTGGAAACAGGTCGGCAGCTTGATCGTTGCCAAGTCCAGGGATCGCATGACTCAGCTCCAGCGCACCGTCGCCATCGCCGAACTGATGGGCGTCGAGACACACCTTCTCGGTCCCGTTGAGACAAAGCAAAAATGGCCGCTGTTGCGCACCAACGACATTCTGGGCGCGGTGTGGCTGCCGCACGATGGCAAGGTCATTCCGCAGGAAGTTGCCGCCGCCTTAACCAAGGGCGCGCGAAGCCGGGGCGCAAAGGTTTGCGAGGGAGTGCGGGTGCTGGATATCGAACAGTGCCAGGGTCGAGTCTGCAGCGTGGTCACCGCTCAAGGCCGAATTCAGGCTGAATACGTGGTGATCGCGGCGGGCATCTGGGCGCGCGAATTGGGTCTGCGCTGTGGCGTCACCATCCCGCTTTATCCAGTCGAACATCATTACGTCGTCACCGAACCTATCCCTGGCGCGTTCGACGAGTTGCCGGTTGGACGCGACCCCGACTTGTGTCTCTATTTTCGAGGCGAAGGCAACGCCTTGATGCTCGGCGCATTCCAGAGTTTTTCCAAACCGTGGGCAGTGGAGCCGGTGCCCGATGACTTTTCGTTCAAACTTCTGGAACCAGACTGGGAGAAATTCGCCCAGCCGCTGGCCAACGGCAAACATCGGATTCCCGCGTTGGCCACGGCCAAATTCGCCAAATTCGTCAACGGGCCGGAAAGTTTCACGCCCGACAATAACTTTATCATCGGCGAAGCGCCCGGACTTCAGAATCTCTTTGTGCTGGCCGGCTTCAACTCCGTGGGCATCGCTTCGGCAGGCGGCGCGGGCAACTACCTCGCCCAATGGATGATCCAGGGCCAGCAGACGGTGGACTTATGGTCGGTGGACATCCGGCGCTTTGGTCCCTGGGCCAACAACCGGACTTTTCTCCGCGAACGTGTCCCGGAAGTTTTGGGACTGCACTACCAAATGGCCTGGCCGAATCGCGAATTCGAAACCGGACGCGGCCTGCGCCGAAGTCCGCTGCATGATCGGCTGGCCGCAGCCGGCGCTTGCTTCGGCGCCCGGAACGGCTGGGAACGCCCCAATTGGTTCGCCTGCGATGGCATCAAACCCATCGTGGAATATTCTTTCGGTCGCCAGAACTGGTTCGCTTGCCACGCGGCTGAGCATCGCGCGACCCGTGAGGATGTGGCCATCTTCGACCAAACCGCTTTTTCCAAGTACGTTTTCAAAGGCCGGGACGCGGTCACAGTTCTGCAAAGGCTTTGCGGCAACAATGTGGATGTGCCGCTTGGCCGGGCTGTCTATACCGGTCTGTTCAATAACCGCGGCGCGTTCGAGAGCGACCTGACCGTCATCCGCGTAGCGCCCGCCGAATTTTACATCGTCAGCGGCACCTCGCAGACGCTGCGTGATTTGGACTGGATCACGCGCAACATTCAACCGGCGGAGCACGCGGAACTGGTTGACGTGACCAACGCTTACTCTGTCATTGGCGTGATGGGCCCTAAAAGCCGCTCCTTGTTGGGCCGCGTCGCCGACACGGACCTGTCGAACAGCGCCTTTCCGTTTTTAACCGCGCAAATCATCAGCGTGGGAATGGCTACCGCGCGAGCGGTGCGCATCACTTACGTGGGCGAGTTGGGCTGGGAACTGCACGTGCCGATGGATCAGGCCGCCCTGGTTTACGAGACCTTGATGGCGGCAGGCCAGGATTTGAGTGTGCGCAACGCCGGCCACTACGCCATCAACTCGCTGCGCTTGGAGAAAGGCTATCGGGCCTGGGGCGCTGAACTCTCACCCGATGACTCTCCTCTGGAGGCGGGCTTGGGTTTCGCGATCGATTGGAGCAAGCCGTTTCTGGGCCGCGAGGCGCTGCGCAAGCAACAGCAAGGCGGACTGCGGCGGTGTCTGGTGGTTTTTGTTCTCGAAGATCCGGAACCAATGCTTTGGGGCAGCGAGCCCATTTATCGTAACAGCGAGCCCGTGGGATACACCACCTCCGGCGCTTATGGACACAGCGTTGGCGGCGCCGTCGCCATGGGTTATGTGACCAACGCCCAGGCCGTGGACCGTGATTTCATTCTAAGCGGACGTTACGAGATTGGCATTGCCGGTCGCCACTACCCTGCCAAAGCCTGGCTGCGCCCGCCCTACGATCCGCATCGAAAGCGCATCCTCGCATGAGAGTCCGACCCCACCCTCTCCCCGGCACCGAAAATTCCAAGCTTCAAGCACCAAGCTTCAAAGGCCACGCTTGTAGTTTTGAGCTTGATGCTTCCCTGGTGCTTGGAGTTTGGTGCTTGGAGCTTCTGGGAGGGGATACTCGTAAGTCATGAACCGCCGAATCTCCCCCTCGACCGGTGGACGGGTCAGTCAAGCGGGCGGCTCCGCCGGCCCGCCAGCCTGCGCCCCCCAGCGAACCTACGAATATTGGCGCTGGCGAATTTTCTCGATTACCTGGCTGGCCTACGCGGGATTTTACCTCACTCGCAAGGCGTTTTCTGTGGCCAAGAACGAATTAAAGCAACCGGCAATCATGGGATTGAGCAAGGCAGATATGTCGTGGATGGACGGCGCCAACTCGGTCGCTTACGCCGCAGGCCAGTTCTTCTGCGGCGCGCTGGGCGACAAGTTCGGCGCCCGAACAATTGTTCTGGTAGGCATCTTGGCGTCCGTGACCACCGCCATAGCAACGGGTCTTTCAACCACAGCGTTGATGATGGGCATTCTTCTTGCCGTCCAGGGTTTGTGTCAGTCCAGCGGTTGGGCGCCCCTGTCGAAAAACGTCGGTGAATTCTTTTCCCAACGTGAACGCGGAACAATGATGGGATTCTGGTGCACCAACTACGCCCTGGGCGGCCTGGCTGGCTCCACCCTGGCAGCCTCCGTGGCCCAAAGGTTCGGCTGGCGTTATGCCTTCTTCGTGCCGGCAGGCGGTCTGTTTATCATCTGGATACTGTTCCTTTTGCTTCAGCGCAATCGCCCGGAAGACGTCGGCCTGCCGCCCATCGAACAATATCACGGTGAGAAAGAAGCCGTGATCAATCCGCAGCAAACACCCGCCCAGGAACCCGAGGGTTCGTGGAAGGTCCTGGCTGAAGTGTTCCGCAACAAAATGATTTGGTTGCTGGCCGGTGTGTACTTCCTGGTGAAACCGACGCGCTATCTCATGCTCTACTGGTCACCGGTGTATATCAACGACCTCCTCGGCACCGGCACTGCCAGCTCAGGTTTCATCAGCAGCATGTTTGATTTGGCCGGCCCGGCCGGCACATTGGTCGGAGGGTTGATTTCCGACCGCCTGTTCAAATCCAAACGTATGCCCATCTGCGTGATTGCCTTGTTCTGCCTCGCGGGGGTGATGGCGACCTTTCGGTTTCTACCGCCGACCCGGCTGGCGATCGGCGCGGGCATGTTCGCCATTGGCTTTCTGGTTTTCATACCCGACTCACTCATCGCTGGCACGGCGGCCATTGATTTCGGCACCAAAAAGGGTGCTTCCACCGCCAGCGGCATCATAAATGGTTGGGGCTCCGCAGGCCAGATCATCGGCGTGACCCTCCCCGGCTGGGCGGGCAACGTCGTCGGCCAGGGAAATGACATTTGGAATCCGATCTTCCTGTGGTTGGGCGTGTCATTGGCGCTGGCCGGCCTGCTCCTGGCGCCACAATGGAATCGCCTGCCGCCTACCGCGGAGTCAAAAGCCTGAAGTCAACGCAGCGTTTTCAACCAACAAGACTGTAGAATTTGCGGAACCGACCCTTTGGAGGTTGCAAGAACCGTTTGCGTAACGTGTTGCTTCGGCAAGCGTGAAATTAAATAAAGGGGTCGGTTCTCAGTATCATTAACTCAGGCATTGACACACCCCGTCGCTGCCCCCACCCTGGCGCGAGTGGCCAGAAAACTCAGAGTCCAATATCCCGGCGCCATCTATCACGTGATGAACCGCGGCGACCATCGCGAGCCCATCTTCCGCTCGCACAAAGACCGTGAGAGTTTCCTGGAGGCGCTCGGCCAGAGTTGTGAGAAGACCGACTGGCAAGTCCACGCCTGGTGCTTGATGAGCAATCACTTTCATCTGGTGGTCGAGACGCCACGTGCCAACCTGGTGCCAGGCATGAAATGGCTGCTGGGCACTTACACCATGCGTTTCAACCGGCGCCACAAACTTTTTGGGCATCTTTTTTCCGGGCGGTACAAGGCGCTGCCGGTGGATGGCAGTGGCACCGGCTACCTCAAGACTGTTTGCGATTACGTGCATCTGAACCCGGCGCGGGCCAAGTTGCTGTCGGCCAAGCAAAAGCTCTCGGAGTTCCGATGGAGCAGCTATCCGGAATACCTCAAGCAGCGTTCGGCGCGCCGGCCTTGGTTGCGCGTGGACCGGTTGTTCGGAGAGCACGCCATCCCCAAGGACAGCCCAGCTGGGCGGAAGCAGTTTGAGCGGCGGATGGAGTTGCGCCGGGCCGCCGAAGACGGCGACGAATTTGGACCGTTAGAGCGGGGCTGGTGCGTAGGCAGTGAGGCGTTCCGCAAGGAACTGCTGGCCCAGATGAGCGCCGGGCCGGAGCATTATGGCGAAGAGATTCGCGAATCGGGCGAGGAAAAAGCGCGGCGAATGCTGCAAGCCGAACTCAAGGGACTTGGCTGGCGGGAGGCAGAGTTGGAGCGCCGGCAGAAGGGAGATCCCGCCAAGGTCCGCATCGCCATACGGCTGCGTCGGGAGACGACGATGACGCTCCAATGGATTGCCCAAACGTTGCACATGGGAACCAAGACCCACCTGGCGCACCTGCTATATTGGCACGGAAAGGAGAAGAAAAAGAAAAGATGAGCGAATTAACGAAACTGAGAACCGACCCCTTTTTTAGGTCGACCCCTTTTTTAGGTGTTATGACCTCATTCCGTATGAAGCGTCTTCTTGAGGTGATTCTGATTTGGCTGGCGTGCGGACAAGTCCGCGCCAATTACACAGGCCCTGACACCATCCCAATCCCTGCGGTGGGTGTTTTGTCCACCAACTGGTTGGCCGAAGTGAAGCAGGCGATCCCGTCCGCACCCGTCACGCCCGAAGCGAATTTTCAATCCATCACTAATCTGCTCTGCCAGGAAAGCCAGCGTGGGAACATCGCGGCGCAAGGATTATGGGGCTTCTTTGTGCTTGTCCAAAGCCGGTCACCGGAAGACGCGGCAACTGGACTGGAGTTACTGCGAAACTCGGCGACGAACGGCTTCGTGCCAGCGATGCTGAACTTGGGACTTTTGTTTGAAGGGGGCGAATATGTTCAGCGAGATTACCGCCAAGCCTTTCACTGGTTTACCGAAGCAGCGGACAAAAATAATCCCGAAGGACTCCTCCAATTGGGCGGATGCCATTATTACGGCTTGGGAACGACGCCAGACCTCGCCAAAGCAGGCGAATGCTATCGGCGCGCTGCGGACCTGACGAATTATGTGGCGATGAAAAGTCTCGGTTACTTCCTCATGAACGGGCTTGGAGTGAACAAGGACACCGATGCCGCAAAGCGGTGGTTCACACGAGCGGCAAAAGAAGGCGCCAATCGACGGGCGATGTATAACCTGGGCGTGCTGTGCAGCGCAGCGGGTTCCGACACAAACTCCATGGCGGAAGCGTTTCAATGGTTCAAACAAAGCGCTGAATTAGGCGATGGGCTGTCGAGCCTTCAACTGGCCAATTTCTATTACCGCGGATGGGGCGTTGTGCGAACGAACGTTGATGCGTATTGCTTTTGGCGGCTCAGGGCCGCGACGTTGGGCGCGACCGCAGCGCAATACCTCATGGGCGCAGCCTATCGCACCGGCGACGGCGTGCCGAAAGACACTGAAAGTTCTCTCGCATGGTATCGAAGCGCGGCAACGAAAAATCATCCGTCGGCGCTTTACGATCTGGCTTTGCATTATCTGGAGGACAAAACGAATCGGTTGTCGCGGTTGCAGGCGCAATGTTACATGCTGCAAGCGGCACAAGCAGGACATCGTGAGGCTCAGTTTCAATGCGCGATGAGCAATTTCCGAGGCGATATCGGGCGGTCGGATTGCGAAGCTGGAAAACAGTGGCTGGCCACGGCAGCGGAAAACGGATGGGCGAAGGCGGAGTTTTGCCTGTTCCAATTGTATTACAATGGCGTTCCGCCAATCCCGATGTGCCCGACATATCCCAAAGATGTGCCTCAAGCGGTCAAATGGCTTCGGCGCGCTGCCGAACACGACAACTGGCAATCGCAATCCATTTTGGCAGTCATGTTGTTACAGGGAAAAGACGTGGAACGGAACAAGGCGGAAGCGGAAAGATTGCTGCGCAGTGCAGCAGAACATGGATTCGCGCCGGCACAAAACGATTTGGGGTTCGCCATTTTCAACGGCGACACGGCCAAAACGGATTTGGTGGAAGCGGCGATGTGGTGTCGTTTGGCTCAATCCCAAGCGACGGATTCCAATGTTTTACGACGAGCCGAGGTCAATTTAACGAATGTCTTGCGGAAGTTAAACCTTGACCAGCGACGTGAAACAGAAGAACGAGTGAAGAATTTTCACGCCGTCCCTGTATCCGACCCTGATCCCATGACAAAAGATTGGGAAATAGACCCCGCCTATCAGCAAGAAGATGGGCACTTTGGCCGCTGATCGTCTTCAAATATTCAAATACCCGGTAACATATCCGCAATTGACAAGACAGAAAAGGCTTTCACGAAAACACTGCAACATGAATGCAAAGATAACCACTGTGCTCCTTCTCGTGATAGCTTTCCAATTCGTCAGAATCGGCGAAAGTTCACTGCTCGGCTCAACGATAGACCAGTGGCAGGAGAGCAATCCAGATTTTCCACCAATTCCGTCCGGCGACGGCTTCGCGACTCGCGCGGCGGTTTCAGGAGCAAACTTCGTGGTCTTTGGCACTCTGGCGGGAGCTACAAGTGAACCGGGTGAGCCAATAATTCTCGGCTCTTCGGGCGCGCAAACGCTGTGGTGGTCGTGGACCGCTCCCGTTGGTGGGATGGTTTCCCTCGACTTGGCTGGAAGCGATTATTCATTTCCGGTCGGTGTTTTCACCGGATCGGCGTTGTCGAATCAGGTTCTTATCGCATCAGATTCCGGTAGCGTTTGGTTCGAGGCGGTGGAGGGCGAAACGTACCAGATTCAAGTTTGCGGTGCAGCGGGACAAACCGGTGGGGTTCAATTGAGATTGCGTGGGTCGTTCGCCGAACTTTCGCTTCTCAATACAGTCAGTCGCTCCCCGAAATTGGCTTTGCTCAACTTTGCTGGCTCACCCAGACAAGTGGTTTTCCTGTTACGGTCTTACGACGGCACGGATTGGCAAACCGTGACTGCTGCCGTTGCGCATCGTAGCAAGGCCACGTTCCTTGTTCGTCCAGCGCCGTCTCTCAATGGGCCATTCTACTGGGCGGTTGTAATTGGTCGCATGCAGGGGTCAGTCCTAGAATTGTGATTCTGCTGAAGAACCACCCGTTTTTTTGGAACGCGACCTGTTTGCGTGAAAATCGCCCAAAAAATTTCGCTCACAAATCGCGTACAAACGATTTTGATTTTCGGTGAAGGCATTTTGATGGTGTTTTCAGATGTCGCTTTTTGATCAGAACACCTTTTTCAGCAGAATCGAATTGTGACAATTTAGGCTTTAGGCGCTCCAGAGGATCGTCCATCCTGCACGGCGAATGTCCAGACCCTTGCGCATCGAGTACCCTGGAGCGGTGTACCACGTCATGGCGCGCGGCAATCAAGGCCGTCCCCTCTTCAAGGATGGCAAGGATCGAAAGCGCTTCCTCGAAACGCTCGAAGAATCGTGCCAGAAGACGGGTTGGGAAATTGCTGAAACTGAACGGAAACCAAGTGCGAAGAGTAGATGTCACAATTCTAGGCGACGGCGGGTCCAGATCGACCAAAGGAGAGCTCATTGTGGGCTTTTTCACCCAGAGTCTCCTGTGAACCGAGTTAGAGCCGCGACCGCAGCCGGCCTTGACGCCCTTCTTACGCGGCAGGTTTGGCTTGCGGTCAAATGACCTTCGGCGGAAGAATTTCAATCAGAAACATAAACGTTTTTTAGCTCGGTGTAGCCCTCCATCGCGGCCATGCCCAGATCTCGGCCAATTCCGCTATGCTTGAACCCGCCGAAGGGCGCTTCGACGTGCACGCTGCTGTGGGAATTGATGCTCAGCACGCCACTCTCCACCGCGCGGCTCACGCGCAAGGCCCGGCGCAGGTCACTGGTCCAAATCGAACCGCTCAATCCATACTTCGAGTCGTTGACCTCGCCAAGCATCTCTGATTCCTCCTCAAATGGCCTGACGCAGGCCACCGGCCCGAAAATTTCCTCGCGCCAGCAGCGGTCTTCCTTGCCGACGTTCAGCAGGACCGTCGGTTCCAGATAGTAACCGCGGCCACCCGGACGGCCCCCGCCGCAGGCCAACCGGTTGCCGCAGGCGCGGGCGCCCGTGAGAAATTCCTCGACCCTGGCGCGCTGGCCGGCGGAAACCAGCGGGCCCACTTGCGTCTCGGGTTTCGTTGGGTCACCGACCCTGAGCCGCTGCGTCGCGGCCACGAACCTTTCGACGAACCGCTCATAGACCCCTCGCTCCACGAACACCCGGCTCCGAGCGCAGCAATCCTGGCCGGTATTGGCGAAGACACTCAGGGGCGCCGACTCAACCGCCAACTCCAACTCTGCGTCGGCGAAGACAATGTTCGGCGATTTGCCGCCCAGTTCGAGCGAAACACGTTTCAAGTCGCGGGCCGCCAGCGCCATAATCTGCGAGCCGACGACCGTCGAGCCGGTAAACGAAATCTTTCGCACCAACGGATGAGTAGTCAACGCCTCGCCCACTTGCGCACCGGCGCCGGGCACGACCTGCAACACTCCGGCCGGCAGCCCGGCTTCCAAAGCCAGTTGTCCCAGCAGCAACGCCGTCAACGGCGACAACGAAGCGGGCTTCAACACGACACAATTTCCCGCAGCCAGCGCAGGCGCTACTTTCCAACAGGCTATCGGAAACGGAAAATTCCAGGGCACGATCGCGGCCACGACGCCCATCGGCTGGCGCAAGGTGAAATCAAATCCGCCCCGCGCCACCGGAAGGGTTTGTCCGCCAAATTTTGTGATCGCTCCGGCGTAGTATTCGAAGACACTTGCGCCCAGCGCCGCTTCACAACGCGCGTCGCTGATCGGTTTGCCGATGTTGCGACACTCCACTTGCGCGATTCGCTCTGCATTCTCACGCAACACCCGGGTGACGTTGAACAGGATGCCGGTGCGTTTGCCCGGCGTCAAATCGCGCCAGCCCTCCAAGAAGGCGCGGTGCGCTCCTTCAATCGCCTCCGCCATATCCCCGGTTGCGGCGGCGCAAACCTCTGCAAATGGTTCCTCGGTTGCGGGATTGATTTGGACAAATGTTTTATCGCCGCGACCAGTTCGCCAGGTGCCGTCGATCAAAAGTTGGGTTGGAAATTCGCTCATAACGTGTCTTAAAATTGTAGGAGCCGACGTGAGGAGGCTCTGATTCTTGGCCAAATCGTCTCAAGTTTGAGCCTCCTCACGTCGGCTCCTACAATGGATTTGATTTTTCAAACGCGCTCTCATAACACCGGTGCATTCGCGAATGCGCCCCATAACACAGCTCGATACAGTCCCGCCGTCCGCTTTGCTCACCACCTCAAAGCCTCGCCTCCGCGCGCTGGCGTCCGGTGAAGCGGCAATAGTGGGTGTAGCCGGCGCTGCGAGCCAAATCCACCGCCTGGGCGAAATCCATTCCCACTTCGTCGGGCGCATGCGCGTCCGAGGCGAAGGTGATCGCTACGCCTAGTTCCGCAGCCAGTTGAACAATGCGCGGACTGGGATAAATCTCCTGGCACGGTTTGCGCAGGCCGGCGGTGTTGAGTTCCATGGCCACGCCCTGGCGCCGGGCCGTCTCGAGAAAACGCTTAAAAAGCCCCGTGCAATCCTGCTTCGGACAAAAACGAAATTTCTTGCAGAGGTCGGCATGGGCGATGATTTCGAACAGCCC
>Ga0137379_10007607_pt1 | contig 10278 bp, 8 predicted proteins | sample SagtaG_18_FD_104812 | JGI IMG/M metagenome (GOLD analysis project Ga0137379, IMG submission 104812) | Vadose zone soil microbial communities from Sagehorn Ranch, Mendocino, California, USA - Sage2_L_80_16 metaG | ecosystem: Environmental > Terrestrial > Soil > Vadose zone | place: USA... | reverse complement strand
TCGAGGCTTGCCCCGAGTTTGCGCGCTCGCCCTTCGAATAGTCTGGCGCCATCCCCTTTTCTTGCCATGTAAAAAGGTCCATTGGATCTCTTCTTGAATTCAATCGCTGTTCGGAGAAGCAGATCTTCGTTGTCGTAGAACGATATCTGGCCGCTGTGGACAACATTTGGGGGACCTCCATCGGGGTATGGTACATTGGTCCTCTTCGGTCGGCAACCGAGTGGAACGACTTGGATTTGTTTTGGTCTTCCCTGATAATTGGAAATGAGCTGCGCCTTCATAGCATCACTGACAACTGTGGTCAAATCGGCGCTATCTAGAGTCCATGTTAACAGTCCTCGCAGGAACTCGTCAGTTTGACGATGAAGACCACGTTGCCCGAGGAGTTCTTCTCTCCAAATGTTGTGCAGTCCTGCGACGGCGGGTATCCCGACAGAATCAGACGCTTTCACTACTGCTGCCGCTGCAATGTCCTGTTCTCCCTCTAGGATGTCAAGTTGTAACTTGTCAGCAATCTTTGCGATATTTTTCCCTAGGAAGTCGATTCCTCTTCGAATCAGCTCAGGCTTGAGAGACAACCCTGCTCGGGAACGTGGGGGCAGTAGCGCTTTCCTAAGAGAGCTGCCGATCGGAGAATAGATCAAATTACCAAGAGACCTCACCATCCGCATAGAATGAACGCCGTGGAATCCCATTTCGTGGATACCGAATGGAGATATTATGTAAATTTCGAAACCGGTCGTGGCGAGGGAATTTGCAAGTTCTCTTACCCGGACTATAGTCCCTAGACTATCTTGATGAAGCAAGACTAGCCCGATGCGGATCATTACAGCCATCGCGCATCGACTTGCCACGGTGTGTCTCGGAGAGAAGAGCGGCCAACGGTGAGGGCTTCGATTTCAAGGCCAAACATCAGTTGTTGCGGCCCTAGCCCAGTCGAGACTTCACCAAGAAGCTAAAATCTGGCGTCGCGTTGAATCAAGTCCCACTGCTCCCTGAACCAGGCCAAGGTCGAGTGCAGTCCGAGCTCAAGGCTCGTGGAGGGCTTGTACCCTATCAAGCGCTTTGCCTTGTCAATCGAAGCCCTTCGTCTTGTTGACTTATCCCAATCCCTCTTTGGTTGCATAACGACTCCCTTCTCATTCCCTGTCAGCTTATTGATCGACTTGGCGAGGTCGATGATTCGAGTCTCCACTCCTGACGCTAGGTTCATAGCCTCACCAGCAGCTTGTTCAACGTAACCACACTTGAGTATGCCGCCTACAATGTCTTCCACGAACGTGAAATCCCTAGTCTCGTCCCCCGTCCCAGTTATCGGGAGGGATTTTCCTTTTAGCGCCCAATAGATGAAATTCGGAATCACGTTTCTATAGCTACCCGGCACCTCGCCGGGGCCGTACACGTTGAAGAAGCGAGGAATACCTATCTTCATGCCGTATAAATCCGAAAAATAGTTGCAGTACAATTCCCCGAGGAGTTTTGTAATCTGATATGGCGTGTCGAGATGAGTCGAAACAAAATCCTCTTTCAATGGCAGGGGCGCGTCACTGCCGTAGACCGAACATCCGGACGAAGCAAAAACGAAACGACGTGCATCACCGATCCGTGCAAGTCTAAGGGCCTTAAGAGTTCCCATGCCGTTCACCGTGAGGTCTTGTTCCGGATGATCGACGGAGTTTTGGTTCGCGAAATGGGCTGCTAGGTGGAATACGTATTGAGGTCGACTTTCGAAGGCACCGGTTAATTTCTCATCATCTAGAATGCTGCCTTGGATAAATTGGACTCTCCTGTCCCGCGGCAGATTCCATGCGTATGATGAGGAGAGATCATCGAGGACAACGACCTTGGCTACCTTGAGGGCGAGGAGACGTCGGACAAGGTTGCTTCCTATGAAACCCGCTCCCCCAGTTACCAAGGTTGTTGCGTCTTGGTAGATGCTGATGAGATCGTCCGCCATGGAACTATCGAGTTTGGAGGGTTCTGAAATCATGGGTCTCTGGCCTTGCAAATCCAATTTCTTGCCTCTTACCTTTCCACGGCGCCTCTTGAGCTCGGCGAGTAGGTCGCTCTTGACCACTCTATCGTCTTTCTCAAGCCCTCTTCAAGAGGAGTCTTTGGATTATGACCGAGATGGGCTATCGCTTTCGAGGAATCCACCCTCTTGATTCGTGTCGTGAATGGCTCCCATTCCTTGTAAGTAACATTGGAGTCATCCTTTCCGAGGTATCTTAGAATAAAGTCGGAAACGTATTTGATGTCATGTTCTTCACTGCTAGCAATGTTGTAGACTTCTCCTGGCCTGAATCTCTCAGCGATATTGGCCAAGGTTTTACATGTGTCCTCTACATAATCGAACATTCGCTTGTGATTCTTGTAGACGACGTAAGGTATTCCTTTCAAAGCATGATGGGTGAAGGTCGGGACGACCCCTCTGTAGGGAGAGTAGTACTCGTGGGGTCCGTAGGCGTTAACGGGCCGCACCCTTACGGTTTCCGTCTTATTCATTGATGCAGAGTTTATTGCCTGCATCTCGTTGACCCACTTTGTCATAGCGTAATCGTTCATCTGTTTTATTGGAACGGTGTCCATCACGTCTTCTTTCATAGCGCCGTCGTAATCACCATAAACTTCGGCACTGCTGAAAAGGATCATACGAAATCGGTTCGCCTCTTGACTTCGAATCAGATTCTTCGTCCCGATCACGTTCGTAAGCCATAGATTCTCGTAGTAGTCCTCTCCATTCCAACGCCCGTACTCGGCGGCTAAGTGATAAGCCAGGTCGAACTTGTGCCTCTGAAAGACCCTTTCAACCTGTCTCGCCTTGGATACATCGCACCTTAGATAATTCTCGTTTCCAGATTGGTTGATATCGCACACCCAAACCTCATGGCCTCGGTTTCTCAATTCGGCGACTAAGTTCGAGCCTATGAAGCCCAGCCCACCGGTAACGAGCAGCTTCAACAGTTGCTACGCTTCCTTCCTTGACAGGGGAAGACTCGTAGTTCGTGGCTGGAATCTGAAGCTGAGAACGCACGGTTGATCTTCCCGATTCTCATTTACGAAACGCCTGCGACTGACATTTCCGTCAACTCCACCGGAGACGCACGGTAATTGTTCCTAAGAATCTCAATTATCCTCGTGCCCGCTCGGCCATCGCCGAATGGGTTCTCCCACTTCGTCCGTTTCTCAAACATTACTTTCGCTTTCTCGAGAATCTCTTGGGGGTCGGTCCCGGTAAGAAGATTAGCTCCTACTTCGAGCGTCTCCGGCCTCTCCGTGTTCTCTCTGAGAGTCAAACAAGGGATCGACAGTACGCATGCTTCTTCCTGAACCCCGCCAGAGTCTGTGAACACGAGGCGAGCGTTGCTCTCCAATTGAAGGAAACTGAAGTAGTCCAAGGGATCTATTATCCTAATTCCGTCTGAGCTGATCCCGAACTCCTTAAGACGTCGACTAGCTCGTGGATGAATGGGATAGACTACATCGAGATCAAACTCCTTCGCTACCAATCGCAATCCCCGAAGAATTCCTTGCATGTGCGTAACGTCGTCGACGTTCTCTTGACGATGTGCTGTAGCGAGAAAGTAATGACCGGATTCAAGATCCAAGTGCTCGAGGATGCTCTTTCTCTGCTTCGAAATTTCTAGATTATGAAATACCGCGTCTACGATTGTATTTCCGACTACGAACGTGTTTGCAAGCAAGCCTTCACGAGTTAGGTTCTGTTTCGAATTTTCGGTTGGGGCAAAGAGATAGTCGGAGCAGTGGTCGACTAAAACTCTGTTAATTTCTTCAGGCATTCTCTTGTCATAACTCCTTAGCCCAGCTTCTACGTGACCGACCTCGATTCCGAGCTTAGTGGCGGCCAGGGCGCCTGCGAGAACTGTGTTAGTATCACCTTCGACAAGAACAATGTCAGGTTGCTCTCTTCGGAGAAATTGCTCCACTCCTTCGAGTATGTTACCGGTCTGTTGTGCATGGCTGCCAGATCCAGCGTCCAAATTGTACTCCGCGTTGGGCAAACCGAGCTGTTCAAAGAACACCCGGTCCATGTTGTAAGAGTAGTGCTGGCCAGTGTGAAGGATTGAGAAGGAGACAGCAGCATCCTCGCATGCCCTTATCACCGGTGACATTTTGACTATCTCAGGTCTCGTGCCTAAGACTATGGACAGTCTCATGACGCGCTCACGCCATCATCACGATCGAAGGCTGGTAGCCCTTTTCATTAGCCTTCCAATGGAGTAAAGAGTTATCGCAGCAAAGACTGCGACAAGGCCTATCAGTATGAATGCGATCGAAGCCAAAGCGATATTCGTAACCACGTGACCCTCACTGGTGTAAATTCGCAGCATCCAAGCGCCGAACCCGATTCCTATCAACAGGAGAACGGTCCCGGGCACTCCAAGCAGTGCGAGGGGCTTTTCCTCTACGACAAGCCGAAGGAGGGAAACCAATACTCCGAACCCGTGCTTCAAGGGATTCTGGGTGGACGTCCTTCCCAGATCTTCGTAATTGCATACTGATGGCACCTCTACCACTTCCAGATTGTGTTTTTTGGTCTCCAGTAGCACTTCTACACTAAGGCTCATGCCTTCCTCAGAAAGTACTAACTGGTTTAGAGCCCTGATACTGTACGCACGGAAACCACTTTGTGCGTCGCTAAGCCGGAGGCTTGAGGCAACGCTGGCAAGTTTCGTTATCACACCGATCCCTATGCGGCGATGTCTTGGCATGCCACCATTTTGGTGAGGGCCTAGAAAGCGAGATCCAATGACAACATCAGCCTGTCCTCTAAGGATCGGCTCCGCCAAGAGAGGGATTTCGCTTGGTTCGTGCTGACCATCACCGTCTAGCGTGACGGTTACATCAGCTCCCAGTTCTCTTGCTCTTCTGAACAAGCTCCGAATTGCGGCACCATAGCCGAGATTCTTTTCGTGTCTAATTACGTCTGCTCCCAACTCTGCAGCTATTTCGCTAGTAGAATCGGTGGAACCATCATCGCATACGAGGACCCTATCCGAATATTTTTTCGCTTGTAGTACCAGTTTGGCGATTGTCCTCTCCTCGTTGTAGGCAGGAATAGCCGTAACAATGAATGGACTCTCTTTGAGTGCGGAGATCTCATGTGAGGGCATTGTATCCAGCGAGGTCATGTTGGCCAAATGGGATTCCTCCAGAACCCTAACTCCAAAGTTCTCATGACCGACAGCCGGAAGGATGAACTTGCCTTGTTCTTATTCGACATATAGAAAGACCCCTATCCTTCCCTCTCGGTGTTGCAGCACAAAACCTGACGGAATGGTTTGCTGGTAGTAAAGAGCTCCAGAGTTGTCGGTCCACCAAAGTGTGTAGATGTGCGAATAACCCATTTCGATAGTATCCTGTGTGGCTGACTGAAGCGTAACGTCAGGGTTGTAGCCGACAATTGAAGCGTTTCCATGAAAATACAATCTCGCCCATCCATAGAACGCGTTGTGAGTCATGAGAACAGAACCTGGCTGGGTGTGGTTGGACAGCCATCCGATCGAGTTCACGATGTTGCTGCTGTCGGTTAGGGGAACAGTGCTTTGTAGCATCGAAGGCGGGGAGAAAAAGCCAAAGTAAGGAAATGCATTACCGGTCGGCAACGCGACGTAGGCACCCCCTAGAAGGAGCAAGGCCAACATCCAGGCCCCGCGGATCAGACGAAGCCTTCCACCCCGCTGAAGCATGAGTCTTAGCCTATCGCTACCTTCAGTTGCACAGATTGCTATTGGAACGGTCATCATCAGAGCCCAACGGTAGGGAAGGACGAGGGAGGTTGAGATTGGTGCCGCCGCGAGGGCTAGTCCTATTCCGCAGCAAAGTAGCCACCACTTTACAGTCCCATTGGCGAGCATCTTCAGTCCAAAGGCAGCAACCGGGATCAAGGGAAGGAAGATGTAAAGCGGAAACGCAATTTGGGAAAGCGATTGAATCGATTGACCGCTCTCAGCAACGAGACCTATTCCCTGAACATAGAAACCCACGAGCGACAAGGAAATCTGCGCGACAGCAGGCACCATGGTTAGGATTCTTTGAAGTCTATACGCTGAGGACCTGAAGGCTTCGATAGCGACGAAAGCAAGAAGGAGGGCTCCTACGAGAAGGTGCGTTACTGACACCAACCAAACGAGGGATGCGAGGAGAAGTGTGCGTCGGTTGGTCTTAATGCTCTGGCCAAGCGTTAGCGTGATTAAGAGTAGTGAGATGCCGAGGGTATTCCGGAAGAGATCAAGAGACATTCTGAGGGAAACGAAGTACGTTGAAGCGATTAGAACAAACAGCAGTGATTTTTTCATGTCCCACTTGAGTAAGCCACGGGCGAAGAAGTACTCGGAAAACCCGAGGAATCCGTAGAGTATTGGTCCAGCAATCTTCAATATGAAAACTGGATCTGCGTGAGTAGCCCAATAGGTTGTACCCAATATTGCAAAGGTCAGCCACCCGCCGATCATGGGGTTGAAAGATTGAAAATTGCCGGACCCCCAGTCCAGCATGAGTGGAACGTAGGAGCCGATTGTGTCGTAACCTATGGGATAGGGCCCTGCAATTAGGTCCGGAATTGCCCTTATCGCCAGAGGCAGGAGGAACGCTGCCAAGCCGAACCTCGCACCCATAAGGCCAATGAGGCGACTAGCAAGTAGGTTTCTAGCGCCTAGCGCCTTTTCCAATGATGCTAAAGGTTGGAATCTCTCACCCACGGACTTGGTCCTTCAAGATGGATTCGGCACAGAGCTCTCAACTGATGATCATCATCTCAAAGGAAACCCGAGACTGGCTAGCAGATACCCATATAATTCGTTTATATCGAAAGACAAACCAACAACGGTAAACCAAAAACGTAAGTGCGCGAGCGGCGGCAGCTTTCACTGCCGATTTAGAGCATACACTAAGGAAGTCAGTCTCATGCAAGAAAAATTCTTCAAAGCTTTCATGGCATCCAAGACCTCACGGTCCCCTCGGTAGATGGTTTTCAGGAGCAGTTGCATACTACACGATGCGACAGGTTGGTTCTGTCTCAGGGGGAATTGGGTCTCACGAAAAGATTATTGGGAGAACCAGTTACCACCACGGGTTAAGACTGATTTCTGGCCTCAGGATTCGAGGCACGATTCTCTCGTTCTTTCGAGGGAGGCTTCTGGGTCTGAACCTGGCTCTGAGGTGGTGCTATCGGTTTGAGTTTGGCTGAAATAACTGGGGGGAGATCAACCGGTTTTGGTTGCGAAGTTGAGGATTGCTGAGGGTGCTTCGGTGTCTTCCGTGGATGGGCTCTCTTCTTGGCCGCAGGTTCCGGGTCTTGGAAGGTCCGGATTCGTTTCATTCCGAGGTAGAGGTAGGTGGCGATTGATGCCGATGAGATTCCGAAGGCAACACTGAGAACGGGAACCAGTATCGGTGAAAGACTGTTTACGTATGTCTGGAAGTAGGAGTTGCTCAGATATGTTATGTAAAGCGAGAGGGACAGAGACGTGATGATGGCTAGCTCTCCCATGATGATGAGCCAAGCTTTCTTCGGGAAGTTCCACCAGGTCAGGTAGCCTATTTTTGAGACCTCCGGAGTAGTCTCATGAGAATTCGTTGAGTACTGGGATTAAGGCGAGGCGTTACTCGGCAGACGAGACCCTGACGGTTAAGATTGGCCAGATTGGGTAGTTGAGGCTTGGGCTCCTCGCTTGCTGTCGGCTATGAAAGCCCTAACACCTTGAAAGACGCCGAGACCAAGGATCCCGATCAGGGCTGCATGGCCCAGGGTTATCAGGGTCAGGGCTTTTCTCGAAAAAGCGAAGGCTGCAAGCGGAACGTTGTTGTCTCCCGCAAACAGAGCGGTCAGTGTGACAATAGAGACCATGGGAATTACCAGATATACAGATTCTTTTTGGGACTCGGTCACAAGCTTATAGTCTCCGTTAAGATACGCTAATACCAACACGATTCCAAAAGCGCCGACCTCAAGAGCCGTATCAGCAGAACTCGGCAACCCCAGGCTTATTCCCAGTTGGAAATCCGACAGTGGATAGAGAGGCGGAATCGTTCCAACTGTTGAGTCCGCTATGAGGTGAGAGAGGATCCCTGCTGAGAATGCCAGTCCCAGACTCTTGAATCGAATGACGAGAACTGCGCAGATAGGTAGCAGAATAATCAACGAGTGAGTGTAGGCGTGGTGTTGAATCAGCGGTTTGAAGTAGATATCAAAGTCGGGGAGAACTCCCGCCAGAAGAGCCATGTAGGCTGGGAGATTGACTTTGACCTGTCTGCCTGTGAGCTTGGAGAAGACATAGCTCCAGCAGCTGTGTCCGAGAAGAAACACGACTCACTCTGCTCCGTGTCACCAAGCCAATTGAAACCGCACGCTCACTCGGGGATACTAATGGTTAGTGTCGGAAACTTCTTCGACTTACGCCTTGGATGAGATTTTCAACATTCTCGTTGAGCTGGCTAAGTCTTCTCGCGGAGCAGGTTCGCCTGTTTTTCAGCCTATTCTCGGATCCGAGCTGGCGATTTCCAACCAGCCCATTTTCCGCGCTCGTCCCTAGTGGATTCTGCGGGGGGGGGTTTGGAAGTGACTGAAAAACCATTGTCTTACGTAACTTTTCTCTTTCCGTAACTATTTTTTTTCCTGTAACTATTCTTTCGCGCTAACTATTGTATGACCCCCCCGGTGGTCAATTTTCCCGCGCCGCGTCCTTCGTGAAACGCCGAGTTTTCCACGTTCACCAGCTCCTGCCAGTGCTTTCTTCCTTCATGGCCAGGTCTAGGCCGGGGACCCTGCCCCATAGAACCTGTGCGCGCCTTCGCTGAAGGCGCCCATTACGCTCTTTCGCGAAGTGGTCTTAGAACCATAGCCAGCGAAACCTTGGATGACCCATTAGCTTCGGATTGACACTTGCCAGAGGAAGCCTGTTGCGAAGTCTGATCCTTCCATGCAGCCTGTCAAGGCCCGCGCCATCGTGGCCCGATGCCCGAACACCCTGCCTGTCCAGTTGCGTGGATCTTGCATGTTCGTTGGAACACCAGAATAAAATAGAGCCGGCAAAGGTGCTCGTTCCTGATAGGAAATTGCAGACGCCGATACGAGAGGATGGAGGGGGCGTACTGCTTTTTCGCCTAACCCTTAAAGGGTCATTTCGCCGAAACAAAGTCAGTCTTGAGTCGTCTGTACCTATAGGGTCTGATCCATGATTATTGCCGTCAGCCGCATTTCTCACCTCCTTAGGAGACGTGCGAGTCAGTTCTTCGGTCTGAATCAGGAGCCCTCCACACAGGCGGGAAGGGCGACGAGAATGGGACTGTCCCTCTCAGGGGTCTTCCTAGTAGCCGTTGGTCTGCTGATCGTCCTCATCTCCAGTCTCTTCGTCGTTCTAGCGATTCCCGTGTTCCTGTTTGGCGCGTACAACTTGGTGAACTCAAGGAGGAAAATGTTATCGCTCAGCAGGTCGAACCTTCTTTCGCTTTCAGGACACCTCTGCGCCACTCTGGTCCTATACGTGCTCCTGACCAGAATCCTCTGGATTACCTACATGACCGACAGCATCGTCGGCTCGTACATGGGAGTCTTGAAAGTTCTAGCATTACAGAACCCGTACGGCTACTCGATCAAGCCCTTCCTAGATCACTTCAACTTTCCCCCGTCCTTCTACACTCCCAGAATAGACGGCTCGTTCGAATTTCATCTCAACTACCCAGCCCTAAACTTCCTCACCCTCCTCCCCCTGTACGCCGCAGGACTACACGACCTCCGCGACGGAGTCTTCATCTTCCACATACTATCAGTTCTCCTGATCTTCGGGCTCGTTCCTTCCCGTCAGAAAGCGCTCAGTCTCGCCCCCTTCGTGTTCTTTCCAGCGTTCGTTGCGGCAAGCTGGACCGACAGCGTCTGGGCATTCTTCCTAGTCGGTGGCGCCATCCTTTGGTATCGAAACAGGAACATGGGTCTCCTAATGGTAGGTTTCGCCGGAGCCACTAAACAGATTGCCCTCATCGCAGCCCCGTTTCTCCTCATTCGCCTTTGGCAGGAATCTCCCGGTTCAAAGCTGAGAAACACCCTTGTAGGCGTCGGTGTCACAGCCATAGGCTTCCTTGGCCCGAACATTCCGTTCATGCTTTCCTCCCCGTTTCAATGGTGGGCGGCCACCATCGCGCCCTACTTCCCTGGTGGAGCAGCTCAGGTTCCTGGAGGAGTCGGGCTTTCCGGCGTACTCTTGGACCTGGGAGTCGTTCCTCCTCCTCTGGTTTTTGTCGCACTCATGGGCCTCGTAG
>Ga0137379_10007606_pt1 | contig 10279 bp, 7 predicted proteins | sample SagtaG_18_FD_104812 | JGI IMG/M metagenome (GOLD analysis project Ga0137379, IMG submission 104812) | Vadose zone soil microbial communities from Sagehorn Ranch, Mendocino, California, USA - Sage2_L_80_16 metaG | ecosystem: Environmental > Terrestrial > Soil > Vadose zone | place: USA... | reverse complement strand
GGGCTGCTCGTTCAGGTCCAGCGGCTCCTCGGTATCGACGGTGATCGTCGCGGCCGCGGTGGCGCCATCCCAGACGATCCACGTCTTGCCTTTGAGCAGGTCATTCATTATGCGCTCATGCTTCCCGGCCTGGTCCGGCCAGGGGTTCGCCCACTGATCGGTGTCCTTGCTCGTCCGCAGCCATTCGGCCGCCTCACGGACAAGCCCGCGTACTTCGTCCAAGTCCCCAGGCACAGCAAGGCGTAGCGCAAACGAGTATTTTCCCACCGATACATAGTCACCCTTATCGGGCGCACGCGGTACCACCGGAAGCACGAGAAAACATGACCCTGGTCACAGCCATGCTGTGCATATCGGGCTTCCGGACCCGTTGGCCTGGCTAAATACCGCCCCGGGCAAGACGTCGAGCTTGGCCAGACTTTGGCGTCTCCAGATCTCGGCCAGACGGATTCTTTGCGGAACGGATGTCAGGAACTTGCTCCAGGTAACCTCCTAGCCCGCTGTCCTGGCGGGACTCGTATCCCACGATCGAGTCTCACGATCATCTTTGACAATTCGCGTCTCGCGCGAATCATTCGTTTTCGAATGGCGAGGCCCGGACTATAGAGGGGACCTCGATGCTGGTGCGGTGCCGCCAGACCGTCGGTGATGCCTGTCAGCTCGCGCCGACGGTCTGGCGAGCGATCCGGCCGCCCTAGGGCAACGGGCGGCATCGGAGCTAAAAATTGAGCGTTAGGATCCTGAGATGCCCTGGAAACCTTCGATGCCCCCGACTCGGGGGTCGTAGTGCTCATACCGGTACTGATTGGAGGGACGTGCATGCAACTTCGCCATTGCACTTTCCTCCTTTCTCACCCGTGCGGGTGTGTGTGCTGATTTTTGGTGAATGGTGATGATAGTGAAATCGGCGCTTGCGCAATGGCGTGAGGGTTCTCCACCCGCCAGTACGTAACACCATTCCCGGCCAGCGCCTCAGCGCTGGCCGGAGTCTGTCAGCGGCGCGGCCTTATCCTCTCCCGGGCGCGGGAGTGGCCTCGGGCCTCGCCTCAATATCAACAAATATTCAAAACGCTCGGGACGTCGGCTGGCAGAAGCTTAGCTGTCCCCAGCCTTCGTAGTGATCGGAGCGGCAGAAACGACCCTGGCTATCGTTTCACCTAGGTCTTGCTGTCCGCGGGCTGGTCCTCCGGTAGGTCTCCTATGTTGACAATGAACTGGTTCCGGTCGGTGGGAAACATGGTCACGGTGAGGCGCATCGGCGTGCCGGTCTGATCGAAGCCCGTCTCCAGGATCTCGAAGACTCCCACCCGGCCGTCCTGCGGCAGGTTGAAGAAGATCGCTTCGGTCGCCTCCGGCGCCCGCACCGAGATCCAGCTGCGGTATCCGACCTGCCGGAGGCCGAGGGTGTCCGCCAGGTATCGCACGGTGCCGCCCATGATGTCGCTGGCTTCGATGAGCCGCTCGGCACCTTTGATGACGAAACCCATCGGGTAGAAGGACGTCTGCAGCGACCAGGGGGTCCCGTCAATGAAACGCTTCTGATGCCGGCTGATCACCTGAGAACCTTCGGCCACCTGCAGCTGGCTGGCGATGCTCTCGGTGGCCCGCTGAATCTCGACCTGAGGTTCCTTGGTGGTCAGCTTCCTCGTCTGTCCCTCTCCCGGGGACCTGTCGATCTCTCCGTAGCCGTCCTCGCCGGGCGCGACGACCTTGTTGCCGCCGGGCCGCTTCGGATCGGCCGTCAGCGTGGTGACGAACGGATCGATCTTCTGCACCACGAAGGTGCCCTGGCCGGGCCGGGTCTCGACCAACCCGAGGGTGATAAGCCACTTGATCGCATCCCGGACCGTGTTCCGTGAGGCTCCGTAGTGCTCCCGCAGTTCGAGCTCGGTCCGCAGCTGCTGGCCGGGCCCGAGCAATCCCGACTCGATCTGCTCACGCAGGTCTTCGGCGATCTGCCGGTACATGGGACTTGCCATCGGCCCTCCTCTCCGCTCGACCTTCCTCTGATTGGGGTGATCCTACCTGTCCGGACCGCCCATGCCATCCAGTCGAGCGGAATATTTGGCATTAGTGGGTTTATACCCAGCCGAACGTTGGTAACACCTGGAGAAGATACCAAAGGTTGGGATGGCTTGGATGGCAGGGTGCATAGGATCTATCCTAGCAGTCCGACTGCTTGGTTGCACCAGGATCTGCCGTATGGGTCTGCACAGTGGAACAGTCAGGCTCAACTGGACGTACCTGACCGCACGTACAGATCGTGGACAGACGGGGATGCCGTGGCCCGCGAACTTCAGGCCCGCGAGAGCACCTCGCGAGCCCGGGTGGCAGTAGGTAGGACCCCGCGGACGAGGCTCCGCGGGACGGAAGCGCTGGAGGCCATCATGGCCAGTTTCGTAGCCGTAGTAGCACTCGCTCTCTTCGTGGTCGTGCTGATGGGACTCGGCGCGGTGGCCTTCGCGGTCCGCCGTGAAGACCGAGGGTTCACCCTGGTGGGCGAGGCGCCCGACCGGCTGTCCAGGGGCACTCGGCGGCTGACCGGCGTGGGCCGCCGGGACCTGGACCTCCGGCCCGCGCGCGAGCTCGTCCACTAAGCACGGCCGCCGCGACACCGCCAGGTCACCACCCATCGATGGTCGCTGACCAGCATGTTTGAGGTTGCCGCCAGGATGAGTGGGCCGTCAGGAGCGGGACGCGAAGGCCGGCCAGGCGGCCGGCCGGGATAGCCGGGGAAGCCGGCGGGTCGCCGCGGAACCCGGGAGCCCGCTCTCCGCTGGGCCCACGGCGGTCGGGCCGGCTCCGGGCGGTCCGCCGGATCAGCGGAGCGGCGGCGGCGGTCCGCCGGACTCCGGGCGGTCCGCCGGACTCCGGGCGGTCCGCCGGACTCCGGGCGGTCCGCCGGATCAGCGGAGCCCCCGCGGCTCGGGCCGGGTGCTCCCGCGAAGGCTCCGGCTCATGGTGACCCCAGATCCGGCTCGTGGCGACCCAGATCTCGTGCAGCCGCGCCGGCCGGTCTCGGCCGCCTCGTCACCGCCGATCTGCCTCTATGCCAGCCATCCCAACCACTGGGCTGGCTAGGTCTAATGGAATCATCCTCGCTGTCGGAATGTGAGCCATCTGAGATGGTTTCGTGTCGTGAGGGCGAGGGTATCCAGATGATATGTACCAAACGTTGGGATTACCAGGACGGTCGGTAATAGCCGAGCCATTCGACTGCTTGGTCATAGAAGTACATGTCATACCACCCCTACCGGACCAATGGTTCGTCTCAGCCCAGTAGACCAGATGGTATGCGCAGCGTACGGGCCGATCTACGGCCCTCGCGCCAGGTCTCCGGAGGCTCTCCGGGGCGCCAAATTAGTGGGGCCCGGCGGTTCCCGCACCGCCGGCAGGTTATGGGGAGTCTGCATGAGCGGCAGCGCAGCATCGGTAGCGTACTTGATTCTGGCGGCGTTCTTCGGGGGGGTCGCCCTCGGCGTGGTCGCGATGGTGGCGGTGGCCGTGCGGAAGGAGGACAGGTTGTTCTCCCTTTCCGGCACGGCCCCGGGCGCCGCGGCACGCGGCGCGAGATGGCTGACCCGTTTCGGCGGCTCAGGCTCTCACTACCTGCCGCGCAGCCGGGGGTAGCGATGAACGACTCGGTGGTGGCGATCGTGAGCGCCTTCTTCATCATCGGGATAACGGTCGGGATCATCACCGTCATCGCCTTGTCGGTCCTGCGGGCCCGCCGGGCCGCCGATCCCGGTGAGCAAGGCGGCCCGCCGGGGAACGGGCCTCGCCGAACCGGCGGCCAGCCGACCGGGTCGGGCCGGGAAGATGCCAGCCCGGGCTGGGAGGATGCCGCCCCTGAAGACAAGCCGCACTGGCCCGGCGAGGCCGACAACGATTTCAGGAGATAACAGCACGGCACGCGACGGCAGAACCTACCCCGCGCCCCGGGCAGGGGCCGCGGCGCGGGGTGGCGCCGGGGCGGTGCTGATCGCGGGTTTGTCACCTGGCGGTCCTAAGCTCGACATGTGCCTGCTGACCATGACGGGCCGGGGTTTCCCTGGCCGGCCGGAAGTGCCACCGGGATCGGCTCGATGCCCGGGACCAATCCGGCCGAGGCGATGCGCGTCGTCGCCGGGGAACTTCCCGAGTTCCCGTACCTTCCCGAGCTTCCTGATCGCGGGCCGGGCGCGGACCTTACCGGCCGGACCGCCGCGTTGCTGGTCGACATCCCGGTCGAGGTCACCTCGCGCGGCTGGCGGCTGGCCGAACGGCCGGGCCGCGACCTGGCGCGGGCCAGGTCCATGCTCTCCTCCGACCTGGACGTCCTGGAAGAGAGGCTGGACGGCTTCCGCGGGCCGGTCAAGGTCCAGCTGTGCGGGCCCTGGACCCTGGCCGCCACCCTGGAGCTGACGCGCACGATGAACGTGGCCGTCGCCGATCCCGGCGCGGTGGCCGACCTGACCGTGTCCCTGGCCGAAGGCGCGGCCGCCTACGCGGCCGACGTCGCCAAGCGCGTGCCCGGCGCCCGGGTGGTCGTCCAGTTCGACGAGCCTGCCCTGCCGGCCGTGGCGGGCGGCCTGGTGCCGACGGCCAGCGGGCTGTCGCGGCTGGCCGCCGTCGAGGCTGACGTGCTGCGGGACCGGCTGGCGCAGGTGATCGCGGCCGCCCATGGCTACACGGTGGTGCACAGCTGCGCTGCCGCGGTCCCGTTCGGGATCATCGTGGCGGCGGGGGCCGATGCCGTGTCCTTCGACCTCAGCCAGCTACGGCGGGGGGAAGAGGACGCGGTGGCGGAGGCCGCGGAGGCCGGCCTGGGGCTGCTGGCGGGCGCAGTCGCAGCCGGGCCCGCTCAGGCCGCCGGGGCCGCGAGAGCGGCCGGCCCCCGTGCCGCGAGGCCGGCCGGCCCGGGTGGCGGCAGCGCCGAGGCCAGGGAGACGGCCGAGCGGGTGATCCGGCTGTGGCGGCGGCTGGGCCTGCCGCTGGCCACGTGCGCGCAGCAGGCGGTGATCACCCCGGCTTGCGGGCTGGCCGGCACGTCCCCGGACCAGGCGCGCGCCGCGTTGACGCGGTGCCACCAGGCGGCGACCATGTTGCCCGAGCTGATCGAGGAGACAGGGGGCGAGTCCCGGTGAGCGAGCCGAAGGGGCGCGAGGACATGCTGAGCCAGAACGATACGGACGGTGCGGAGCCGCAGGCGGCGCCGGCGGAGGCGCGGCGGCGGCACGCCGACCTCAGCCTGGAGATCACCGAGGCCGACCACCGGTACTACATCCTCGATTCGCCCACGCTCTCCGACATCGAGTACGACACCAAGATGCGCGAGCTGCACGCGCTCGAGGACGAGTACCCCGACCTCCGCACGCCCGACTCGCCGACCCAGACCGTGCACGGGACGATATCGACGCTGTTCACTCCGGTCGAGCACCTGGAGCGGCTGCTCAGCCTGGACAACGTCTTCACCGGTGAGGACCTGGGCGGCTGGGCGGACCGGGTCACCAAGCTCGGCGGGACCGGGCCTTACCTGTGCGAGCTGAAGATCGACGGGCTGGCGATCGACCTTGTCTACCGGGACGGAGCGCTGGTCAAGGCGGCCACCCGGGGCGACGGGCGCACCGGCGAGGACGTCACGCCGAACATCCGGACCATCTCCTCCATCCCCGCGCGGCTGGCCGGCTCCGGGCATCCGGCCGTGCTCGAGGTCAGGGGCGAGGTGTTCATGCCGGTCGAGGCGTTCGGCAAGCTGAACGAGTCCCTGCTCGACGCGGGCAAGCCGGCCTTCGCCAACCCCCGGAACTCGGCCGCCGGGTCGTTGCGGCAGAAGGACCCCCGGGTCACCGCCTCCCGGGCCCTCGACGCCATCATCCACGGCGTCGGCCGGGTCGAGGGCTCTCCGGATCCCGCCGGCGAAGCGGGAACTGCCGGCATCAGCGGCACCGCGGCCGGCCCGGGTGAGGAAGGGCACCTGGAGGGAGCGCCCGACACGCAGTCCGGCTGGTACGAGCGGCTGCGCGGCTGGGGCCTGCCGGTCAGCGGCCTGTACCAGGTCGTCGCGGACATGACCGGGGTCCGCGAGTACATCGCCCACTACGCCGAGCACCGGCACGACCCGCCGTACGAGATCGACGGCGTGGTGGTGAAGGTGGACCAGATCGCGCTGCAGCGCCAGCTCGGCTCGACCAGCCGGGCGCCCCGGTGGGCCATCGCCTTCAAGTACCCGCCGGAGGAGGTCACCACCCGGCTGCTCGACATCAGGGTGAACGTGGGACGTACCGGCCGGGTCACCCCGTTCGCCGTGATGGAGCCGGTCAAGGTCAGCGGGTCGACGGTGGACCGGGCTACCTTGCACAACGCGGACGAGATCAGCCGCAAGGGCGTGCTCATCGGCGACATGGTGATCTTGCGCAAGGCCGGCGACGTCATCCCCGAAGTCCTCGGGCCGGTCGCCGACCTGCGCAAAGGCGACGAGCGCGAGTTTGAGTTCCCCACCGCGTGCCCGTCCTGCGGCACCACGCTGGCTCGCGAGGACGACGAGGTCGACTGGCGCTGCCCGAACACCAGGTCCTGCCCGGCCCAGCTGCGTGAGCGGCTCTTCCACCTGGCCGGGCGGGGCGCCTTCGACATCGAGGTGCTCGGCTGGGAGGCGGTGAGCGCGCTGCTCGACGGCGGGCTGGTCGCCGACGAGGGCGACGTGTTCGCGCTCACCGCCGAACGGCTCGAGACCTGCCCGTTCTTCATGGTCAAGCAGGGCACGCTGAGCGCCAACGCCACCCGGCTGCTGGCCAACCTGGCCGAGGCGCGGACCCGGCCGCTGTGGCGCATCCTGGTGGCGCTGTCCATCCGCCACGTCGGGCCGACGGCGGCGCGGGCGCTGGCGGCCGAGTTCGGTTCGGTGACGGCGATCGAGGCGGCGAGCGTGGACGCGCTGGCCGCGGTGGACGGGGTCGGACCGACGATCGCGGCCTCCCTGCGAGACTGGTTCGCCGTCGACTGGCACCGGGCGATCGTCGCCAAGTGGCGGGAGGCCGGGGTCCGGCTCGAGGACCCGGACTTCGACCCCAACCGCGCGGCGGCCCGGCTGCTGGCCGGGGTGTCCGTGGTGATCACCGGCACGCTGGAGGGGATGACCAGGGACGAGGCGGGGGAGGCGGTCCGCCAGGCCGGCGGCAAGGTGACCTCCTCGGTGTCCAAGAAGACCAGCTTCGTGGTCGCGGGCGAGAACGCCGGCTCCAAGTACGACAAGGCGGTCGAGCTCGGCGTGCCGGTACTCGACGAGCCTGCCTTCCATACCCTCCTCACCCAGGGCCCCGACGCCGTCCGCCCGTTATCGCGGCCAGCACCACCCCGCCACCAGGGTGGTAGCCGTCCGGGCTCAGCTGGACGTTTTGCCGGGCCCGCTGGTTTCCGCCAGCCTTCGGCTCAGGTAGCGGCGCTCGGCGTCGGTGCTGGCCAGATCCAGGGCTTCGGCGTAGGCGGTAGAAGCTTCCGTCGGGCGGCCGAGGCGGCGCAGGAAGTCGGCCCGGGTCGCCGGGAGCAGGTGGTAGCCGGCCAGCTTGCCCGCCGCCTCGAGCGCCTCGACCAGCTCCAGGCCAGCCGGCGGCCCGAAGGCCATCCCCACCGCGACCGCGTGGTTCAGCTCCACCACCGGCGTCGGCAGGAACTCAAAGAGCTGCCCGTACAGCGCGGCGATCTGCGGCCAGTCGGTGCGGTCCGCGGCGGGGGCGGTCGCGTGGCAGGCCGCGATGGCGGCCTGGACCTGGTACGGACCCGGGCGCCCGCGGCGCAGCGCCGCCTCGAGCACCTCGACACCCTCGCTGATCTCCGCGGCGTCCCACCGCGAACGGTCCTGGTCCTCCAGCGTCACCAGGTCGCCAGCGGCATCCAGCCGCGCGGACCGGCGCGCGTCGTGCAGCAGCATCAGCGCCAGCAGGCCGGCCGCCTCGGGTTCATCGGGCATCAGCCGGACCAGCACCCGGGCCAGCCTGATCGCCTCGGCGCTGAGATTCTGCCGGACCAGATCCGAACCCGCCGTGGCCGAGTACCCCTCGTTGAACAGCAGGTAGAGCACGCCAAGCACGCCCGGTGTGCGCTCCGGCAGCAGGTGCGCCGGGGGGACCCGGTACGGGATCCCCGCGTGCTGGATCTTCTGCCTGGCCCGGACCAGCCGCTTGGCCATCGTCGGCTCGCTGGCCAGGAACGCCCGGGCGATCTCCGCCGTGGTCAGCCCGGCCAGCGTGCGCAGGGTCAGCGCGACCCGGGCCTCCAGCGACAGTGCCGGGTGACAGCAGGTGAACATCAGCCGCAGCCGGTCGTCGGGCACCCCGCTGTGGTCGGTCTCGGGGTCGGCAGCCGAGGGTTCGGGCGGCAACGACATGGCGGCGACCTCCCGGAGTTTGGCGGCTCCGACCGCTTTCCTGCGCAGCACGTCGATGGCGCGGTTGCGGGCCGCCGTGGTCAGCCACGCGCCCGGCCGGCCGGGAATGCCGTCCTTCGGCCAGCGCTGCAGCGCCATCGCGAACGCGTCCTGCGCGCATTCCTCGGCGAGGTCCCAGTCGCCCGTGGTCCGGATCAGCGTCGCGACGACCCGGCCCCACTCGTCCCGGAACGCGGCGTCGACCGCGGCCTTGACGTCAGTGCTCACGACGCACCTCCACAGCAACGACGAACGAGAAGACCGCACCAGGACCACGGTGGCGAGCCTTATTGCTTTACAACCTGCCCCCGAACCCACCCTAGGATGGCGTGCATGCCCATTACCCGTGACGAGGTCGCGCACCTGGCGCGGCTGTCCAGGATCGCGCTCACCGATGCCGAACTCGACCATCTGGCGCCCCAGCTGGATCAGATCATCACGGCCGTCGCGCAGGTCCAGGAGGTCGCCGCCGAGGGCATCCCGCCGACGTCGCATGCGACCGGCCTGACCAACGTCTTCCGCGACGACGAGCCGGCCCCGTGCCTGACCCCGGAAGAGGCGCTCAGCCAGGCGCCTGCCGTCGAGCAGCAGCGGTTCAAGGTGCCGCGGATCCTGGGGGAGGACTAAGCCATGTCAAGCGAGCTCACCCGCATGACCGCGGCCGAGCTGTCCGCCGCGCTGGCCGCCGGCCAGGTCTCCGCGACCGAGGTCACCCGGGCGCACCTGGCCCGGATCGAGGCGGTCGACCCGCAGGTCAGGGCGTTCCTGCACGTCGCGGCCGGCAGGGCGCTCGAGCAGGCGGCCAGCATCGACCAAAAACGCGCGACAGGCGAGCCGCTAGGCCCCCTGGCTGGCGTCCCGGTCGCGGTCAAGGACGTGTTCACCACCACCGGCCTGCCGACCACCTGCGGCTCGCGCATCCTGGACGGCTGGCACCCGCCGTACGACGCGACGATCACCCAGCGGCTGAAGCAGGCCGGCGCGGTCATCATCGGCAAGACCAACATGGACGAGTTCGCCATGGGCTCCTCCACCGAGAACTCTGCGTACGGCCCCAGCCACAACCCGTGGGACCTGGCCCGGATCCCGGGCGGCTCGTCCGGCGGCTCGGCCGCCGCGGTGGCCGCCTACGAGGCTCCGCTGGCCATCGGCACCGACACCGGCGGCTCGATCCGCCAGCCCGCCGCGGTCTGCGGCATCGTCGGCACCAAGCCGACCTACGGCGGCTCGTCCCGGTACGGCGTGGTCGCGTTCGCGAGCAGCCTGGACACGCCGGGACCGTTCGGCCGCACCGTGCTCGACGCAGCGCTGCTGCACGAGGCGATCTCCGGGCACGACCCGATGGACTCGACCTCGATCGACGCGCCGGTGCCGCCGGTGGTGGCCGCGGCCCGCGAGGCGGACGTGAGCGGCATGCGGATCGGCGTGGTGACCGAGCTGGGCGGCGAGGGCTACCAGCCGGGCGTGCTGTCCCGGTTCGCCGAGGCGGTCGAGCTGCTCGAGTCGCTCGGCGCCAAGGTGACCGAGGTGTCCTGCCCGCACTTCAGGTACGCGCTGCCCGCCTACTACCTGATCGCGCCCAGCGAGTGCTCCTCCAACCTGGCCCGGTTCGACGCGATGCGGTACGGCCTGCGGGTCGGCGACGACGGCACCAGGGACGCCGAGGAGGTCATGGCGCTGACCCGCGAGCAGGGCTTCGGCGCCGAGGTCAAGCGGCGCATCATCCTCGGCGCCTACGCGCTGTCCAGCGGTTACTACGACGCCTACTACGGCAAGGCGCAGCAGGTCCGCACGCTGATCATCAGGGACTTCGACGCGGCCTTCGGCCAGGTCGACGTGCTGGTGTCGCCGGCCACGCCGACCACGGCGTTCCCG
>Ga0137379_10007602_pt1 | contig 10280 bp, 4 predicted proteins | sample SagtaG_18_FD_104812 | JGI IMG/M metagenome (GOLD analysis project Ga0137379, IMG submission 104812) | Vadose zone soil microbial communities from Sagehorn Ranch, Mendocino, California, USA - Sage2_L_80_16 metaG | ecosystem: Environmental > Terrestrial > Soil > Vadose zone | place: USA... | reverse complement strand
TCTTGCGCTTGTACATCCAATACAACACAAGCCACTCGATGGTTAGAACGGCAATCGCATGAAAAAGCGGTGTGAACGAGCCCAGTGTTCCGCCGAGCGAATGCGTAAAGATCGCTACTATATTGCTCCAGGGGATAATGCTCTCCGACATGTAGATCGCCACCGCATTCATGCCGATCACCAAAAACGGGAAGGCCAGTTTTCTATAGCCACGGACATCCACCAGCCAGTAAAAAACGAGAAACATCAGGCAGGCAAAGCCGGCCGACGCCAGTCCATAGGAGGTGGTCCAGATCTTCATCACGATTGGGATCACAGGGTTCAAGGCCCAACCGAGCACGACGCCGGACAGCCCGACCATACCGATGGTTTTCATTTTGCTCGCCGTGCTGCGGTTCGTCATAAGAAGCTCGCCCAGTAGCATGCCGACGATCGTGGTGGAGATGGTCGGCAGGGTGCAGATGACCGTGCCCCAGTGCTCGGGCAGCACGCGGCCCACGGTGACCAGATCGGTCCACAGAACTAAGTTCGCGTTTCTGTCGTAGCTGCCGGCAGGAACGCCTGGCGCTGGTACGAATGCCAGCAGAAGAGCATAGAAAACCAGGATTCCGGCGCCCACCGCGGCCTGGAACCGCCATGATCTGCGCACGATCAGAAAAGCCGCTAGGTACGCAACTGCGATCGGCTGTAACGCACTGCTCAGCTCGATGAGGTAAGGACGGTTGAAATGAATGGACTCCCGAAGCGAGCCTAGCAAAAACAGAACGAGGAACCGGCGCAAAACGCGCATCAAGATCTGGCGATGAGTTTGCGTGAGCGACCGCTTGGCGTAGGAAAACGGCAGCGACATGCCCGTCATCAGCATGAATGACGGCCAGATCAGATCATAAAACCGCAGGCCTTGCCAATCTGAATGATTGAGCTCGTAGACCAGGGCGTTGATCACGCGATTGGCGTTGAGTGCTTGCAGTCCGGCAACCAGCGCCGATCCCCCCACAATCCAAAACATGGTCCAGCCGCGAAATGCGTCAAGCGAAGATAGTCGTTTGGTTCCCGGGGAGATGTCCGTGCGCAGCGAAGACGAAGTCGCTGGCTCAGCTTTGGTTCCCGTTGCGGTTGCGGTGGTGGAACGGCCGATGGCCATCAGAACACTCCATGGGCTCTCAAAATTTGAGCTTGAGGCCAAATTGGATATCACGCGGGCTGGCAGCGCTCGTGAGTTGGCCAAACGCGCTGGTAGCTATGGTGGCGCCGGGGGTGCCGAAATTAGGGTGATTGAATATGTTGAAAAACTCGGCGCGGAATTCAAGGTTCACCTTCTCGGTGATCGGATTTCGCTTAATCACAGAGACATCCCACTGCTGGGTGCCCGGTCCGATCAATATATTGCGGCCGGCATTCCCAAAGCGAGGCGTCCCATTGGCCAAAGCTTGCGCCAGTGCGGTGGTCGAGAAGCAATTGACATTGAACCACTCCGCCACAGTTTGGGGACCGGCGCCATTGCATATGCGATCCGGCCTCGGAGCATATGCGTCGGTGTTGGAGAAATCCTCGTTCGCCAGGACGGAAAAGGGGAAGCCGCTCTGAAACGCAATGATGCCAGAAAGTTCCCATCCCCCCGCCAGAGCATTAACCAGTCCGCCACTGTTCAAGAAGGGTTGGCCTTTTCCAAACGGTAACTGCCAGATGGGACTGAGGACGAGCCGCTGTTTAATGCTCAAGTCCGACAAGCTATAGTCTGCCCTCTGATTATTGTCGTTCTGGTCCGCGGAAACAAAATCTGAGTTGCCTCCGTTGAAATCGAGCGCCTTGGAGTAGGTGTAGGAGATCAGAGCCTGGAAACCCTTGGACAACCTCTTGGTGACTTTAGCCTGAAGGCCATTGTAGTTGGAGATGCCGTCAAAAGTGTCGTAGAGCATGGTGTTGAAGTCGGGCCAGGGGCGACGAGGCTGTACGTCGCCGACTCCGGGCACTGCTTGATTGCCCCATTGATGAGCATTGTCAATGTGGACGCCCCGATTGCCAACATACCCAATCTCCACCGCCAAGTTCTGCATTACCTGTGACTGAATGCTGATACTCCACTCGTATATGGTTGGCGTATGGTAAAACGGAGTCGGCATGAGCTGCGAAAGGATCTGAGACAGAGGAACCGATGCGGCATTTGCAAACATAATCTGTGTTGTGGTTGGTACGCCGTTGGTCAGCGGAGGCGGAGAACCGACGGCCGTGTTGTAAGCAGGCGATTGAGTCGATACCGGGTTGTTGTTGACATAGGAACCAATGGAGTTGGTGATGGGCAAATCATTGAATACACCGGCGCCGGCGTGAACGATGAGCTTGTCGGAATTGGGCCGCCAGGAGATCCCCAATCGTGGCGCAAAGCTCCCGTGGCCGGGACCATAGCTGAGTTCCCGCAGCTTATTACCCGTCAGTCCAACCCGCGTCCTCATTGCCGAGCTCATGATCACACACTGTCCGTTAATGTTGAGGTAGTGGGGGTCCGAGCAGAGCGCGTCGTTCACCGCGGCAGGCAGAGCAGTGACCAGCAAAGCATCTCCCGGCGTCGAGTTGTGCGCCAGAGGGTAGATGGTGGCCAGCTGGTTGTTCTGATCATAGGGCTGCTTACGATACTCCCACCGTAGCCCGACCTCAACGCTCAATCTCGAGTTGACGCGAATATTATCCTGGGCAAACAAGCTAAACCATCCCCCGCCGAGCAATTTATTGACAAACGGATTCTTCGTGAAAAATCCGTCCGAAGGGTAACCCAATTCCAGATCGGCCAGGTCGGAAACTGCGCTAACTCCCGGTATTTCAGCCGCCAACGAGGAGAACTGCCCGTTGAAAGTGAGGGATCCATTCAGCTCGATGGGGTCTTCCACTGCGGGGGTCTGCCAGAAATTCAGATCGCCGCCGACGTTAATGGTATGCTTCCCAACGATTTTGGTGAGAGTATCTTCGTACTTCTCAATCCTATCCTTAAGAACATCCGGGCTATAACCGCCGTCCCCCCACCCGGCGAAATTGGTAAAATTAACCAACGGATACTCCTCGAACTGAGGCGAACTCGCCTGCAGGTTTTGAATACCAAAGCTGGCCAAAAGTCCGCTTGCGCGGGGGAAGCCCTGAGGAGCGCGGATCAGATAATCCTGCTGGTAACCTACGCGCGCGTCGTTGATCAAGGTGGGGCTGAAAATGTGGGTCCAGCCCCCCACCACGTTCTGGCCTCTAAAATGTTGATAGAGGTTAAACGGATCGAAATTTCCCGGAAACAGTTGGTTCGAATTGCCAAACAGGTAACGGCCAAACAAGCGGTCCTTGTCGGACAGCACCTCGTCGACGCGCACGTCAAATTGTTCGTCCTGGCGCCGCGCCGGCGTCTGGTTGATATAATTCGGGTTTCCGGAGCGGTTGGGCGCCGGAAAAAGCGCCAAGACCTTTTGCGCCACCGGATCGATATTGGTAACGATATTTCCCGACATCGGCGTACCCACCAGAACTGTGGAGGTCCCCGCGCTGGGGTTTGCCGGGTTTGGCGGACACGGGAAAAGGTGCTCCGAAGCCGGATTGAACAATTGACCCGTGTCGAAGTTGAGGTTGGCAGGAGCGGCGGAGCCACTGGCGGCGCAGAGGTTAGCGGTTTGTCCGGTAAGAAAAGAACTGAAATCTCCCGCTTTCTCGGCGGCCGTGGGAACGAAACTGCCCTGGGTCTGGCCTTGAATCAATCGCAGTCCTTCATAGCTTCCAAAAAAGAACGTCTTGTTCTTCCGAATCGGACCACCCAGGGCGCCGCCATATTGGTTGCGGATGAATTCTGGTCGATCCGTGGCAAAGAAGTTGCGCGCATCAAGATCCCGGTTGCGCACGTACTCCCACGCGGAGCCATGAAAGCTGTTGCTGCCCGATTCCGTGATCAGGTTCATTGTTGTACCGGAGGTAATTCCAAACGCCGCGTCGTAAGTATTATTCTCGATCTTGAATTCTTTCACCATTTCCGGAACGGGTTGCAGAGCGAACCCGCCATTGTTGAGTGCCCGGGAGATCATCCCGTCGATCAAGATCAGATTGCCGGAAGAATGCCCACCCGAGCCGCTGTAGCTATTGTCGTTGAACCCGGACCCGTTGCCGTTTGCGGAGGCCAGCGATCTGTCGGTAGTGTCTACAGTGCCGGGCACCACCAGCGCAAGCGCTCCCGCGCGCCGCAAATTGAGCGGCAAATCCAGAATGGGTTGTTGGTCGACAACCGTTCCCAAGCTGGCGCTGGTGCCGTCCACCAGAGGGGCTGCGGCGTTTACGGTCACCGATCCCGTCACGTGGCCTACTTGCAGCACGACATCCAAGTTGGCCTTTTGGTCCACGTTCAGAGAAATGCCGGACATCACTCCCGTCGCGAAACCAGCTTTTTCCACCGAAAGAGTGTAGGTTCCCGGAGCCAGCGCGAGGAAGATGTAGTCTCCAGACACGCCCGACGTGGTCCTTGTGACCAAGCCCGTACTGACATTGGTGGCCGCCAAGACGGCCTCAGGCACCATGGCGCCGGCCGGGTCTTTAACCGTACCGGCCAGTCTGGCCGTCACTTCCTGAGCCCTGCTGGGCCACCCCGAAAGCAACATGATCAACACCAGCACACAACAGCCGCGCTGAAGCCTGCGATCCTTGGATGTCATGACGTCATCTCCTCCCTCGAAAGTTCTCGAGCCACGCCCCTGATCTCGCTGTATCATGATGGCGCCCGTCACCAAACTCAATGTACTGACCGACTGGGCGCTGAGAGTGAGCTCGACTCGCGCGCCAGCCAGGCAGTTGCGCTCGATGGCGGTGCCGTCCACCTGCACTTCGAAGCCGAACGTCTGCCGGTGAAGCTTCCGACGGTGGTGCCAGGCAGGCTGCATTTCTTGACCCTTTAGATTAGCGATCACGCTAGGGCGGCCGAATCCGCATTGTCAATCAAATTCGAGCACGGGCTCGACAATTTGTCTAATTTGCTGAACAGCCATATGCGTGACCGTTTCCCCGCCCAAGTCACTGCCCTGGGGATTCGATCTTGACCGGGATGAAACCTAGCGCCCTCGGAAATGTCGGCCGCGGTTTGTCGAACCAGTTGGCCGAAGTAGGTAAACTCTTCCCTTCTGATCTTTGCCGTCGTGCCCGCCACGCTGATGGCTGCATTAACATTGCCGGAGTGGTCGAAAACTGGCGCTCCGGCTGAGGAGTTTCGAATGGCCAATCGGCTTTGCGCGCCTGTACCCGCTACCGCGATGGCGGCGATCCCACCGCCGGTAAGGTCGAGGATTGGGTTGCCAACGCAAGGGCAGCCGATCTCACCTTCCTCATCTTCGATGGCGCAGCCGATCCGGCCGATCTCCGCCATTTTGCAGCTTCAGTCTCCGGATCGAGTTATTGGGTTGCGGGTTAGGTGCTCGCCTGTGCCCGCACTATATGGCGGCGGTGCGCCCTTCAAAAAATGTTCAGCCGATTGGATGGCGCACGGCGACGCTGGCATATCGCGATTGTGCCGGGTTTGCCGCTGGCGTACGATAGGCAATTCGATGGTGCAACTTCTCGTTTTTTGCTTGCCGTTTCTCCTGGTGACGCCTTTGCAGGCCGCTCACAGGCCGCTGGTGCCGCGGCCGCAGCAGATTCAATACGGCAATGGAAGGCTCGCGCTCAAAGGTATTGCGATTTCGTTCAGTTCGAGTCCGGCACCAGAAGACCGCTTCGCGGCAGACGAGCTGGCCTCAGCACTTTCAGAAATCATCGCTAAACCCGTGCCCGTAGTAAGTAGTAGAACCGCGGCTGGTGGCATCGTATTCTACCGGACGGGTGCTGTGGATGCATTGCCCGGCCCCGATGATCGTCCGGGGCCGGATTCCAGGGAATCGTACACGTTGAGCATTTCTGGTAGCAGGGCCGAAATTCGTGCACGATCTTCGGCCGGCTTCTATTACGCCGTGCAGACCATCCGGCAGTTGGTGGAGGAAAGCGCTGGCGAGAGCTTTCTGCCGGAAGTGGTCATTCATGACTGGCCGGCCCTCGCCTACCGCGGCTTCATGATGGACACCAGCCACGGACCGCTGCCAACCGAGGACGAGATCAAGCGGCAAATTAATTTTCTCGCCCGCTGGAAAGCCAACCAGTACTATCTCTACTCCGAAGCGAATATCGAGCTGCGCGGCTATCCGCTGATCAATCCTGGAGCACGTTACACAGAGTCACAGATCCGACGAATCATTGATTACGCGAGGGAGAGGCACGTCGGCATCGTTCCTTGCCTCGAACTCTATGGTCACCTGCACGACGTATTTCGGGCGGAGCGGTACGCGGATCTGGCTGCGCTGCCGCACGGAGGCGAGATCAATCCACGCGATCCCCGGGTGCAGAGCATGTTGCATGACTGGGTGGAGCAACTTACGGCACTGTTTACCAGTCCGTGGTTTCACGTCGGTATGGATGAGCCATGGGAATTAGAGAAAGCGGGCAGCAAAGCCGCCGGGGGCGTGGAGCCTGGGAAGCTGTACATCGAGCAGTTGAAGAACATCACCGCGCTGGTGCGGCAGTTTGGCAAGCGCCCGATGTTCTGGGCCGATGTAAACAGCGGCGCCCGAATCTTTGTCAGGTACCCCGAGCTGTTTGGGCAATTGCCTAAGGACGTGATTGCGGTGCCGTGGCACTATCATGTCGAGCCGGACTACAGCGGTTTTGTGGCCCCGTTCGCGCGGGAGAAAGTGCCGGAAGTGTTTGCCCCCGGCATCTGGTGCTGGGATGAAATTACGCCAGACTTTATCCGGACCTTCGAAAACATCGACGGGTTTTTGGCTGATGCGCGCAAATACGGCACGATGGGCATGATCAATACGGGTTGGGCGGATGCTTCGCAGGTGCTCTACCGGACCGCACTGCCCGGCATGGCATACGGAGCCGCCGCAGCGTGGCAGAGAGAACCCATGAATCGCGCGCATTTTTTTGCCGACTACGCAGCATCATTCTATTCCGCGCCGGTGGCGGCCGAAGTGGCGCCGGCGCTCGAGGCGCTGGCAAAAGCGCAGCAGCTTATGGAAGAGATCCTGGGTTCGGAGACCATCTTTCGATTATGGGATGATCCGCTGACGTCGGAGCGGCTGGAGCGCCTCGCGGCGCACCGCGAATCATTCCGCAACGTCCGCCTTCTGGCGGAAGACGCCGAGGAGCACCTGGCTCGCGCCTTGAGCCTCGAGGAGGACGTCTACTCGATTCCGAGCCTGGTTCTGGGGGCGCGCATGCTGGACTACGCGGGAATGAAGTACATTTACGCACTGGAAATGGCCAGCTATTTCAATACGCTGAGCAGCCATCCCAGTCATGCCGACGTCCAGTTCTATCTGGGATGGGAATCGAGCGCGCGCAATCACGGACGCATCATGGACCTGATGGATGAAATCTCGGATCTGCGCGAAGTGTACCGTGCGGCATGGCTGAGCGAATACACGGACCACCGGCTAAGCAGCGTGATGGGGCGGTGGAATGCCGAATACGAATATTGGAGACGCTTACAGACCCGCCTGTGGGACGTGCTGCACGGTTTCAAAGATGGCGATACGCTGCCGACACTCGAAGAACTCCGGTCGCACATGTAGGAGGTCCACAACGCACGACGTCCACAGGCGCGCCCCAATCCAGTGCTTTCTGGTTCTCGTGCTGGTGAACCTGACGTGGGCCTTTCAATTCTCCGGCACGAAGATCGACGACCGAGCGCGTCGGCCCAATAGCCGTTGCCTTCATCCCGCGGGCGCTCTCGACCGTGCTGTTTGTACCGCTAGTGCTCATAAGCCGGGCAAGAAGCCCCAGCCACGGTGGGCTCCCGTGGTTTGGCGGGACCTTTTCCTCGCTTCGACGCTTGGCATTATTCCAGCGCAGTTCGGCCTCGCCTGGGGTGTGGCGCATTCGCGGCCCCGTGCATTCTTTTCGGTTATTCCGCCCAGGAATGCAACCGAGAGAAAAGGCTCTTGCCAAACAACAGCTGATTGGCTAAATAATGATGCTGTGCTGTGTGCCCGCTGTTGGCCGGTTTTGGGGTGACCACCGAGGTTGCCCGGCCGTCCCGTCGTGATTCAGATTCCGGCCGGGATGGGCAGTCGGCTTCCAGGTTCGGGCGCAAGCTTTCGTGCCAAAAGGAAAGAATACGTTGCCTCGTTTCACGTGCATTGCGCTTACCCTACTGACCTGCTCGCTCGGCACCGCCCAGCCGTCCACACCAGTCATTCTCATCTCCGTGGATACGCTGAGGGCTGATCGCCTTGGGTGCTATCAGGCGGGTAGGCGATTGACGCCGCATATTGACGCGCTAACCAAGAACGGCACACTATTCTCCCAAGTCAGCGCCCCGGTTCCGCTGACACTGCCATCTCACGTTGCACTGTTCACGTCCACCTATCCTTTCGAAAACACCGTGCAGGATAATGGTGTGCCGCTTGGGCCTACGGCGATTACGCTCGCCACTGTCTTGAAGAAACGTGGCTACCGAACAGCCGCGTTCGTGGGCGGATTCGTATTGGACCGCCGTTTCGGATTGAACCGCGGCTTCGACGTGTACGACAGCCCTTTTGATCTTCATAACAAGACCGTGACCGACGTGGGCGACCTCAAACGACCAGGCGCTCACGTCGCTGGCGCTGCCATGCGTTGGCTGGAGCAAAATTCGAGTGCACCATTTTTTCTGTTCCTCCATTTGTACGACCTGCACACGCCCTACGATCTCCCCCAGGACTCGCGTCTACGTCACGGCGAGACGGGTTATGACGCCGAACTGGTCTACGTTGACCGAATTCTCGGTGAGTTCCTTTCGTTCCTCGACCGCCGTGAGCTTCTGAAGAGGGCCCTAATCGTGTTCACTTCCGATCATGGAGAGGGCCTTGAGGAGCACGGTGAGAGCACGCACGGCTATTTCGTCTACCAGAGCACTCTTCATGTGCCTCTCATCATCCACTGGCCGGCGGGAGCAAAGCGCTTTCCGCTGGACCGTGTGGATGAAGCAGCCAGCTTGCTCGACGTCGCGCCAACGATTCTGGATGCGATTGGTCTTCCGCGTCCTAGCGCGATGCGGGGCCGAAGCCTCAGCAGCGCCAGGAGCACTGAGGAAATCTATTCAGAAAGCCTCTATGCGCGAAACCAGTTTGGCGGCGCAGCCCTACGAAGTTTGCGCGTGGGCCGTTACAAGTACATCGACGCTCCGAAGCCTGAGTTGTACGATCTTTCCAATGACCCGGGCGAGTTGCAAAACCTCTACGAGCAACAGAGGTCAAGGGCCATGGCGCTAGGTGAACGAATCACCGCTCTGCGTTCGAGTTCTCCTCTCGGTCGCTCGAGCAATCCTCCCTCGCCCGCGCCGGAAACCGTCAATGCCCTCCGCTCACTCGGCTACCTGAGTGGAACCACAAGCTCCGGCCCCTTGGAATCGCGCGTGGATCCGAAAGATCGAATCCGCGATTTTGAACAGTACGGCCGCGCACTGGCGCTTGCTTCCGCCGGCAGGCTAGCTGAATCCAACGACTTGTTGGAGAAGCTGCGCGACAAGTTACCCGAGGTCGCGGACATCTGGATCAGCCTAGGCTTGAACCAGCAACGGCTGGGACAGTATGAAGAGGCCGCGCGTGAATTCAGGCGAGCGCTCGATGAGGCTCCCTCGAACGCGCGGGCGCATTTCGATCTAGGGCTCTGTTACTTTCGGCTCCGCCAGCCCGATGACGCCGTCAAGGAGCTGCAGGCTGCGCTGGCCCTTGAGCCCTGGTATACGCGAGCGGAAGAGCTGCTTGCTGATACCTACATTCGGAAAAAGGATTACCCACAAGCCCGTGCCCATCTAGATCACCTCCTGTCCATTGATCCCAACAATTACGCGGCGCACTACAATCTGGGTGTCTTCGCCTCGCTCGAAAAGAACTGGAGCGAGGCTGAACAGCGAATGCGGTCTGCGCTGCGCACCGATCCTGGCTCGGCCGAGGCCCACAACACCTTGGGCAGCATCGACCTTCAGCGCGGCGAACTCGAACGGGCGCATCACGAATTCGAGGAAGCCATCCGGCTGCAGGCGAAATTCGCCTCGGCGCATTACAATCTCGGTCTGGTTTTTCAAAAGCAAGGAAAGAAACTGAGGGCCACGCAAGAGTTTAGTGCAGCTCTGGAAGCAGATCCACAATTTACATCGGCCCGCACGGCACTTGATCGAATCGGCGTCACGCCGAAGAGGTAGAAGCGGGCACGCTTTTGACCAGAGGCCGGAGCCATTTTGCAGTATCAGCAAT
>Ga0137379_10007600_pt1 | contig 10280 bp, 8 predicted proteins | sample SagtaG_18_FD_104812 | JGI IMG/M metagenome (GOLD analysis project Ga0137379, IMG submission 104812) | Vadose zone soil microbial communities from Sagehorn Ranch, Mendocino, California, USA - Sage2_L_80_16 metaG | ecosystem: Environmental > Terrestrial > Soil > Vadose zone | place: USA... | reverse complement strand
TCCTCACCGGTGACCCCCGGCTTAGACTTCCTCCAGCTTTACCCCGCCGCTACGACGGCAGAGCAATGGCGGTCTTGCACCTCCATCCGAAACATCAGCGCCTCGTGGCGCACTCAGGCTGCCCTCAGCTACGATGACCTGCTGCGACAGCCCATCGGCGAAGGTCTCTCACCTCCACTCGAACCAACAGCGCCTCACGGCGCAAACCGTTAACTTGACAGACCCCTATTGCTCAATCGCGCCCAGCGCGCGGCTGATTGTGATCACTATGGTGGTCCTGTGCACGGCGTGGATGCTCCTCGCTCGCCCGCGGGTCAGCGGGCAGGGCCCGCCGGAACTCAGACGAATGAGATGGTCTCGGCGCGCTCCTCCGTCTTGGGCAGGATTAGTGCAACTACATCGTGCCGACGGAGCGATACGGATGATCCTCGATCGCATCAAGGAGAACTCAACCGCGGGCCTTCGGTGCTCGGCGTTGTTCATGCTGATCCGCCGGGCGGGTTCATGATCTGGGCTTGCGCGTGCCGAGCCGAGGATGCGAGCGGGAATGCCGTGTTCCTGGCAGATCGAGATCAGGCCGGGTCCATCGATGAGGTGCAGGGGTTTGCCGTTGGCGAACTCCTCGCTGGCGGGGCCGTAGCCGGACGTGGTGATCATGATTCCCAGGGTGGCTCCCCTCGTGCTGTATCGTGCCGTACAGGTCGCGGACGTGGGCCGGCTGGACGGTCTTGGTGTAGAGCTTGGCCTACGGCGAACTTCATGGGCGCGACGGGATCACGCTTGTAGGCCATGCAGTCGATGCCCCCGTCGCCGCTGGTGCGGTACTGGTTTCGGCATGCTGCGAAACCCGAACGCCCGTAGCTTGTAAACACGGCGGACGGGCGTCAGGTCGCTCAAAGCTGACGTGGCGGCCGTGATGCGAGCAGAGCCTGGTAGCCCCGGCCACCGTGCTCGATGCTGCCTTCGCCGTGCCGCTCAACCGTCGGCAGCCTGCCGCGATCACGCCGATGCGGTGCTCTCGGCAGCGAGGGCTGCCTGGAGCGGGAAGTGGCCGGCGGCCATGTGCCCAGACCGGCTGAATGCCCGCAGCTGCGGCTCCGCCTCGGCGCAGATGTCCCGGGCCTGCGGCAGCGGGCCCGGGACCGGCAGCCCGATGGCGGGTGGATCGCGCTGGGCAGCTCACCGGTGATTCCGGCGTGCACCTTGGCGCGCTCGGCGACAGGGTAGGACTCCAGCGCCGAGTCGATAAGGCCCCTGGTGTAAGGGGGCGGATTGACCCCCTGCATCTTGTTGATCTTCACTCCTCGGCCGCCGACCCGGCTGCTGGGACGCGGCCGAGGTCTCGGTCCTGAGCCTGTAGGACTCGCCTTTAGGGCGATGACCTCGGCGTGGTGGACGAGCCGGTCGATCATCGCGGCGACCACGCCGTCGCCGAACACCTCTCCCCAGCGAACCGGAACTGGCTTAGGTTCCTGATCAGCTATCTGGCCTTTTACCTGCGGGATTGCGTCTCCGGCGTGTCCGCTTGATCTTCAAAGTCTGACCTGGGTTTGCTAGGCGCCACTTTGTCTTCTCAGGCGGGAGGAATGTGTGCGGGGGTGGACAGGCCTGGGTTGCGAGTGATCGAGGGAGCCAGGGGCAGCACGGCGGGCACGCGCGGAGCGGTGCGCGTCACCGGCCAGCCAGTCATAGGACACCCCAGTCCGCAGCGCCCACAGGCGAAGCGTCTGCACCGATGGGATCACCCGCCCGCGCACCAGCTGGCCGCGGCCGAGATCCTGAACCGGGACCGGGATGGTGGCCCCGTCTGCCAGCAGGAGCGCGGCGGCCGGCGGAGCCAGCGACATCAGCGCGCGGATCGAGCTTCGGGCCTTATCGGCGACGTAGTCCTCCATCAGCCCGCCGGCGGAGAACACCACCACCAGCATGGCCGCCTCGGCGAACACGCCCAGCGCGAGCGCCCCGATGGTCCCGGCCACCAGCAGCGTGCCGATCGACAGCCGCCGGCAGGGACAGTACCTGCCAGGCGGAGCGGACCGGGAAGATCCCGCCCGCTGCCACGGCGGCCAGGTAGAACCCGGTCGCGACCGCGTGCTGGCCGGCCAGGTGGCCGCCGGTCAGCCCGGCATCCAGCAGCAGTCCGGCCGCGGCCAGCAGCAGCACCCGCGGGGAGCGCCACCAGCTGGTGCGCTTCGCGCCGGGCTGGGCAGGCGGCCCGGCCGGGGACAGTTCGAGGCCAAGCTGGACGGCCTGGGGGGCGACCAGGCCGGGTGTGACGGCACCGTCGTGGCCGATCACCACCACCCCGGCAGCGCCCAGCACCTCGACCTGGCGGGCGCCCGGCAGCGCACCCAGCAGCCCGGCCAGATCCCCCGCGCAGTCCAGGCACCCCGCGCCACCCGGTACCGGTCCCGGACCAGGCCATCCGCCGGCGAGCCCGCAGTGGCGGTCACCCCACGCCCGCCGGCTGGGCTCGGACAGGCACCTGGCCAGGTCGAGCAGCTCGGTCACGCACGGGTCGGTGATCCGGTACCAGATCCGGTTGCCGTCCCGCCGGGCTGCCACGATGCCCCGGTCGACCAGCCGCTGCAACTGGTTGGACACCGCCTGCGGGCGCAGTCCTACCACATCGGCGATGTCGGTCACGCACAGCTGCCCTGCCCGCACCAGCGCGTGCAGCAGCCGCAGCCGGGTGTCACTGGCCAGCATCTTGAACACGCCTTCCAGCCGCGCCGCGTGCGCCTGGCCGATCAGCTCACGGCCGACCAGCTCTGGCGTGCCGGAATCCTGGCCGCGCAGGCCAAGGGCAAACGGAATCAGGGCGCGAGATCGCTCTGGTCGGCCTGGAACGTGCTCGCCGATCGCCGCTGGATCTCGCAATTCGGCATCCGGCCGCGTCGACCTGCTGTCAGGGCGGTCGCCGCAGTGGCAGTTGCCAAGGCAACGGCCTCGGCCACGGCCACGGTGATACGCACGCCACCACCAGCAGAAAGCACGGCCGAGAAGCGCCTTGTCTGGTTGGAGAGCCGGATGGTGACCGCCTACGCGCAGCTCGACGTGCTGCGTGAGGCTGGCCAGCAGGAAGTCAAGGACAGAACCACGGCCGTCGAACAGGAACAAGCTGACCGGACGGCGGACATCAGCGGCATACGCGACGACCTAGCGAATCTCGCTGGCGGCGGTCTGAGGCTTCAGACCTGGGGTGTTGTGTGCCTGCTCGTCGGCACGGCGCTCACAGCGTTCTACCCCTGACGCGTCATGCCGGACCCCGGCCCGCACCTCGGCTTGAACCACGCCGACGTGCATCCCGGGCTCCCCGCAGCGGACCACCTGGTGCCCCTTGCCGGGCTCGGCGAGCGCCACCGGGCAGTCGTAGGGATGCCAGCCGACGTTGGAGAGATGGTTTGATGCTGACCGATGACCGCTGGAGTCAGGGCTGGCCTGCGCTAGGTCGCAGGTGCCAGCCAGGGACGAACTTGGGCGATACGATGCCGTGCGTGGAAGCGATGGTGCCTGTGCCGGACGGGGAACTTTGGGCCGAATGCACCGGCGGCGGGAAGGCGGTCGTGCTCATCCACGGCGACTGGACGGACGCTGGCGTCTGGACGCGTCTCGTGCCACTGCTGCGAGACCGTTATCGAGTGATCCGATATGACCTGCAGGGCTTCGGGCGTTCCTCACGGCCAGCACGGCCGTTTACCAGGCTCGGGGACCTACGAGCGGTGCTCGATCATTTCGGCATCCGCCAGGCAGCCGCCGTCGGTCATAGCGGAGGCGGCGGCACCGCGCTCGGCCTGGCCCTCCAGTGTCCGGAACGGACCCGAGCTGTCACTCTTATCGCCCCCGGCATCCACGATTATCCGTGGCCGGACGAGGACCCGTACTTCCTGGAGTGCGGCCGCCTAATCACAGCGGCCGACCAAGACGAACTCGTCCGGCTGGGCCTGCGGACCTGGGCGCCGGCGGGAGCCGACGCCACCATCACGGCCATGGTGCGCGGCGCGGTGTCATCGTGGTTCGAGATCGGGGATCTCGAGAAGGAATACCCGCCGGGGTTCAGCCTGCTCGGCACGGTCCGCACCCCATCGGTCATGCTGCTCGGCGACCAGGAGTACCCCATGGTGGCGGACGTCAGCCGGGCGATCGCAGCGCACCTCGGCGGATGCCAGACGATTCTGGTGCCCGGAGCTGATCACCTGCTGCCACTACGCGAGCCAGAATTCCTCGCGAACGCCATCGCGGAGATCACCGGCTAGTGCGCTACGCGCACATTCTCACTAAACATCAAATGTCGTCGGTCATTGACCGCTTATACCCAACCGACAATCACTTTGCTAGGCCCCCAGGGATGGCCAGCCTGCCAGGCGAGCGGCCAGGACCACCCTGGCAGCTTCGTCCGCGCACGCCGGACATCGCTGATGCCCTTCGCGGCCATCAGAATGCCGGTGACCAGGAGGGTCTCGCCGGACCAGTGGAGCAGCCTGTCCACGCCCCGCCCTGATCCGAGTAAGATAACGATGGCCGGCACCTGGCCGCGTGCCCGGCTTGGGCCGCGCTCGCTGTCGCCGCCCTGGTCACTCCCGTCGCGCTGTGGGCCAGCGGCGCCGCGGCGCGCGCGTCCGCACTCCTGGTACTGCTCGCGCTCATCATGTGCGATGGCCACCGGGCCCGCGGGACGTGAGCTAGCCGGGGTGGATGCCAGCCTCGTGGCAGCTCGTTCGCACGTCAGGTTCGGCCCTGGCTATGCCGCTCGCAGACATGCCGTCGACGGTCATCAGCGGCGCCTGTGCGGGACGACGGCCACCCAGCCCAGCACCGGACCGCCGCCCTCGACGGCGCCCGGGCGGTCGTCGGGCGGCATCGCTTCTTGGCCGAGGATCTCGCAGCACCAATGCGGCCCGGCTGATGGCCTACCGTTGACAGGACCACCGCCTTCGGGCCAGCGGCCGAGCCGCAGAATCGCGAACGCACAGAATTGGTTATTCGTGCCCACGAATACCACTGCCGATCACTGGTAAGGAATTCGCCCGTAATCGGCAACTGATCCGAAGCGCAGTGTCCCGAGAAACCCGGTCGCTCTCTGTGATTGGCTACAGCGCCCTCTTCGTGGCCGCAAGCGGGTTCCTGGTAGCCGTTCACGCCGGACGCCGGGGCGAGGACCGGCGCAAGATCGATCAGCCGGGGAGAGCGGGATGCCCACGGAGCCTTGCCGAAGCATCTTCATGCATCCCGGCCGCTGGATAGTCATATAGCGAGGTCGCTATTCTCTGGGGGTGTAAAACGGGCATAGCGGCCTTTTGATTTGTTTGCCTAGGTCGGGCTGGTGAGGTTCCGCTGTTCTTGCGCAACAGGTGTGGTGTTTGCCGAGATGCTGTTTACCTGCGGCGCGCTGTCGCGTTGATCTGGGCCATGAGCTCGCGGTTGGCGGCGCGCGCAGCGGCGAGGTCCTGGTCGCGTTCGCCGAGCTGGAGGCGCAGATCGATGATCTGCTGCTCGAGAGCGTGGTTGTGCTGATTGAGCGTATCGATGCCGGCGGGGGCGCCGAGCCCGGATTCCCGCCAGGCCTGGTCGCCGAGCAGGCTGGAGAGCCGGTCCTCGAGCTGGTGGACGCGGGCGGACAGGCGGGCGGCTCGCTGCTGGGCGTTGAGCAGGTCGGCCCGCAGTGAGGCGTTGCTCGGGGCGGGTCCGGTTCCCGTGAGGGCTGGTGCGCTTGCCTGGATCACATGGACCTGTTCGAGCAGGTCGCGGTGACGGTAGAGGAACGTCCGGTCGACCCCGGAGGTGCGGGCGATGCTGGCGGGGCTGATCTCCTGCCCGGCGGCGGCAGCGGCGCTGATGGCCTGGATGACGCGGGCGCGGCGGCGGGCGGAATCGGCCTGGCGCCCGCGCAGCACGACTCGTGCGGGTTCGGCGCCGGAGCTTGTCATGTCGTGCGCTCGGGGCGGATGGCGGGCAGCGCCTGGCGCAGCCGCGGCATGCCGAGGGTGACCGTACGGTGGCGGCGGACGATCGCGACTGCCTGGCTGACCTGCTCGCGTTCAGCGGCGGTCAGGTCGCCCAGCCCGTTCTCGATGCGGGCGATGAGCTGCCGGATCAGGGTGATTTCCTCCTGGGACGGCGCGGCTTCGGCGCGTGCCCGCTGACCGGCCTCGGCGGCGGCGAGCACGCGTTCACGGTTACGGAGCAGGTCGTCGAGGTAGGCGTGCAGGTCGGGCAGGTAGGACACGTCGGTGCGGAAGTGACCGCAGCCGACGCAGCGGAACCGGTAGGGGCAGGCGTTTCCGCCGGCCTGCACGTTGGACGGCTCCGAGCAGGTGCCGTATGGCGCGGCGACCTCACCGATCGCGCGGCGGGCATGCTCGGAGTCCAGCAGCGCCTTCGCATCCCGCCAGATGCGGTTGCCGTGCCGGTCGAACTGCAGCGCGGCTACCCTGTCGACGGCCTCGCGGCGGCGGCGGTCACCGACGGTGTAGTAGCCGCGGGTGGTATCGAGGCTGCAATGGTCCATGAGAGTGGCGAGCACGTCGACCGGGACCCCGGCATCAGCGTGCCTTTGGGCGTAAGTGTGACGGTAGGCATACGGGACGATGCGCGCCTTGTCGAACTCGGTGCCGTCGGCGCGCCGCAGCGGCGGCAGGCTGCTGATCCATTCGCGGTGCCTTTGGCCGAAGACCACTACGCCGATCGGCCGCCGGCCGTGCGGGTTGGCGTATGCGGCGGGGAGCAGCTTCAGCTCGCTCAGCGCCGTGCCGGGGAACATCTCGTGCACCCAGGCCTTCTGGGCGGTGATCAGCTCGGCGGTGGCCTGAGCGATCGGCAGCCGGCGCCCCTGGCGGGCGGACTTGTGGTTGAAGTAGACCAGCACCGGTTCGTGCCCTGGCTCGTCGTATTCCAGGCAGTCCCACGGCAGCGCGCAGATCTCGTCCGGGCGGCGGCCGGTGTCGATCAGCAGCTCGGCCGCCACCCGGGTCGCGCGGCACGAGACCTTCTCCAGCGCCGGCAGATGGGAACATACCTGGCGCATGATCTCCGGCGGCAGGTCCCGGCCGGCCTCGGGTTCTTCCGGCTTGACCGGGATGTCGCCATCGCGCACGGCGAAGTCGTCGGGCAGCCCGCCGGCCGGGCCGGCGGCCCGGGTCAGTCCCAGCGCCCGGAACTGGCGCAGCAGGTGCCGGATCTCCCGGCTGGTCCGGGTGCGCGCATCGGCGGAAATCCGTTCCTGATTCGCCAGGAAGGCCAGCCGGTGCGTGAATGACTCGATGTCGGAGCGGCCCAGCAGCGCCGGGTCATCGCCATGGTCGGCGCGGGAGGCATGCAGGCTCTGCGACAGCGCGGCCAGGCTCGTCAGGTAGTGGCGGACCGGGTCAGCAGCGATCTTGCCACGGCGGCGCGGCAGGTCATCGGCTGCCCACCGCTTGGCGGTCTCCCGCAGCCACGGCTGGCTGATCGCGGTGAAGGTAAGCCGGCCCGGGAGCCCGAAGACCGCAAGGTCCCACCTGTCCTTGCGCGTCTCGGTCTCCGGGGTGAGCAGTGCCCTGGCCGCGTGCTTGGCGAGGCAGCGCGCGAGCTTGTGCTGCGCGCGGTCCCCGCCGGCTATCTCCTCGATGCTCGCCGCGCTCGTCCGCCGAAGTTCCCAGGCGACCTGGCGCAGCTGCGCCGGGATGGTGGCTGCTCCGCTTCGCGTGCGCTGCTGAAGGCCGTAGAGCACTTCCGCGGCGGCCCGCGGGTTCACGCCGTGCAGGCTGACCTGTCCTGGTCCTTCGATCGCCGGTTCGGTGGCCCGCCACCCGGCTTCGCCGAAAGACGGACCGGACCGCAGCGACAGCAGGCGCCTGTAATGATGGCGGCAGTAGCGCCGGGCCACTTGCTCCCGGCCGCACGCCGCCACCTGGCACAAGCTGTCAGCAGCCGCCGGGACCAGCCGCATCTCGTCCTGATGCCCGCGCGGCAGGTCATCGCGGGCCGGGACCGCAAGGTCCCCGGCGCCGGCGCGCCGGCAAGGCCCGCATTCGCGGTCACGGCCACGCAGCTGGTTGCCGCATCCCGGCGTCGGGCACGCCCGCCAGCCCAGCCGCAGATGCCCGGACGGCAACGAGAGCACCCGGCCGCCAGGGTCCCATCCGGCTTCGGCCAGGAACGCCGGATCTGTCAGCCTGGTCAGCCGCGCAATGATGGCACCGGCGTCCAGGCCGGGTTCGCGCGCTGCCGGCCGCCGCGTCATCGCTGCGGGCATCATGCCTCCCCGGCGGCCAGCCGCGGACTGGGCACCCGCTCGACCGCTGCCCGCAGCCGGGCCGGATCCGGATGCAGGTACACCTTCGTGGAGCTGAGCGAGCCGTGCCCCATCAGGTCGGCGATCTCATCGGCCGCACCGCCGGCATCGGCGACGTTGCTCCCGAATGCGTGCCGTAGCTGGTGCGGGGTAACCACCCGGGCCAGGCCCGCCCGGTGCGCGGCGGCGGTGATCAAGTCGTTGACCGAGTCCGGGGCCATCGGCGCCCCCACTGGCTCGCGGAACAAGTTGACTAGCACGAAATCCGACGAGGCCGCCCGCGGCACCGCGAGCCGCTCGAACTCGTAGGCGTCGAACCCCTGCACCGTGACGAAATCCAGCGGCACTGCCCGCTGCCGCCGCGACTTAGCCCATGCGCCGTTCGGGTTGTCCCGCCGGACCACGTGCAGGTGCGCGCCGGGCACCTCGCAGCCCAGCGCCCGCGAATCGGGCAGCAGATGAATATCGCAGCGGCGCAGCCCGCACACCTCGCCGCGGCGCAGCCCGGCACGGGCCATCAGCATCACCACCAGGCGGTCCCGCGCCGACAGGCACGACCGCAGCAGCGCGGTGACCTCGGCGTCGCTGGCCCGGTCCACCGGGCGCTCATCCTCGCGCAGCCGGTGCCGGGCCCGCAGCCGGTGCGCCATCCGGCCCTGTTCCCCTCGGGCCCCGGCAGGAAGATCCCGGTCATCGGCGACCTCATACAGCAACGGCACCAGATGCGCCGGCGCCTGCCCGGCCGCGACCGCGTGCGTGACCATGCCGCGCACCGCCGCCACTACCCCGTTGGTCCGCCGCGCACCGCGGGCCGGGGGAACCCCCGGGCCGGCCAGCACCTGCCCCGTCTCGCCGCGATCCGCGTCCAGCCCGCTGGACTGCGGCCCGGCATGCCGAAGCCAGGCCATGAACAGCCCCAGATGCTCGATCCCGGCATGCCAGGACCGGCCCGTCCGGCCGCACCACCGCAAGAACAACGCGATCCCGCCCGCATACGCCTTCGTGGTCAGCTCCGAGCCATCCCGGCCGAACCGGACCTGACGCAAGAACGCGTCCGCCTCCGGAACCACGCACAGCTCATCATCGAGCACCGTCCAGTACCGGTCCCCAGACGGCAACCTCACCGCAAATGCCCGCACCCCACTACCCCCCCGTTCTCGTGCCGGACAGCAATAACTACTACCAGCAACAAGAACAACACTGGCTGAGGTGCGTTGCGAAACCCGCTACGTGTCGCCCTTACGCAACGTCCCACCACGCCGGATGCACCTGGAGAGAATCGCTAACAGGGGGATGCGGCCGATCGGGGCGGTGTGGGTTAGCGGCATGGCAGCCGAGGTGGGCGCAAGGCGCTGACGGGGCACGGCAGGGCAATCGCGACACGCAGTGTGAGCTGCGGCAACGCGGATACTGGTCATCTGGCCGGGTGAGGGAGGGCATCGGCGGTGCTTAAGTAACCCCACGTATGGAGTTCCGCCGATGCTCCCGGACGTGACCCTACCCGCTTCGCTGTCTGCGCTGCTGGCCGTCTTTGCGCCGTGCTTCACCGCCCCGTCGTTTCGCACATTCTGCGCGCTGGCCTGCGGGTTCCTCGCGCAGACGGGTAAGCGGACGGTGTGCGGCATTCTCACCGGGGCGGGGCTGTCCCGGATCTGGCCGCATGACCGGGCGCACTCCTTCTTCTCCCGGGCGCGCTGGGATCCCGATGACCTCGGCCTGGCTGCCGCCCGCCTGGTCGTCACGCTGCTGGTGCCCGTCGGGCAGCCGGTGACCGTGGCCATCGACGACACCTTGTTCCGGCAGCGCGGCAAGAAGGTCTGGGCCGCCTCGTGGTTTCACGACGGGTCCGCGCAAGGACCAGCCAAGACGGGGTACGGCAACAACTGGGTGGTGGCCGCCATCGTGGTGAGGCTGCCGTTCCTGGCCCGCCCGGTGGCCCTGCCGGTGCTGGCGAAGCTCGTGGTCAAGGGCACCAATTCCGCCTCCCGGCTGTGGCTGGCGCGCCGGA
>Ga0137379_10007596_pt1 | contig 10281 bp, 10 predicted proteins | sample SagtaG_18_FD_104812 | JGI IMG/M metagenome (GOLD analysis project Ga0137379, IMG submission 104812) | Vadose zone soil microbial communities from Sagehorn Ranch, Mendocino, California, USA - Sage2_L_80_16 metaG | ecosystem: Environmental > Terrestrial > Soil > Vadose zone | place: USA... | reverse complement strand
TGCAGGACGGCGATCACCGAGACGAGAACGAGTGACCAGGCGAGCCCGACGCCGGCCAGCCCGGCGAGCACGTCCGCCGCCGACGCGAGGGTATAGGCCAGCGCGACCAGCCCGAGCCCGGATCCGCGAGCATCAGCAGCTGGCGGCGGTCGTGGCGGTCGGCTACCGCGCCGAACCACGGCCCGAGCGCCAGGCTGGGCAGGAACTGCAGCGCGACGACCCAGCCCAGCGCCCGCCGGTCGAGCTCGACGACCACCCAGGACAGAGCGACGACCTGCGCCCAGGAGCACGTCACCGACGGCAGCTGGCCGGCCAGGTACCGGAGGAACGCGGGTGAGCTCAGCGGGGCGGCCGCCGCGCGGATGCCCATCACAGGGAGAAGGCTGCGGCGACGGCCAAGGCGACCCCGAACACGTAGGTGCCCATCGCGCCGACCAGCCGTCCCTTGGTCACGGCCGCCAGGCTGGGCGCGGTCAGCAGGCCGTACGCGTGCACCACCCGCGCCGCGGTCGCCCCGGCGATCAGCGGGATGGCCACCGCGGCCGGGCTGCGGGCACCGACCAGCAGGAACAAGACGATCAGGGCGGGGATGTACTCCGCGGCGTTGCCGTGTGCCCTGATCGCGATCAGCAGCCGGCTGGCCGGGTCACTGGGGAACGTACCGGCCGCGCAGAGATCGTCGCCAGATCTGCCATCGTCGTCCAGGGGATCGGTGATCCTGCCGTCAATCTCCGGCTTGAGGATCTGTGCCGGCGGGCGCCGCTGATGCTGGGCGATGACGCCCCGCCGAATCTGCGAGCCAAAGTCGAGGCCCAGATGGCCTGCGTGCTCAGCGAGACCGGTGCCTTCGATGAGGCAGCCAGCTGGTCGCAGAGCGCGCTCGCCAAGGCGGCCACCAGCGCCGATCCGGACGCGGAACTCGACGCCATCAGGGCTCGCGCCACCCCTCAAATGGCTGCCCGGCTTCAACGCCGAAATGTCCGAACTAGGGCGGAGAGCGATCCGGCTGGCCAGCCCAGCCGGACGGCCGCTGGCGCAGTTGTGGGGGCACGTGTGGTGTTCCGACAGCGCCATCCACATGGGGGACATGCCTGCCGCGCAGGCAGAGATCAGTGCGATGCAGGCCCTCGCCGACCGAACCGGCCTGCCGCTCGTGCGCTGGCACGTCCTGCGCAGGCGAGCGTCGGCAGCCGCACTCACCGGCAGCTTCGACGGCTGCCGGCGGCTGGCAGCCCAGGCGGCTAAGATCGCCGTGAACTGGCACGACGACTCGGTGCGGGGCATCGAGTTCGGCCAATCGGTCTGCCTGGCGCTGGTCCGGGGCGATCCGGCGGATCTGAATCGCGGCTGGACCCGCTCACCGCCCGCGAACGCCAGGTCGCCGAGCTCGTCGCCCAAGCGCTCTCCAACCGCGCGGTCGCGCGCACGCTCGTGCTGTCCGAGCGGACGGTGGAAAGCCACGTCCGGAGCATCCTCGCCAAGACCGGCCTCACGTCCCGGACCGAACTAACCCGCTGGTATCTCCAGCACCCGCTGGTATCTCCAGCAGCCACCGCGCTGACCAATAATGTGCCGAAACTGTCCTGCTGCGAGGTGGATCGCCGGGGCTGGCAGGGATCGGATGAACGATGCCGCCCGGCGCCGTGGCCCGTCTGCGGTCGACATCAATTCGGTTCGGTGATAGGCCTGTCGCCAGGGGCACCGGGTGCACCGCTGCCCGGTGATCCGCCCGAGAATCCTGCCCGTGAGGTGTCCCCTGCCCGGCCCGTTCGCCACCGCGACAGCTGTCCAGCCCGCTGCGGCTGGCCAGTGGCTGGCCTCCATCCATCCAGGCTGGGACATCGCAGGTCATGCCAATGGCGGCTATCTGCTCGCCGTGGCCACCCGGGCTCTGGTCGCCGCCACCGGACGCCCGGACCCGGTGACGGTCACCGGCCACTACCTGTCCCCCGGCCAGCCGGGCGGCGTCCGCATCACCACCCAGATCCTGAAGCAGGGAAAGCGCTTCGCCACGGGCACCGCGACGATGTTCTCCGGCAGCCGCCCGCTGCTGGCCGTGCTGGGCACGCTCGGTGACCTGTCACAAGCCGAGGGGCCCGAGCTCGTCGAGGGCGCGCCCCCCGAGCTGCCCCTGCCCGGGCAGTGCGTCCGCCTGCAGCCGACCGGCACCTTCCCGCCCCCGTTCATGGGCCGCGTCGACCTGCGGCTCCATCCCGAGGACGCCGCTTTCGCCACCGGGCACCAGTCCGGACGGCCGCTGATGCGGGGCTGGTTCCGGCTCCCCGGCGCCGAGCACATCGACAGCCTGGCCCTGCTGTGCGCGGTCGACGCCTTCCCGCCCACCGCCTTCAACGCCCGGCTGCCGGTCGCGTGGACGCCGACAGTCGAGCTCACGGCTCATATCCGGGCCAACCCGGCACCCGGCTGGCTCCGCTGCCGCTTCTCCACCCGGTTTGTCACCGCCGGCTTCCTCGAAGAGGACGGCGAAGTCTGGGACAGCACCGGGCGCCTGGTCGGCCAGTCACGCCAGCTCGCCCTCGTCCCCCGGAACTAAAGAACCATCCGCCCGCCCCTTAGCCGACCCGGAGTGGGGCTGCGGGGCGGCGTCAGGGCGGAATGGGGGAAGTGGGGCATGACTGTCCTCGGTGTTCGCGGACGCCGTTGCGCTGCCAGTTCCAGACGGGGGCCAGGCCTGGCTCGGCGGCCAGGACGGTGACCAGCAGGCTGAGCTGGTCGACCGGGAGCGGCGGCTTCAGGCCGGGAGGCAGGACGAAGGCGCGCTGGCCCGGCTCGTCTTCGGTCGAGAACGCCTTGAGCAGATCGGTGGCGGTGCGGATGCCGACGCGTCGCAGGTTCAACCGAGCCTGGGCGCCTGACTCCGCGTCCGGTTCGGCGACCTGGTTCCGGCCGGCCGTGCACTGCTGCTTGCGCAGGCGGTTCAGCTCCTTGCGGTCGACGCGCTCCAGGTGGATCAGCAGGAACGCCTGATCGGTCCAGTCCACCAGGCGGCCGGGCGGCACCCGGGTGTGCAGGATCACGTCGACCAGGTTCATCGTGGTGAGGTTCTGCATGTCCTCGACGCCCTCTTCGGTCAGCCGCGCCTCGTACCACAGGTTGAACCCGTCGAGCTGGTCGAGGGGATAGTCCGAGGTGACCGGCGGGACGAACAGGCCCAGTACCTTGGACGTCACCCGCTGCAGGGCCTGCAGGCCGATGAGGGGGAAGAAGCCGACGACGAAGGCGACCGCGAGCTCGGCGTGGCTGGTGACCGCGGTGGTCCCGCCCATCACCTGGTGCAGGACGGCGACGATCAGCAGGACGAGCGTGATGCGCAGCACCGCGCTGGCGTAGGCGCTCGGCCGCAGGTCGCTCTGGAAGAAGCGCCGGATGAGCATGCCGGTCACGAACGCGTAGGAGCCGAGAAACCCGTACTTTAGCGCGTCCCCCGCGCCCGCCGGATCGGTGAGGAACCTGGTGTCCCAGAGCACCGCGGCCCAGCCGACCGCGAGCACCGTCGTCGCCAGGAACACGGGGAACAAGGACTCGCTGCTGACCCGGTAGTTCTGGTCGGGGTCGCCGGCCCGACGGCCCTCGGCGGCCTTGGTGATCTGGCGCCCGTAGTAGGCCTCGAACTTCTGCCGGTAGATGTTGTCCTGCGCCCGGCCGTGCGGCCGCAGCGCCCAGTCGTGGTGGAACGCCGAGGCCAGCGGGGGCTGCGGCAGGTTCCACGGCAGGTCCCAGCCCAGCCGGTGCAGGTTGAGGACGTACTCGTTCCACAGCGCCTTGGCCCGCAGGTCGAGGAAGCGCACGTAGAGCCACCCCGGCAGGAACGCCAGGCACCACAGGGCGAACAGCTTGAGCGCACCGGTGCCCCAGGTCTGCGGTGGCGGCCAGTGCCGGCCGGCCAGCCGCCCGGCGGTGACGACGGTGACCGCCGCGACGGCCGCGATCAGGATGTTCATCCACGCCGCGACCATCTTGCGGCGCACCCAGACCCGGGAGTTGCTGTCGCCCCTCAGCCAGCAGGCCACCCGGCCCGGCCAGCCCGGCTCCTGCCGGGCGATCTGCGGCTCGGGATCCAGTTCGATACGGTCTGGCGCCAGCGTGCTCATCGGGCACCCCCTTTCTCGCCCTACGTGTTAGGAGCCGCTCGTGCGCATCCTGATACGGGGCGGGCGCGGATCCCGGCGCGCGCCGGGACCCGCGCGGCGTCAGGCCCCCTCCGCCACCGGGTAGATCTCGTCGGCGACGAGGCCGTGCGCCTCCCGGTGCACCGTGGCCGCCGCGGCGGCGTCGGGCGCGTCGACCAGGCAGAAGATCTTGCCGTGGTTCTCGTCGACCCAGTACCGCAGGTAACGGACGCCGTACGCGTCCTGGGTCTGCAGGTCAGCCGCGTGCGCCTTGGCTACGTCGTCGATGGTGACCGGGCCGTCGAGGGAATGGGTGTCCTACCGCCGGAGCGCCCAGTTCGGCCAGGATGTCCAGGCACTCCCGCACGTCTCGCGTCTCCGGGGAGAAGGCCAGCGCGTAGGCCGACCACAGCGGGCAGCCCATGGCCTGCCACTCACCGGCGGCCGCGCGGTGCTGGCCGACCAGCATGAGCGCGAAGAGCGGCGCCAGGGGCTGGCTGGCCGGCCGGTCCTCGCCGACCAGGTGCAGCCACCAGGTGAACTCACCCAGTTCCCACGGATGCGGATGGGCCAGGGCGGCGGCCCAGGCGAGGTCGACGTCGGCGGCGACGTCGGACGGGCGCCCGGCGATCCACGCTGCCTCGGCGCGCCGCGGCCACCGGCCCCAGCCGCTGGGCCTCGCCGGTCCGGACGGCGAGGGCGATGCCTTCGTCCAGCGCGGCGGCGCCGCCGTCGCCGTCGCCGCGCCGGGCGGCGAGCACCCCGGCCACGGGCAGGGCTGAGACCCGGGTGATCGGCGCCACGTGCGGATGCCGCATGACCTCGGCCAGGCACCGGTCCGCCGCGGCGTACTGGCCCCGCTCGGCCAGCAGCCGGGCCCGCCAGGCGATCATGTACAAGCGCCAGGTCTCCAGGTCGCGGTCGGCGCAGTAGGTGATCCCGGCCTGCAGGTACCGGTCCGCCTGGCCGAACGACCGGTTGAGGACGCAGCTGCTGCCGAGGTTGGTGTAGGCCCGGGCGGCATGCTCGTGCGCGTCGCCGGCCAGGGCGAGGTCCAGGCTCTGGGTGAGCCGGGCGCGGCCCTCGGCCGCCTCGCCGGTCACCAGCAGCACGGTGCCGACGTTGTTCAGCGCGTGCATCTCGGCCTCGCGGTCGCCGAGCCCGCGGGCCAGCTGGATCGCCTTCGTGCCCCAGCCCACCGCGCGCGTGGCGTCGTCCGCCAGCATGTGCAGCTGGGACATGTTGCCGGTGCTCCGGCGGCTGCCTCGACGCCTCGAGCCCGCTGTCCCTGGCCAGGACCAGCTGGTCGGTCAGGTAGCACTCGTACGCCAGCCGCTCCAGCAGGGCGGCCCGCGGCCGGCCGGGCTGGTCGTGGTAGCGCAGCGCCAGCTGGAGCTGTTCGGCGGCCTCGCGATGCGCGCCTAGGCGCGCGGCCCGGGCGGCGGCGAGCGGGGCGTGCCGGGCCACCGCCTCGCGATCGCCGCAGCCCGCGGCGTGGTGCGCCAGCCAGCGGTGGTCGCGCGAGCCCCGCGCGGTCAGCTGCGCGAGCGCGCGGGCGTGTGCCGCGGCCCGCTGAGCCGGGGGCAGCGATCCCTCGACGGCCAGGCGGGCCAGGTCATGCCGGAAGCCCACGGCGCCGCCGTCCATGACCAGCACGCCGCGGTCCAGGCACTCGTCGGCCGCGGCCGGCGACTGCTGCGACACGGCGGCGAGAAAGTCCAGGTCGGCCCGCCGGCCGAGGACGGACGCCGCGCCCGCGACCTGCTGCGCGGCGGGCGACAGCCGGGACACGCGGGCGAGCACGGCGTCGCGCACCGTGGCCGGCACGTGCTCGGCGGCGGCCGCGAGCACCTCGGTGACGTAGAACGGGTTCCCGCCGGTGCGCTGGAATATCGCCTCGGCGTCCAGCGCCGAGCCCGCCGCGTCCAGCAGCCGCCGCACGCCGGTCACGCTGAGCGGGGGAACGTGCATCCGGACCACGCCGGGCAGGCCGGCCAGGTCTCCCATCACCACGGTCAGCGGGTGATCGCGGCCCACCTCCTCCGAGCGGAACGTGGCCAGGATCATCAGCCGGGCCCCGGCCAGCCGGCGGCCGAGGAAGCGCATGATGTCCAGGGTCGCCTCGTCGGCCCAGTGCACGTCCTCAAGCAGGAGCGTCCGTCATGCCGTCCGGGCCTGACCGGTTACCTGCCCTGCCACCTGCTGGGCCACCCGTTCGATCTTCGCCAGCCGGGCCAGGGCGGGCCGGGCCAGTATCTGCTCGATGTCACGCAGCGCCACCAGAAGCTCGTCGATCCCGTCCCGCGGCGCGTCGCCGCCCGCGTACAGCAAGATCCCCTGGTAATCCTCGGTTGAGACGGTCGCGCCTGGCAGTTCGACCGGCTCGGCGCCGGCCAGGAAGAGGGCAGGCACCGAGGTGTCCAGAGCCAGGGCGAGGGCGGCCAGCTCGGCGGCCGTGAAGGCACGACGTCCCTGCTCGGCCTGGTGGACGGCCTGCCGGCTCCAGGGCTTGTCCAGATACCGGCCTACGGCCTCGCCGAGCTGCGTGAGGGACATCCGGCGCGCCTGGCGCAGCCGCGCGATCTGGTGGCCGATGGCCGTTTCCACCCGCATGATCATCCCCTTCTGTCATTCCCCATAATGACATCGAAACTCTGTGATTGACAAACGTTTTTCACCCGTCTACTGTAATTACATGCAATTCGTTGTCAATCCCCGTGATGACAGTTGGCCGGAGGCCGCGGTGCCGCTCTTTCAGCTGGAAGCCATCGCCGTCGGCGGCGACTGCGCCGTCCTGCGGATCACCGGCGAGGTCGACATCTATACCGCCCCGCAGGTGCGTGAGCGGGTGATCGAGCTTCTCGCCGACGGCGTCCTGCACATCATCACGGATCTGCGCGACGCGCAGTTCATGGACTCCACCGGCCTCGGTGCCCTGGTGGGCAGCCTCAAGCGACTGCGTCTCGCGGGCGGGTCGCTCAGGCTCGTCATCGGCCCGGGGAGGATCTACAACCTCTTCCGTATCACCGGGCTCGTCAACGTCTTCACGCTGCACGAATCGATGGCGGAGGCGATCGCCGCCGACCATCCCTGGCAGAGGGCCCTAGCCCGGGAGAGCCACGACCGCGCCGAATGGTGCCACGAACATGAACTTCTGTTACCACTGTCGGGGGTAAGCGCCCGGATACGTCCCGCCACGGAAAAGATCATGGCGGATTCGGGCTCCGTGGTTGATCCGGTGCACGATAGTCCCCCCGGAACGCGCTGCGCGGGCACGGGGGAACGCGCTACGCGGGCACGGGGGAACGCTGCATACTGCCGGCTGGTGTCACTGCGGGCGGGGCAGGAGCATCTGCAGGCTGATGGCGTCGGCCATGGCCTGGTAGCCGGCGTCGTTGGGGTGGAGGTGATCGCCGGAGTCGTAGCCGGGGTTCAGCCGCAGCGGGTCGGCCGGGTCGCACATCACCGCGTCGAAGTCGATGACGCTGTCGAAGGCGCCGCTGGTACGGATCCAGTGGTTCACCGCCTCCCGCTTGGCCTCGCCGGCCGCGGAGTAGTACCCGGCGCGCTGGAACGGCAGCAGGGTCGCGCCGAATATCTTCAGGCCGCGGGCGTGTGCCTGGACGGTCAGCTGCCTGAGCCCGGCGATGATCTGGGCCGCGCTGGCCCTGGCACCCGGGCCGGGCGGGACCGGGCTGAACCCGATGTCGTTGATTCCCTCCAGCACGATGACGTCCCGGACGCCGGGCTGGTCCAGGACGTCCCGCGGGAACCGCGCCTCGGCGCTGGCCCCGAAGAACGGCGAGCCGCGCAGCACCCGGTTGCCGCTGATCCCCTCGTCGGCCACCGACAGCGTGGGACCGTCCAGCGCGTCCAGCCGGCGGGCCAGGTCGTCGGGCCAGCGGTCGTTGCGGCCGACGGTCGAGGCGAAGCCGTCGGTGATCGAGTCGCCGAACACCACCACGGTCCCGTCCGTGCCCGGCGATCGCACGATCAGGCCGCTGAGGTAGTACCAGGACGAGGTCGCGGTGGTGAACGCGCGCGCGTCCCGGTCGGCGGCGTGGTCACCGGGCGCCGACACCCAGTTGACCTGCTGGGCGTCCGAGTGGAACGTGGCCCGGCCGGTCCGGCCCGGCAGGTACACGCTCACCGCCAGGTCTTCCAGCGGCCACACCCGCATGGCCACCGGATCGCTGATGACCTGCGCCCCGGCCGGGATCTGGAACGACGCCCTGCCGCCGACGGTCACCGGGTGGACCGGGCCCGCCACCGCCGCGCCGGAGCCCGCGACGGCCGCCGTCACGCGGCCGACCCGCAGCGGCGCCGAGCCGAACGCGTTCGTCAGCTCCAGCCGGATCGGATCGCCGCCGACGCTGGCGAAGATGATGTCGCGGACCGTCCGGTCATCGAAGCCGCCGACGGCGAGGGAGCCGGGCGCGGCGACCTGCGCCCCGGCGCTCCAGCTGGTCACCCAGCCGAACCCGCGCCCGCCCGCGGCGGCCGGGCGGGAGTCGGGGAAGACGGCCACGATGAGCCCGACGATAAGCAGGGCGATAAGCAGGGCGGCGGCGCCCAGCAGGCCGAGATGGGCCGGCCGGGCGGTCTTCCAGCTCATACAGGGGTTATGCCACTTTCGGCAGACTCGGAACCGGGGCGGGTAACCCGGCCCCGTTCGGCACCATTATGAGACCATGTGCCGGTGACGGCGTTCACGGTCCGTCCCGCGGTGCCGGGTGACTCGCGGGCGATGGCGGAGCTTTTCGCGGCGGTGGCCGCGGAGCGCAGCGGGATCGCGACGGAGCCGCCGGTCGACGTCGAGGAGCGCGCCGCGCTGTTCGCCCGCACCGCGGCCGGGTCGGTGGTGGCGCTGGCCGGCGGGCAGCTCGTCGGGTTCATCCACGTCGAGGCCAGCCGGCACGGGTTCGGCGAGTTCGGGATGCTGGTGGACCGCGGCTGGCGGGGCCGCGGGGTGGGTTCGGCGCTGGTCCAGGCGTCGATCGGCTGGGCGCGCGACCAGGGGCTGCACAAGCTGTGCCTCGAGGTGTTCGCGCACAACGCGGCCGCGATCGCGCTGTACCGCAAGTCCGGCTTCGTCGAGGAAGGCCGGCGGATCCGGCACTACCGGCGGGCCAACGGCGAGCTGTGGGACTCGATCGTCATGGGCCTGGCGCTGTAGCCGTTCAGGGGCAGACCTCGTGCATCCACCGGCCGTAGGCCCGGCGCCGCACGTCCTGGCCGGCCGTGATGACCGCGCCGCAGACGGCGCAGGTCGTGCCGGGGGCGTGCGCCTCGTTGTCTTCCCACGCCGGGCCTTCCTCGTCCTCGTGAGCCGGGGCGTAGTGTTCTGGCGGGGCACCCAGGTCTTCCTGTAGTCCCTCTTCCAGGTCGCGGCCCCCGAAATCCGGCGGGATGGTCATGTCTGCCTCCTGCGGGTGATCGGGCTTCATACTGGCATGCTGAGACTGTTCCGGGCTACGTGGCGGCGAGGAAGCGACGATGCGATATGGGTCCTGAGGAGTTCCGGGCGGCTGGTCACGAGCTGATCGACTGGATCGCGGACTACCGGGCGCGGATTCCGCAGCTGCCGGTGCAGGCGCGGGTGGCGCCGGGCGAGGTGGCGGGCAAGCTGCCGGGCCGGGCGCCGGAGGAGGCCGAGCCGTTCGGCCGGGTGCTGGCCGACCTCGGCGAGGTGGTCGTTCCCGGCGTGACCCAGGTGCAGCACCCGCGCTACTTCGGCTGGTTCCCGTCCAACGCGTCGCTGGCGTCCGTGCTGGGCGACCTGGCCACCTCGGGGATCGGCGCGCTCGGGATCACCTGGCAGTCCGCGCCGGCGCTGACCGAGGTCGAGGAGGTCGTGGTCGAGTGGCTGCGCGAGCTGACCGCGCTCCCCGCGTCGTGGAAGGGCGTCATCCAGGACACGGCGTCCAGCGCGTGCCTGGTCGCCCTGCTCGCGGCCCGCGAGCGCGCGACGGGCTACTCCGAGGCGCGCGGCGGGCTGCAGGCCGAGGCCGCGCCGCTCACGGTCTACACCACCGAGCACGCGCACTCCTCGATCGCCAAGGCGGTGGCCCTGGCCGGGTTCGGGCGGGACAACCTGCGGTTCGCCGCCGTCGACCCGGTCACGTACGCCATGCGTCCCGAGGCTTTGGCC
>Ga0137379_10007594_pt1 | contig 10282 bp, 10 predicted proteins | sample SagtaG_18_FD_104812 | JGI IMG/M metagenome (GOLD analysis project Ga0137379, IMG submission 104812) | Vadose zone soil microbial communities from Sagehorn Ranch, Mendocino, California, USA - Sage2_L_80_16 metaG | ecosystem: Environmental > Terrestrial > Soil > Vadose zone | place: USA... | reverse complement strand
CGGTCGGGCACTTCGTCAGCGCGGGCAGCGCACCCACCGGGAGCACGGACGCCGCGTCGGCCTCGGCCTCACCGAGCCCGGACGGCACTCCCCCGCGGGCGGCCGACTCGCCTGCTGCCTTGCGTTCTGGATCTGCTTCGCCCTCACCCACTGCCACGCCCGCAGCCTCACCTGGGTCCGCGGCTGCGGCCGGAGCGCCAGCCTTCTTCGGCACCCTGCCGCCGGGAGCGAGGCTCCCCTCGGGAGCGCAGTGCGCGCAATGGGTGCGGGCCAGGCCGTCGCCGGAGAACAAGGGAGCGAACCAGGCCTTCAACCGCGCCACCGGACAGCACGTCGGGAGCGGTTTCTTCCCGGCGGGCGACACCCCCCAGGCCTGCTATGACGGGTACGAGACCTGGCTGAACAACGTGCCGCACGGCAGTCCGTACGCCGCCGACGACGTATGGGGCTGCGTCGGGCACACCGCAGCGGCCGGGCAGTACGTGGCCAAGGTTCAGCAGTACCTGAGCGAGCGGATCTGGACCACGCCGGACTTCCAGCAGCCCGGCTGACTGGCTCTCACCCGTCCCTATCAGGAGGCGCCGGCTTTGCGGAGGCGTTCTGCCAGGGTGTGCAGGACGGGGATGAGCTCAGGTGGGTCGAGGACCTGGAAGGCGAAGCCCTTGACGGCGACGTATAGGGCGAGTTCGTCCAGGGAGTTGGATCCGGTGTGGAGGATGCAGGTGTGCTGGTCAATGGCTTCCAGGCGGCCGGCCGCCGGGGAGGAGCGCTGAGCGACGGCGGCCAGGGGAGCATGCATGAGGATGCGTGCCTGGTACCGGTAGGGGGCGGAGGAGATGGAATGTGAGACGTAGGCCGCCACGTCGTCGGCGGCCGGTTGACGTGGCGTGAAGCGGGCACCGGGCGGGCTCAATGGCCCCTGGATGCGGTCGAGGCGGAAGGTCCGCCAGTCGCCGTGACCGGTATCCCAGGCCAGCAGGTACCAGCGGCGCGGGGTGTGGACCAGGCGATGCGGCTCGACATCGCGGGTGGTGACGCCGTGCCGGGCGGAGTAGCTCAGGCGCAGCCGCCGCTGGTCCCTGCAGGCTGCCGCGATGGCGGTCAGCAGTTCGGGATCCACCCTGTCCGGCGAGGATCCCGGTCCGGTCAGCGGGACCGTCGTGGCATGGAAAGCGCTGATCCTGTGCCGGAGCCGGGACGGCAGCATCTGCTCGAGCTTGGTCAGCGCCCGTAGCGAGGTCTCCTCCAGCCCGGCCACGCTGCCGACCGCGGCCGTGTGAAGACTGATCGCCACCGCCACCGCCTCCTCATCGTCCAGCAACAGCGGCGGCAGAGCAGCGCCGACGCCGAGCCGGTAACCGCCCGCCGCGCCCGGTGACGCGTCCACCGGGTAGCCCAGGTCACGCAGCCGGTCGACATCTCGGCGCACGGTCCGCAGGCCGACGCCGAGCCGGCTGGCGAGTTCGGTGCCCCTCCAGTCGCGCCGGGACTGCAAGAGCGAGAGGAGGCGGAGCAGGCGAGCTGAGGTCTCCAGCATGTTTTCATTCTCGCAGCCATTGGTGCCAGAAGCTGACACCAATGGCTTCTACCCTCAGATACATGACCAACAACGACATCGCCCCGCAGCAGACCGCTGCCGCCAGCACCGCTACCGATGCCGGGATCCGGCCGTATCGCATCAGCGTCCCGCAGGCCGACATCGACGACCTCCGCGAGCGGCTGGCCCGGACCCGCTGGGCCCGCGACCTGCCCGGCACCGGCTGGGAGCGCGGCGTCCCCACCGCATACCTGCGTGAGCTCGCCGCCTACTGGGCCAACGACTATGACTGGCGGGCCCAGGAGGCGGCACTCAACGCCCTCCCCCAGTTCATCACCACGATCGACGGAGCCGACGTGCACTTCCTGCACGTGCGCTCCGCGGAGCCGGGCGCGACGCCGCTGATGCTGCTCCACGGCTGGCCGGGCTCGATCGTGGAGTTCCTCGACCTGATCGGCCCGCTCGCCGACCCGGTCGCCCACGATGGCAGCCCGGCCGACGCCTTCCACCTGGTGATCCCGTCGCTGCCCGGGTACGGATTCTCCGGACCACTGACCCAGACCGGCTGGACCGACGGCCGCACCGCCGCCGCGCTGGCCGAACTGATGGCGCGGCTGGGCTACGACCGCTACGGCGTGCAGGGCGGGGATGTGGGCGCCTTCATCGGCCCGCTGATGGGCCGCACGGCCCCCGACCGGGTCATCGGCGTGCACGTCAATGCGCTGGTCACTTTTCCGACCGGCGACGCATCTGACATGGCCGCGATGACCGAGGCCGAACGCGGCAGGCTCGCCGCGATGAAACAGTGGCAGGAACGCTCCGGAGCGTACATGCAGGTCCAGGGCACGCGACCGCAGACCATCGGGCAGTCGCTGGTCGACTCCCCATCCGGGCTGCTCGCCTGGATCGTGGAGAAGTTCCAGGAGTGGACCGACCCGGCCGCCAACCTGCCCGAGGAGGCCGTCGACCGCGACCGGATCCTCACCAACGTCAGCATCTACTGGCTCACCGCCACCGCCGGCTCGGCCGCCCACACCTACTACGAGCGGTTCAACGACCCGAGCATGTGGGCGCCCAAGGAGCGATCCACCGTACCGACCGGAGTGGCGGTCTTCACCACCGACATGTCCATCCGCCCATTCGCCGGCAAGGCCAGCAACATCGTTCACTGGTCGGAGTTCGACCGGGGCGGCCACTTCGCCGCCCTCGAAGCCCCCGACCTCCTCACCACCGATATCCGGGAATTCTTCCGCAACCTCACCTGACCAGCCAGTCCGAGCAGGCTCTTAGTCTTGCCCTCATGCGCCCGCCGATCCCGAGGACGGTCTTCACGTCCTACGCGGTCGCCTGGGTCTACCTGATCGGCTTCGTCATCGCCGAGATCATCTATGCACCGCTGTCCCCGCGGGCCCAGGCGGCTGTCACCGCCTGGGCCAGCACGAACGTGCACAACCTCGGCCGTGACCCGGTCGGGTGCCTGGTGGCCTCGGCGTTCGTCACCGGAGAATTCGCCACCGCCTGGCCGATCCTGATCGCGCTGGCCATGTTCGGCGCCAACCGGGTACTCGGCAACTGGCGCACAGCGCTGCTGTGCGCCGCCGGGCAGTTGATCGGCACGCTGGTCAGCGAGGGGATCGTCGACTACCGGGTGTCCCGCGGAGCGCTTCCCGCAGCGGACAGGTACCTGATCGACGTCGGCCCCTCGTACGTGGTCGTGTCCGCGATCATGGTGGCCCTGCTGTACGGCTCATGGCTGGCGCGCGGCGCTGCCGCGCTCGACCTCGCGCTGCTCATCTTCGTGGGCGACATCTTCGGCGGGCTGAGCCAGCTCAGCTACACAGCGGTCGGCCACGTCACCGCGATGCTGGTGGGGACCATCGGCGGCGGTGTCCTGGCCTGGCGGCTGCGCCGGCGGCAGCGCCCGGTGCTACGCGGCGAGGACCCCGCTGGCACCCGCGCCGGCCAGCCGGGCTGACCGGGTTATCCGGGTCCGCCGTAGCGCCGCCCAGCTCCGACCGGCCGCGTAGCACACCGCGCCGAGCGCCCCCACGAAGAACCCGACCGGCCAGTTGGACGCGTACGACGCCGCGATCGCAGCCCATACCGTTCCCATGGCGATGACCACCGACAGTCCCATGGCCAGCAACGGCCGGTCAGTGAACGACCGGGCGGCGGCGGGCGGCCCGATCATCAGGCTGAAGATCAGCAGCGCGCCCACCACGGGCAGCGCCATGCTCGTGGCCAGGGCCACGACCGCCAGGAAGCCCATCTCGATCCGGTAGCCGCGCACGCCGCGGGCCTCGCCCAGCTCGGGCATCACCGAGGAGAGCATCAGCGGGCGGTACATCACCATGATCGCGACGATGCACACCGCGCCGAGCGCGGCGACCGGGGCTATCTCGTTGACGCTGATGCCGAGCACCTCGCCGAACAGCAGCGAGTAGATCTCCGGCGCGTATTCCACGCTGAAGCTGAGGAACAGCGCGCCGAGCCCGAGCATCGCCACCAGCGCCAGGGCCACGGCCACGTCGTGCCGGGCGCGGCGGCCGAGCCACCCGATGCCGAGGGCGCCGAGCAGCGAGAACGCGCCGAGCCCGATCAGCGTGTTGACCCCGATCAGGCTGGCCCCGGCCGCGCCGGCGAACGCCCCGGTCGGCAGCGCGTCGGCCACGAACGCCGACCCCCGGAGCACGACGAAGAAGCCGACCACCCCGGCGACCGCGGCGACGATCGTCGCGACCGTCCAGGTGCTGACCATGAACCCTGAGAACATCCGTTACGCACCCGCCCCGGCCGGCCTGGCCCACCCCGGCGATGGAGCCAGCCGGGCCAGCAGGTAGCCGATCAGGACCAGGGTCACCACGAAGAAGCTCACCGGCCAGCCCTGCCTCTGCGGCGGCCAGTAGAAGCTGTCATAGGCCAGCAGGATGCCCAGCCAGGTGACGGCCACGCTGATCAGCGACGACCAGAGCACCACCAGGCCTGGCCGGCTGGTCAGCCGCAGCGCGGTCGCCGCGGGCCCGACCAGCAGCGCCGTGCTGAGGATGGCGCCGATGGTCAGGGCCGAAAGCGACACCGCGAGCGCGATCGCGACCAGGCACAGGGTGCCGGTGACGCGGACCGGTATCCCGCGCACGACCGCGAGGTCGGCGCTGACCGAGCTCAGCAGCAGCGGCCGGTAGAGCACGGCCACGATGCCGACGGCCGCCAGGCCGAACAGCGCGATGACCGGGATCAGCGAGCTGTCGATCGTGAACATGGACCCGAACAGGATCGTGACCGTCGCGCCGCTGGTGGACGTGAACGTGGTGTCCCAGTACAGGAACAGCGCGGCCAGGCCGAGTCCGGCGCCGCGCACGATGCCGGTGGCCAGGTCCCGGCCGCGCGGCCGGCGGACCCCGATCATGTCCATGACCCCGGCCGCCGCCACGCTGGTGCCCGCGAAGCCCCACAGCGGGCTGATGCCCACCAGGAACGAGCCTGAGCCGCCGGTCACGCTGATATCCGCGAGCGCGTGCCCGGCATACGACTGGCCCCGCATGACCGTGAACGTCCCCACGATGCCGGACACCACCGCGACCAGGCCGCCGGCCAGCAGCGCCACATGGACCGGCGCGCTGGAGAAGAAGCCGGGCGCGAAGACCGCGCTCACGCGGAATCGGCCATGGGGTCGACGGAGTGCGGTTCCATCGGGATCGCGAGCCCGTCGTCGCGGCCGGCCACGACCAGAACGCGGTCGTGCACCCGGATCACGTCGACATGGCGGCCGTAGAGGCGGCTGAGCACCTCGCCGCGGACGACCTCCTCGGTGGGCCCGCTGGCGGCCCGCCCCTCGGCCATGTAGACGATCCGGTCCATGACCGGGAGCAGCGGGTTCATGTCGTGCGCCGAGATCAGCACGGCGATCCGCTGCTCCCGCGCGATGCGGGCCAGCAGCGCGACGACCTCCTGCTCGCTGGCAATGTCGAGGTTGGCCAGCGGCTCATCCAGCAGCAGCAGCCCGGGGCGGCTGATCAGCGCGTGCGCGATCAGGACCCGCTGCTGCTCCCCGCCGGAGAGATGGCCGACCCGCGCGCCCGCGATGTGCTCGGCGCCCACGGCCCGGAGCATCTCGTCCACCAGCTTCCTGCGGGACCGCGAGGGCAGCGGGATGCCGAAGCGCTGCCCGTCGAGGCCGAGCCCGACCAGGTCCCTGGCCCGCAACGGCATGTCCGGATCCAGCTCTATCTTCTGCGGAACGTAGCCGATTCCCGCCCGGCCACTGATCCGCACCTCGCCCGCGGCCGGGGTCAGCAGGCCGAGGATCACCCGCAGCAGCGTGGTCTTGCCTGCGCCGTTGGACCCGATCAGGCCGACGAACTCACCGGGCGTGATGGTGAACCGCACGTCGTGCAGCACCTCGCGGCCGCCGAGCCGCACGCTGACGCCGTCGACGGCGAGCATCTCGTCCTGACGGGGGATCGATCGCTGGTACGTCATCGTCACAGTTTCTGAGTCGAGATCTTGTTGGTCACGGCGCTGCGCAGGGCCCGGACCTCGGCGATCATCCACGACTGGTAGTCGAATCCGGGAGCGGGCATGGTCTCGTACACGCCGACCACGGGGATGCCGTGCTCGTGCGCCTGGCTGAGGAACGACTCGGTCAGCGAGTCCGTCACCTGCTGGTTGTAGACGAAGACCTTCACCTTGTGGCCGGAGAAGAGGCCGTCCTGCTGCGACACGTCCTGCGGCGCAGGGTCCACCCCGTTCATGATGTCGGCCTGGAAGGTGAATGGCGTGAGGATCTTCGTTCCGGCCGATTGCAGCAGGTAGTCGCTCACCGGCTCGGTGACCGCGACCGGGGTGCCCGGGTAGGCCGCCTTGAACTGCGCGAGCGCCCGGAACCAGGGCTGCAGCGAGCGCTGGAACCGGCGCAGGTTGGCGGCGAAGTACCCCGCGTGGGCGGGCTGCATCCCGGACAGGTCCCTGGCAATGGCCCTGGCCACGGCCGGCATGGTGGTGGGCGAGTACCACAGGTGCGGGTTCGGCGTGCTGTCCGGCAGTCCGAGCAGGTGCGCAGCGTCGATCACCTTGCGGGACGGGCTCGGCGCGGCGGACTCGATCTTGTTCATGTAGTCGTCATAGCCGAGGCCGTTCTGCACCACGAGCTTGGCGCTGCTGACCGCCTGGGCCACGCTCGAGCTGGCCTCGAAGCTGTGCGGGTCAGTGTTCGGGTTGCTCTCGATCGCGGTCACCACGACGTACTTGCCGCCGATCTGGCTGATCACGTTGGCGTAATGGTTCTCGGCCCCGACGGCCGTGATCGCGTCCCCGCCCGCCCCGCTGGACGCTGTGGTGGACGCCGCGCTCGATGAGCAGGCCGCGGCGACCATCCCGGCGATGATGGCCAGCACGGCAGTCGCGGTGCCGCCGCGACTGAGCATAGTCAATCTCCGTTCCGGGTCATGATCGTTGCTGCCGGGCGCCGGGATCCACGGCTTAATACAAATGAAAACGATAACCAGTATTGCCATCGTGGTCAAGCGGCTTGGCCGCACCCGCCGGAGCCCTCGCTGCAGCGAACAGCGCTACCGAACGCACATCATCGATTACGCTGCGGCACAGGATTTGGGTGATTTCTACCTGCTGAAGGCGAGCGTCAGATCACGATGAGCGGCACGACGGACGAGCCCGCCGAGCGTCCACCAGACCGTCGCGAGCAGGGCCAGGATGTTCACCGCGACCGAGATCCGCATCAGCGACGCCAGCGAGGTCCAGGACAAGACCGCGAACGTCATCGCGGCGAACGGCGGGTAGGTGAACTTCAGGTTCAGGTAGCCAGGCCAGTCATAGAGCGGCGCCGCAAGGTGCGGGTGGTACAGCGGCGCGATGTGCCGGACGATGAGGCCGCCATCGCGGTACACCCGCAGGTCGACCGGCCGCATCCACTGCTTGGCCGGATGGGTCGCCGCGTAGCCGACGTAGACGGCCAGCGCTGCGGCGAAGGCGGCCAGCCCGGCGGCGGGCAGCCAACCGGGGCGGCGGCACCCAGCCAGCCGGGTCCGGTCGGTTGAGCCCATCCGGGCACGATATCTGCAATCAGGACCCCGCCCCGGGCCAATTCGGCGTGGTCATTAGGAACGGAACTCAACGGGGCACCCAGCCACCGACCAGGCTGAACCCGCAATCATACTAGGGCATTTGCGGCTATTGTTGCGTTGGGGAATCAATGCGGGGGCCCGCCCGAGCGGGCTGCCGGAATCGGCTTCGCCCGGAAGGCTGATCCATGCGCCCAGACATGCGCCAAGCCGCAGTGCGCCCGGCCGGCGCTCGCCGCCGCAGGCGGCGGCGAGCCATCATCGCCATGGTCGCAGCCGCCGCCGTCGTCGCGGGAGTGGCGGCGGGCGCGGTGGGCTACGTGCTGCTGCGCACCCAGGGCAGCCCGAGGCAGACCGCGGCCAGGTACCTGTCTGGCTGGCAGCGGGGCAGCTACGCCGCTATGGACAAGGTCAGCGTGAACGCGCCGCGCTCCGGGCTGGCCGGGCCGCTGCGCCAGGCGGATGCCCAGCTCGGTATCCGCCGCATCCACCTGGTGCCAGGCCGGGTGACCACGCACGGCGGGTCGGCGCAGGCGGTGTTCACGGCTATCGCGGACCTCGCCAGCGGCCACACCTGGACCTACCGGGGCCAGCTGCGGCTGGTCCGGCGCGACCGGCACTGGTGGGTGAACTGGAGCCCGGCTGCGATCTACCCCGGGCTCCGGGCCGGCCAGCGGTTCGTGCTCAGCGGCACGTGGCCGGCCCGGGCGCCGGTGCTCGCGGATGACGGCACCGTGCTGAGCTCACCCCAGGTGTTCGCAGAGTCCGGTTCCATCTCGCTGCTGGTCGGCAACGTGGTGACGGCCACCACGGCCCAGGCCAAGGCGCTCGGCGCCCCCTACCGGGCCGGTGACCAGATCGGCCAGGGCGGGATCGAGCAGGCCTACCAGGCCCAGCTGGCAGGCCGGCCATCGCTGGCCATCAGGATCGAGGGCCCGGGCCGCCGCGTCGACGCGACCGCCGCCCGATTCGCCGCCAGCCCTCCCGCGCCGGTCCGCACCAGCCTTGACCTGCGGTACCAGCTGGCCGCGTCGCAGGCCGTCAGTTCCGCGGCCACGAAGAAGCCGGTGGACGTGGTGGCCATCCAGCCGTCCACCGGACGGGTGCTCGCCGTGGTCGAGCGTCCCGGCGGATTCGACCGCGCACTGCAGGGTGTGTTCCCGCCAGGCTCGACCTTCAAGGTGGTGACCGCCTCGGCCCTGGCCACGGCCGGCATGCGCCCGTCCAGCACCGTGCAGTGCCCCAGCCAGGTGAACATCGGAGGCCGGGTCTTCCACAACGACAAAAACGAGCACCTCGGCGCTACCAGCCTGCAGAACGCCTTCGCCGTGTCCTGCAACTCCACGTTCGCCATGCTCGCCACCCAGCGGCTTGACGGGCCCGCGCTCGCGTCGATGGCCACTGGGTTTGGCTTTAACGCCCAGCCCGCACTGGGCATCCCCGCCACGCTCGGCAAGTTCACCACCCCGCACCAGCCGGTCGACCTGGCGGCCGACGCCTTCGGCCAGGGAACCGACCTGGTCAATCCGCTGAGCCAGGCGACCGTGGTGGCCGCCATCGAGGACGGCACGTGGCGTCCTCCCCAGCTGGTGATCAGTCCCGCACCCCGGCAGACCGCCCAGCCGCGCAGTATCAGCCCTGCGGTCCTGGACACCCTGCGCCCGATGATGCGCGCGGTGGTCACCAGCGGCACCGCGGCAGGGGTCGGCTTCCCGCCGGGGGTCTACGGGAAGACCGGCACGGCCGAGTACGGGAACGGCCCCCACCCGCCGGCCCACGGCTGGTTCATCGGTTACCAGGGCGATCTGGCCTTCGCCGTGCTGGTCGAGGGCGGAGGCTTCGGGGCCGACAGCGCCGGCCCGATCGCCAACGCATTTCTGCGCAGACTGTGACCCGGAGGGTCACCGCGGGGTGAGCTGCATGGCCATGGCGTGCTCGACCAGGGAGATCAGCGTCGACTTGGTCGACTGGCGGTCCCGGGCGTCACACTGAATGACTGGCACATGCGGGCTGACCGACAGTGCTTCCTGGACGTCGGTGACATCGTGCGGGAAATCGCCGTGGAAACCGTTGACTGCGACGATGAACGGCAGGCCGGCGGACTCAAAGTAATCCACGGCCGGGAAGGAGTCAGCGAGGCGGCGGGTGTCAACCAGGACCACCGCCCCGATCGCCCCATGAATAAGATCATCCCACATAAACCAGAACCGGTGCTGACCCGGCGTCCCGAACAAATACAAGATCAAACCAGCATCCAGCGTCACCCGGCCGAAATCCATCGCCACCGTCGTCGTCGTCTTATCCGGCGTATGCGACAAATCATCCAGCGACTCCGACGCCGACGTCATCACCGCCTCGGTCGTCAACGGCGTGATCTCCGACACCGACCCCACAAACGTCGTCTTGCCCACACCAAAACCACCCGCGACAACAATCTTCACCGACGTCATCGCCGCATCAGCGGCAGCCACGTCCGAGACCGCCTTAGAGCTTGCGAAGTCCACTGAGCACCCTTTCAAGCAGGTTAAGGTCCGGCCGGCCCTGCGCATGATCCAGCTGATGAATCCGCACCAAACCCTCCACCGCCATATCCGCGATCAGGATCCGGGCCACCCCCAGCGGCATCCGCAACACCGCGGAAATCTCCGCCACCGACCGCCAGTCCCGG
>Ga0137379_10007590_pt1 | contig 10283 bp, 8 predicted proteins | sample SagtaG_18_FD_104812 | JGI IMG/M metagenome (GOLD analysis project Ga0137379, IMG submission 104812) | Vadose zone soil microbial communities from Sagehorn Ranch, Mendocino, California, USA - Sage2_L_80_16 metaG | ecosystem: Environmental > Terrestrial > Soil > Vadose zone | place: USA... | reverse complement strand
GCCGCCATAGCCGCCACCACCGGCCACGCGACCCCCGCGGTTAAATCCTGGAACGCCGCCTAGGACTCCGGCGCGACCGTTCCAGCCACGACCGTTCCCGTCACGGCCGTTCCCGTCACGGCCGTTCCAGCCACGACGATCCCAGCCACGACGATCCCAGCCACGACGATCCCAGCCACGACCACCCCAGCCACGATCATCCCAGTCACCATCCCAGTCACGACCGCGCCAGCCACGACCCCATCCACCGCCCCAGCCCCACCAGGGTCCAGCACCGATAAAGAAGCCGCCGCTAAACCACTCTGGTCCGTAATAGCCATAGGGAGCGCACGTGTATGGGTAATAACTGTAATAGCCCCAATCGCAAACTGGAGGACCGTATTCGACCGGAACCGGCACCACTTCTGGGCCGACGCCGATCCCGACCTCGACCTGGGCTTTCGCCGATGCCGCAAACGGCAGGGACAGGAGCATCGCCATAAGAACCCAACGTAAACTCTTCATTTCGTCCTCCCATGTGCTGCCCGTCCTAGTGTTTTGGCCGGTGATCCGTGCTCAGCACCCGCCGGTTCGGAGTTCTCACTCTTACCGGCACTGTAGGTTGAAACATTACATCCACGAATTAGTTGCGGCCCCGCCAAAAGAAACGATCAAGAGCGAGTCCGTGGGGTGGAGAGCTTAGCTTCTAAATGCTCAACACGCCTCGTGGCATTGTCAGATGTATCCCCGGTCCATTTTGTCAGGGTCTGGTCGGTCTTCACCGTTTACCTCTGGCTACCCCCCCACCCATATCCTGTAAGCAAGTTCCTTAGATTCATGGGCTTACAGAGAGGGTACCGCTGTAAGATCCTCTCAACAAAGAACTTGGCTGCAGAATCCTCTCGGGTAAGGACTTACGGCGCTTTTTGCTTCGACTTGCCGCGGATTTATCGGAGGGCGACATTTCTTCACTGCAGCGATTGTGCGCCGGCGGCAGTGATTGATCCGCAAAACTGTGCGAAAAATTCAAACCTGAATCGGTGCTAGAAACGCAGGGACTTGGGACGGAGGGACTGGGGACTCTTCGTCACCAAAGTTGGGAATCCCGTGGGCAAAAAACGGCCCCTCCGAAGGAGAGGCCGCAGTGAAGCAAGCCCATCGCAGGGGGTTACCTGCGGAAATGGTCTCCGTCATTGCCATGTTCGCGATATTCATGGCGATCAAAATCTCTGCCGCGGTCGTGATCGAAGTGCCGGTCGCGATCCCGATCCCATCCGCGGTCTCGATCCCGATCGTATCCTCGGTCTCGATCCCATCTACGGTCTCGGTCCCAATCGTATCTGCGGTCGCGATCGAAGTGGGCATAGTAGCCCCGATAGCCGCCACCAACGAAAACCCACTGCCCGGGAACCCAATAACCATCGGACAAATATCCGGCTTCCCATGTGTATCCATCTCCGGGGCATGGAGGAACATAAGCCACCGGCCCGCGAACATAAAACCCAAATTCGGCTGCCTGGGCCGAGGTCGCTCCAAGGCCCAACCCGCCGGCCACTAGTGCTGCACCGAGCATCCATTTGCTCATGTTACTCATATGTCCTCCATCCCATTCGGTCCCGTCTCAGGGGTAGCCGATCCGGCTAAATCCATCAGGGGCTTGGGTCTTGCTGCCGTCCTGCTGCGCCGGTTATGTGTAGTGCAAACACCGGCTGTTCATAAGGTTGCGGCGAGCATGACAAAATAAAGATGCGCAACTTTTTGGATTGCTCTGTGTTGGCTTTGCCGCGCCACCCGATCGCATAAATTGGGTTAGGGCTCATATGAGCCCTATTTTGGGTGTAGAATGAGACCATCAGGAGGAAGGCGCAATGGCGGAGGTCCATCCAGCCGAAGAATTGCCAGAGGCTGTCGATCGGCCGAAGAAGCCGAAGCGGCATCGGCGGTCTTCACCCGCATCGAGCAAGCCCGGCTCCGTCTCGGCCAGGAATCTCGTCAGGCAAGCCATCGAGGCGCATCGCGGATTTTCGAAGAAAGATGCTTCGCATCTGTTTCAGCGCGTCTCAGCGACTTCGAGCCTGCCAATGGGAAAGCTGAGGGCGGAACTGATTCCCGATTCAAGTTGGAAAAGAGCGGGGAAGACGCTTGGACCGCAAGCCAGTCAGACCACTGCGCGACTCAGCCATATTCTGTCTATTGCGGAACGGGTGTGGGGCAATGAGAAAGACGCGACTGAGTGGCTTAACGGTCCGCATGCTGAGTTGCAGGACGCATCTCCGCTTTCTCTGTTGAGAACAGAAGCGGGTGGCCGGGCGGTCGAAGCCCTGCTCGGTGCTCTCGAATTTGGATTCCCGGTTTAGAGGCGCCCTGGTGATTGCATTCAGGATGCACGGAGTGTCTCATGGTGTCTTTGACACGACGGGGGCATTCCACCAGGCGGGCCGGTGGCACTCGGCGGGCACACGTGTCGTTTATGCAGCGGAGCACGCGAGCCTCGCGGTCCTTGAAACGCTGATTCACGCTGGTGGCCGCAAGATACCTCCCAGGTCGATGACTCGCATTCACATTCCGGATTATCTGGAAATCGAGTCGCAGTCGTGGATGGAGATGCCCGTGTCGCAGGCGTTCGGCGACGCGTGGGTGAAGGAAGCGCGGAGCGCAGTGCTCCGTGTGCCCAGCATCGCTGTGAATCGCATGGAGTCGAACCTTGTGATTAATCCGGCCCACCGCGATTTTGACCGCCTCAAGCGCGACGCCGCAGAGGAGTTTGTTTTCAGTCCCCGTTTCTTCCTTGTGTCTTGAGCACGGTTGATTGATCGGTTGATTGATCCGTGGTTGTTGCGGACAACCTTCCGGGACCGCGGATGCTACCCTTAACTTTCGCCTCTCATGTTTGCCACCTCTCAGCACGCTCACTTCATCGGTATCGGCGGTATCGGCATGAGCGGCATTGCCGAGATTTTGCTCAGCATGGGATTTCAGGTCTCGGGATCCGACCTGCGCCGCGGACCGGCGACCGACCGCCTCACGCAATTGGGCGCAACGGTCTTTCAAGGTCATGAAGCTGGAAACGTTGCGGGAGCGACGGTGGTGGTCACTAGCTCCGCTGTCCTGGCAAGCAACCCAGAGGTTGTGGAAGCCCGGTCCCGCAAGATTCCCGTCATTCAACGCGCCGAAATGCTGGCTGAACTGATGCGGCTGAAATATGGCATTGCCATCGCGGGGATGCACGGGAAGACGACAACGACATCGATGGTGTCTTCGGTGCTTTCGGCGGGCGGGCTTGATCCAACAGTTGTAGTTGGCGGCCGCGTGGATGCTCTCGGATCGAATGCCAAGCTCGGGACGACTCAGTATCTCGTGGCCGAGGCCGACGAGAGCGACCGCACATTTCTCAAGCTGTCGCCGATCCTGGCAGTCATCACCAATCTCGATCGAGAGCACATGGATTGCTACCGCGACATGGACGATGTTGAGCACGCATTTCTTGCGTTCATGGACAGGGTGCCGTTTTATGGCGCGGTCACAGCCTGTATCGATAATGCGGCGCTGGCGTCCATTCTGCCGAGAGCTCAGAGGCGCATCTTGACTTATGGCGTTGCGCCGGAAGCCGACTATCGGCTCGCGTTTCTCGAGACGCAGCCGGAGAGTTTTTCGCGCTTTCTTGTCTCGACCGCGGCTGGGCCGATGGGACCATTCGAGCTACATGTCCCCGGCCGCCACAATGTGCTCAATGCGACAGCGGCTGTGGCTATAGCTCACCAGCTTGAGGTGGCTCCTCAGAAGATTGCAGAAGGGCTTAAGAGCTTCCGCGGCGTTGACCGGCGTTTTCAAATTCGTGGCAAGGCGCGCGGAGTAACGGTGGTGGACGACTACGGCCATCATCCAACGGAAATCCGCGCAACGCTGGCGGCGGCACGCGAATGTGGTCACCGTCGCATTCATGTAATCTTTCAGCCGCACCGCTACACACGCACGCGCGATCTCCTTGTTGAGTTTGGCGGAGCATTCACCGATGCCGATACAGTGGTGGTGCTTCCGATTTACGCAGCCAGTGAAGAAGCCTTGCCGGGGATCACGGCGGAACTGCTAACAACCAAGATCGTGGGGCCTTGCGTGAGGTTCGCGCCGGATTTCGTCTCCGCAGTGAACGCGGTGGTTGGCGAGGCTGGCCAGGACGACATGATACTTACTCTCGGCGCGGGGAGCGTTAGCCAACTGGCTCCGCAAATTCTCGCGGCTTTGACCGCTCCGCGTTAGCGTTGTACTCGACCAGGCGCGCACTTCGGCAAACATCCATTGCGGTTCCGCTCAAACGTTTTACCAGAGTCTCAGGCCTCTGCTATCATGCTGCGGGCAAAGCTTTGTCCTGTTGTTGAGGAGCACAAATGAAAAGCAGATCACGCAGGGGGTTCTTGAAGGCTGCCTCGGCGGCAGTGGCTGCGACCGCGATTTCGCGCCACGTGCCAGCATGGGGCGCAAAAGCTTCAGGGCCGGTGAAGGTGTGGAGTACGTTTCGCGACCGGCGGCACGCAGTGCTCGATCCGCTGAACTGGAGACCCGCGAGCCAGGTTGCAGCTGACGCGATCGCGCTGGACAGCGGCGCGCAGCGCCAAGAGATTCTCGGATTCGGCGCAGCAATCACGGAGGCCTCAGCCTACGTGCTGAGCCGGCTCAGCGACGCTGAGCGGCAAGTCGTGATGCACGATCTTTTCGCTCCCGATGGAATGGCGCTGAATGTGTGCCGTACGTGCATCGGGTCGAGCGATTACGCGACCAAGGTGTACAGCTTCGATGACAGTACGGAGCCTGATCCAGAGCTGAAGAAATTCTCGATCGACCATGACAAAGCCTACTATCTGCCGATGCTGCGCGAGGCTCGCAAGGCCAATCCCGAGCTGTTTCTCTTCTCGTCTCCGTGGAGCCCGCCGGGATGGATGAAGCCGAACAACTCGATGCTGGGCGGCGCGATGCGCAAGCAAAATTTCGAGCCATACGCTCATTATTTCCTCAAATTTCTCGAAAGCTATAAAGCAGAAGGCGTCGCGGTCGATGCCATCACGGTGCAGAACGAGACGGATGCCGAGCAAGAAGGCCGCATGTCTGCCTGCTTGTGGTCGCAGGAGCAGGAAATTGAGTTTGTGAAGGGATTTCTCGGGCCGACACTGAAGAAGGCAGGCTTGCCCACCAAGATCTGGGTGCTCGATCACAACTACAATCTGTGGGGCCGGGCCATCGATGAGCTCAGCGATCCGGCTGCGTATGAATACATCGATGGAATTGCCTGGCACGGCTATGTTGGCGAGGCGAGTGCGATGAGCCGCGTGCATGATGCGTTCCCGAGAAAGAATGCGTACTGGACCGAAGGCGGACCGGATATCACGCAGCCCGATTACCTGACGGACTGGAGCAAGTGGGGCGACCAATTCAACAGCATCCTCAATAATTGGGCGCGATCGATTACTGCGTGGAATGTCGCGCTGGATGAAGCGGGCAAACCAAATGTCGGACCGTTCTCATGCGGCGGCGTCATCACAATCGAGAACGCTACACGCAAGATCACGCGCAGCGGACAGTATTGGGCTTTTGCTCACTATTCAAAACACGTGCGCCGTGGCGCTCGCGTGTTTGCATCGAACGCGGTGGGAGATCTGGGCAAGGAAAGCGCGGTGTCGCATACCGGGTTCTGCAATCCGGATGGAAGCTGCGTGCTGGTGCTTGCAAACACTGGCGCAGAGAGGCGAGTGCAACTGCTGGATGGTTCGCGCTCTCTCGATGTAGATCTGCCCGCGGATTCCTTGCAGACGCTGCATTGGTCTTGAACTTCGCAAGTATCGATATCAGTAGATGTCGCCACCTGTCTGCGTGGAGCGCAGCTTGCCGGCGTCGACGGTTAGCGTGTAATTGATGGCATCGCCGGTCCAGGACTTGATGTCGAAGATGTCGCCGGGGGCAACTTTCTTCACGGCGAATTCACCAAAAGAGAGCGGCTTGCCTTTTTCTATTGGCCCGTCCTGCCGCTCGATCTCTACAAAATAGGCGTTGCCGTAGCCGACCACGGTGGCTCTACCGTCGGGCTGTAAGAGCAAAGCGGCGCGCTCCTGTACGCCGATTCCGCGAATCCCAAGTGGCTTGGGAGCGGGCTTGCCGTCGGGTTCATTGAGGCGCGCAAGAAACACCAGGAGCCTGCCCATGCGGTCACGCCTCGCGAAGTGAGTGTCGGTGATGATGTTCTTAAGAATCGGAATACTGATAAACCCCTGGGTCAGGCTGACGCGTGGGCTGTAAGGATCGGCGAGCGCAGCGTTGCCGTCGAGATTTGGATCGTCGGGATTGTCGCCCTGTGCTGTATAGGCGTACTGACCCATGACGGCGAGGCCGGCGCTGGTGCCGCCGATCGGCACTCCGCGGCCGATCGCGTCATTGAGGGCTTCTTCCACGGGCGTTCCCATCCAGAAGTTGATGTAGTTGGCCTGATCTCCGCCAGCAATGAAGAGCGCGCTCGCGTGCCTGATGGTATTGGACACAAATGGATCGATGGCGGCCTCGCGATTTGGAATCACAATGGTGGCAACCGAGTTCAACTTGCACAGGCTTTGAACGTAGCGGTTATAGTCACCTCCTCCGGTTGCCCGCAGCACCAGAAAATCGCCGCCTCCTGCGCGATTGCATAGCCACCGGAACGCCTCGTCCAAGTCGGTGCCGCCACCCATGAGCGCGAAGCCAGCCCGCGGAGTGCCCGCGGAATCATCGGCGCTCCCGACGCGAATGTATTTATATGCGGGGCTTTGCGGGCAAACGGGAAGGGTGAGGCCGAGCAGCGACCAGCTCAGCCAAAAAATCCGGAAACGCCTCATTCCGGTAGCTTAGTCCATGCACGCCATTTCTCCTCGTTACGCTGCGGATTCCCCTTGCCGCCGTTGCGGAAAAAAGCCTCGGACCGCGGGCTATAGTTGAGCCTGGCGATTCTCCCGACCTAGCTCAGGCGTGGCAAGACGTTGGCTCAACGCGATAATAAAACCCGGTCCCTAACATGGGAGGACGACTCCACCGCCGAGCCCCGTTTCCGGCGCGCACAAACGGGTGTGCCTCTGCCCGGTCGCGGACTGCCGGGCATGCCGATCGATATGGACGACCGCGACGATGAGGGCCCATCCGATCGTTCCCGGTTGCGGAAGTTCTCCGATGCGCCGGCCAGGCCTTGGTGGCAACCAACAAGCACCGTGGGCCGCGTGTTTATCGGACTCGGCGCTTTGGCTGTCCTTTCTATCTTCGCAGTCTCGGCGTTTGCACTGAAGAGCTTCTTGGAGCGCGATTCGCGTTTTCGGATCGCCGGCACAGGCGACATTCAGGCTACGGGCCTGGCCGAAGTCAGCCGCTCTGAGATGCTGCCTGTGTTTGGCGAAGACGTCGGCCGCAACATCTTTTTTGTTCCGCTCGGCGAAAGACGCAAGCAACTGGAGCAGATTCCGTGGATTGAGCATGCTACCGTAATGCGCTTGCTGCCTGACCAGATTCGCGTAGCGGTTGTCGAACGGCAGCCGATCGCGTTTTTGCGGCAGGGCCAGCAGATTGGACTTGTTGACAGCAATGGGGTTCTGCTGACCATGCCCGCGGCATTGATGTCGCAACGTCACTATTCGTTTCCGGTGGTAACAGGGATCGACGGGCACGATCCGCTGCCCGCACGCAAGAATCGCATGGCCCTGTATTCGCGGCTTGTTGGGGAGCTGGATGGCAACGGCCAGCACTATTCCGATCAGATTTCAGAGATTGACATGACCGATCCCGAAGATGCGCGTGTCCTGATGCCGGAGCAGGGTGCCGATATTCTGGCGCACTTTGGCGAAGATCATTTTCTGGAGCGCTATCAGCGCTACAGGGCTCACATAGGCGAGTGGCGGCAGCAATATCCGAAGCTCGCGGAAGTGGATTTGCGCTATGAGCAGCAAGTGGTGCTGCAGATGATGCCGGGCGGGAACACAACGAAGACGGCTGTGAGCACGGGCGAAGGCAAGTCCGAAGCCGCGGACGCTGCTTCTTTGAAGCCACAAGCCACAAGAGCCGTTGCGTCAAAGCACGCTCAGAGCAGCACGGCGGCAAAGACGCATGCCAGCGCCAAGCCTGCGAGCAAGTCGAAAGGCGCGAAAAGCAGGACATCCGCGAAAAGGAAACATGCGCAGCCCAAAAAGGCCGCGTCGAACACGAGTAAACAGAAATCTACTTCTAAAAACCACTCGGCCGCAGTGTCGGGGCTGGGCCAGTGAGTCCCGAACGATGAGCGAGAAGCAGGACAACCTGATCGTGGTGCTGGATGCAGGCAGTTCATGGACGCGCGTGCTGGCAGCGGACGTCAATGAGGGCGCCCTGCGCTATCGCGGACACGGGCTGGTGGAGTCGGCGGGGATGCGGAAGGGACTGATTTCGGACCTCGGTCCCGCTGCGAAGGTGGTAAAGGCCGCCAACGAGCAAGCCGAATGGGTGGCTCGCGCCAACATCGATCAATGCGTGGTTGGCGTTGGCGGCCCGCACATTCGCGGACTCAACACAAACGGCGGACTCGATCTGGGGAGCCGCATGCGCGAGATTACCCGGGAAGACGTTCGAGCAGCCGTGGAGCGTGCGCGCGCCGTGGAGCGACCTCCTGACCGGGAGATTCTTCACCTGCTGCCGCGCCAATTCATTCTGGACGATCAGCCGGGTATTTTTGATCCCATTGGAATGGTGGGAGCGCGCCTTGAGGTCGACCTTCACATCGCGACCTGTTCGGGTAGCGCTTTGCAGAGCACTGTGACCTGCGCGAACCGGGCGGGGCTTGAGGTTTCCGAGGCGGTGCTGGAGTCTATCGCCGCCGCGGAATCCACACTCTCGGCCGACGAGCGCGAACTGGGCGTGTGCCTGCTCGATATCGGCGCTCACTCCAGCGATCTCGCCGTCTTCTTTGAGGGCGCTGTGGCGCACACGGCTTCTGTTCCGATCGGGGGAGCGCACTTTACCAACGACCTCGCGGTTGGCCTGCAGATGCCGGTGGCGCAAGCCGAGGAACTCAAGCGCCAATATGGCCACGCTGTGGTGACAGCGATTCCGTTGGAAGCGGAGATCGAAATCCACAACCCTGAACCGCAGCGGCTGGTACTGCGCAATCTTGCTGAAATCCTCGAGCCGCGGGCGCGCGAGCTGCTCTATTTTGTAAAGGAGAGCTTGCGCCACGGTGGAGTGCTTGATGCGCTGGGCGCTGGTTGCGTGCTGACAGGCGGCGGGGCCATGTTACCCGGTATGCTGGATGTAACGGAAAGCCAGTTACGGGTTCCCGCTCGGACCGGAATGCCGGTGCGGCTCTCGAACATGCCTGGCGAGCTCGTTCACCCCAGCTTTGCGACTGCAATCGGGATGCTTCTTTATGCTCACCGCACACGAGTGACGCGTGCGGCGGAAAACAACAGTCTGCGCGCCAAACTGCGCGCCATTTTCGCAGCAAGTTTCTAGACGGGGACCATGTCATTCATAGATGGGGAGGCACCGACCGCCATGGATCAGCAGAAAAATGAAGCCGGAGAGATGCGCATTCAGTTTCACGAAGAAAGCCCGCGTGGCGCTCGCATTAAAGTCATCGGCGTGGGCGGCGGCGGGGGCAACGCTGTCAATCGCATGATCCAGACTGGTCTCGAAGGCGTGGAATTCATCGCCGCGAACACCGATGTGCAGGCTCTGAAGCTTTCACTCGCACCGGTGAAGCTGCAGTTGGGCGTCCGGCTGACGTCCGGGCTCGGCGCAGGCGCCAATCCCGACGTGGGGCGGCGCGCGGCACTTGAAGATTCCGAAAAGATTATCGAAGCGCTCGAAGGCGCCGACATGGTTTTCGTGACCGCTGGCCTTGGTGGCGGCACAGGTACGGGCGCAGCGCCGGTCATTGCCTCACTGGCCAGCGAAATGGGAATCCTGACCGTGGCGGTCATTACCCGTCCTTTCGCGTTTGAAGGCAAGCGCCGCCTGGAGCAGGCCGAGCGCGGCCTCAAAGAGCTTATCGAGAGCGTGGATACGATGATCGTGATCCCCAACGAGAAGCTGTTGGCGGTGGCTAAGGATGCCGGATTTTTCGAGAGTTTCCGAATTGCCGACGACGTGCTGCGCCAGGGCGTGCAGGGCATCTCAGACATTATTACGATTCCCGGAATCATCAACCGCGACTTTGCGGACGTAAAGACCACGATGGCGGGAATGGGTCATGCTGTCATGGGTACAGCGGTGCGGTCGGGCTCCAATCGCGCCGTCGAGGCCGCGCAGGCTGCCATGGCTTCGCCGCTGCT
>Ga0137379_10007587_pt1 | contig 10284 bp, 6 predicted proteins | sample SagtaG_18_FD_104812 | JGI IMG/M metagenome (GOLD analysis project Ga0137379, IMG submission 104812) | Vadose zone soil microbial communities from Sagehorn Ranch, Mendocino, California, USA - Sage2_L_80_16 metaG | ecosystem: Environmental > Terrestrial > Soil > Vadose zone | place: USA... | reverse complement strand
CGAACCACCGGAGGCGAGCATGTTTACGATGCCGGGGCCACTTGACTTCATCGCCGTCGCCCGCACCACGTTGGAGTTCTGGGAGCGAGAGCAGGTCTTTCCGCGTCTCGTTGCCAAGAACCGCGGTGGGTCGCGCTTCTCCTTCCTCGATGGCCCGATCACGGCGAACAACCCCATGGGTGTCCATCACGCATGGGGACGTACATATAAAGACGTCGTCCAGCGCTACAAAGCCCTGGCCGGCTACGAACAGAGATTCCAGAACGGCTTTGACTGCCAGGGCCTGTGGGTGGAAGTCGAAGTCGAGAAAACCCTCGGGTTCAACTCGAAGCGCGAGATCGAGTCGTTCGGTCTCGAGCGCTTCTCTCTCGCCTGCCGAGATCGGGTCTTGCACTTCGCCGAAGTCCAGACGGAGCAATCCAGGAGGCTCGGCCAGTGGATGGACTGGCCACGCTCCTATTTCACGATGTCTGACGCCAACATCGAATACAACTGGCACTTTCTGAAGCACTGCCACGGACGCGGCTGGCTGTACAGGGGGCATCGTCCGATGCCGTGGTGTGCGCGGTGTGGAACCTCGATCTCGCAGCACGAGATGCTCGATGCCTACGCCGAGCTCACGCACGAGTCGGTCACGGTCGCTCTTCCTCTCCTGGACCGAGCTGATCACTGCTTGCTCGTCTGGACGACGACGCCATGGACCTTGCCGGCCAACGTGGCGGTGGCCGTCAACCCGGAGCTCGACTACGCCGAATGCGCACAGGCAGGCACCGTGTACTACCTTGCCACCAGTCTCGTCGGGCGTTACCCGGCGCTCGGTCAGCCGCGGCGTACCGTCAAGGGCGCCGAGCTGGTGGGGCTGCGGTACGTCGGGCCTTTCGATGACCTTCCCGTCCAGCGCGGCGTCGAGCATCGCGTCGTTGCCTGGGAGGAGGTCTCCGCCGAGGAAGGCACCGGGCTCGTCCACATTGCGCCAGGCTGCGGACTGGAGGACTTCGAGCTCAGCCGCCGTCACGGCCTTCCCGTCATTGCCCCCGTGACCGACGACGGACGCTACCTCGATGGCTTCGGTGTGCTCTCAGGGACCAGAGCCCTCGATGCCGCCGCCACCATCGCGGGCCTGCTGAAGGAGCGCCACGTGCTCTTCGCGCGGGCCCCCTACCGCCATCGCTATCCGACCTGCTGGCGATGTGCCGAGGAGCTGATCTTCCGCGTCGCCGACGAGTGGTTCATCGACGCCACCGAGATCCGCTCACTGGCCAGGGCCGCCAACGAGGGCGTGACATGGCGCCCCGGCCACATGCAGCTCAGGATGGACGACTGGCTCGCCAACATGGGGGACTGGTGCATCTCGCGCAAGCGATATTGGGGCCTGCCCCTGCCCTTCTACCCGTGTGGATGCGGGCGCCTCACTGTGATCGGCTCGCGCCGGGAGCTTCGCGAGCTGGCCATCGACCCCGGGGCGGTGGACGCGGTCCCGGAGCTGCACCGGCCGTGGCTGGACGACGTCCTCATCCGCTGTCCAGAGTGTGCGCAGCCGGTGCGCCGGGTCTCCGAGGTCGGCGACTGCTGGCTTGATGCCGGCATCGTGCCGTTCTCGACGCTGGGCTACCTCGAGGACCGCCAACAATGGGAGCGCTGGTTCCCCGCCGACTTCATCGTCGAGGCGGTGGGGCAGCTCCGTGGGTGGTTCTATGCGCTGCTCTTCATGTCCACCGCCCTGGAAGGCCAGAGCCCCTATCGGACCGTGCTGGCGCACGAACGGGTCCTGGCCTCCGATGGCCGTGAGATGCACAAGAGCTGGGGGAACGCGATCTGGCTCGACGATGCGCTCGAGAAGATGGGCCCCGACGTGATCCGTCACATGTTCGCGTCGCAGGCCATCACCGAGCCGATGCGCTTCGGCTTCGAGGGAGCTCGTGACGTCAAGCGGCGGTTCCTGACGTTCTGGAACGTCTACGGCCTGTTCGTCACCTATGCGAACCTCGACCGACCGGCCCTTCTGGGACCAGACAGCCTTCCCACGCATTCGGCACCCCTCGACCAGTGGCTGCTCAGCCGGCTGCAGGCCACGATCGCCGAAGTCCGGGAGGCCTTCGACACCTATCAGATCCGGCGTGCCGTTACCGCCGTCGACGCCTTCATCCACGACGATCTCTCGAACTGGTACGTGCGCCGGCGGCGCCGCGAGTTCTGGAAGGCCATCCTCGATGATGAGAAGCAGGCCGCATTCCAGGTGCTCTATCACGTGCTCGTGCGTGTGTGTCAGCTCCTCGCGCCGGTCATGCCGTTCGTCACCGAGCATGTGTACCAGAACCTCGTGCCTACCGTGTTCCCGAGCGCACCCATCAGCCTCCACCTGACCAGTTTCCCAGAACCCGACGCCGCGCTCGTCCGGCCCGATCTTGAAGCCAGCGTGGAGGCGGCACGACGGGTCCTGAGCGTGGGGCTTGCGGCCCGCAACGCCGCGCGGCTCAAGGTGAGACAGCCCCTCGGTCGGGCTCTCCTGGTGGCGCCCCCCGACACCGCTCGGGGCGCGCGGCTCTTCGAGCGCGATGTCCTCGAGGAGCTGAACGTCGAGCGCCTGGAGACGGTGGCCAGCCTCGACGACCAGATGGTGGTCACGGCAGAGCTCGACATGCGCGACACCTCGACCTTACCGCCGAATACCGTCCCTGCCCTCCGTGCCGCCCTCGCCGCACGTGCCGGCAAAGCGGTCCGCGACAGCTTGCTTGCCACCGGTCACGTGACGCTCCCCGTGGGCGACATCGAGATCGCGCTCGGGTGGGGAGATCTCAAGATCACCGTGGAAGGTCGAGACGGCTTCGCGGCCGCTGCCGACCGAGACGTGACGGTGGCTCTCGATACCACGATGACTCCCGAGCTTCGGCGCAAGGCCCTGGCCCGTCACCTGGTCCACCACATCCAGATGATGCGCAAAGAAGCGCGGCTCAACGTCGCGGACCGCATTCGTATCTCGGTGGATGCTGACAGGGAAGCCACGGAGGCGATCGAGGAGCATTCGGTCTACATCTGTGCCGAGACGCTCGCCGTGGAGCTGCGCCACGGGTCTCCGCCCCCAGGGTGGATGGCGCGAGAGACCGACATCGAGGAGGCACGTATCTCTGTCGCGGTGGCTCGCGCCTGACGGTGGAGGAAACCCGCCTAACTTTGCTTCCACCTGCGCCGCGCGAGGACGCGCCGGTGCTCGAGGAGCAGGCGCACCGTCTCCTGGAGCACCGTGGCCACCGGCACGGCGACGATCATGCCCAGCACGCCGAGGGCGTGGTTGCCGACCACCACCGAGCCGAGCAGGAGCGCCGGGTGGAGGTGGACGCTCCGCCCGATCGTGAACGGCTGGATGACCGTGTCGTCGAGCACCTTGATGGCCAGGAACAGCACCGCCACACGCACCACTCCCGCGAGCCCTTGCCCCGGCGTCAGCAGAACCACGAGCCCGGCGGCGGCAGCCGAGAGCAGCGGGCCGATGAACGGCACCACGTTGGCGACACCGGCGAAGGCGCCGAGCAGGAGGGGATACGGCACGTGCAGCGCCCAGAGCCCCCCTGCGGCCAGCGCACCCACCACGAGACCGTCCAGCACCACGCCTCGAATGTAGCGGCCGATGACGCTGTTGAGCTCGCGCCAGACCGCCACGGAAGTCTCCACGTGCTGGGGAGGCAGTCGGTCCATGGCCGCGGTGACGATCCGCGGCATGTCCCGGAGGAGGAAGAAGGCAAAGAACGGGACGAGGATCGCGAGCAGGAAGAGGTGCCCGGCGTGCTCGAAGAGGTCGCTCGGGTCCCCGGGGGCACGGTTCAGGACGAACTGACGGGCCCAGCCCCCGCCCTCGGGGAGCACGCGGCGGAACACGGGCGCCGCCTCGAACAGCTCGCGCACCGCGCCGTCGAGGCCCGTGTCGATCTGGCTCGCGAGCCCGGGCAGACGGTCCACCAGCGCCGACGCCTCGGTGAGCATGCGCGGCCCCAGGAGCACGCCGGCGGCGAGCAGCACGGCGATGATGGCGGCGAAGAGCGCACCGACCGCCACACTCCGGCGGATGGCGCGGGCGTCCGCCCACGCGACGACCGGGCTGAGCAGGTAGGCGAACGCCATCGCGAGAAAGGCAGGGAGGGCGAGGCCACGCGCCAGCCAGGCAAGCGCGGCAACGCCCGCGATCACGAGCCAGCTCGGCTTCACGTCGGCTCGGCGGCCCCCGGCCCGGGCCCGGGCTCGCTCACGACCACGGGGTTGCTCCGCGCGTACGCGGCGAGGAGCCGCGAGAGGTTGCGCATGACGACGACCGCGATCCGGGCCTCGCCGTCGATGAGCGCGTCGAAGTCGGTCTTGTAGAGGATGAGCAGCCGCGCCGGCGCGGCGACCCGCGCGCTGCGGGAGCGCCGGGACTCGTCGAGGAGGGCGAGCTCGCCGAAGGCGTCGCCCGCGCCCAGCGTGCGCACGAGGTGCTCGCCCCCCGGGGTCGCCTGGGTGATCTCCACCGTGCCCTCGACGACGACGAAGAGGGCGCGCCCGGGGTCGCCCTCGTGGAAGACAACCTCCCCCGCGGAGTAGGCCTTCTCGAGAAACCGCGTGGCCAGCCGGCCGAGCAGGCGGCGCGGCAGCCCGGCGAAGAGCGGCGAGTGGGCCAAGAAGGGCGCGCGCCGCGCCTGCTCGCGGTCCATCGTCCACTCGAGCCACCGGGGCAGGCCCCGCTTCAGCATGGCGCGCGCTCTGGCTCGGGTCCGGCGAGCTGGCCGGTCATCATCACGCCGCGGCCCTTGATCTGTGCCGCGCGCTGCACGTCGGCGGGAACCCGCGCTCGGAGGCCATCCGCGTCATCCTGCTCCGGCGGGCGTGGCGGCGTCAAGGCGTCCGATGAGCAAATAGCCCCCAATGCCCCGCCGCGGAAACCTTCGAGGGCCTTCCAGCGTTTTCAACGCGACTCGACAAGCCCTGCTCGGCGGTGTAATGTCTCGCCGCCCAGAAACGGCGGTCGCACCCACACACCTGCGAGGAGGTCGCGATGTGTACCCTCGTCCCCCTGTTGACGGCAGTTCTGCTGCTCTTCCCGGTCGCCGCTCAGGCCCAGGACAGTCGCGCGGCGCTCGAGAGCGTCGCCAAGGCGCTCGGCGCGACGAATCTCAAGTCGATCGAGATCCAGGGCAGCGGCGTGACCTTTCAGGTCGGCCAGAGCGCGACCCCGGGGATGGCGTGGCCGCAGTTCGACATCAGAACCTTCACGCGGGTCGTGAACTACGAGACGGCGTCGTTCCGTCAGGAGATCCTCCAGACGCGCGCGCTCGAGCCCCCTCGCGGCGGAGGCGTCTATATCCGGGGCGAGCACAAGCTGGTCTTCGCGCTCAGCGGCGACCATGCCTGGAACGTCACGGGCGACGCCGCGGTGCCGGCCCCGATCACGCTCGCCGACCGTCAGTTCCAGCTCTGGTCAACCCCGCACGGCGTCGTCCAGGCCGCGCTGGCCGGCAAGGGCATGATGCAGGGACGCACGATCGTGTTCGGCGTCCCCGGCCGCTTCAAGGCCACGGCGTTCCTCGACACGGCGGGCCTCATCGAGAGAATCGAGGCGACGATGTCGAATCCCGTGCTCGGCGACATGCCCGTCACCGTGAGCTACGCGGAGTACCGCGACTTCGGCGGCGTGAAGTTCCCCACGAAGATCCGCCAGACGTACGGCGGCTTCCCCGCGCTCGAGCTCACGGTGACGGAGGTGCGGCCGAACGCCGCCGCCGACATCCAGGTGCCGGACAACGTCCGCCAGGCCGCCAGCCCGTATGCGCGGGTGGCGACCCAATCGGTGGCCGACGGTGTCTGGTACGTGACGGACGGCTCGCATCACAGCGTGGTGATCGAGATGAAGGATCACCTGATCGTCGTCGAGTCGCCCCTCAACGACGAGCGGGCCCTCGCGATTCTCGCGGAGATCCGCAAGCTGTCGAGCAAGCCCATCAGGTACCTGGTGGTGAGCCATCACCATTTCGATCACTCGGGTGGGGTGCGGGCGTTCGCGGGCGAGGGCGTCACCCTCGTCACCCACGACCTCGCGAAGACGTACTTCGAGAAGGTCGTCGCGGCGCCCGCGACCGTGAGCCCGGATCACCTCGCAAAGTCGGGCAAGAAGGCCGCCGCGGTGGAAGGCGTCCGCGACCGGCGCTCGCTCACCGACGGAACGCGAACCGTCGAGGTTCGTCACATCGCCGGCAGTCTCCACGCCGACGACCTGTTGATGGTGTACCTGCCGAAGGAGAAGTTCCTGATCGAGGCGGACGCGTACACGCCGCCGGCGCCGAACGCGACCCCGATGACGCCGCCGAGCGCGTTCACGGTCAACCTCGTCGAGAACATCATGAAGCAGGGGCTCGCGGTCGACCAGATCCTTCCCCTGCACGGTCGCATGGTGCCGGTCGCGGAACTGCAGAAGGCGGCCGGCCACTCCCACTGAGCTTCCAACCGGGCGGCGGCACCGCACGCGGTGCCGCCGCCCGTACCGCCGCGGAGCCGAGCCGGAGCGCCAGTGGAGATGGACGCTCGCCCTCCGTCCCCGACCTTCTCCGCGTGACAAAACCGAGGGCCCACGCTAGAATCAGCCGCTCGCGTCCGGGGAGTGCGGTCGAACTCGGAAGCCCCACAGGGAGGATCTCATGGCTCTCGCCACATACGTCAGGGCCCGCTCCGCTCTCCTCGGCGTCGCCGTCATCGTGGCGGCGGTTGCGTTCGCCGGCGGCCCCGTCGTCGCCGCGAAGACAACGCTGACCGTCTACACGGCCGTCGAGGCCGACGATCTCAAGAAATACGCGGCCCGCTTCAACGAGGATCATCCCGACATCGAGATCAAGTGGGTGCGCGACTCGACCGGTGTCGTCACCGCGAAGCTCCTGGCCGAGAAAGCCAATCCGCAGGCCGACGTGATCTGGGGCCTGGCCGCGACCAGCCTCCTCGTCCTGAAGCCCGAGGGGCTGCTCCTGCCCTACGCGCCCAAGGGCGTCGACAAGCTGGACGCCCAGTTCCGCGACAAGGACAACCCGCCCGCGTGGGTTGGGATGGATGCCTGGGTCGCGGCCATCTGCTTCAACACGGTGGAGGCGCAGAAGAAGGGCCTGCCCAAGCCGACCTCGTGGAAAGACCTGACCAAGCCGGTTTACAAGGGCTCGGTCGTCATGCCGAATCCCGCCTCTTCCGGCACCGGCTTCCTCGACGTCACGAGCTGGCTCCAGCTCTTCGGCGAGGCCGAGGGCTGGAAGTACATGGACGCGCTCCATCAGAACATCGGCGTGTACACGCACTCGGGCTCCAAGCCGTGCACGATGGCGGGGGCGGGCGAGTACCCGATCGGCATCTCCTTCGAGTTCCGCGCGGCCCGGCAGAAGAAGCAGGGGGCGCCCATCGATATCGTCTTCCCGTCCGAGGGCTCCGGCTGGGACATGGAGGCCACGGCCATCGTCAAGGGAACGAAAAACCTCGAGGCGGCCAGGACGCTCGTGGACTGGTCGGTGAGCGAGAAGGCCATGAAGCTCTACAACGAGGGATACGCGGTGGTCGCCATCACCAAGATGTCGCAGCCCATCGAGTTCGTCCCCGGCAACATGCTGGAGCACATGATCAAGAACGACTTCCAGTGGGCGGCGCTGAACCGCGCGAAGATCCTCGCCGAGTGGGAGAAGCGCTACGGCGCGAAGTCCGAGCCCAAGAAGTAGCGGGCGCGCGCCGCGGGAGGGCGAGGGAGACGCGGAGGTGAGAGCGTACCTCCGCATCGAGCGCCTCACCAAGCAGTTCGGCGCGTTCACCGCCCTCGCCGACATCTCGCTCGAGATCCACGAGGGCGAGTTCGTCTGCTTCCTGGGTCCGTCGGGGTGCGGCAAGACCACCCTGCTGCGCGCGATCGCCGGCCTCGACATCCAGACGAGCGGCCGCATCGAGCAGGCCGGCCGCGACATCTCAGCCCTCCCCCCCTCCAAGCGGGACTTCGGCATCGTCTTCCAGTCCTACGCCCTGTTTCCCAACCTCACCGCCGCCGCGAACGTCGCCTACGGGCTCGAGAACACGCGGGCCCCGAAGGCCCAGGTGGCGGCGCGCGTGCGCGAGCTGCTCGACATGATCGGCATGGGCGAGCAGGGCGCCAAGTACCCGGCGCAGCTCTCGGGCGGGCAGCAGCAGCGGGTCGCCCTCGCCCGCGCGCTCGCCACCTCGCCCGGCCTCCTGCTCCTGGACGAGCCGCTCTCCGCGCTCGACGCGAAGGTGCGCGTGTACCTCCGCCACGAGATCAAGCAGCTCCAGCGGCGGCTCGGGGTGACCACGGTCATGGTCACCCACGACCAGGAAGAGGCCCTCACCATGGCGGACCGCATCGTGGTGATGAACCACGGCGTGATCGAGCAGATCGGGGGGCCCCTCGACATCTACCGCGCCCCCGCCTCCCCGTTCGTCGCCGACTTCATCGGCGTGATGAACTTCGTCGCCGGCGCCATGGTGCGCGACGGCGTGGTGCGACTCGGGCGGATCGAGCTCGGCTGCGAGGCGGACGGCTTCGCGCCGGGCACCCCGGTGACGCTCGCCATCCGTCCGGAGGACATCGTGGTGCAGGACGTCCGCGCGGGCGAGCCGAACACCCTCGAGGCGCGGGTGGGCGCGATGGTCTTCCTCGGCTCGTTCTTCCGCGCGGAGCTCGTCGACGGTTCGCTGGGCGACGCCCGGCTCCGCGCCGATCTGTCGGTGGACGTGGTCCGCCGGCTCGGGATCGCCGAGAACCAGATCGTCCCGTTCCGCCTGCCCAAGGACCGCATCCGGATCTACCCCGAGGGCACCGCCCATCGCTGACGCGGCGACCGCGCGCGCCGGCGAACTCGCCGCCTCGCTCGTCCGTCCGCAGCTGAGCCGCGACGAGTGGGGCAGGCGCGCCCTGATCGGCATCATCGCGCTCTACCTGGTGATCGCCCTCGCGCTGCCGCTCGGGCTCATGCTCGCCAAGAGCGTCGAGGGCCCCAAGGGGGAATGGGTCGGCGCCGCCAACTACCTCCGGTACTTCTCGACGCCGGCCCTGTTCCAGTCGATCGGGAACAGTCTCTGGGTCGCGATCCTCAGCACCGTCATCACCGTCCCCCTGGCCTTCGTCTACGCGTACGCGCTCACGCGCTCGTGCATGCCCGCGCGGGGGCTCTTCAAGACGATCGCGCTGATCCCGATCCTCGTCCCCTCCCTCCTGCCCGGCCTCGCCCTCGTCTACCTGTTCGGGAACCAGGGGCTGATCAAGGGACTCCTGTTCGGGCACAAGATCTACGGCCCCATCGGCATCGTGATGGCGGAGGCCTTCACCACTTTCCCGCACGCGCTCCTCATCATCGTGGCCGCGCTCTCGCTCGCCGACGCGCGGCTCTACGAGGCGGCGGTGGCCCTCCGCGCGACGCGGCGACGCATCTTCACGAGCGTCACCCTGCCCGGGGCCCGCTACGGGCTCATCAGCGCCACCTTCGTCGTGTTCACCACGGTGATCACCGACTTCGGCGCCCCCAAGGTCATCGGCGGGCAGTACAACGTGCTCGCCACCGACGTCTACAAGCAGGTCATCGGCCAGCAGAACTTCCAGATGGGCGCGGTGGTGAGCACGATCCTCCTCCTTCCCGCCGCCCTCGCCTTCTTTGTCGATCGCATGGCCCGTCGCCGCCAGGTGGCGCTGCTCTCGATCCGGGCCGTGCCCTACCAGCCCAGGCCGCACCGCGCCTTCGACAGGGGGATGCTGGCCTACTGCGTCGTGATCGGCGTCCTCCTCCTCGGCATGATGGCGGTCTCCCAGTACGCGGCGCTGGTGAAGTTCTTCCCCTACAACCTGAGCTTCACGCTGGCGCATTACGACTTCGACCAGAAGGGCGGCGGCGGCTGGAGCTCGTACTACAATTCGATCCGCCTCTCGTTCCTGACCGCGGTCGTGGGCACCGTGGTCGTGTTCGTGGGCGCGTACCTCGTCGAGAAGGGCCGCGGCTTCCTGGCCGGGCGCGCCGTGTTCCAGTTTCTCGCCATGCTCCCCATGGCCGTGCCCGGTCTCGTCCTCGGCCTCGCGTACATCTTCTTCTTCAACCACCCCGCCAACCCGCTCAACAGCCTCTATCGCACCATGGCGATCCTCGTGATCAGCACGGTCGTCCACTTCTACACCGTAAGCCACCTGACGGCGGTCACGGCGCTCCGGCAGATGGACCCCGAGTTCGAGACCGTCGCCGCGTCGCTGCGGCAGCCCTTCTACAAGACCTTCTGGCGCGTGACGGTGCCCGTCTG
>Ga0137379_10007577_pt1 | contig 10287 bp, 11 predicted proteins | sample SagtaG_18_FD_104812 | JGI IMG/M metagenome (GOLD analysis project Ga0137379, IMG submission 104812) | Vadose zone soil microbial communities from Sagehorn Ranch, Mendocino, California, USA - Sage2_L_80_16 metaG | ecosystem: Environmental > Terrestrial > Soil > Vadose zone | place: USA... | reverse complement strand
GTGGAATACCAGGACACCGGTGGTGAGGGGCCGGTGCTGGTCTTCCTGCACGGGCTGCTCATGGACGGGACCGTGTGGCGGAAGGGGGTCGCCGACCTGCGGACCGACTACCGGTGCGTACTGCCGACACTGCCGCTTGGCGGGCATCGCCGACCGATGAGGCCGGACGCCGACCTGTCGCTGCACGGGATGGCGCTGCTGGTCGGCGAGTTCCTGGAGAAGGCCGGGCTTGCCGAGGTCACGCTGGTCGTCAACGACTGGGGCGGCGCGCAGATCCTGCTCGCCGAGGGCCGCACCGAACGGATCGCCCGGGTCGTGCTCACCGCCTGCGAGGCGTTCGACAACTACCCGCCCGGGCTGCCCGGACGGGCGATCCAGATGGTGGCCAGGATCCCCGGCGGGATCTACGCCACCATGCAACTGCTCCGATTCCGTGTGGCCAGGCGGGCTCCGGGCGGCTGGGGCTGGATGAGCAAGCGCCCCGTGCCCCGCGAGATCATGGACGGCTGGTTCCGTCCCGCACGGACCAGCGCCGAGGTCCGTAGGGACCTGGTGCGCTACGGGCGCTCCATCCCGGACCGGCGGACCCTGCTGCGCTGGGCCGAGGAGATGCGGTCCTACGACGGCCCGGTCCTGGTCGTCTGGGCCACCGAGGACCGGATGATGCCCCGCGACCACGGGCGACGGCTGATCGAGCTGTTCCGCGACGCGAAACTGGTCGAGATCGAGGACTCCTACACGCTGATCCCCGAGGACCAGCCCGAGCGGCTGGCACGCGAGCTGCGGGACTTCGTGAAGGTCTAGCCAATGCCCCGGGGTGTCGGTTGAGCAGGAGGCTCGACATGAAGGTTGGCCTGAGCTCGCCGTCGGGCTCAGCTGAGATGTATTTTCGCGGGGGTCGCCTGCCTCTTACCTGGCGTGGCACCGTTCAACACGGGGCCGAGCCTGGTCGTCATTTCTGACGCCGGCCGGGCACGGCAGATACCCATACCGTCCGACGGCATCGTGCTCGGCCGGGACACTCAGCTGGGCCCGCCGTTCAGCACGGACGAGTTCGTCTCGCGGAACCACGTCTCGGTGCAGCGCCGCGGCGACCTCGTGGAGATCGCCGACCTCGGCTCGGCGAACGGCACGTTCGTCAACGGCACCCGGGTCCGCGCCCCGGCCGAGATGCAGGACAGCGACGTGCTCCGGATCGGGGAAATCCAGCTGAAGCTGGCCTCGCCCGCGGGGATGAACCGGACCGTGCTCGGCGGGACGATCACGACCGCGGACGTCATGTACCTCACCATCGTGAGCCCGGAGGCGTTCGGTGGCCGCCAGTTCCCGCTGTCCGGCGACTACCTCGTGGTCGGACGGGACCCCGCGTCCGACATCCAGCTCAACGATCCGCATGTCAGCCGGAAGCACGCCGCGCTGCGGCGGCAGGGGGACGCGGTCTTCGTCGAGGATCTCGGCTCCTACTCCGGCACGTTCGTCAACGGGCAGCCGGTCGCCGGCGCCTGTGAGCTGAAGCCGGGCGACATCGTGGCCTTCGCCGGGGTGAACGCGCGGTTCGACAAGGTCGGCGAGGCCAGGGCCAGGCCCGTCGCGCGGGCGGCGCCGGCGGCGGTGGCGGCGGTGGCGGCGGCGGCGATCGTGAGCGAGGCCGGGCGCGAGCGGCACAACCACGTCCAGCACGTCATGCGGCAGCGGGAGAAGTTCCTGCGCGGGATCGCCGCGACCAGGAGAAGGGCCCGCTGGCTGGTCTGGACGGGCCTGCTGTCCTTCGTGACGGGCTCCGCCATCTTCGCCGCGATGCTGGGCATCTTCGGGCATGTCAGCGGCGCGGTCACCACGGGCGGGGCCACCGTCGTCGGACTCCTCGGCTGGGCCATCGGCGCGCTGGGCCTGGCGCTGATCATCGCCGGGATCGTGCTGCACATCAAGGCCGGCGCGCGGCGCAGGCGCGTGGTCCGGAATTACCCGGTCGGGCCGTGGCTGGGCTTCGGGGTGGGCGGGAGCGTGGAACCAGGCCCGTTCGGGAAATTATCCTTCCTGGATGATCCGCAGGGCGACCCTGCGGTTCGCGCCAGGACGGTAACACGGGTTCACGGTGCCTTCGGACGGCGGCGGCGGGCCGGGCGGGCGGGCTGCGCGGCCTGCGGGGCCAGGGGCAGCCGGGACGGCGGCTTGACCTCGGCCAGCCGCAGGTAGGTCACCAGCCGCTGGCCGCCGCGGGTGGCCAGGCTGGCCAGCACGGTCTGCAGCTCGGCGACGTCGCGGGCGACCACGGTGAGCAGGTAGTCCGTCTCGCCGGCCACGTTGTCGGCCGCGATGATCTGCGGCAGGGCCCGGATCATGTCGTCGAACACGTTGCTCGAGCGCGGGTCGTGACGGGCCAGCATGGCCGTGACGTACACCTGCAGCGGGAAGCCGGCCGCGGCCGGGTCGAGCTGAGCGCTGATAACCCGGATGACGCCGGTCTCCTTCAGCCGCCGGATCCGGTGCAGCGTCGCGGCCGGCGACAGGCCCGCCAGACGGGCCAGTTCGACGTTGGTCCTGTCCGCGTCCTCCTGCAGCGCAGTCAGCAGCTGAATGTCAACATCGTCAAGTTCAACGGCCATAAGGCCAAATATTATTGCGTTATTGTGGCTCAGCGGCAAACTCTGTATGCCTACCGGCGAGTATGGATGGATGAAGACCAACCGCCGTCACGCCGTGGCAGCCCTCATAGCGGCCGGGCTGCTGTGGGGCACCACCGTGCCGCTGTCCAAGCTGGCCCTGGAGTGGCTGTCGCCTGGCTGGCTCACCGTGGTCCGGTTCGGGCTGGCCGCGGCGGTCCTGCTGGCCGCGGCGCGGCGGTCTGCTGGCCGGCGCACGGCCCAGCGGGCGGCGCTGCGCCTGGCGTTCAGGCCCGCGGTACTGGTGGCCGGCGCGCTCGGCTACGGGGGTTCGGTCATGGTGCAGAACGTCGGCATCGCCCGGACCAGCGTCACCCACGCGGCCCTGCTGATCGGGGCCGTGCCGGTGCTGGTCGCGATCATCGCGGCGGTGTGGAACCGCAGCGTGGCCCGGCCGGTGGCCTGGTTCGGCTTCGTGGTGTCGCTCGGCGGCGTCGGGCTGGTCACCGCGGGGGGCGGAGGCGGCGGCGCGACGATGGCCGGCGACGGCCTGGTGCTGGCGTCGCTGTTCCTGTCGGCCACGGTCACGGTGGCCCAGGGCAGGCTGCTGACCGGCCGCGACCCGGTCGCGGTCACCGCCGTGCTGTTCCTCGGCGCCACGCTGGGCTCACTGCCGGTGGCGGTGATCACCGAGGGCGCGCCCGCCGTGCCGGCCGGCGCAGGCCCGGTGCTGGCGGTGGCCGCGTTGGCGCTGGCTGGGACGCTGCTGCCGTTCACCTTGTTCGCGTTCGGCCAGAGCCGGGTCCGCGCCGAGGTCGCCGGGGCCTTCCTCAACCTCGAGCCCCTGGTCGGCGCCGTCGCGGGCGCGGTGGCGTTCGGGGACCCGGCCGGCCTGGCGCAGGTTTGCGGCGGGGTGGCCATCCTGGCGGGCATCGGGCTGAGCAGCCTGCCGCTGCTCGCGGGCCGGCGCGCGGTGCCGGGCGCGGGTCGGCGCGCGGCCGTGATGGCGCCCGCGGGCGCTGGGGCCGGGGCGCGGCGGGGTGAATGTGGCATCGTGACGGAAAGAGAGCCGTCAGAACGTCACAACCACGGAATTCCGGAGCGGGCTCCGGGGGGCGGAATGGCGTATTTGTGGGGGTTCACGGGGGCAAGTTCGGGGCCGGGCGGCTGGACCGGAGCACGGGGCCGGCGAGGTCGCGGCCCGGCGGGCGGGTGGCGGGACGGCCACCCGCCCGCGGGCGGGCCGCCGGGCGGCGGCCGGGCGGTCAGGGACGGCCGGGCGGTCAGGGACGGCCGGGCGGCCTCGGAGAAGGGCCGGGCGCGAGGCCAACGCAGGTGCGGAGCCCTATCGATCGGGGACGGGCCGGGCGCTGGCGGCGTGCCGCCTAGCCAGTTCGCGGTAGACGGCGGGGTTCGTGTCTACCCACTCCTTGGCGCGCCCGGTGACCGGCCCGGTTACCCGCGCCGGGACGCCCACGGCGATCATGCCGTCCGGGATGATCATGCCGGGCGGCACCGTGGCGCCGGCCGCGACTAGGGCGCGGCGGCCGACGACCACGCCGTCCAGGACGGTGGCCCCGTTGCCGACCAGCGCTTCCGCGCCGATGACGGCGCCGTGGACGACGCACAGGTGACCGATCGTCGCGCCCTCGCCCACCTCGGTCACCGGGTCGTCGCCGCCGTGCAGCACCGAACCATCCTGGACGTTGGCGCCGCGGCGCACGACGATCGGGCCGAAGTCGGCGCGCAGCACCGCCCCGTACCAGATGGAGGCTTCGGCCTCGACCCGGACATCCCCGACCAGGGTGGCCGTGGGTGCGATCCAGGCCCTGAGGCTGACGTCGGGCTCGCGGCCTTCGAAGGCAAACAGTGGCATCAGCCCATCATGCACGGGGCCCCGATGAGGCCGCTGGCGTGGGCTACGCCTGCGGCGCGGAGATGTTGACCAGCCAGGAGATGCCGAACTGGTCGACGCACATGCCGAACTCGTCGCCCCAGACCTGCTTCTGCAGCGGCATGGCGGTGGTGCCGCCGGCGGCCAGCTTCGCGAAGTAGCCGCCCAGGGCGTCGCCGTCGTCGCCGGACAGGCTCACCGCGAACCCGGCCGCGGGCTGGTACTCCATGTGGCTGGGGACGTCGGCGGCCATGATCGTGTAGCCGGCGTCGGTCTCCAGCTGCCCGTGCATGATCTTGTCGGCGTCGGGCGCGTCCGCGGCGCCCATCTCGCCGAACGTGCTGAGGGTGAGGTCGCCGCCGAACACGCCGGTGTAGAACTCCAGCGCCTGGCGCGCGTTGCCGTTGAAGTTGAGGTACGGATTCAGCCGAGAGGCCATGGTCTACTCCCTACAGTCTCGTCAGTGAGCGGGAGGGATCCCCTGGGGGCCGACGCTACCAGGGCGGTGACGAGGTCGCGGACCTGGGCGGGCCGCAGGGCCCGCGTCGCGTCGCCTACGGACAGCTCCACCCGCTGCACGTCAGGATCGGCTGTGGCCATGGCGTCCGGCCAGGTCCAGACCTGCTGCTCGGCGGCGAGGCGGCGGGCCGCCGCGGCGAATCCGTCCGGCGTGGTGCGCAGCAGCAGGTGCATCATGGGGACCTGCGGCGGGTCCGGCACCACCCGCACGCCCGGCACCCCGCGGAGCGCGGCCGCGATCTCGCGGGCGTGGCCGAGGTACTCGGGCATCAGCGGCAGCCTGCGCCGCAGGCAGCTCAGTGCCGAGGCGGCGCCCGGCCACAGGCCGTGCAGCGTGCCGCCCATCCGCCTGCGCCATTCCCGCACCTCGGCGAGGATGTCGGCGGGCCCGGCGAGGCAGCAGCCGGGCAGCGCGCCGAGGCCCTTGTAGAAGGACACGTACGCGGTGTCGAACAGCGCCGCGATCTCGGCCGGCGCCCTGCCGTACCCGGCGGCCGACTCCCACAGCCTGGCGCCGTCCAGGTGAGCGGCGGCCCCGCGGTCCCTGGCCCATCCGGTCTGGGCCCGCAGGTCGTCCCAGTCCGGCTGCTGCCCGCCCAGGTCGCGCTGCGGCAGTTCGATGAGCAGCGCCGCGGGTGGTTCGGCGAGCGTGGCGAGGTCGTCGATGGTCATCAGCCGGGCCGGGTCGCCGGCCGGGCGCCCGGTCAGGCCGTGCAGGCGCTCGAAGGCCCGGTCCTCGTGCCGGTCCAGGTGGCACATCGGGTGGAACACGACCGTGCGGCGCTGCCGCCGGTCGGCGTGCACCCGCAGCACCGACTGCTGGGCCATGGTCCCGCTGGGCAGGTAGACGGCGGCCGGCTTCCCCAGCAGCGCGGCGATCTCGGCCTCGAGCTCGGCGACGACGCCGCCGTCGCCGTAGCGGTCGGGGACCGTGTCCGCCGGGATGCCGGCCAGCAGGTCGGCGGCCCGCACCGGGCCGTGGCCGACCAGGAACACGGTGCACTGGTCGCGCAGCGCCTGCTCGTCGGAGCGGGCCTGCTCGCCGGAAACGGACTGCCCGCCGCGGGCGGACATGCCTTAGGGGCGGCCGCGGTCCCAGTTGGGCTTGCGCTTTTCCAGGAAGGCGTGCATCCATTCGCGGGCTTCGGGGAGCTGGCTGGTCGCGGCCATGACCTCGATGGCGTAGGCGTAGGCCTTGGCCTGGTCCAGGTCGATCTGGGCGTACAGCGCCTGCTTGCCGATGCCCTTGCTGTCCGCCGACCCGCGGGTCACCCGGTCCAGCAGGTCCTGGACCGCCGAGTCGAGCTGCGCCGCGGGCACCACCCGGTTGACCAGGCCCCACTCCAGCGCGGTGCGCGCGTCGATGACGTCGCCCGACATGGCCAGCTCCGCGGCCCGCTTGCGGCCGACGTTCCTGGCGACGGCCACCATCGGGGTATGGCAGAACCAGCCGCCCTTGCCGCCGGGCGTGGCGAAGCCGGCGTCCTCGCTGGCCACGGCCAGGTCGGCGCTGGCCACCAGCTGACAGCCCGCCGCGGTGGCCAGCCCGTGCACCCGCGCCACCACGGGCTGCGGCACCTGCTGCATCAGCGTCATCAGCTCCGTGCAGGTCGCCAGCAGCGACCGGATCTGCGGCAGGCTGGCGTCGGCGACTTCGGCGAGGTCGTGCCCCGAGCTGAACACCGGGCCGTTTCCGGCCAGCACGATGCCCAGCACGTCGCTGTGCCCGAGGTCACCGAACGCCGTGATCAGCTCGCGCATGTGCTCCAGCGACAGGGCGTTGCGGCGCTGCGGCCGGTTCATCGTGACCGTGGCGAACTCGCCGGAGCGCTCGAGGTGGATGTGCTCGAAACCCATGACAGCCTCCTGTTCGCAGCCTACGCGGCCCGGGAGCGCGAGTCGCAGGGACCTGGGCGGGTACACCCGGCCCGTTCGGTACCAAAGGGTCAGGTGGCGGCGCGGGGCCTGGACGTCGCGGGACGGGCCGCCCGCCAGGCTACGGCGGTGGCGGTCAGCGCGGCCAGCGCCGCGGTGAACATCGCGGCGCGGTCGCCGGAGACCCCGATGCCGCCGCTGACGCCCTCGGCCACGGCGGGCAGCAGGGCGGCGCCCACCGCGGCACCGATCTGGCGGCTGGTGTTAATCATGCCGCCGACCAGGCCCTGGTCGGCGTCGGCCGTGCCGCGGCTGGCGAGGACGACCATGCCGAACGCGGTGCCGGCGGTGCCGAAGCCGATCAGCATGACCACCAGCAGGATGGGACTGTAGCCGACGGCGGGCAGGCGGGTCAGGACCGCGAAGCCGACGGCGGCCGCCGCGCCGGTCAGCACCAGCAGCCGCTTGATGCCCATGCGGCGGGCCAGGCGCGGGCCGAGTAGGCCCGCGGTGAACCCGACCACGCCCTGCGGGGCGATGATCAGGCCGGTGAGCAGCGGCGACTCGTGCAGGACCTGCTGCAGGTACAGCGACATGATGAGCATCTCGCCGCCGTTGTACAGGCCGAGCAGGAAGGCCAGCGTGGTCCCGTCCCGCAGCCCCTTGCGGTGCAAGAGCGACGGCCTGATCAGCGGTTCGGGGTGCCGGGTCTCGGCCTTGGCGAAGCCGGCCGTGGCCAGGGCCGCGGCGACGGCGGCCGCGATGACCAGCGGTGAGGTCCAGCCGAGGACCACGCCCTGGGACACGGCGAGCACGACGAGGGTGACCGCGCCGGTGATCAGCAGCGCGCCGCGGACGTCCAGGCGGCGGGCTCTGGCGGCGGCGGCCTTCGCCTGCCCGAGGACGGACGGGGACAGGGCGGCGGCGATCAGGCCGACCGGGACGTTGACCAGGAACACCGCGCGCCAGCTGGTGAACTGCACGAGAATCCCGCCGAGCACCTGGCCCGCGACGAACCCGACCGAGGAGACCGCGCCGTACAGGCCGATGGCCCGGGTACGTTCGGCGCCTTCGGGGAAGCCAGTGGTGATGAGCGACAGCGCGGCCGGGGCGACGACGGCGGCGCCCGCGCCCTGCACGACCCGGGCCACGATCAGCAGCACCGGGTCCTGTGCGAGGCCGCCGACCAGGCTGGCCAGGGAGAACGCGATCAGGCCCGCGACGAACATGCGCCGTCGGCCGAGCAGGTCAGCGGCGCGGCCGCCGAGGATCAACAGTCCGCCGAACGAGATGGCGTATCCCGTCACCACCCACTGGACCGCATCGGCGGGCATTCGAAGTTCGCGTTCAATCGAGGGGAGCGCGACGTTCACAATGCTGAAATCCAGGACGACCATGAACGCGGCGACGAGGATCAGGGCTAGCTGCAGCGGCTGGCGGCGAGGAGGGGTGGCGGTGGGCGTTTCGGCCATGTCGGCCGTGTCGGGCGTGTCGGGCGTTTCGGCGGGCCGGGGCTGGGGATGCGCGAGCTGGAGGTCAGGACGGTTGGAAGGCGCTGTGACGGGCATGATACCAATCAGATACGTTACGGATCGTTTCGGATTTCATCATGATAGAACCGGCCGATGAGCAGTGATATTCCGGGGGGTGCGGTGCCCGGGACGGGGGGTGGCCTGCCTGGGACGGGGGCGGGGCGGGGGCGGCCGCGCAGCGCCGAGGCGGACCGCGCCATCTTGACCGCGGCGGCCGGCCTGCTGGCCGAGCGGGGGCTGGCTGCCATGTCGATCGAGGAGGTGGCGGCCCGGGCCGGGGTGGGCAAGACGACGATCTACCGGCGCTGGCCGTCCAAGGGGCTGCTCGCGCTCGACGCGTTCGTCGCCTCGTTCCGCGAGGAGCAGCCGCAGCCCGATACAGGGACGCTGCGCGGCGACCTGCTGGCGGCGCTGCACGCGTGGGTGCGGGCGGTCACCCAGACGGCGATGGGCCCGATGCTGACCGGGCTGATCGCCGAGGCGCAGCACGACCCGGAACTGCGCGGGGCCTGGCGGGACCGCGTGCTCGAGCCGCTGCGCACCCAGCACCGGGCCGTGCTCGACCGGGCCATCGCCCGCGGCGAGATCGCTGCCTCGGTGGACCGCGACGTGGTGCTCGACCTGTTCTTCGGCGCGGCCGAGCACCGGCTGCTGCTCGGGCACCTGCCGATGAGCGACGAGTTCATCGCCGGAGTCGTCGACGTGATCCTGGCCGGCATCGACAGGCGGGATGTTTCATGATCATGGGGGTCAGCCGGGGAGGATGGCCTCGGCTTCGATTTCGACCACCCAGGCGGGGCCGAGGAGCGCAGCCACGACCACCGCGGTCGCGGCGGGCCTGACCCCGGCGAAGACCTCGCCGTGGGCGCGGGCGACATCTCGCCAGTGCTCGGCGGCGGTCAGGTACATGCGGGTGCGGACCACGTGCTCCAGGGTGGTTCCGGCCCGGGCCAGGGCCTCGCCGATCAGGTCCAGGCACAGCCTGGCCTGCGCGTACGGGCCGGACGGGGGCGGGCCGCCGCCGGGCGGGACCGGCGCGGTGCCGGCCACCAGGATCCGGTCGCCCGCGACCACCGCGCGGGAGAACCCGAACACGGGCTCGTAGGGGGAATGCCCGCTGATGCGCTGACGCTGCACGTCAGGCATTGTCTCACCTGGGCCTGCTGGTTGGGGGGCGGCGGCCTGGGTAGGGCTCATGTGACGCCGTCCAGATTTTGCGTTATATCTTGTTCTTAGGGCTCCGAGTGTACCGCCGGAGCGCGTCAGGAGGGTGTGTGATGAGCGAGATCGAACGGCAGGCTCGAGGCTGGTGGGCCAGGTTGCTCGCGTGGCTGCGCGGCGCCCAGCGCGGCGACGCGGCCCAGCGGGCACGGACGGCCATGCAGGACATGCGTACCAGCGACACCGGCCGCAAGGTCGAGACGGCGCTGCGCGACGTGCGGGACAGCGACGCCGCCCGCAAGGCCGAGGCCGCGCTGCACGACCTGCGGGAGGGCGAGACGGGACGCAAGGCCAAGGAGGCCATCCGCGACCTGCGGGACAGCGAGGCGGTCGGCAAGGCGAAGGAAGCCGCCCGGGACGCGCTGCGTGACCTGCGGGACAGCGACGCCGGCCGCAAGGCGAAGGCCGCGCTGCGCGACCGGCGGGACGGCGCGGCGAGCCGCGACAAGCCCTGAACCGTCCTGGGGTTTCGCTTCGCGCCTCCGGTAACCCCCGGTCTACCGCCGTGACCGGGCGGCGGCTACTCTGAGGTGCAAGGAATCCGGGCGGCGCAGGACCGAGTGCATGTCGCTGTTGGGCGCTTCGAGGCGATAGCACCGCCACTGACCTGCACGGATGTTAACGCTAACGTCGGCCCCGGCTG
>Ga0137379_10007572_pt1 | contig 10289 bp, 26 predicted proteins | sample SagtaG_18_FD_104812 | JGI IMG/M metagenome (GOLD analysis project Ga0137379, IMG submission 104812) | Vadose zone soil microbial communities from Sagehorn Ranch, Mendocino, California, USA - Sage2_L_80_16 metaG | ecosystem: Environmental > Terrestrial > Soil > Vadose zone | place: USA... | reverse complement strand
CACCCCGTGAGCACCCCGGTGCCCTGCGATGTGAGATGCCAGTACCGCCCGCACCGGTAGGCCCGCAGCTTGCTGCCTGCCCGCCGGGAGAGCTGGCTGGCGCCCCGGCGGGCGTCGCGGCGCGACAGGTAGCAGACCTTCCCGCAGTCAGCGCACGTCCACCGCTGGGTGCCGGGCGGTGCGTCATGCTGGCTCACCGCGCCTCCCCCATCCAGGGCGGGGCGCCCTGGCAGCAGACGTGGCCGAACACGGTCACGTCGATGTCGCACCCGCACGGCCGCCGCAGGCCCGGCTGCTGGCAGCCCAGCTCCAGGACCGGCAGCGGGGACACCGGCGCCCGGATGGCCTCCTGCCTGCGCGCGAGCGCCGTGACGAGCTGGCGGCCGATCATGGCTTGCCGCCGTTCAGCCGGTTGCGCAGCGTGCGCTTCGACGTGGTGAACCGCCAGTGCCGGTCGCGGCAGCAGCAGGCAGCGCCTTTGCAGAACCGGCGGTGGTGCGGGCATCGCAGCCGCTTAACGAGCTGGCGGCCGATCACGGCACCTCCCGCGCGCCATGCTGGGCCTCAACGAACAGGATGTTCCGGGCGTGCCGGTCCTCCCACTCGTGCTGTCCCAGGTGGCTCCAGAGGTCGCTCAGGCTCGCGTCCGGGTCTTCCTCGCTAACTTCCACCTCGACCGGGCAGACGGGGCACGGCAGGATGACGTTCACTTCGCTCCCTCCCGCCATGGCCCCGCCGGCCCCGCTGCCCGCACCCGGGGCACGCCGCAGGCGGCGGGCACGGCGGCCAGGGCCGCGGGGAACGCCGCGGAGGCGGGGAAGGCGTACAGCTCGGCCATCACCGGCCGTCCGGGTCGTAGTCGGGCCGGGCTTCGCTGTGCTCGACCAGGTCGTACGTGGCCTCGAAGATGCCCGGCTTGCACGGGTAGAACTCGCCCTGCACGCCCTTGATCACGTAGTCGCCGATGTCAGCACGCATGCGGCCTTCCAGTGTCTCGATGTAGAGACACGGCTCAGCGAACGGGATCTCCGCGTGGCCGCTTCCGGCTTCGATCCACGCGGCGATGGCGGCGTGGCTGGCCAGGTCGTCGATCAGCTGCCGGGCCTCGATGACGACGGGCTTCTTGCGGTACTTCATCGGTATCCTTCTTCCTGGGTCGGAGCTGGCAGTGCGGGCCGGTCGCGGGAGAAGTCGCGGCCGGCCCGCTGCCGGTCAGTGCCGCTCGCGGGGGAACGGCGGGTCTGCCTCGACGGCCTTGCGGGATTCCTCGAAGAACTCCTCACGCGCGGCGGCCAGGTTCTTGCCCAGCTCCTCCCGCGCGATAGAGCAGGCTTTCTCGTAGCTGTCCCACGCTCGTTCGTGGGCCCGGAGGAACTCCGGCAGGTTCATTGGCTTCCTTCCTGGTTGTCCTGCTGGCTGCCGCCCGGGCCCGGAACGGGTAAGCAGGCCCGGGCGGCGTTCATGGGGTGAGCACCGCCTGGCTGAGCCTGCGGGCGGCCTGCTCGGCAGAGCGCTCATCTGCCTCGATGCCGATGGCAGGCCGGCCTGCCTGGCGGGCAGCATCGAGGGTGCTGCCACTGCCAGCGAACAGATCGATCACGAGGCCACCGGGCGGGCAGGCGTAGGCGATCAGCAGCGAGAGCAGCTCGGCGGGCTTCTCCGAGGGATGGATTGCGCGGCGCTGGAGGTTACGTGCGCGGATCACCGAGCGGGCGAGCCTCAGCCCGTCGTCCACGTACGCGGTGACCGCGAGCTGTCCCGTGTGGCCGAACCTGTTGGCACTCTTGGGTTCGGCGCTCTTGTTGCCGCGATCTCTTCCCTGGTTCGGGAGTCGTGGCACCTCATGGTGAATGCCGCCCCATGGACCCTGGTACCAGTGCAGGACGTGCTCGTGGACGCGGCGGAACCGGTCAGCAGCGAAGCCGGTGCCGTTCTGCTTCTCCCAGATGACGTCCTGGCTGAGCTTCCAGCCTGCGAACTCGTCCCGCCGGCCGAGGAACATCCGCAGCGAGCCGAAGCACCACAGCGACCGGGTGACCTTGGCGGCCACGTCGGGCCAGCCGTCCGGCCAGCGGTCCCACGCCAGCGACGTCTCCCCGTACGGCGGGTCGGCGACCACGCAGTCAGCCACCACGCTGAGCGCGGGCAGAACCTCGCGGCAGTCGCCCAGGTAGAGCGTCACGCTGCCGTCGGTCCAGTAGGGCTTCACCCCGCCACCCCCGCCCCGCCCCCGTACGGCTCGCACAGCCCGTTCCCGGCGGGGCGGCAGGTGACGTCCGCCCCGTGGCCCGCGTGCCGCTGCACGGCGGTCCCGGGCTCCGCCACGTTCCCGCAGTGGTGCACCGAGTGCCGGTGCTCCAGCGCCCCCGGCTCCTCACCGCGCCCCAGGAACCGCGCGGCGCGCGGGTGGGTGAAGGTGACGGCCACCTGCCCGGCGGGATCCCTGGCGTAGTTCAGCGCCGGCACGCCGGGAGCGAGCAGGATCCGCGTATGGCAGTCCTTGCACTCCCGGTAGCCGGTGGCGATGGCCATGGCGCTCACCCGCCGCACGCTTCGACAGCGGCAGTCGCTGCGGCCTCCCACGCGGCGCGGTGCCAGGCTTCCAGGACCGTCCAGGCGCGGGCGTGCGGCGCGTTCCGGGCCTTCCAGTACGCCTCGTACGCGGCCTGGCCGGGGGTGCGGTCAGTCGTCATCGTCGTCACCCCCGCAGCATTCGCCGACCCAGCCGCCCTCGCCGTCGCCGTCAAAGCGGGCGGTGATCCACCTAGCCATCGCTGGCCTCCTCGTCCAGCCGCGCCTTCTGCTGCCCGGCCTGCCAGCACGCGGACACGAACAGCTGGGCCAGCTCCTCCGCCTGGTCGGCGCTGAACCTGAGCTGGCCGATGGTGACGGCGGCGTAGTCGACCCCGATGCCGACGCGGACGTCGTCCAGGTCGGTCACCTCACCGAGGATGCGGACGTACTTGTCACTCATCGGTGACCTCGCCCTCGGCCAGCAGCAGTTCCAGCGCCGCGCCGTCGGCGCACTTCTCCAGCCACCTGATGACCCGCGCCGCCTGGTCCTGGTCCAGCTCATTGGACGAGTTCAGGTCATCGCACTGGGCCAGGATCGCCGTGACCCGCAGCCGGGACTGCCGGTCGTCGGGGCTGTCCGGGTTGTAACCGAGCCGCTGGAAATGCTTATGGATGATGCCGCGCTGCCCGCTGCTGGCCTTCGCGGCCGGCCGGTCATCCGGCCCGGCAGCAGGACCGCTTCCCGGGGTTCCGTCCGGTACTGCCGGGCCGGGGTTGCGGGCCTCCCCCGCAGGGTCCGCAGGGGGGGTCTGCGGCTCTCCTGCGGGGGAGGCGTCCTCGTCCACGACCTCGGCGTCGTGGATGTCCTGGGGCGCCGCGGCTGGCATGGCCGCGGGCGGTGGCGCAGTCAGCCCGGCCGCCTGGGCGCTCGCGCGCAGCTGCTCGCGGCGGAACTCAGCCGACGTGGGCACCCATGGCTCCAGCCGGCGGGCGGCGGTCTTCCACCACATCGACCGGCCCTGAAACTCCGGGTGGTCCTTCCCGCCGTCGAGCCGGTTCCACGGGCTGTAGGAGTCGTCGGGCTTGTAGCCGCCGGAGTCGCGTGCGGCCAGGACGTCGTCGCGGGTGAGGATGACGACGCGGGAGGTGGCGCCCGTGGTGAGCCTGGCGTAGGCGTAGGCGCCGACCATCGCCCCGCGGTCCCGTGAGCCGGTGGCACCGAAGAAGTCAGCACCCGTGGTGCCCCGGCCGCCGGTCTCGTGCACGGGGACCTCGTCCTCGCCCTCGACGTAGCGGAAGAAGTCCTTCGCGCACACTTCGCGGACCACGACGGAGGCGACCGCGCCGGATCGGTACATCCGCTCCACGATGCCCCGGTAGCCCTCGATGCCGAGCACCTCCGGCACGCCCTTGCGCTTGCGGGGCGTCAGGTAGAACTCATCGGTGCCGGGCTGGTGGCCGAGCGCGGCGCACCGCATCAGCGCGGTGATCAGGCTGTCCGGGGACCGTTCGGCGGCCTTCATCAGGTCGGCGCTGCCGTACAGGGCGGCGGCGGCGGTGCCGAGGAACCCCTTGACCTCGATGTGGTCGGGGAGGATCGCGGCGAAGTGGGTTTTGCGGTCCCACATGACGCTGACGATCCCGGCCTCGCGCCTGGCGACGGCCTGACTGACGGTGGTGGCGGTCATGCTGATGGCTCCTTCTTGGCGAGCTGGCGTCGGCGGTACTCGCGTTTGCACGCGCGACACTGCCGCCATCCGCGCCATACGTAGGTGTTCTCAGGCGTGTACTCGTGGTCGTTGCCGCAGCGATCGCGCTCGCGGTAGCAGTTGACCGTGACGCGCGCGCTGTTCTCGGCAGCCGTCACGGGCTCCAGGTGCGCAGGCCAGCAACAGGCACTGGACGTGCAGCCGCGGTCCTTGACGTGGTCGATCGTCAGGCCGTCCGGGATGGGGGCGACCAGCAGCGTGTAGACCACGCGGTGGATGCCTTCGGTACGGCCGAGCCACTTGACGCGGCCGTAACCCTCAGGAGTGGTGCAGCGCGTCCAGACCCAGCATCCGGACTCAGGGTCAATGGCGATCTTGCTTGCGATGCGCTCAGGTAGGTCGCTGAGCCGGAACGGGGCGGTCACTGCTTGGCCTTGGCCGGCACGAGCTTGTCTGTCGTGCTCTTCTTGCGGACGTGCTCCTTGACGTCATAGACCTGTCTGGTCGCGACCAGCTCGCCCGATCTGGCATCAACTACCCGGTGGCCATCGCCGAGCAACTGGCGAAGCTTGTTCTCGGCGAGCTTCTTGCGCTGCTCGGCCGCCTTGTACGCCTTGCAGGCGGCGCGGTACTGGATGACAGGCATGCGCCGCACGGGCACGTCCACCTCTGTGATCAGGGGATGAAGAGTCTTCAGTGCACCGGTGGTCGAAGGCCGCCAGTCCACGTCCGGCTCGTCGCCCAGGTCGATACGCTCCAGGAACAGCAGCGCCTGGCCGCGCATCAGCCGCAGGTCCTCACGTGCCTGCCCGTCCATGGCCAGCTCGTAGACGCGGACCTTGCGGCGGTTCCACAGCAGGCAGGCCACATAGCCCGCGGTGACACCCATGACGTCCATCTGCCACAGCACCTGGCAGCGGTAGTGCACCGGAATCTGGTCGGTGCCGTCCTCACCCCACTCGTCGCTGCCGCCATCGATCTTGCATTCAAGGACGGCGAGCTCGCGGCCTGCCTGAGGGCGGTGCGCTTCGTAGACGAGCCGGTCCGGGGTGGCCATCTGCCACGGCTGGTCCGGGTGCGCGTAGAGCTCGCGGCCGTCGCCGTGGATGTACCAGTCCGGGTGGCGCTCAGCGAACCGCTCAGCGATGAAGGACTCCATGTAGCTTCCGAGCTGCATGGCGTCGGTCTCTTCGACGTCCGGGAGCTGGCCGAGCTTCTGGTGGTAGAGCGCGAACGGGCTGCTGTACGGGGACAGGCCCATCACGATCGCGATCTCTGATGCGGTGATGCCCTGCCGCCTGGCCGCGAGCCATTCCGCCTCGCTGCCAGTGGGGATCAGGATGGCGCTCACGGCAGCTTCTTCCCTTCGAGGATCTTCCGGTCCCTGGCAGTCCACCCGCGCCCGGCCACATGCACGCACCTCTTGTGCCCGCAGGGGGCGGTGCAGGAGCACAGGCCGGACGGCGCGGGCTTGCACCAGGTGCACGGGCTGGTTCCGGCTGGCCAGTACGGCACGGGCTCATCCGGCGCGGCGGCGGCGTGCATGCGGTTCCCGGCCCAGCAGGCGCCGATGATCACCAGGCCCCAGGCGGCGAGGATGATCACGAGCCAGGTCACGATGCCACCTCCGCCAGCACGTCCAGGAGCTGATTGCCGATTGCTTCCGTGTAGGCCGGCGGGATGGCCTGCCGGCCCTCTTCCTTGCTCATCCAGGTGCAGCCCATGGCATCCGCGAACGCGCGTTCCCCCTTGTGCTCGAACGGCAGCAGCCGCGGGTTGCGGTAGCACTGGCACGGCTGGATCAGCTCGAACGCCGTCCAGTTGCCGCGCTGGAAGGCCCGGTGGCGGCGGATGCTGAGCCCGAACTGGGTGCCGCACAGCACGTAGTCAGGGCGCAGCGGCGGGCACGCCTCAGGGACGTTCTCCACCACCCACGGGATCTGCACCCTGGCCAGCAGGGCGAGTGTGGGTGTCAGCAGGTCCGGGTGGTCGTCGCGTGAGCCGCGCCAGGCGGTTGCCCGTGAGAAGTGCTGGCAGGTGGGACTGGCGTGGATGGCATCGAATGGCCCCCACGCCGGATAGAAGGGGTCACCTTCGGCCACGGCTGCGAGGATGTCCATCGCGTCGGCCTGGTGGAAGTCGAACGGGTAGCGGGGCTGCGGGTTGATGTCCACGCCCACCACGTCGAACCCGGCCTGGTGGTAGCCGACCGAGGCACCACCGGCGCCTGAAAAGAGGTCCAAGAGCCTCGGGCGCCGGGGCCTCATGGCAGCATCCCCGCCCTGCGGCATTCGGCGCTGATCAGGTCCAGCACCTCGCGGAACAGGGCCGTGATGACATCAGCGCGGGGCTTCCTGGCGTGCCTCTTGCGGCGCCGTTCGGCTGCCAGGCACGCATCGCAGGCGGTCTCGCCGCCGCGGACGTGCCGCTGGTAGGCCGCCTGGGTGCCGCACGGCTGGACGGGGCGCCTCACAGGACGACCTCCCCGGTGTATGCGTCCGCCCCGGTGCCCCGGTAGACGTACGGCCTGGGCCCGGGCAGCCCGTTGCGGACGGGTCGCGGGTCGGGGACCTGCGGGCCGCGGTATTCCTGGCCGGTCCGGTCCTGCCAGGCGCGGGCCATGGCCTGCAGGCACGGGTAGCACACGGGTTCGCCGCGCCTGGAGTGCCGCAGGGCCGCGGCGGGGGTGCCGCACGGCTGCAGGTCGGGCCACTGCTGGCCGGCGCGGGTCACAGTTCCCCCGCCGCCGGCGGCTGCTGGCGGAGCCGCCCGATGGCGCGGCGTATCCGCGGCCCGATCTGCCGCTGCCGCGCTGCCCGCGCTTCCGCCCCGGCCTGCTCATAGACCAGGAGGAACTGGTCAGTGGCTGCTTCCCGGCCGCCCGCGATCAGGGTGTCTTCGGGGCGGAACCTGTCCCCGTCGGTCAGGGTGAAGTCCACGATGGTGTCCTCGTGGGCGAGGGCGGGCACGGCGGGCACGAATCGGGGCGCCGGGGCCGGGGTGACGAACCGTTCCTCGTAGCGGGCGGCCTGCCGTTCAGCGCGGCGCGTCTCATCGACCACGAAACCGGGGTCCCGGCCGTCCCAGACGGCCAGCAGCGCGAAGCAGTGGCGGGCGTCGGCGGTGATGCGGACAGGGAACCGGGGGTCCAGGACGTCGAGGTGGCCGTCGGGGGCGGTCATGGGGTCACCTCCGCTGCCACGCTCAGCAGGACCCGGCACGCATGGCCAGGGGCACAGAGGGGGCAGACGGGCTCGCGCTGCGCGGCGCGGCGCAGGACGGCCCGCTGGCAGGGCGCGCAGACCTTCCACGTCTCGATGTGCTCGTGCACGCAGCCGCTGGTGACTATCGTGACGGCCTCGCGGTGGCAGGACCGGTACACCTCCCGGGACCAGTCGTGCCTTGCGCCGAGGTTGGCCAGCGGGCCCATCCAGCCCGCTTCGCAGTTGCTCACAGTCCCCGCCTCCCCGCGCGCCGCGCCGTCCGCCACACGGGCACAGGCACCCGCCTGCGCCGCACCACCGGCACGGGGTCGCGGCGCGGCACGGGCGGCTGCACGCCGAGACGTTCCAGCTCCTGCGGCGACGGCAGCCACTTCGGCTCCCACCAGAGGTGCTCAGCCATCGGTCCGCTCCTGCCTGGTCGCGTCCCGCAGCCGGTACACCTCGGCTGCGTGGAAGCGGCGGTGGCCGCCCAGCGTGCGGATCGACGTGAGGCGCCCGGCTTTGGCCCACCGGGTCACGGTCTTCGGGTCCACGGAGAACAGGCGGCTCACCTGGGCCGGGGTGAGCAGGTCGGCGTCGGTGATCTTCATGCCTGCGCCTCCCCGGTCTTCTCGATGGGGCGCAGGCCGTAACCGGCGGGCGGCGCGAGGTGGCTGGCGGGCGCGTGGAACTCCCTGCACTCGTGGCAGAACCACAACTCCCTGCCGTCAGGGACAGCGCAGTCCCGGCCCGGGGTGGTGGGGTTCACCGAGGTACCGTCTGCGCGCTTCACGCCCTCGGCCGCGCTCTTGTCGCCCTTCGGCTCGGCGGTCTGCCATGCGCCGGCCCACTCGATGCGCTCGGCGGTCGCGTGGTTGCCGTCGTGGCCGGAGGGCAGCGAGCACAGCATCGTCTCGGGCGGCTCACCCCACTGCGCGGGGCACACGGGCAGCACGAGGGGGCTTGCGGCGGCCGTGGGCCAGCGGTGGCCGGTGATGTCCTCGTGAAGCACGACATGCCCGGCCAGCAGGATGCAGCGGTAGATGCCGTTATCAGGGCGCGTGATCGTGCAGGTGCCGTCCGGCTCTGCGCCCCCGGCCACCCCGGCCGCGCTCCCGGCGTCCTGCGGCCAGCCAAGGCGCACGTTGCCGTCCTGGTCCTGGGACGAGTGCTCGCCCGTGTGACCGGCTGGCAGATTGCACGTGTACCACGACGAGGGGTCCTGCACGTACTGCGGCTCGCTGTGCGCGAGGCACAGGCCTGCCGCGGCCGCGCTCGCGGCGTCGTACCGGCCGTGCTTGCTGCCGCCGCCGGCCTGCTGCTCGGCCAGCGTCCGGTGATCACGCGAGCCGGGATGGCGCCCGAGGAACCCGGCCGGGGCCCGGCTGCTGATGAACAGTCCGCCACCCTCCTCGCCGGGCAGCGCGGCCAGCGCCAGCGCCCCGGCCCGCATCATCTCCTCCACGTACGCGCGGGCCGCGGCGATGTCAGGCTGGCCGGTCACCGCTTCACCTTCACGTTGTACGTCGGGGCACCGGTGACCTTGATCTGGTGCGTGCCGTAGTCCCAGACAGCCGGGCCGAGCACCGTGTGCACGAACTCCTCGGCCCGTTCCAGGTAGGGCTTACCGCCGCTGCCGACGCAGATCACGTAGGTGCCCTCGGAGGCTGGCGGGGAGTAGACGCCGAACGGGTCCATCTGCCCGACCGTCAGGCCCTGGCCGCCGTTCGGGTAGCCGTCGTTGACGACCTGCTGCGGGTTGGACAGCTGGGCCGTGTCCGGCACGCCCAGGCCCAGCGACGGGCACACGAACACGGGGTCACGGACGCCCTGGATGAAGAAGAACGAGGTGGACTGGGTGCCGTCAGCGGCGGCGGTCTCCGCGTCGATCAGGATCTGCCGTTCCATGGACCAGCTGAAATGCGGGATCTGCTGGTTTCTGACCAGGCTCTGGGTGTCCTGCCGCTGTGCCTGGTTCTCCTGCTGCTGACCGGATGAGTTGCTGGCTGAGGTGCAGGCTGCCAGGCCAAACCCGGTGACTGCTGCGATACTGAGGGCGCTGATGGCTTGACGGGTACGGTTCATCACGGTGTTCCTGCCTGATAGAAGGGCGAGCCTGGCCGGACAGCCCCGGCCAGGCAGTTCTGCTTCACCCACCGCGCCTGCCCGCTGCGCAGCGGGACCCCGGTGATCTGGGCGGCGTCAGAGCACGCGATCCCCGCGATAGCCATCCGCTGCGCCTTGAGCGCCGACTTCATCGGCGAGTTAGCCGGGTCGGCGATCTGCGTGGTCAGCTCGGCCACGTCGGCGATCTTGGACGTGATCTGGGCGCGGAGCGTCTCCTGGTTGGAGGCGCCGTTCTGGATCTGCTGGTTCTGCCGGGTGGCGTTGGCGTTGCTGAACCACCAGCCCGCCTGCCAGCCACCCCAGATGAGCAGCCCCAGCAGGGCGAGCACGCCCACCCCGACGCCGAACCAGCGCCAGAAGGCCGCCCAGACGGTGCCAGCGGCGATGTCAGGCTGGCCGGTCATGACGCGTCTCCGCGCGTGTGCGTGCTGCCTGCGGCCTCACGCCAGCCGGGCCATTCGCCTGAGGTCATGTCGCCGACCATCGCGGTCGCGGCGGCAAGCGCCAGGGTGGCGTGCACCTGGGCGGCCTGCTGAACCTCGCTCACGTGCACGTCTGGTGCTACCTCCGCAGCGGCGAGCAGCCGTTCGGCCTCGCGGTAGTGCTCTGGCCCGGTCATGACGCGCCGCCTGCGGGCCGGATCATCTGCCCGTACAGGGCGATCGCCGAGTCCTGCAGCTGGCTGACCGTGGGCTTGAGGACGTCCCAGGCTGCGGCCCTGGCTGCGTCCCAGGCT
>Ga0137379_10007571_pt1 | contig 10289 bp, 7 predicted proteins | sample SagtaG_18_FD_104812 | JGI IMG/M metagenome (GOLD analysis project Ga0137379, IMG submission 104812) | Vadose zone soil microbial communities from Sagehorn Ranch, Mendocino, California, USA - Sage2_L_80_16 metaG | ecosystem: Environmental > Terrestrial > Soil > Vadose zone | place: USA... | reverse complement strand
TTGTAGAACGCAACTGAAAAAGTGATGAAAACCCCTACCATAGTAGTTGAATATAAAAGAGACGTGTGATATTCTACCTCAGTATGGTCTGAAAGGAGTCGGCTACCTTCGGTCAGTCGGTCTGAAAAGTAGTATTTTTGCTGCATTCATTGTAAGCTACCCATAGGGATTGGAACGATATTCCATCCCCTTAACGAGAATGTCAGGAGATTTGTGTGTCTACCGCTATTTGGGGAGAATCGAAATCTCCATCAGAAGAAACATATCCTCTATCATTGTTGAAGCAGCTCTTACGGCAGATGATGGAGCAATTTCATGCTGTGGGTGCCTGTCTTGCGCTCTATAATGAGAGTAGCAGACAGATGGAGATACAGCTTCATCTCCGTCTGCGTAATGCTACGACTCTCACGAGTAGTAATGGTACAGAGATAGCTCATCAATCTCAGAAACATAGCACTGTTCCTTTAGCACTCGATCCTTCCAGTTCTGCCTTAGAACAATGGAAACGTCCCTCACAGGCACTAACAGAGGAGGATATAGAAGATATATCAGTGCAAACGGGCAGTTTTTTTCCGGTGGGAGAAAGTTATCCTAGAGGACACGACCTCATTGGCTATGTGTGGCACAAAAACGAGGCGTATATTCTGCGTCACGAAGACTATCTCTCGTTCTTTTATACTGGCCCTGAGCCTTTCCAGGCCGATGTTGTGCCGGCATGGTATCTGGCCGTACCGGTTGCCGAGTCCAGTTTGATCGATGAGGCACATGGCAGAAAGAGACAGCCGCAAATCCTGGGTGTCATTATCCTCTATCGAACGGCACCTGGAGCCATCTTTCAGCAGAGACAACGTGCTGAGGTGCTGACTTGCGCCGAGCGTATGGCCCTTTATCTCCAGAACGATCAACTACGCCGTCATCAGTTGCGTACCAGCGATTATTTGCGACGGTTGCAGGCGATCAGTGGGGCCTTTCCTTCAACAGTGCAATTGGCGAAGCTGGTGGAGGGAGTCTACCAGTTTGTGGCCGGGATTGTGGATGTTTCTTCGATGGTGATCACCCTCTATGATCGCGATACGGAATTGATTTACGATGTTTTTGCCGTTGAGGATGGGAGGCGTGTGGAGGGATTAGTTGAGCGACCTACTGTAATTTCACCGGAAGAGCGACCGGTCTGGTGGAAGATCGCTCACGAAGAACAAGAGCAGTTGTTGCTTGAGCCAATGCATATAGAACACAATGACTATGACGAACTACTGACCGGCGTATGGGGCGATCAACGCAAAACTGGCTCGTTTCTACTTTTACCCATGAAAATGTTTAAGCGTGTTATTGGCTCTCTTTCGCTCACCAGTAATACAACGAATGCCTATCGTACTGAAGAGATTCAGGTACTGGAGACGATGGTACAGACTATTACGGTCAGCATTGAAAACGCGAAGCTGTATGAGCGTTCACGGGAGTCACTGCGTGAAGCGCGGCAGCGTGAGGAATTTCTGGCTGCCATGAATAGTTCTCTGCAATCGATCAGTTCAGTTTTGAATGTCACTGAACTGCTTCACAAATTTGTTGAGTCGGCAGCACGGTTGCTCGATGCACAAATGAGCGTTTTCTTTCAACTGATGCCCGATGGACAACGTTTGATCGTGCAGGCTGCCTACGAGTCGGCCCAACCAGTGAAACATCAGGAGCTCGATACTCAGCCACTTCCTCCCATGTCTCCTACACTGCATAATGACCTGTTGGAGAAGATACACATTCCCTTCAAAGGGACGGTGCTGGAAAATTTAGTCACCACCAGTTTTTTCTACCTCGACGAAGAGATGACAGAAGAACTGGCACAGGCCAGTATCGAAGAGGGAGCGATGTTTCTGCTTGAGACGGATATTCGCAAAATGCTCATGATTCCTGTCTTGTATCAGAACGAGTTAGTGGGGATTCTGGGTGTGCATACACCGCGCCAGAGTCGTAACTTCCGTCCTGCCGATATTGGTATGCTACTGGCTATCTGTTCTCAAGCCGCCAGTGCTATCCGCAACGCCCAACTCTTCGAGGAGATACAAGAAGCGTATGCCGAACAGCAGCGACTGGATCGACTCAAAGACGAATTTCTGGTAACCGCCTCACATGAGTTACGTACGCCTCTCAGTGCCATTAGCGGTTATGCTGCCATGCTTAAGCGTCAGAGCAATCGTCTTAATACGCAAAAGATTTTACACTATGCCACCAAGCTTGCTGGTGCTACGCAACAATTGACCGATCTGGTAGAAAGTATGACTGAGGCGGCCAAGATCGGCACGGTTGATAAAAAGCTCGATCTGCAAATTGGCCCTGTGCAAATGTTCTCGGTTGTGGAGCTGGCAGTCAATATGATTAGTATCAATGTTGAGCAAAAGATTGTGACTCAGGTGGATGGTGGCCTGTGGGTACACAGTGATCCTTTGCGTGTGCGTCAGGTAATCTCCAATCTGCTGGATAATGCTACTAAGTACTCGCCAAGTGATGGCCGCATCGAGGTCATTGCCAGTAGGACTCTTCTCTCCAAAGTAGCTATACCTGATGAGCAAAGTGACGTTGAAAGCGATCCCCATACACCAGTAGTTCTCGTGCAGGTGTATGACGAAGGTGAGGGTATCGAGCCTGCGGAGCAACAAAAAATCTTCGACAAGTTTGTGCGTGCTCAGCGTTCCCTGACCACCCCTGTGCGTGGCTCTGGTCTGGGATTATATATTTGTCGTCGCTACATCGAAGCCATGGGGGGGCGTCTGTGGCTCCAACATAGTGTCCCCGGCGAAGGTTCAACTTTCAGCTTCTATCTACCCCGCATTGAGGCTCCTGTTCCTACCGTTCAAAATGAGCCAGCAGAGATAGAAGAAGCGAGTGGCTAAAATTTGACGTGTAACGCTGTGAGACCCCGCAAGCCCAGGTTTTCACGCCAGGTGATTGGTCCTGGTTCCAATTCCAGGTTGGGCATGCGGCGCACTATGTGTTCAAAGGCAGCCTGTCCCTCAATTCGTGCCAGTGGTGCGCCAAAACAGAAGTGGCTGGCCCAGGCAAAGGCCACATGTCGATTGTCGTGGCGACAGATGTCCAGGTGATCGGGGTCTGGGAAGCGTTCAGGGTCGCGATTAGCGGCTCCCATCACAGCAATGACTGCCTGACGCTTGCGGATCAGTTTTTCGCCCAACATCACGTCATCAGGTGCCAAGCGAGCCGTGTGCTGGCTTGGACTCTCGTAGCGCAACAGTTCCTCTACTGCTGAGGGAATCAGGGTCAGGTCAGCTTTCAATTTCTCCATCTGATCGCGATGGCGCAGGAGGGTTAATATCCCATTACCGATCAAATTGGTTGTTGTCTCCTGACCGCCGACCATGGTAACAATGGTGTTAGCCACCACCTCTTCTTCTGTCAGGCGGTCGCCGTCGATCTCAGCATTGAGCAGGGCATTGATGAGGCCGTCGCGAGGATGCTGCTGCTGCTCTTTGATGGCAGCCCGGAAGTAAGCTATCATGGCTTCCAAACTCTTGATGACTTGGGGAGCACGTTCCGGGTTGTGTTGGAAGTTGCCAAGTACCTGGGCAAAGTCGGCTGACCATACTGTCAATTGCGGCCAGTCAGAGGTAGGAACACCCAACATCTCGGCAGTGATGATGGCAGGCAAGGGGATGGCGAAGTCTTTGAGTATATCCATATGTCCCCTGTCCTGTACAGCATCCAGCAAGCTCTTGGTAACTTCATGGATGTGCGTGCGTAGTACCTCTACTCTGCGTGCGGTGAAGGCCTTGGAAGCCAGTCCCCGTACACGCCCATGCATGGGCGGGTCTAGAAAGAGCATCTGGTGTACCATCACCTCAGCCAGTGGTGTTAAGGATGACAGACCTAACGCAGTCAGCTGCTCAGGAGTAGGTGTACGATTGGCTGAGAAGTGCTGAAAGATGTTGATCACATCTGAGTAACGTGTTACTACCCATGCATGCAGGAAGGGATCCCAGTGAACGGGGTCCTCACTACGCAGCCGGTGATACAAGGGATATGGGTTGGCGAGAACTTCAGGGTCAAGCAAGTGATACAGGCTGAGGGGTAGGTCTTGTTTATTCGATGAGGGCGAGAGCCCGGTAGGGGATGTCATAACTGTCTTTCCTTCTTTGCGCTGGCAAGCCAATAGCTATAATTATATTGTTGAGACTATCTGGGCATAAGGATACAGTTATTCCATGTCGAATTGGTTTCCCTTTGATAGCTAGAACGTGTATCCCCTCGCAGGATACCATAAATTCGCTCATGAAGCCAGAGGTCTGATGCAATGAACAAGGTAGATGGGGTGTTTTGATGTCAGGCTTCGCTTTTGATGTCAACGCTGGATGAGTTCTAAAAGAAAGAGGTGTAAAGCCGCTCTAGAATTGGCTTCACACCTCTGTGAACATCAAGAAGTGCCAAGGGCCGGATACGAAAGAGTTTGTTTATAGCCGTTCCTCCTCGTCCTTTTCACGCTCAGAGCGACCTCATTTTGTTTGTTGGCGTTGGTCAATTTCTCTGTTCGTTTGTGGAGGTTGCTGTAGTCGTTGCTGTAGTTTTTGGTTGGCTATTTCAGGAGAGATAATGGCAAAGCAGTACAAAATGAATGAGTGTTATAAAAATGGGGGTATTATAACGCCCTTTTTTGAGGTTGCATAGGCCCTTATTGGCTGTGCTATTCGGCCTGTAGGGCCATATTTTTGTCTAATTGTGTCTATGTTTGACCATAAGTAACTATCAGCTTTGGTGTCAAACTTGGTGTCAGAGATGGCTAATAGGAGACGCTCAAAGATACATTATTCGGAGCCTAAACGCGGTTTTTCTCTTGCTGTGAATAGGTTTAGAGGCGCAGAGCAAGTAAACCGCGCCATTATATCTACATTTAACAGTTACTATAAAGAATAGGATTATTGTAAGTGAAATATGGTTTTTACATATTCGATTATGATAGGTAAGGCCTGAATGAATCCAAAAAATAGTGATAGGAAAGCTAAAGTATAACTTACTATACGTTCCCTTTTTGTCTTATCTGGAATAGGAGCTGACCCTTCAACTATTGAAGGTTTTTGCTTAGGATATATAAATATACGTGTAATTCCTCTGACTACTCCGTAAGCTGCCATAGCAACAAATACTATGAATACAAGTTCTACTATCACAGCCCAAACCATGTTAGCATTACGTAAATTCATCACTCCGGTATGTAACCAGTAAGCAATGATACTACACCCTGCGCCGAAACCGATGTCGCTATATGTTTCCTTTTTTGAATGTTGATCAATTCCAACGGCTCCTCCAAAAAAGCTTATAGCGTATGACAAATAACTTAAAAATTGATAGAAGCCATCCCAAGATGCTGTATTCGTATCAAACGCAAAAAAGTGTAAAATTAATCCTATTGATAGAAATATTGCTGAGACAGCTAAGTCATCTTCTAACTTGTTAGGTTTCCTAGATTTGGATTGAGACGATTGATTAGTGTTAGCTTCTTTAACTTCTGAATGTAGTTGTTGCATGTAAATTCCTTAACACCTCGGAATACTTTTTACTATTAGCCCTTGTTATTCGCTTCAGTTCAGGCTACCTATAAACTTATAACGAACGGAATAACAAATTATCCAAATCTCTTCAGTTTTTCATCAAACTTTCCAAAAGCAATCAGTGGATATATTGAAAGAGCAATTTAAGAGAGACTCTGAAGCATTTGAAGTGAATGAATGGCTTCTTATGCTTCTGGTTCGCTGGCGATGCCATACCGAAAGCTGTGTAACGGTGTGCTGTGCTGTGAGAAGGCGTTCAAGCCAGTCCAGGTTTAGTTTCCGGGCTTTTCCGTTATACGCCATTACACAACTTTTGGTATGGCATCCCCTTTTCCGTGAACACCCTGTCTGGACTTTTATGTAAGCGAGCAGCGTAAGCTGCGGGCGTTGTTTGCAGCGCTGTATGGATGCGCTTGGTATTGTAATAATGAATCTGGAGCGCAATAGCCTCAAAGGGCCGGGATAAGTCCTCGAAGTGGCTGAGTGACCCCAACTCCTGTTTGAAGCTGCCAAAGAACCGTTCCATGAAACCATTCTGCCATGGGCTGGATTTGGCAGAACAAGATAAAATTATCTCCAGTTTCCCGCACAGTAACTGGTGCTTGTAGCTCAGGTATTCCGAGCCTTGGTCACTGTGTAAGATAGTTGGTGGCAGATGCTTGCTGAGGGCGTCGAGGAGCGCTTCGTAGGTCAGCTCGCTGCTGTGCCTGGCACCCAAACGCCAGCCGGCCACTTGCCGGGTCTTGAGGTCAAGCACAACAGCTAGGTAATACCAGGCTCCTTGGAACTTGAGGTAGGTAAAGTCCTGCACCCAGCCGCCCGAGTCAGCCATCCTGCCGTAGTCCATGCCGTCACGAGGCCGGGCCTCGTTCTTGAACACGGCATAGCGTTGCAATATGTTCGGTGGCGCAGCTATTTCTGGCTTACCGCCTCTACGAGTCCGATGCTTCTTGCTGGCGCTCGGTATGACAATACCAGCAAGGGTGCGGATACGCCTGGTTTTGTTTTCGCTCCAGCCCAGGCGGAGCGCTAGTCGCCTGACGCCGTAAAACTGGTGTTCTTCATGGACAGCCCTCAGCCTTGCAACGGCCAGCTGGTCGGCTTGAGACCTCATTGTGCGTGGACAGTAATAGCTGGTTCTAGCCACGCCTAAGGCAGCGGCAAAATGTCTCCGCCATCCCAGCTCGACCTCATCCAGGATGGCTAGCCTTTTGGGCGCTTCAGTTCAGCCGTAGCTCGGCCCAGGAGGTTGTAGAGCTGCTCGTTTTCTTTCCTCAGACGGTTGAGCTGTAGTACCAAGCTTGTGTTGCTGTTGACGACGTTCGACTTCAGCCAAGCGTAAATGGTTTTGCTGCTGACGCCGTAGTGGTGTGCTGCGTCAACAACCCGCATACCCTCGTCCCGTATTTTCGTAATAATTTCGTCTTTAATCCGTTGGTCTGTGTGTCTGCCGACTGGCATGGTTTGCTCCCCTCGTTTGCTTACATTATACTGGCTGAAACCAGACTATGTGTTCAGTTTAGGGGGAGTGGGACACCACGTCGCATCCTTAATGAAGTAGGCCGTTGGCGAGGTACCATTGCTGGCCCTGCTCCATCGGCCTCTTCCCGAACCACACAGGACCGTTTCCGTGTCATGTGGCTCTCCAGTAGAAACACTCCATCGGTTCAGAATAAACACATCTCGTGCTCTTCTCCGTAAGAATGTTTCTCCCTGCGCTGCTTCCCCCTGTAGACGATCTTCTCGTCTTCCCTGGTGAGGCGTGACTCTCACGAGTACTATCAGCGCTCTGTCACCATAGGTTTGCACCCGTAGGTGATCCCGTGTTCCGTCAACCTGATACGTCCGAGCTCGCCATAGGTTGCCCACACATCCCCTTGCAGTATCTCATTGATACTCGCTTTCCCTGTGGAAGATACGCTCGATCGTTGTGTAAAATCGAGGTACAGAGAAACATCGATGTCAGGTGTTATATCGATGGGACCCGAAATCATCCGTCCGGGGATTAGGCTTCAAGCAATCAGCCTTAACCATAGCGTGCGGATCTTGCATCACCTGCTCTTACACACCTTCGGAGCACTCATGCGTTTCGTACATGCTCTTGTCCCCTTTGTGTTTCCACGCTAGGTAGGTACGATGATCCAAGAATCTCCTTCCACATTCTTCCCAACTGCGTTGGGGATATCAGGCTGCGTTCCACGGCGCACCACAACATTCGGGATGGCATCTAAACCGGTCGCTGATGGCATCCCTATCTAACCTATTTTCCTATCTATCTTTTAGCCTACTTGATATTGGCTTACCTGCAACGTTATTCTAATAGAGAGTAGTATCAGGTGACGATACGAGTCATTTTCTTTTGAAAGGCGGGGGCAGATGGATGTACTTCAGATCATTGGTATTACTTGAGCTATCGCTTTTATAGGAAAAGCGCTCTTGGAAGACACCAAGAAATTGAATATCATTAATTGTTTCATTCAATGAGAATATAAAGAGACTAGCGAGGGAGACAACATTGGACTTCTTACAGACAGTAACAATTTTTAGTCTTTTTGTTGGGATTATTTCAGGTATTGTTGCAATAGTTAGTATCTTCGTGGATGTACGTACATTAAAACATAAGCATAAGATTATGTTAATCAGCTTGCCTCTTGCAATCATCTTGCTTGGGGAAGCAGGTGCTTCATTGATTTATCATCCTACATTTATACCAGGTCTTACGCCAACACACGCCAGTACCCCGACTCTGAAAAATGTTCCGACTTCTTTACCTAGCCCAACCTCTCTTCCTGCAACACCAACATCGACATCAGCACCTGCAGCTGGTCAAGGATGTAGTTACGACGGATCAACAGGATGGGACGGTTGGCCGGAAGGTTGGACTGTGGTAAATGATGAGCTAACTGGAGATGGAAACGGTATTCAATTTGCTCAAGTTCCGGCGGCATGCACAATGACATCCCCAGATTATGTGGTAAAGGCAAGGGTGATAGCGATAAATGCTTTGGACTGGGACTTACGTTTCGCGGTCAGGGCTAACGCTCAAGACGATGGGGAGATCGCCTTTGCATGGTTTTATAATGGAGAAATCAAAATTTATGAGGGGAAGTTTGTTCCTAATGTCAGCAAACCAATTGCTACAGCATGTTGCACATCGGCCAACAAGTATATTGATTACGTCGTGACTGTAAAAGGGGAAAGAATTACCTTCATGGCGAATGGTTTTTCTGCCACAGCGATAAGCAACATGTATAACCAGCCTGGAAATGTGTACTTCATAAGTTCACATGTTAAGTTCAGCATGCAGAGCTTTTCCGTCAAACCATTGTAGCTAATCTCACTTATATGTTCTTTGGGCGAATGGCATTTTGAGTCGTAGTTATTACTGATTTTACCCAGCGGAAAAACCATGACAAATATCAAAGGGCTTTTACTCGCTTACTTCGTGATCTGAAGGCAGAAGTCTAACGATGAGGAAATTTAGAGGAGTTTCTGTTGTTGCGTCCCTTGTGGTTTTTGGGGTTGGGGTGGCTTGGCTTTCTCAACCCAGAACTGTTTGAGGAGTTCCTATTTTGCATCTTTTTCTTCATAGAGAGAACTCTCATAGATGCTCAGACCTAGCACAATCTGGTAACCGTAGGAATGAGTTGCGACCCTCCCGTTTTGGTTTGGTATCTACTGTAGGCGGTAGAGGAAATTGCAATGAGCATTGTCTCAATGGCTTGCCATTGTTAAGGTGAAGCTGCGATCCTTCTCGTAATTCGAGTTCTGCCGTTGAATTTCTGCCTTAGTACCTCTTGCATAATACTCCGTTCTCAGCTACACTAAGGGCCGAGCTGCAACATGAGAAAAAAGAGCCAAGTGAGCAAGTGAGGGGGAACAGAGTTAGATGCACATTACCGCAGCACATAAGCGAGCTATCGATACCTACTACAAAGAACTGGGTGCCTATCAAGAGAAAAATGTGACGCATGAGACGGCCTTACGCAGTGCCTTTCAAAGTCTGCTGGCGGTCTTTGCACAGTCGGCGAGTTGGACGCTTATTCCTGAACAACGGCTTGCCAATGGGAAACGACCCGATGGAACACTGCGTGATACCTTTAACTTGCCTCGTGGCTACTGGGAAGCAAAAGATACCAAAGATGACCTGGCAACCGAAATTCGCAAGAAGATCAGCGCGGGTTACCCAACCAACAATATCATCTTTGAGGATACGCGCAAAGCCATACTCTACCAGCATGGCCGACCGGTCTACGATGCCGACCTGACGCAAGCCAAGAACCTGATGGACTTGCTGACGCAGTTCTTTGACTACACTGAGCCAGATATCGAGACCTTTGAAACAGCGGTACGCGACTTCAAAGAACGTATTCCCGATCTGGCACAAGGCTTGCTCGCACGTATCAAAGAGGAACATGGGCGCAATGCCACCTTTGTCTCGGCCTTTGCCAGTTTTCTCGAACTCTGTCACACCTCGCTTGATCCCAACATGAGCAGGGAGACCGTTGATGAGATGTTGGTGCAGCACTTGTTGACGGAACGTCTCTTCCGCACGATTTTCGATAATCCTGATTTCATTAACCGCAACGTGATCGCCGTTGAGATTGAGAAGGTCATTCAAGCTCTGACCAGTCGGGCCTTTAACCGTAAAGAGTTTCTCAAATCGCTTGACCGCTTCTATGTGGCTATCGAGAATGCTGCGCGAACACTCGACGGGTGGACCGAGAAACAGCACTT
>Ga0137379_10007567_pt1 | contig 10292 bp, 10 predicted proteins | sample SagtaG_18_FD_104812 | JGI IMG/M metagenome (GOLD analysis project Ga0137379, IMG submission 104812) | Vadose zone soil microbial communities from Sagehorn Ranch, Mendocino, California, USA - Sage2_L_80_16 metaG | ecosystem: Environmental > Terrestrial > Soil > Vadose zone | place: USA... | reverse complement strand
TGGTGCCATCCGGCGGCACAACGATCGTGATCGAGGTTATCACCTGGCTGACGCTATTCAGGTCAACCAGCGGCAATGTAGCATTCGCGGAATACTGCTGCAGGTTCTGATTAGAGGCAAGTGATGTCCAGGTGTGACCATCAAAACGGTCATAGGTGAAGCCTTCCAGGTATTGCGCCGGTGCATGGCCGGTACTGGTATAATACAGCACCTGGCCGGTAGGCAGGTTGACACTGCCGGTAATGGAAAGCTCATCGCCAAAAAAGTTCGTTGCAGCCTGGTTCCCTTGAAACAGTCCTGGATTGGTGAACGTAAATTGGCCGTGCGTAATATTTGTCCATGCATTATCAAGAGTATTCCAGAAGGACACACCGGCAGACGGCTGATCAAGAACCGGCAAGAGCAGGCTCAACGGTAGGATGATTACCGTCAGTAATGTAGCGATCTGCATAAATCGCCCAGTAATGTTGCGCAGCCACTCGCGGTCTGTATGCAGGCCTTCCTGCATCCACTGCGCCAACTGGTTGCTCAACTGCATACGCGCAACCAGCATCAACAACGCGCCTAGCAATATCACGGTCAGCAACGAAAGATCACTTTTTGCATACTGGAGATTCACCAGCATAATCGAGCAATAGACCAGCGCAACCAGCCAGGGTAGGTGCGCGCGGTAGATTAACCAGGCGCCAAAATAGCCGAGGAAGAAACTCAGGAAGGTGAGATAGAATAGAAAAACCATCTCGCCGCTATTACCCGAAGAGGAGACAAGGCCACCGCTGATTACTGCGCGCAAATTTTCGAGCAAGAGCAGCCACGAAACATGTTCAGCGATCACACTGGTCAACCAGATCGAAAGCCAGTGACCGGCCAGACAGGCGCCCAGGTGTAAAATAGCCTGGGGGAAACGTCGAATTTTGGCAACCAGCAGACCTACGAGCAGTCCACATGCCGTGCTATAGAGCAGTATAGTACTATCGGCAACCCATTGAGCACCGATGATGGAGTACACCACTGAATAGACAGCCACTGCCAGCATAAGCATAGAAAACCAGCCTTCAGCAGGTTCCAGGCTCAAGCGATGCTGCATCTTGCGTGTATCGAGTTTTGCCGGTGAATGTTGAGGATGCGGAGGTCGAAATTCTGGTCGTGGCACCCCATACTGTTGTGAATGCTCCGTCCCCTTTGATGGACGCGACTCAATCAAACTTGACCCCATATACGCTCTTTTCTATAAGCAATTACAAAATTGGCGTTTGCTTGTAGTGTACGATATTGTTGATAAGAAAGCTATCGAATAGTTCATAGGTCATGGCAAGTGCAGAGCCCCAGCCGCTACTATATCCTGGCTCTGATGCATTTGTGTATAGTAGTAGCTGGGGCAAGCCCAGCCAGGTACAGAGCACATCATGATAACTTATACGCTAAAGTATATCAAATTGTCGCAGAATCAGCCAGAACAAACAAAATCTTGAAGAACCCTCTTCCTGTCCTTTTGTCCGTTGCCTTGCGACTACGGCGTATGGTACGTTATGAGCATGTGTCTATCTAACCTGGAGAAAATCTTTCATGTCTTTAGTGCCTGATACCTCTGAGTCAACTAACCAAGGAGGAGTCTCATCGCAAAAACGCTCCTTCGTATCATCCTTCTTGCCTCTGCCGAGAAACGTCAATCTTCTCCTCATTTTCACTACAGGTAAAGGTTTTCAACTTAGTATCAGCGCCTTGACTCTGAATTACTATGTGCATAGCCTGGGCTACCATCCTGACTTCATCGGTATTTTCAACGCCATGCCCGCCATTGGTGCGCTTGTCAGCGCCGTCCCTGTTGGTATGCTCGCTGACCGTATCGGACGCAAGCCGGTGCTGCTACTGACTGCCATCCTCACTCCTCTCTTTCTTGCGCTGTGCGGACTTGTTACAACCCCTTTCTGGTTGCTGTTCTGTGCTTTTATGCAGGGGGTCGTTTCCACTGCCTACTGGGTCACAAATTTGCCCCTGCTGACCGAAAGCACCACCGAAAGACAGCGCGTTGGTGTGTTTGCGCTGAATAGCTTTCTTTTGCTTGGAGTCGGCGCACTTGGCAATCTCTTAGGCGGTGCCATTCCTGAGTTTGTGGGAGGCGTCCTCCATATTTCCGCTGCCAGTACACTATCGCTTCGTTGGGGAGTGTTTTCTGCTGCTCTGTTTACCTTTGTCTTTGGCCTTCCGCTCTGGTTGTTGCGCGAACCGAAGCGAACAACAGCAAGCAAAGCAACAGATGAAGCTACAAAAGCGGTCCTGGAGGAAAGCGTGAGAAATAGCGGACCTCTGTCTGAAGCAGTGCTACATAAAAAGCGGGAACGGTTGCCATTTGCCTTGTTCGTGAAATTGCTCGTGCCTGATCTGCTCTTTACGATGGGCGAGGGAGCCGTTGTGGCGCTCATGCAATTGTTTTTTATCTTGCGTTTCGGCCTCTTGCCCGGCACCCTGGGTATCATCTTCACCATTTCTGGCCTGGCCGGTGGCATTTTCTCACTCACGGCCCCCCTCTTCGTCAAACGGTGGAGTAAGTTGCGCCTCATTACCTCTGTGCAGTATCTTTCAGCGCCCCTGATGGTGCTGATCGGTTTCGCCCCCACGCTGCCTCTGGCAATCTCTGGCGAGTACGCCCGCTCATTGATGCGTACATTAATCGAACCTGTCTACGCCGCCTTTGCGATGGAACAGGTTTCAGATCGCCATCGCGCAACGCTTTCCGGCTTGTATTCGGTCACATGGAGCATCGGTTTTAGTACTGGTCCCTCGATTGGTGGCTGGTTGCAGTCCAACGTCAATCTTTCCACATCCTTTATCTTTGGGGCGTTCTGTCTTTTGCTGGCTCCCACTCTCTTGCTCACATTCTTCGGCAAGCAGCTCACGCAGCCGCGTGAGCTTGAAGGGAATCTGGAGGAGGGTAGCTAGCAGGATCTGTGAATTAGTGCCAGGGCGACCCTCGCGGTCGCCCTGGCACTAATTCACAGATCCTGTTTCCTACGGCTCCCCCGGCGGCCCTTGCCGAATCCGCGCGCGCATCGCCTCAAGGGGCCAGTCGGTCCAGCTGCCCCAGCGTTCGGGCAGGATCTTTTCCACCCACCAGGTGACTCCCACCTGCTGGTACGCGGCAACGATCTCGCGGTCGTGGGCTGTGTCCGTGCCTGCTGTAATACCTGAGTGGACGACCTCGAACGGGGAGGTGTATCCGGGCTGGGATGAGACGTAATGGACAATTTCCTGCATCTCTGCTGGGGTGAGCATCGCGATGAGGGGCAGGTCGCGCCCGATGGGAATGACGCCATCGAAGCGGACGGCGCGGCGCAACGGCGCTTTGGCGGGCCACATGCCCGCTACCCAGATGGGGATGCGCGGAGACTGGAGCGGGCGCGGTAGGAACTGCGCTTCCTTGATATGATAAGCAGTCCCGTCGTGGCGGTACGGCTCGCCGCTCCAGAGCTTCGTGAGCACCTCAAGGCCCTCGTCCAGCAGCGCCGCCAGCGTTGCGGGGTCGGAGGCTTCGCCCAGCGCCTCGAAGTCGAAATAGCCGCCCCCAGAGCCTACACCGAAGACCAGCCGACCGGCGGACAGGTGATCCAGCGACACGGTTTCCCGCGCGACCACCCACGGTCTGCGACGTGGCAGGGGCGTAACGAGCGTGCCCAGGCGAATGGTATGCGTGCGCAGCGCGATTGCGGCCAGCGCCACCCACGAGTCGACCATGGGATCGAAGGTCGGCGTCAGGGTCGTCTTCGACACCTGGTCCCAGAGAAAGAAGCCGTCCCAGCCCGCCTCCTCAGCCTCGTACGCCAGGTCGGCAAGGGCCCGGGCATCTCCATAGGGACCAAAATTGGGGACGTAGACTCCATAACGCATAGATATCTCCTCTTCTTTCCGGTTATTGCTCCCCACCGGCCACAGCCACCAGCAAGGCTACCCGGTCTTTGTCGCGGAGTACTGTAGCGAGCGTTGCATCTGGATCGGGGCGAACATTATTGATGAGCACACGCATGAAGGACGGCAGCCTTCCCGCTTCATTCAGTAAGTAGGGCGCAGCGCGAGGATAGACAGCGATGAGATGCTGTAGCACCTGGCTCAGTGTAATGGTGGAGGAATCGAACGATACTTCCACCAGTGGCTGGCCGATGACGACCCGCGCCGAGCCATAGAGGGCGACACTCACCTGCATACCTTACACCTGTGAAATGCGAGAAGGGCAGCGCTGCCCTCTCACCTGTTAAAAACGAGAGGAGCAGCGCAGCCAGACAAATCCAAAACCGGATTACCCGTTATAGCTGGTATTGCTGACGAACGTAGGAACCAATGCCAACTGCATCGAGTTTGTCCAGCGGGACAAGCATATTCAACTGCACGACGCCAGGCAAGCGACCGATCTCCACTCCCCCGGTGATGGTGCAGCGATTCCGTACTTCCGCGAGTGTCATCTGCAACACCTGGGAAGCTCGCTGCATCGCGTTATCGGTCGCCTCGTTCAGGGTCGGCCCCGTCCCGATAAACTGCACAGGGCCGACGTTGCGCTGCAACCGGATATGGTAGCGCTGGGCAAGACGCTCACCTGCTTCCAGCTCTTCTTTAGAGAAAGGACGTGTGATGAACGGCAAATCCTCGGCCACGGGTAACAGTATGGGTCCATCCAGCGGCAGATTCTTGATGACGTTGACGCGCACGCGAGCCTCGGCAGTGATATCTGTGGTATGCAACCCCAGTTCGCCATCGCCCTGATTGGCGTGACAATCGCCAATGTAGACGCCTGCGCCATCGATTTTGACCGGGCAGATGAGGACCGCGCCGGCACGCACTTCGTTGGTGTCCAGGTGCGCATCGGTCTTCACACGATTGAGTGTTTCGAGCGTCATACCATAGGGGTGTCGCGCTCCAACCAGGAAATTGCCGAAGTCTCCGGCATTGTGCGAGTCGGGCAGGTCGGCGCTCGGCGTCGTGCCGATGTTCCCGATAAACGGGCGCAGGCGGGCAAGGGTGCCGGGGATGGTGTGCGGCTCGAAGAGGAGAATGGGATGCTGGCGCGCATTGGGCGGGAGGGCTGCTACCTCGCGGGCGCGCTGGGCAAACTCATGGGCATTGGCAGCATCCACCGTCAGGCCCACCTGGCTGTCGTGGTCGAAGACGATGGTATAGCCCTCCTCAAAGCCGAAAGGATTGACGACCGTACCACAGTTGATGCAACGAATACTGCTTTCACCCGTGCCTTCGACACGACTGGCAGGCCAGGGCGTACCGCATCCCGGACATTTCTTATCAACGAAAGGGTCGTCGCCAAAGGCGGAGCTGTTCGTCACCATGGTGCCAGAGGAGGTTGCCAGCGAGAGGACGCGCATCGACTCGATGGTGATCGCCAGGGCATCACCGACTTTCGCTCCCTCTACCGCTACCGGGCGCGTTACTTCGTGCCCCCCACGAAACTCCGGCGTAATCATCGGCCCCCAGCAGCCCGGCGGCACAACACAGCGGATGCGTCCACCATCCCTGACCGTCGCCGCGAAACCCAGGCTGGGGCCAACCAGCCCACCGGTATACTCGTCTACAAAGACCTCGTCCTTGATGCCGCTGTTCATTGTCTGCATGAGCATGAACTCCTTTCTTTAGATCGAGAGTACCGATTGCGTTGGTGGCCTTCCCTCAACCGCCTCTTCCTTCGGATTCTGTATCGTCCCCTTTTTCTCATCGAGAGCTCGGTTCAACGAGACGAGTACCTGCTCCTGCAGTTCTTTCCGTTCTCTCAGCAAAGCGAGTTGTTGATTGAGCAAGACCTGCCGTTGTTCCATCACAATCAGCTTTTCATTGATCTGGACAAGCTGTTCCTCTACGATGGCCTGTTGTTTTTGTAACGCTGCTCGCTGTCGTTGAGTCAAAGACATATCGTCCTCCGATCTTTGAACTCTTATCACTTTCTCAAGAGAAAGACCATATGCAACAACCAGACACCCTATGAAACACGATTACAACCTGGCAGAAGTTTTATGCGCCGCGCTCATCACTATATCATCTACAGCAAAAAAGTGAAACCAGGTAATAAGAAATTGGAGAGTATCACCATAAACAAACTAGAAATAGGCCATCCCCGGTACTTTTCTACCAGAGAAGAGGCAAAATTGTCAAGTTTCTCGCAATTGCATGCTACTATTTTGAATAGATCAACCCCACGAGTGGACTGTCAATCTCGATTTGATTGGATAAATGTAGGGGCGCAATTCGATTGTATTAAAGGGTCAGCCATGATTGTCGGCGAACGCATAGGACAGCAACTGGGCGACTATCGCCTGGTGCGCCTGCTTGGACGCAGCAGGTTCGCCGAAGTCTACTACGGCGAACACCTTCAACTTGATATACCCGTCGCCATCAAAGTCCTCAACTGGCGCTACATCCGCGAAGGGGCAGGCAAGTTTCTTGACCAGGCCTGCACGCTGGCGCAACTTGAACACCCCCACATCGTGCGCGTCCTGGATATGGGCATCGAAGAGTACACTCCTTTCATGGTCATGAACTACGCGCCCTACGGCACCCTGCGCGAACGCTACCCCAGGCATACACGCCTCCCCCTCAAAACGGTCGTCACATACGTCAAACAGGTTGCCGATGCGCTGCAATACGTGCACGACCAAATGCTCATACACCGAGACATCAAGCCGCACAACATGCTCTTAGGACTCGATGACCAGGTCTGGCTCAGCGATTTCGGCATCGCCATGCTCTCCCACAGCCTCGACGCCAGTCACCCCGGCTCGCCCGACTTCGAAGGCACCGTCGTCTACGCCCCCCCCGAACAGTTACAAGGCAACCCACAGAGGAACAGCGACCAGTACGCCCTGGCCGTAGTCGCCTACGAATGGCTCACCGGCGAGTGGCCTTTCACCGGCACCTTCTCCGAAATCGCCCACCAGCACATGTTCGATCTCCCCCCCACCTTACGAAGAAAAGGCCTGGACATCCCACCAGAAGTCGAAAAAATAATAATGAAAGCTCTGGAGAAAGACCCGCAAAAGCGCTTCAAGAATGTGTGCACCTTCGCCGAGGAGTTAGAATGGGCCAGCATCGGAGAAAGAACCATGCTCGTGCAACTCCAACCCAAAAAGCAGTTCAGATCACCGTTGCCGTTTGTGGTGAAGGCGTCGTATATACTATAGTCGTGTATAAGTGACAATAATTGAAAGGCAAGTAGCCAGGGTCTGTGAATGATTGCCAGGGTCGCCCACCCAACCTCACACTTCCCAAGCCCTTACAATGATCTAAGATGGTAAGCAGAATCGTAGTCATTGTAAGGGCGGGAGTGGAGCGGATGCGGGGTAGGGACCCTTGCGGTCGCCCTCGTAGCCTCTCTACGGTGCTATTAAAGACGTATTGTAAGATGTTGCCAGGTGGAGACCCTTGCGGTCGCCCTCGTAGCCTCTCTATAGTAGATACATAAAGGCTTATTATGCAACATACCAACTTCACCATCCGCAAAGCACACCCCGACGACCTACCCATCGTCAAGCAATTCATGCTTGCGTTATACCATGCAGACCGCCAGCACGACACATTTTTCTACGAACTTCATCCAGAAGAACACGCTGACGAAGAGTACAGCAAACGCATTCGTGGGGAAGATGGCGTATGCTATGTCGCAGAACGAGAGGGCGAGATTATCGCATGCCTCACAGGTGCGCTATCAGTAGTCCCCACTGAGCATCCGGCAAGGCGCACGCGGCTGGAAAAGGTATTTGTCAAAGAGGGGTTTCGCGGCCTGGGTGTTGGGTCTGCGCTGGTAGAGGCATTTGTGGAGTGGAATAAGCAGATTGGGGTTGACCGTATCTTTGTCAGGACGTATGCTGAGAATGCAGGCGCGATCAAGCTCTATGAGCGTTTTGGCTTTCGGCCATATATACTGGGTTTGTTGTTATCTACAGAATAGAAGGAGCGCATCATGGCAACTCTCACCACCAAAACTAGCGACCAGGCTGTTCAAACCACCCTTTCACTGTTGCAGGATTTACTTGGCGCGATACCCCAGCGTAATTTCGCCGTGCGCTTGTGGGATGGCAGCGTATGGAAGCCTGATCCCGACGCAGGTGAGACGCCCCGTTTTACACTCGTCCTACAACATCCAGGGGCGCTACGCAAAATGTTCCTTCCGCCGAGCGAGTTGAACCTGGGCGAGGCCTTCATCTACAATGACTTCGATGTTGAGGGAAATCTCGCGGAGGCCTTTGCTTTTGGGGATTACGTCATGGATGAGCGTTGGGGGAAGATGGCCCAGGTGCGCTATGGCAAACGCCTGTTGAGCTTGCCGAATACCGGCCAGCGGCATCCCGACGACATGGCCGCGAAGTTGCATGGCAGGCGGCATTCCAAAGAGCGTGACCGGCAGGCCATCGCCTTTCACTACAATCGCTCCAATGATTTTTACGCGCTGTGGCTTGACAAACGCATGGTCTATTCCTGCGCTTATTTTGCCACGCCCGATGACGACCTGGACACCGCGCAGGAACGCAAGCTGGATTATATTTGCCGCAAGCTGCGCCTGCAACCAGGGGAGCGATTACTGGATATCGGCTGCGGTTGGGGTGGGCTGGTCCTATACGCCGCGCAGCACTATGGAGTGGATGCCTACGGCATAACGCTCAGCGAGCGACAGTCGGAGCTCGCCAATCAGCGCATCCAGCAGGCCGATTTGACGGAACGGTGCAAAGTAGAGGTGCGTGATTACCGCGATGTCACCCAGGCCAACTCCTTCGACAAAATTGTCAGCGTGGGCATGTTTGAACACGTGGGAGAATCATTGCTGCCGACGTACTTTAAGCAGGCCTGGCAATTGCTGCGTCCTGGCGGCGTCTTTCTCAATCACGGGATCGCGAGCGTCCCCAGCCATCCACAACCTGACTCGGTCTTCAACCAACGCTACGTATTCCCCGACGGACAACTGCTGCCAATCAGCGCTACCCTGCACACAGCCGAGACGAGCGGCTTCGAGGTGCGCGATGTAGAGAGCCTGCGTGAACATTACGCGCTCACGCTGCGACACTGGGTACGCCGCCTGGAAGAACACGCCGACGAGGCGCGCAAGCAGACAAGTGATATTACCTACCGCGTCTGGCGTATCTACATGTCTGCATCCATCCACGCCTTTGAAACCGGCCGCAATAACATCTACCAGGCATTGCTGGCCAAGCCTGATGGGGGGAATAGTGGATTGCCATTGACTCGCGCAGATTGGTATGCATAATTTAGGGTTCTCTATCCTTCAGGTGACATGCAGGTGCCAACTTATTGAGGTTAACAAATGGATAACCACCGGTGGTGTTATAATAGGTGAGCAACTTCGATAACACCACGAGCAAGGAGCTTCATCATGGAACAACTTCATCAAATGCAATGTGTCGCTTGCCGCAAAGGTGAGCCGACGGTGACAGAGGCCGAGGTAGCCGAATTTCGCCCGCAGGTGCCAGCCTGGCATATCGTGAATGTGGATGGCATTAACCGCCTGGAACGCACATTTACCTTCCCCAATTTTGTCGAGGCGCTGAATTTCACCAATAAAGTTGGCGCGCTTGCCGAGTCGGAGGGCCACCATCCGGCTCTGCTGACCGAGTGGGGCAAAGTGACGGTGACATGGTGGACGCACAAAATAGGTGGCCTGCACCGCAACGATTTCATAATGGCGGCGAAAACCGACCAGTTGTACGCAGGAAAGTGAAATGCCTTCATGGACATTGGTGAAACGCTGCTGGTTTCCAGCGTTCAAGAGTGGCGGAGGTGGCTGGCGCAACACCACGAGGAGAAAAAAGAGATCTGGCTAATTTACTATAAGAAAACGTCGGGGAAAACTGGCATCACGTATGAGGAGTCGGTCGAGGAGGCGCTTTGCTTTGGTTGGATTGACGGCGCGATTAAGGGGATTGATGGCGATACCTATGCCGGTCGGTTTACGCCGCGCCGCGCTAAAAGTCCCTGGTCGGAGTCCAATCGCGTGCGTGTTGCGCGCTTGCTGCGGGATGGAAAAATGACGGAAGCCGGGCTGGTCGTTCTTCCCGCTGATTTGCGCCCCGCCACTTCTTGACCGGGCGCGATAAATCAGGTGTCAAAATCAAAAGTGCACCATCACAGGCTTATCCAGTATTTCTACCTACCACAGTAGAAGTACTCTCAGATAAGCCTTTCTTTCACCGCAAATCCGAGGTAAATTTGTATTATTATATATAGATATGTATCATAATATGTCATATTGTATATGAACTTTTTCATAAACTAATATTTGACATATACTA
>Ga0137379_10007559_pt1 | contig 10297 bp, 7 predicted proteins | sample SagtaG_18_FD_104812 | JGI IMG/M metagenome (GOLD analysis project Ga0137379, IMG submission 104812) | Vadose zone soil microbial communities from Sagehorn Ranch, Mendocino, California, USA - Sage2_L_80_16 metaG | ecosystem: Environmental > Terrestrial > Soil > Vadose zone | place: USA... | reverse complement strand
GTGCAGAATACTCCGGGCGGCGGGGTGGGAGGATTAAGTGGCAGTGTCGGATCCGGGCCTGGTGGTACCAGCGCAGGAACAGGTGGCATTGGCGCAGGATCGTTGGGGCTGACGAGCACCGAGGGATTGGGGCCATTCATCACCAGTTTTGATCCGATTGTCAGCGGGACGTTGCAGTTCGATCACAACAACACAATTTCAAATAACATTTTTGCCGGCGCGCTTATCGCGAAGCAGGGAACTACAACTGGCAACTTTAGTTATCAGCAAGGCTTCCACTCCGGAACGAACTTGCTTGTCGGGTTTAACAATTCTCGCGTGGGTACGAACAGCACGTTCAATACCTACAGTCCTGGTGTGAACTCATCTTTCCAATTCAAGCTTACTCAGCATTTGCTGCAAGGCTTCGGATTTGTACCCAACGATCGGCTGATCCGGATCACCAAAAACAACCGCGAAATTTCTGATGTCGCATTCCGGCTTCAAATCATCACGACCGTGGACCAGATCGAAAACTTGTATTGGAACCTGGTCTTTGCCTACGAAAATGTGCGCGTGGCACAAGAGTCTGTGGCATTCGCTCAGAAGACGCTGTCAGACAATCAGAAGCAAGTCCAGATCGGCAGCTTGGCGCCCATCGAGGTAGTTCGTGCCCAGAACACCGTAGCAGCGGATCAGCAGAGCTTGATTCAGGCGCAGACCAACCTTGATCTCCAGCAGTTGTTGATGAAAAACGCACTCAGCCGGAGCCTTCAGGATCCAACTTTAGCCACTGCTGAGGTTATCCCAACAAGCACAATGGCGTTGCCACAACAGGAACCCGTTGTGCCTACTGAAGATTTGATCAATCAGGCTCTACAGCATCGAGCAGAACTAGCGGAATCGAGGATCGACCTCTCGAACCGGGACATCAGCACCAAAGCCATTAAGAATTCACTGCTGCCGAGTCTGGATCTGTTTGCCTATTACGGCGGCTCCGGTCTAGGTGGCTCCCAGAATCCGGCGAATCTTACTTCAAATGGTTGCATAGGATTCGGTTGCAGCAGCACATCAGTGCCCTCGATTGGCTATTCGGACACGCTGAATCAATTGGTTAACTCGACTGCTCCCGATAAAGGTATGGGTGTCACACTGAGCATTCCGATCCGTAATCGCCAGGCGCAGGCCCTCTCTGTGCGCTCGCAGCTCGAATACCGGCAATCCCAGATGCGCTTGCAACAACTGGAGAACCAGGTTCGGATCGAAGTCCGCAATGCGCAGTTTTCGGTGACGCAGAATCGCGCGGCTGTGCAAGCCGCTCAGGCAGGAGTCGAGCTGGCGAAACAATCGCTCGATGCCGAGCAGAAGAAGTTTAATCTGGGCGCGTCAACCTCGACTCTGGTCTTGCAGAACCAGTCGGGGTTAGCCACAGCAGAATCGAATCTGGTCTCCGCGATGGCGGCATACGAAAAGGCGCAGATTGAACTCGACCGCGCGACAGGACTGCTGATCGAGCATGCCGGAATCGAGATGTCGGACGCGGAAAAAGGCGAGGTTTCACACATGCCCAAGGTTCCTTTTGTCGCGCCGCGTTCTGATGTGCAGCCTGCTGCGCAACAACCGCAACAATAGCCTTGGTAATTTTGAATGGCTGCGGATCTTTAGTGAGGGACTGATCCCCAGCAGACGGCATTGTTGCCGCAGCCTTCCACCGTCGGGGACGCACCGCTCCGATGACTGGGACTTCGTTGCCATCCGGTTTATTCTCTTCCGGTGAGAATCTCAGTTGTTCTGATCACCCTGAATGAAGAAGTGAATCTCCCGCGCACACTCGAAAGCGTGAAGCCGCTGGTGCGAGATGGCCTGGACGAAATCATCGTGGTGGATTCGGGATCTACCGACCGTACTCTGGAAATCGCGCAGTCCTACGGAGCAAGGGTCTTCATTGAGCCCTGGAAAGGATTCGCAGCACAAAAAAATTCTGCGATGGAGAAGGCCTCAGGCGATTGGGTCTTGCAGTTAGATGCCGACGAGTCGCTCGAACCGAAACTAGTGGAGGAGATAAAGGCCGCGACTGGGCAGAATGACGTGGGCGGGTTCTGGATTCCACGCAAGAACTTCTTCCTCGGGCGTTGGATCAAGCATGGCGGCTTTTATCCCGATCCTAAGCTGCGTCTCATCCGCCCTGGTGCTGGGAAATTTGAGGAATACGGCGCCCACCCTACCATCAAAGTTAACGGCCCGACTGGCAGTCTTAAGCATGCCCTGATTCACAACGCCTATCCCACGTTGCGCGGCTACATTGATCACATGAATAGCTACTCCTCTTCGGGAGCTGAGTTGGCGGCGGCAAATGGCCATCGTGGTTTTAATTTGATCAGCATTATTCTTAGGCCGAAACTGACCTTTATATACAACTATTTTCTTCGTCTCGGATTTCTTGACGGCCGCGAAGGATTCCTGCTGCACTTCTATCACGCGATTTACGTTTCCTGGAAATACGCGAAGGCTTGGGAAATCTCGCGCCCGCAGGTGCGAAAACCCTGAGAGTGCAAGCAACGTCTTTACGACGACTTTATTCCTCGTAGAGACGTAGCATTGCCCAACGACAACCCTAACCGACCAGGTGGTCGCCCGAGCGGCTTGCCGCTGTGCAGCGTGTCTCCTATTATCAAAAGGACGACGCATATGGCGGACAAGAGACATTCCGTGGTTCCAGAACGCCCAATCTCGGACGTAATGGAAAACCGCCATCCCATCGACTCTGAAAAACACTGGGCAGAGAAGACCCTGCTACCCGCGTTAGATAAAGCTCCAGAAAAACCAATTGGCGCGCCGACCGGTGTAAACCTTGACGAGAATGGCCGAGCTCGCTTTACCACAATTTCTGGTGTTCCCATTCGGCGGCTGTACACACAAGCGGACTTACCTGACGATTGGAATTACGAGCAGTACCTGGGCTATCCCGGCCAACCGCCTTACACGCGCGGCATTCACGCCACCGGATATCGAGGAAAGCTTTACACCATGCGCCAGTTTTCGGGTTTTGCGTCGCCCGAAGAAACGAACGAGCGCTACAAGTATTTGTTGGAACACGGCGGCAGCGGGCTTTCTGTGGCTTTCGACTTGCCGACTCTGATGGGCTACGACTCTGATCATGCGGCCAGCGAAGGCGAGGTTGGCAAGTGCGGCGTGGCCATTGATTCGCTTGAAGACATGGAAATTCTTTTCAGCGGGATTGACCTTGAGAAGACGACGGTCTCCATGACCATCAACTCGCCTGCGTCGGTGCTGTGGGCGATGTATCTAGTGGTCGCCGAGAAACAGGGTGCGGACTGGAAAAAGATTTCGGGCACAATCCAGAACGACATTCTGAAGGAATATATTGCGCAGAAGGAATACATCTATCCGCCTGCGCCTTCCATGCGCCTGGTCGTGGACACGTTCGAATTCGGATCAAAGTTCACCCCGCGTTTTAATACGGTTTCCATCAGCGGGTATCACATTCGCGAAGCCGGTTCAACCGCGCTGCAGGAGCTGACATTCACCCTTTATGACGGCGTCGAATACGTGGAGTGGGCAAAGCGGCGGGGGCTCGATGTAGATGATTTCGGCCCGCGGTTAAGTTTCTTCTTCAATGCGCACAATGATTTCTTTGAAGAGATTGCGAAATACCGCGGCGCGCGGAAAATTTGGGGCCAGGTAATGAGGGACCGCTTCGGCGCCAAGAACCCGCGCACCTGGCTGATGCGTTTCCACACTCAGACCGCCGGTGTGTCGCTCCCTGCGCAGCAGCCGATGAACAACATCGCCCGCGTTGCGATTCAGGCCCTGGCAGCCGTGCTTGGCGGAACGCAATCGCTGCACACCGACGCTTACGACGAAGCGTTCGCCTTGCCTACGGAAGAAGCAGCGCGCATTGCCTTGCGCACCCAGCAGATCATCGCCTACGAATCAGGAGTCACGCAGACAACTGATCCCCTTGGCGGCTCGTATTTTCTTGAGAACCTCACGCTGCAAATGGAATCCGGCGCGTTCGACTATTTCGGCAAACTAGATGCCATGGGCGGAATGGTCAAGGCCATCGAACGCGGATATCCACAAAAAGAAATTGCCGAGGCTTCTTACCAATACCAGCGAGCGGCCGAGGCCAAGGAAAAGATCGTTGTGGGAGTCAATGAATTCACGGTTGAAGAAGAGCCGCCTCATACTCTCTACATAGATGAGAGCGTTGCCCGCCAGCAGACCGCGAAATTGACGGCATTGCGGGCTCGCCGGTCGAACGAGGAAGTGCAGCGCCGCCTGGACGATTTGAAGAAAGCAGCGTCGCGAGAGCCGCGCGCCGAATCAAACGGAAATCTCTCCTCCGATAACACCATGCCTTACATCGTCGATGCAGTCCGCGCCTACGCGACAGTGGGTGAAATCTGCGATGCGCTGCGGCAGGTTTATGGGACCTACACGGAAGTGAGTGTGACCTAAGGAACTTAACCAGTCGGGCGGTGTCCATCCTCGCATGAGGCGTATTTACATTTCCTCGATGGCGGCATCTCTCCTTTTTCTGATATTTTTCGCCTGGTGGAACTATGGAGTGCTCTCTTGGTCCGAACCGCATCGCAAGATGGCATTACGTAATTGGTACTGGCGCCACTTCGGAGATCCTTTTGATAAAGAGAGACACAACATTGCAGGTTTCGATCCGGTAGATTGCTCCGCGCCAACACCCAGTGGAGTCACGACAGGGGACTGTATATCGGCTGCAATTCACCAGCGCCGCGCGTTTCAGAGTCGGGCTAATTTCTGCGGAATCGATTCTTGTGGTGCCACCGGGGTCATCGGAAGCCGAGGTGGAGTTGCGTATCAGGTCGACTTCGACGTGTCGAGCGGCTTTGTTTCTGTCACCCGGCGCCGCTGTCCACTTCCGCTCCAGATCAGAACGAACGACATCGGGTTCGGCCAGGGATATACGATCGAATGTCTGCCGCCCGCGACTTCTGAAGAGCAGTTGGAAGTGCTTCGCGACGATTGGGCGGAGAACAGGATAAACGGGAGGCGGTGACTTCGTGCTAAGCGACCGAGTGCAGAGCTATTTCAACTGCGCACCTGACCGATACCAATGATCTGGTACTTCGAGGATGTCAGCTCCCTGAGGGCGAACGGACCACGGCAGTGCAGCTTCTGCGTGCTGACGCCCATCTCCACTCCGAAGCCGAATTCGCCGCCATCAGTGAACCGAGTTGAAGCATTCCAGTAAACCGCCGCAGAATCGACCAGACCAAGGAACTTGCGCGCATTGGATTCTTCCGCGGTGACGATACTTTCGGAGTGCTTTGTGGAATATCGATTGATGTGTGCGATAGCTTCGTCCGTGTCCCGGACAATGTGAATGGCGATACAAAGCCGCAAGTATTCCTCGGCCCAATCTTCTTTGGTCGCTGGCTTGACATCGATTGCCAGGCTGCAAACTTCCGCGTCTCCTCGCACTTCCACCCCCGCATTGGTCAACTCGCGAACAATTCTCGGCACAAAATCAGCTGCGATGCCCGAATGCACCAACAGCTTTTCCGCAGCATTGCACACGGAAGGCCGCTGGGTTTTAGCATTCAGCACAATCCGACTTGCCATTTCAAAATCAGCCGATTCATCCACGAATATATGGCAGTTGCCGGCGCCGGTTTCGATGACCGGAACTAGCGCATTTTCCATTACGTGAGAAATCAGGGCAGGGCCTCCGCGTGGAATCACAACATCGACGAGGCCGCGGGCCCGGATGAGATCCTGAACGGTTTCTCGCGTGCCGCAGTCCAGAAGTTCGATAGCGCCGGCCGGCATTCCCGAGACCCCGGACATGATTTCGGCAAGACGCTCATTGCTGCGAGCGGCCTCTTTCCCGCCCCGCAGCACGACCGCATTGCCAGTCTTGAGCGCGAGCGTCGCAGCATCAACCGTCACATTTGGACGCGATTCGTAAATAATGCCGACCACGCCCAGCGGAACACGAATCTTACGGATGAGGAGGCCGTTGGGGCGAGTCCACTCCTCCAAGACTTCATTCACAGGATCAGGGAGTGCGACAACATCGCGCACTGCCTTCGCCATCTCGTCGATCCGCTGCGGGGTGAGCAATAAGCGGTCCGCCATTGCTCCAGACAGATTTGCCAATTCAATGTCTTCGGCATTGGCGTGTAGGATTTCCAGCTCGTGCGCCTCCAGAGCATCCGCTATGCCCAGCAGCAATTCGTTTTTCGCTGTCGTCGAAAGTTGCGCCAGCAAAGCGGACGCTGCCCTCGCCCGTTCCAGTTTCTCTCGCGTGGAGATCGCAATTGTCGCGGTGCCCCACATATCAGGCTCTCTCGCCCTTGGGTGGGAAGTATGTCCCAATTTTTCGTGCAATGGCTTTCGAGATGGCCTCAGGATCGTTCCCGTTGACGATGGCGACCCGAACTCCAGCATCGCTCGCCATTTTCGCCGCGCGCAGCTTTGACCGCATGCCTCCGCGACCCAGCTTGCCGTGGCCATTGCACAGCGCTTCCATTGCGGGCGTCAACTTGCGTATGGTCCGAACTAACCGCGAACGCTTGCCATTCGGAGCGTAAAAGCCATCCACGTCGGTGAGCAACAGCAGCCAGTCTGCCTCGACGGCGGTTGCGAGTAATGCGCTCAATTCATCGTTGTCGCCGAACGCGCCCTCCAACTCGCGCACGGAGACACTGTCGTTTTCATTCGCGATCGGCACTACGCCCAACCGCAACAACTGATTGAGCGTGTTCTGTAGATTCTTGTAACGGGCCGGGGATGTGAAGTCATCGCTCGACAGCAACAATTGTGCGACAATTTTCTTCCCAAAAAATAACCGCTCGTAGGTGTGCATGAGCGCGCTCTGTCCGACGGCAGCACATGCCTGCATAAGTGGGACGCTGGACGGCCGGTCTCTTAGGCCAAGATGCGCTATCCCGGATGCGATTGCCCCGGAGCTAACGATGAGAAATTCGTGTTTTGGCAGATCAAGCTGGTCCACCAACGAACGCAGCCGTGCCGTGTCAATCCGCCCACCGGGGGCGATCAGGCTGGTTCCGACTTTGATGACCAGGCGCATAAGCTAATCTAGTACTTTAGCAAACGGACGCGCTTTCTTCGCCAGATATCGTGTTTCAATCCGCTATGTTAAGAGTCAGTCCAATCGAACGTTTTTCGTCCCGGGTGCAGAATTATGCTCGCTTTCGGCCGTCCTATCCCAGGGGGGTTGTTGAAGTTTTGAGCCGTGAATGCGGACTTTCTCACGCGTCAGTCATCGCCGATATCGCTTCAGGAACCGGTATCTTCACCCGGTTGCTGTTGGAAAACGGAAACCGCGTCTTCGGAGTGGAGCCCAATGCAGACATGCGTCGCGCAGGAGAGGAATATCTGGCCGACTACCCCAAATTCGTGAGCGTGTCTGGCGCGGCAGAGGCGACTACGCTTCCCGACCGCAGCGTTGACCTGATCACCGGCGCTCAAGCCGCGCATTGGTTTGATCGCGAGAAAGCACTCCATGAATTCCGGCGTATTCTTGCTCCCGAGGGATATGTGGCACTGTTGTGGAACGAACGCCTAGTGAGTGCGAGCACGTTCGGCACGGATTACGAGAATCTGCTAGTGAAGTATGGCACCGACTATCTCGAACTGCAGAACCAGAACAATGGACCAAATGAGTTCTTTCCCTTCCAGTGCCGCAAGCGGGTGCTGAACAATTGCCAGGTGCTGGAATACGCCGCCCTCGAGGGGTTGCTGCTCTCTGCCTCCTATACACCTCAACCTGGCGAACCTTCTTACGCACCCATGCTCGCGGGGTTGCGGCAAATTTTCGAGCAACATCAGACCGGAGGGTTCGTGCGAATGGAGTATGAAACTAGACTTTACTTCGGCCAGCTTTCGCAAGCCGACTAGGAATTTCTATGGCCTCGAACGTTCAGGAGAAGATTTCGTTCCACATGGATCCGGAGGAGTTCCGGAAACAGGCATACGCTGTGGTGGACTGGATTGCGGATTACTATCAGCGCATTGAGTCTCTGCCGGTGCTTTCCCAGGTTACTCCGGGTGAAATTCGAGCATCGCTGCCCGACTGGGCACCGGAGAAAGGCGAGCCGTTCGATAGCATTCTTCGGGATTTTGAGAAGTACATTCTGCCCGGAGTGACCCACTGGCAGTCCCCCAACTTTTTTGCCTTCTTCTGCAGCAATGTATCCGGGCCTTCGATTCTTGGGGAGTTGCTCTCGTCCGGCCTGGGTGTTCAAGGCATGCTCTGGGCGACCAGTCCCGCGTGCACGGAACTGGAGACCCTAATGCTCGATTGGCTGGTTCGCGCGCTGGGGCTGCCGGAGAAGTTTCTCTCTACCAGCGCAGGTGGAGGTGTGATTCAGGATACGGCTTCGAGCGCGACCCTGTGCGCGGTACTCGCAGCTCGTGAGCGCAGCACCAAATTCAGTTCCAATCGCCAGGGTTGCCGTGGGAACCTGGTCGCATACACCTCAGCACAGGCGCATTCGTCGGTAGAGAAAGCCATAAAGATTGCAGGGATCGGCCATGAAAATCTGCGGCTGATTGAAGTGGATGATAAATTTGCGATGCGTCCTGACGCGCTGGAGCGGCTGATCCAGTTAGATCAGCAAGTGGGTAAGGTTCCGTTCTTTGTGGGTGCCACTGTGGGCACAACCTCTTCGAACGCAATGGATCCTGTTCTGCGAATTGGGCAAATCTGCCGCGAACTCGGAATTTGGCTGCACGTGGACGCAGCGATGTCCGGCACAGCCGCGCTGTGCCCGGAGTTCCGTCATATTCACGATGGCATTGAGCATGCCGACAGCTATTGCTTCAATCCTCACAAATGGATGTTCACGAACTTTGACTGCGACTGTTTTTATGTTGCCGACCGAGCAGCGCTTATCCAGGCTTTAAGCGTGCTCCCAGAATACTTGCGAAACACAGCAACTGAATCCGGCGCGGTGATTGATTACCGCGACTGGCAGGTTCCCCTGGGAAGGCGTTTTCGTTCACTGAAGCTGTGGTTTGTTCTTCGCTATTATGGCATCGAGGGGTTGCAGTTCCACATTCGCGAGCACGTGCGGCTGTCGAAAGAATTTGCTGGCTGGGTTTCAAAAGATGAGCGTTTTGAGCTGGCAGCGCCTGTGCCGCTCAACCTCGTGTGCTTTCGCTTAAAAGCTGGTGACGACGCGAACCAGCGCTTGATGGATTCACTCAACCGTAGCGGTGATCTCTACTTGACACACACTCGCTTGAGGGACCGCATGACCCTGCGCTTGTGCGTCGGGCAGACGAATACCACTGAGCTCCACGTAGAAAAAGCCTGGAGGCGGATTCAAGAAGAAACGAGCCGATTGGACGTATAGTAGTAGAGAAAAACGTTGTTCCAGTTCACATCTGTATCGTTTTAGTTTAAATTAGTGCGCGGTCGTTGTATTCAGTTTCGATCCCCAGAGGAGTTGCCTGTGAAGAAGATACTGCTCGCCGTAATCATTTTCTCTACTCTGAGTTTGGCGCAGGATTCCAGCACGAACTCCCAGTCGGGCACTGTGGCTTCCGCGCCCGCCGCCGATTTGGCCAATGCTGCATTCCGCAATCCCGCGTTGCCGATTGAACAGCGAGTGAATGACCTGGTTTCGCGTCTGACGCTGGAAGAGAAAGTTGCGCAGATGGTGCATACCGCGCCGGCGATTCCGCGGTTGGGCATTCCGCAATACAACTGGTGGAGCGAAGGTCTGCACGGCGCAGCGCGGGAAGGAATTGCGACCGTGTTCCCGCAAGCCATTGGTCTGGCAGCAACCTTCGATCCCGCGTTGCTTCATAAAGAAGCTGATGTTGTTGCCACAGAGTTCCGTGCCAAATACAACCAGAGACTTCACGAAAAGGGCTACTCCGACTGGTTTCACGGGCTGACCGTCTGGTCGCCGAATATCAATATTTTTCGTGATCCTCGGTGGGGACGTGGCCAGGAAACCTACGGCGAAGATCCATTCCTAACCGGACAGATGGGCGTCGCCTACGTGACGGGATTGCAGGGCGATGATCCTAAATACATGAAGGCGCTCTCGACGCCGAAACATTTTGCGGTGCATAGCGGGCCCGAACCCACCCGCCATACGGTTGACGTTCAGGTGTCTGCGCATGATCTCGAAGACACTTACCTACCCGCGTTTCGCGCAACGGTGACTGCCGGCGGTGGCTCGGTGATGTGCGCCTACAACTCCGTGGATGGGAAACCGGCGTGCGCCCAGCCGCTGCTTCTGCAAGAACATCTGCGCGATGCCTGGAACTTCCAGGG
>Ga0137379_10007556_pt1 | contig 10298 bp, 8 predicted proteins | sample SagtaG_18_FD_104812 | JGI IMG/M metagenome (GOLD analysis project Ga0137379, IMG submission 104812) | Vadose zone soil microbial communities from Sagehorn Ranch, Mendocino, California, USA - Sage2_L_80_16 metaG | ecosystem: Environmental > Terrestrial > Soil > Vadose zone | place: USA... | reverse complement strand
GTACAGCGAACGCCTTGCCGACGAGATGGGGCTGTACGCAGACGACGTCGAACGCCTGGGCATGCTCGACCTGCAGGCGTTGCGCGCCGCGCGGCTGGTGGTCGACACCGGCATCCACGCCTTCGGATGGACCCGCGAGCAGTCGATCGCAACCCTGCGTGCCAGCGGCTGCGACGTGTGGCTGGCCGCCAGCGAGACCGACCGCTACTCGGCGATCCCGGGGCAGGCGCTGACCTACAAGCTCGGCCAGCTTGAGATCGAGGACCTGCGCAAGCGGTGGGTGGCTGGCGGGAGTGAGGTCCGCGGCTTCCATGACACGCTCTTGGGGCTCGGGCTGCTGCCCCTGGCCAGCCTGCGTCCCGAGCTGGAGACAGCCAGGAAGGGGCCACGGTGACCAACCCCACCCGGGCGCCTGGGGACCGGGCGGGTTGCAGGAGAGTATGCGCTGGGCGCTGCCCTTGTTCGGTCCGACGCCTGCAGTCGGCGCGAGCCTTTGGGGTGCTGGCTGAGCCGGTGATAGGGCCGGTCGCGCCGATCCTGATGAGCACCTTCGTGTTCGCCGGCGCCGCGCAGTTTGCCGCGCTCAGCGTGCTGGCTGTCGGCGGCGGCGCCGGGCGCCACCCCGATCCGGGAGATCCCGATCGATGAAGTGACCTGCAACTTCATGCGCACCAGCGATAGGGACAGCCCACGGGCATGGGCAACGCCGGCCGGCAGCAGGGATGGCGGGCGTCGCTAGGCGGCTGGGTTTACCGGTGGCTGCGGCGGGTCGGGTCTGCAGCCGGCCTGGGGATCGGGATCCCGATGACGAACATCCGGTCGTGGCGCTCCAGCCTGAATCCGAGCTTCTCGGCCACCCGGATGCTGGCGCCGTGCTCCGGCGCGGTCGTCCAGCTCGGCGTCCGGCCGCGCCGGCGGATGTCGCCGCAGACGCCGGCGGCGCAGGCGGTGCTCCATCCCTGACCGCGGAACCCCGCCTCGGTGGCCACGCCGATGTCCTCGTACCGGTCCCCCACAAAGAACGGGCAGGCCACGGCGACCAGCCGCCCGCCGGCGAACGCGCCCCAGGCGGTGCCGCTGCCGGCGAGCCCGGCAGCGCCGCCCCACGTCTTGCTGATCCAAAGGCTCTGGTCGCTCAGCGCGCCCACCGCGGCGGCGTCGGCCGTCCGGAGCCGCCGGACCATGCCCTGCCCGCGCCCGCGCAGCTCAGGGCGGCGTGGCTCGCCGTCCAGGACGAACACCACCCGCTGCCACTCCCGCAGGTCGGGGAAGGCGGCGTGCAGCAGCGGCGCGAATCGCTCCGGCGCCTCCACGAACCCGCCGACCGGGCCGCGCACCGCGGCTGGGGCGAGCGCTTCCGGGTCGCCGCACAGCGACTGGTTCCCCGCCGCGTCGACCACGACCGCCCGTGGCTTGGGCCAGCGGTCCGCCCAGGCCACTCCGTTGCCCGTCTGGATGATATGCAACCCGACCAGCGGCCCGGGCCGGTCGGGCAGGAACCACTCCCGCAGCGACGTGAGCTGCTCGACCATCAGCGACACCATCGCCGCAGTCATGCGCGCAGCTTGATGAACCCGGCTGCCCAAGGCAAGCGGATGCTGGGATCGACATGTTGTCAAGGTTGAATTGACGATCTCGCTGCGCCAACCCGAGCTCAGCTCGAAGCGCTGGTTTCCCACGAAGGTCGAGAACGACGTCGCGACCTGGACGAAGCTTCCGAGGGCGCCGGCAATTATGGCGAGGAGCAGCAGCGCCGAGTCCGGGTCGAGGGTCAGCCGCACGACCACAAAGACGGTCACGGTGGCGGTGCTCCTGGGAGGCGCTCCCTGGGCGGTCGCCGTGCCCGCCATGACCGCCGGCCAGATGGCGACCAGCAGGTAGATCAGGACCCCGCCACCGATCAGGAGGAGGAGACCGATGAGCTGGACGGCGGCCGTCGAGGTCGATGGTCTGGAGCGGGGACCGCCCTCGGGGCCGTTGGCTGGCCGCACGGTCGGCCTCATCCCGAGATGATCTCCCTGGGCTTGGTGGGCAGGTCAGGGTCGGCCCCCAAGTATTTGTCGCGCTCCTCTGGGGTGAGCTCTCTGGTCACCCGCTCGCGTGCGCGCGCCAGCAGGTCCGCCAGGGATGTCTGGACGTTGAGGGCGTAGATACGGGCTGAGCCATCGTCGCTACCGGTCGCCACCCAGCCACCATCGGAACTCACCGCGGCGGTGTTGATCGGGCCGGCATGGCCACGCAGCTCCGCGAGGGGACGGCCATCGACCGCGTCCCAGATGATCGCGGTGCGGTCCTCGCTCGCGGTGACCACTCGGGTCCCGTCCGGGCTAAAGGCCGCGCCGTAGACCCGCCCCGTATGTCCGCGGAACTCCTTCCCGCGGAATCCCTCGGTCGCCCGCCCGGCGGCAATGTCCCAGGTGCGCGCGGTCCGGTCTGTGCTGCCGGTGATCAGCCAGCGCCCGTCAGGGCTGAACCCGATGGTGGTCAGCGCTTCGGCGTGGCCGGTCACCTCCGCCTCCATCTTGCCCGTCCTGCTGCTCCACAGACGCCAGATCCCGTCGCTGCCCCCGGTGGCGATGCGCTTGCCGTCGGGGCTGAACGCAACGCTCCTGACGGCGCCCTCGTGCCCGATCAAGATGCGCTGGGTCGTGCCGGTATCTGGGCCCTCCGACCGCCAGATTCTCGCCGTCCCATCGAGGCTGCCGGTCACGACGCGGGTCCCCTCCGGGCTGAAGGTGACCGAGGACACCTCCCGGGTGTGCCCGCTCAGCTTGACCAGGATCTCACCGGTCCGAGCGTCACGGATAGCGGCTGTGCCGTCCCAGCTCGCGGTCACGACGCGCTCGCCGTCCGGGCTGAATACGGCGCTCGAGACCTCACGCCGGTGGCCGGTGAGGCGCAGGATGGTCCGCCCCGTGGCGACGTCCCAGATACGGGCCGTGTCGTCGCCGCTGGAGGTCACCAGTCTGCTCCCGTCGGGACTGAAGGCCACGTTGAGCACCGGCCGGATGTGACCGCGCAGCTCCTTCGAGGCTTGGTGAGTGTCCGCATCCCACAGCCGAGCGGTCGAGTCCACGCTGGTCGTGGCGACGCGCCTGCCGTCCGGGCTGAACACCGCGTAGTTGACGCCCCGGGAATGGCCACGGAGCCGAATGATCGTCCTGGCCGTGTCGGCCTCGAAGACCCGGGCCGTATTGTCCAGGCTGCCGGTCAGCACCCACCGGCCGTCGGGGCTGAACGACGCGCTGTACACCGAGTGGAGGTGGCCGCGGAGCTCTGCCATCGACCGGCCGGTCCCCGCATCCCAGATGCGGGCCGTCTGGTCGAAGCTGGCTGTCACGACGCGCCCGCTGTCCGGGCTGAAGACGGCGCTCCAGACCTCGTCGTTGTGCCCTTCGAGCCTGGCAACCAGCCGGCCGGTGGCCAACTCCCAGACCGCGGCGGTCCGATCCTGGCTCGCGGTGGCCACCAAGCGGCCGTCCGGGCTGACGGCAACGTCCCACAGCAGTGCCGCGTGCCCGCGGAGCACGGCGAGCTCCTGTCCCGTGCCGGCGTCCCAGACGCGGCCCTCGTGGTCGAAGCCGCCGGTGACGATCGTGTTGCCGTCCGGGCTGAAGACCGCGATAGGGATTTGGTCGGAATGTCCGCGTAGCTCGACGGATTGCCCGCTCCGGCCGTGGCCATCCCAGATGCGGGCGGTGCCGTCGTCGCTCGCGGTGACGATGCGCTCGCCATCGGGGCTGAACCTCGCGCTGCGGACGGCGCCGGCGTGGCCTTGGAGCCTGGCCAGCTCCCTTGCGGTCCGCGCGTCCCAGATGCGGGCCGTCGCGTCCCCGCTCGCGGTGCCGATCCGGCCGCCGTCGGGGCTGAAGACAGCACTCCACACCCAGTCCTTGTGGCCGCGGAGCTTCGCCAACTCCCCACCGGTCCGCGCGTCCCAGATGCGGGCCGTCGCGTCCTGGCCGGCCGTGACGATCCTGTCCCCGCTGGGGCTGAACACCGCCCCGCGGACGTCGCCGACGTGTCCGCGCATGACCGCCCGGATGCGGCACTCGAGCAGCGCCTGCCTGAGCGCGTTCCGTGCGAGCGGAGTCTCGCTCTGCTTGACCGCCTCGACAGCCAGCAGCACGCTGAGCTCTGGATCGACGCTGAGCTGCGCCATCGCCTCGGTCGCGAGTGCGTTGGAGCGGTCGAGGCGGCCGCGCTGTTCAGCGTGGCGGCGGCGCTCCTGCTCCTCGGCCTGCTGCTCCACGAGTTGGCGCCGCAGCTCCTCGCGCTCGGCCTCCTCCGCCTGCCTGCCCCGCCAGTCGAGGATGGCCGGCGCCAGGACGTCGTGAAATATCTCGTAGCAGAGGACGTTTCCCTGGCTGCTCGCGGGCGGGACCTGGCGGAGGATGCGCCGCTCGGCGAGCTTGCCCAGAACCGGCGCCACGTCGCGCTCCGGCAGGCCGGCGAGCTGGCTGAGGTCCGGGACGATGTGCGCGAACTTCGTGCCTGACGGCGTGACCAGGTAATGGAAGACGGCGGCCGCCACTCGCTGCTCGTCGCGGGACAGCTCGTCCATCGAGGCGTCGAGGTGTGTGCGAACGACGTGGTCGGCGCCTCCGAGCTCCTCGGTGAGTGTGCGTACGCGGAGGACACGGGAGCCGTGGGCCATCTCGGTGTCCCACAGGCGCCGCATCACAAGCTGGAGATAGGGAGTCTCGATCGCGCCCTGGAGCGAATCGACGGCCGACTCCTGCCCGACCAGCCCTCGTCCTCTGGACCTGAGCGCAACCTGCCCGAACCTGACGTCGTCCAGCACTCTGTCGACCAGCCCTGGCTCCAGGCTCACCCGCTCATCGGCTGAGCGCTCGCGGTTGTACGCCTCGAGCGGCCGGGTGATCGCTCGGCGGGCCGACTCCCTGTCCAGATGCTTGACGCGGACGATGTTGTCGAGCAGGTTGGGGAGCCTCGTCTTGAACTGGTCGAGCCAGGCCAGTGCGTCCTCACGGATCGCGATGAGGAAGTTGGCGGGCACCTTGGGACTGGCGGCCAGATAGGCGAACTGGCTGGCGAACGTCCCCTCCCCGTTCTTCTGGCCCTGGTACAGGAAGTATTCCTCGAACTGATCCAGGATGATGAGGATTGGGCCGTTGAGCTGCTCGGCCCAGACCGTCAACGCCTCGTCGAACTTTTCCGGGGCGGATTCGGCGAGTGCCTTGGGGTCGGGATGGACCAGCCGGACCGCCTCCTCGACTCGCTGGCGCAGCTCGCTGAGCGGGTCGCCGCGCCAGTTGCTGACCACCGCTATGGCAAGCTCGGGGACTCCGCGCTCGGCGATGTTCTCCGCCGCGGACCGGCCCAGCGAATGAGCGACGCCGGCCCGGAGCAGCGAGGTCTTGCCGACGCCCGTGGCACCGTAGAGCACGGTCAGCGGGTAGGCGCGCAGGTTGGCGATGAAGATGTCCTGCTCGACCTCGCGGCCGAAGAAGAACATGGCGTCGTTCTCGTCGTAGGGCGTCAGGCCCTTGTAGGGCGTCGGCGGTGAACTCTGGCTCATGGCGCGCGCCCCGCGCCCGCCACGACCGTGAGGAACGCAGCGCGCAGCTTCACGATGTAGTCCTCCAGCGGCACGTTCAGGATGGTGACGTCGCGGTTGCTCCACAGCAGTTGGTCCAGCCGATCGGGGTTGAGCTGAATGGCCCAGGAGGTGGAGCGCAGCTTCTCCTCCCCCCAGATACGGTTGAGGATCACCCGCAGGTTCCAGTCCTGCAGGCCGTAGCCGAGGAACTGGCAGTGGCTGCGGCGGAGCTTGTCGACCAGCGTGACCGGGAACAGCTTGGACACGTCAGTCCTGGCGAGATAGTCGATGTAGTGATCCTCGGTGATCACGAAGCTGTCGCGGCTCTCGTCCTCACGGTTGACCGCACCGTGGATCTTCAGGATGACCGTACGCTTGCCGACCGAGAGCTCCGAGTACCGATTGGGGTCCAGGATCGTGGTCGTCTCGCCCTCATGCGGGTGGTGGACGAACTTGCCGCGGTACTCACCCTCCGCGTCGTAGCTGACCAGGTCGAAGGGCTCGTCCACCTGACGGAATGCGCGCTCCAGCACGTCGTCGTAGTTGGTGGTGACGATGAGTTGGTAGGGCGGGGGGTCGAGATGGCGGCGCAGGATCGTGGGCACCTCGGCGAGGAACTCGTGCAGGGCAGTGGGCGGGTAGTCGCCGTTGAAGAGCTTGCGCAGCTCTGCGTACAGGGGGAAGGCGCCCACCATCAGCTTGATGTACTGGGAGACCTTGAGTAGGTCGTCAGGGTGCTTGCCCTGATAGGCGAACAGCCCGGCGAGGTACTTGGCGAGCTCTTTGCCGCTGGGCAGCCAGTCGAACCGGAGTGGATTCCAGACGTGCTCCTCTGGCCGCCCGCACAGGTTGGCGCCCGCACCGAGGAAGGGGATCACCCGTCCGGCCCGCATCTCGCGCGCGACCAATTCACAGTGGAGGTCGATGGTGGCCGGGTCAGTGATCGACACGCGCCTGCCCCTCGCTGTCGCGGCGGCCCTTGAGCCGGGAGTCATCTAGGCAGTATCAAGCCATACGAGTTAAATGAGTTTTTGAAGAATCGTGGGCAAGCCTAGCGCACAGTGACAATTGTTGGAAGATCAGGCTGTCGGCGCGCTTGGCCCTGAAAGGAGCGGACGTGTCCGGCGTCATCCGGGTGACGGTGTGGAACGAGTACGAGGTCGAGCGAATCGAGCCGGAGGCCAGGGCGGCCTATCCGCGCGGGATCCACGAGGAGATCGCGGCCGGCCTGCGTGGGTGGCTCGGAGATCGGGTGGCGGTGCGCACGGCGACGCTCGACCAGCCGGAGCACGGCCTTCCCCTGCACGGTCCTCGGCGTGACGGATGTCCTGGTGTGGTGGGGGCACATGGCCCATGAGGACGTCTCCGACGCGGTTGTCGCTCGCGTCCACGCTCGAGTTCTGGCGGGAATGGGGCTGATCGTGCTGCATTCCGGCCACCTCTCGAAGGTATTCGTCACCCTCATGGGCACGAGCTGCAACCTCCGCTGGCGGGAGCGCGAGGACCGCGAGCTGGTCTGGACGGTCGACCCCTCCCACCCGATCGCGCACGGCGTCCCGCACCCGATCGTGATCGAGCGCCACGAGATGTACAGCGAGTTCTTCGATATACCACGACCCGACGAACTCGTCTTTGTCAGCTCGTTCAGCGGGGGAGAGGTGCTCCGCAGTGGCTGCTGCTTCCGGCGCGGGAAGGGACGGATCTTCTATTTCTCGCCCGGGCACGAGACGTTCCCGGTGTACGCCCAGCCCGGGGTGCAGCGCGTCCTCGCCAATGCGATCGAATGGGCCCACAGCCCGGAGCCGTCGCTGCTCGTCCTCACAGCCTCACTGGAGTCGCCAATCGGCTGGTTTCGAGGTCAGGGTGGCTCATGACCGCCGACCTGGTCGAGCTGCACCTCGTCGAGCGTTCGCGCCAGGAACCCGGCGACCTCGACCGGCGCTCCGGTGCGGCTGCTGCGGACCGCGGCGAACGTAAGCGCGACCGAGCGGAGGTTGTCCTGGACGTTCGTCTCCATCGGGTCGCCGCCATCGAGCCAGTCCAGGAACTGCTCGATGAGCAGGAGGTGACCCCATCGGCTTCCCTGTAGCAGCGGAAGCCGCTTGCCGCTGCCCTCCCGTCCTGCTGCCCAGGGGCCGGCCGGGTCATAGTCGAACCGCTCGATGCGGCGATGGTCGAGGATCAGCGTGGCGAGCTCGCACTCCGCGCGGAGGTACTCGTCGGTCCAGCCGTTCAGCCCCACCGCATTCGACTTGGCGCCTTCGTAGAAGGCACGACTGCCGTTCTTGAACCGCATGGTGACCAGCGCCTGTGATGGGCCCGCGTAGTGGCCCCAACCGGGGTTCCACGCCTCGGCGTAGACGGTCTCACAGGGGCTGCCCGCCAACTCGGCCAGCACGTCCAGGTGGTGGACGCCCGCCTCAATGAGCAGTGGGTTGCTGATTTCGTGCCGGAACGCTCCCCAGCTCCCGTAGGTCCGGCAGTTGCAGGTGAGGCGCAGCACGAGGTAGTCGACCCGGCCATAGCGGCCGGATCGTAGCTCGTGCCGGAGCGTTGCCTTGTCCTGGGCGAAGCGGTTGCTCATCGTGACGCCCATCTTTCTTCCTGCCTGTCTGACTTTCTGCGCAATCCTGACCGATGCCTCGAGCGTGTCGGCGATCGGCTTCTCGGACAGGATGTCCAACTCATGTCGGAGTGCGAGATCGACGACCGCCTCGTGCGCCGCTGGCGGGATGACCACGGTGCAGAAATCGGCGGGGTTCTCGGCGAACGCCCGCTCGGGGTCCGTGTAGCAGCGCTCGGGTGGTAGCCGCAGATACCGCTGCGCGTTCTGGAGCGCGGCCGGCTCCAGGTCCACGGCTGCAACGACCTTCACACGCCTGTCGCGCACGCTAGGGGAGAGGAACTCCCGGCACCAAGCGGCTCCAAAGCCCCCGGTCCCGACTTGGATCATCCGGTAGCTCAACCTCACCTCCAGCCACCGATGACGTCCACAACCGTTCCTGCCAGGATGAAGCACTTGGCAGGATTGAGTAGTCTACCCGAAACGTTGCGGCCTGGGACTGAAAGGGAGGCGCTTCCGTGCCCGCTCGATCGTCCGCTGGTACAGCTCGGCATAGCCTTGCGCCATGGTGGTAGCCGAGAAGTTGCGCTCGACGGATCGCCGGCACTCCAGTGGCTCGATCGCACTGACGCGGTCGAGGTAATAGGCGAACTCCCGCTCGTTGTCGGCCAGGAAGCCGTTGACACCATGCTCAATGATGACGGGCATGGCACCACGCCGCATGGCCACGACCGGGGTGCCAGAGGCGAGTGCTTCGATGACGGCCATGCCGAACGGCTCCTCCCACCGAATCGGCATCAGCATGGCCCGGGCGCGTGCAATGAGCCGCCGTTTCTGGTCGCCACCCACGCCACCGAGCCAGGTGATCTTGTCGTTCTCGTGGACGCGGACGGAGCCCAGGTAATAGGCGACGTCCTTGTAACCGTGGAAGGGGCTGGAAGGGTCCTCGAGCTCCTTGGAAAGGTGGTCCGGTGACTCGATGCCGCCCACGGTCCCGGCCATCTGCAGCCGGTGACCGAGCTCGCTGCAGATCCGCGCGGCGATGTCCTGGCCCTTGTCATGGGCGAAGCGGGCCAGGGTGATGAAATAGTCGTCCTTGTCCTTGCGGAAGTCGAAATCGCTGACGTCGATCCCGTTGTGCACGACCCCCAGGCTCTGCTGGCGCACATTTTCAGGGGCGCGCTGCATCTGCGGGCCGGAGATCCCATTGAAGAAGACCTGGTTGCCGCCGTTGAACCGGCGGTAGAACCTGCTGTGACCGGCGAGGTCCCACTGCAGCGTGTGGAGGACCGGCGGCGCGTCGGGTCCGAGCGTTGCCAGCATGCTGGGCCCCACCACCTCGAGGACGTCGTGGACGACGTCGATTTCGGGCGTTGTCCTGATGGTCTCAATGACGTCCTGCATGTGCGTGTGAGCGATGCCAATCGCGTCGGAGTACGGCGCGGCGATGTGGCGGAGTTGTCCTTCCTCGAAGGAGTAGTTGTACCGGTCGACGGTGATTCGACTGTCTCGCACGGTGCTCAGCACGACACTGTGCCCGAGCCGGCGCAGCTCCGGGATGAGGTAGGACAGCATGTTCTCGACGCCGCCGTAGCTCGATGGCGGCACGGGAAGCCACGGCCCGGCGTTAACCAACACCGTGAGGGGCATGCACGCTCCGTTTCGATGGGAGGGGAATTTGCGAGAACGGCCCAACCGGCGGGGATCTAGGGCCGGATCGACGGGCGACTATGTCGATCGGTCGAACACGACATTTCCGGTCTCCTGGGTGGGAGGCAAGCTGCTCGGATTCGGCGGACCATACCACCACCCCATGGCGCGCCGTCGCGCATCCTGACCTTCGATATTGGATCGAGGCTGAAGCCGAACGCCTGGCTTCCCACGGTCACGTCCCTTGACGTGGTGTACGACAAGGTGGCGGCAGATGTCGCCTTTGTGGACGTATCGTGGTGGCGCTGGCGCGTTCGAGATCGAGTGGCGGACGCGGACCTATGCGCGTACGACGCTGCGCCATACGGCCGGAGCCTGTGGGTGAGCGCCCGGGGCGTGAGGCAGGTCAAGCTGTGGCGCGTCGACCGGTGTCCCGCCAACGCCGACTACTGGCGCGTCGACGACCTCACCAACCAAGGCTGGGCCTGCTGAGGAGAGCGCGCGGTGACGTCTCGTGACCGG
>Ga0137379_10007554_pt1 | contig 10301 bp, 9 predicted proteins | sample SagtaG_18_FD_104812 | JGI IMG/M metagenome (GOLD analysis project Ga0137379, IMG submission 104812) | Vadose zone soil microbial communities from Sagehorn Ranch, Mendocino, California, USA - Sage2_L_80_16 metaG | ecosystem: Environmental > Terrestrial > Soil > Vadose zone | place: USA... | reverse complement strand
CCAAACGGAGGATGGCCGCACGCGGCTTGAAGTGCGCGTCCAACACGAGACTGTCTGGCTGTCGCTGAACCAGATGGCCGAGCTGTTCCAGCGGGACAAATCGGTCATCTCGCGGCACATCAACAATGTGTTCGACGAGGGGGAAGTGGTCCGGGAACGAGTTGTTGCAAATTTTGCACCAAGTGCCGCCGACGGCAAGAAGTACCAGGTCGAGTTCTTCAACCTCGACGTCATCATCTCCGTTGGTTACCGGGTGAAGTCGCAGCGGGGCACGCAATTTCGCATCTGGGCCACGCAGCGGTTGCGGGAATATATCATCAAAGGTTTCACGCTGGACGACGAGCGGCTGAAGCAACGCGGCGGAGGAAACTATTTCGAGGAGTTGCTGGCGCGCATTCGGGACATCCGGTCGTCGGAGAAAGTGTTTTGGCGCAAGGTGCTGGAGATTTACGCGACCAGCATTGATTACGACCCGAGCACGGAGGCGTCGCAGCAATTCTTCGCCACGGTGCAGAACAAGATGTACTGATTATTTGGCGCAGAACTGCCGAACCTGTTAAATGAACTCAACGGCGTACTCGCGGCATGAATGAAAAACGAGACAACCAGGCCCCTGTAGGCCGGCTGCCCTCAGCCGGCGCGGATGTAGGCCCGACGCCCTCACCGGTCGATGTAGTCGGTGCGCCCTCACACGGCGTTCCCGATCCCAACGAACCATCCCCGCGCCGCCTGCGCCGGCTCCATCGCGTCTGGCCCGACCGCGATGGCAACATCTCTTACCTCGTGACGATGTGCGTGGATGGCCGCATCCGCGTCCTCGACAACGAGGACACGTTCCAACGCCTCGTTTCCTTCATGCTCGACAGCCCGCAACGGTATCGCTGGTTCGGACGCCGTTTTGTCGTCATGCCCGACCACATCCACCTCATCGCGCGCATGGGCTACGATGCCGTTCGCCTCGGCCAATGGATAAAGGCATTGAAGGCCGTGGTGGGCGGTTTGAAACGCCGTGAGGAGCGCCCGGTGGGGGCACCGGGCCTACACGACCACGCGTCCGCCGCTGTAGGCCGTGTGCTCTCACACGGCGACCCCGCGTCCCCACCCGGCGACCCTGTAGGCCCGGTGCCCTCACCGGGCGTCCCCCTTCACCCCCACGAATTCACCCGCACCAAACGCTCCTGGCGCTGGCAGGACGGCTTCCACGACCACAAATTCCGCTCTCCGGAAAGCGAATCCCGCAAATGGGAATACGTTTGCCTGAATCCTGTTCGTTACCATTTGGTCCAACGTCCCGAAGAATGGCCGTTTGGCGGCGAGATATTTTACGACGACGCCGGCGGTCCGCGGTTGGTCCGCGGCACGCCGCCTTTGTTGGAGACGGGAATCTTAATCGAGGAAGACCGAACGCCGCGTGAGGGCACGCGGCCTACAACATGATCGCCCAACGTGAACCTGTAGGCCGTGTGCCCTCACACGGCGCAACCCCTGTAGTCCCGGTGCCCCACGCGGCGTCCCCTCTAGTTCCACCGTGCGCAGCTCGCCCAGCCGTCGCAGGTGGAGAAGGATTTTGACGCTGCGGTGAGGGAATTGAAAAAGTTGCCCAAGTCCAAACCCAAGGGAGGCAAGAAAGAGCCATGAAGGAGCTACCAAGATGTTGCCGGATTCTGCCAAAAGCCAAGCTTGCTTCAGGCTGCTGGGTGGCCTTATGCCTTTGGTGCATAGTGGCGGGGGCGCGGACCGCTGCCGCCGCCTCCGCTCAAGAGTCCCTGGAACAGATGAAGGTTGCCGATGGGTTCGAGGTCAGGCTCGTCGCCAGCGAGCCGGAGATCCGCAAGCCGCTGTCCATTACTTTTGACCAGCGCGGGCGGATGTGGGTGATTCAGTATTTGCAATATCCGACGCCGGCGGGCTTGAAAGCGGTGAGCGTGGATCAATACCTGCGCACCAAATATGATCGCCTGCCTGAGCCGCCGCCACGCGGACCGAAGGGCGCAGATCGCATAACTATCTGTGAAGAGTTCGACGCTGAGGGGCGGGCCCATAAGTTCAAAGATTTTGTCAGCGGGTTGAACCTGTGCTCGGGCATGGCGCTCGGTTATGATGGAGTGTTCGTCCTGCAGGCGCCTTACCTGCTGTTTTATCCGGACCGCAACCGTGATGACGTGCCCGATGGCGCACCGGAAGTTTTGCTGACCGGTTTTGGGATGGAGGATGCGCATGCCGTCGCAAATTCGCTGACGTGGGGACCTGACGGCTGGCTTTACGGCGCGCAGGGCAGCACGGTGACGGCCAACATCCGTGGCCTCGAGTTCCAACAGGGTATCTGGCGTTATCTTCCCCGCGCGAAACAATTCGAACTGTTCGCCGAAGGCGGCGGAAATACCTGGGGGCTGGATTTTGACGAAAACGGCGAAATCCTGGCGGGGACGAATTTCGAGGAGAGCAAACTGCTGCACCAGGTGCAGGGCGGCTATTATGTAAAGAATTTTGGCAAACACGGCGCGCTGCACAATCCTCATGCCTACGGTTACTTCGGCCACGTCCCCTATAGCGGCTACCGCGGCGCCCACATTTCCAGTGGCGGCGTTGTCTATCACGGCGGCGCCTTTCCCCTTGAATTTGCCGGCGCCTACATCTTTGCCAACGTCCTGGATCATGCGGTGTATTGGGCGAAATTGAAGCCGCAAGGCTCAAGCTTCACCGCCAGCTTTGGCGGCGCTCTATTGAAGACGGAGGACGAAACGTTCCGCCCGGTGGATTGCGAGGTTGGCCCCGACGGCGCGTTGTATGTGGCTGATTGGTGCGACAAGCGCGCCAGCCACGTTGATCCACTCGACACCTGGGACCGCAGCAAAGGACGGATTTATAAAGTCCAGCATCGCAGGGCGCTTCCTGGGATTTCCCCGCAAACCGGAGGCAGTCAACCCGCATTTGATCTCAATCGCTTCTCAAGCATGAAACTGGTCGAACTGCTGTCGCACACTAACAATTGGTTTGAGCGCGAGGCTCGACAGATTTTAGCCGAGCGGCGAGACGCGAGTGTGGTTCCACAGTTGCGCCGCCGGATTTTTGAGTCACGAGAGCCGCGTGTTGCGCTCCGCTCGCTTTGGGCCCTTTACGTTACCGGCGGGTTCGATGAATCACTCGCCGCCAGGTTGCTGAGGCACTCTAATGCAAACGTTCGCGCCTGGACCGTCCGTTTTCTGGGCGACAGGCGCGAAGTGTCGGACTCGATCCAACGGCAACTGGTCGCGGTGGCGCGCGAAGATCCCAGTCCAATCGTCCGCCGGCAGCTTGCGTGCAGTGCCAGGCGTTTGCCTGGCGACGCAGCGCTGCCGAGTCTCGAGAGTCTGCTGCAGCGGGATGAAGACCTGGCTGACCCGCACTTTCCTCTGCTGCTATGGTGGGCCTTGGAAGACAAGGCCATATCGGAGCGGAACAAAGTTGTGAAAATGTTCGCTTCGCCGGCGATGTGGCGAAGACCCATCCCGGAAAAGTTCATCATTGAAAGATTGGCGCAACGGTATGCTGCCGAGGCCAAGGACGATGATTTTGCCGCTTGCACCCGGCTTTTGGAGATGGCGCCCAGCTCATCCTCAGTGCATTCGGTCCTGGATGGGATCGAAAAAGCACTGGCAGGGCAGCGATTTCAGAAAATCCCGGCGTCGTTCGAGAATTGGTTTGCGAAGGAGTGGCCCACGCATCACGAAGAAATGAATTACGTGCGATTTGGTCTGCGGTTGGGCAGTGAACCGGCCTACCGGGCTGCGCTGAAGATGGTGGGTGATGAGAATCGCCCAGAGGCCGACCGCGAAAGTCTGCTCGAGGTCCTCGGCCAGGCCGGCAAAGGGGAGAGTGTGCCGGCGCTGCTTGCAATTTTTGAGAAATCCAACTCCGAACGGTTGCGACGGGCGGCGTTGGAAGCTTTGCAACATTTTCCCGAAACCGGCGTGGCCGATACGATAGTAAGAATCTACCCGCGGTTGAGCACTGATCTGCGCGCACGCGCCCGCAACGCGCTGTGCAGCCGGCCAGCCTGGTCATTGGTGCTGGTAAACGCCGTAGAGGCTGGAGGCATTGATCCGAAAGAGGTCACGCTTGACCAGCTTCGACAGATGGCTGGGTTGAAGGACGCCGATTTGGACCAGCGCATCGAGAAGCGTTGGGGCAAAATCCAATCCAGTTCGCCGCAGGACAATCGCAATTCGATCAATCAACTCAGGTTGGTCCTCAAGCCTTCCGGAGTGGTCGGACGCGAGGCCAAAGGCGATGCCGTCGAAGGCAAGAAAGTCTTCCAGCAAGCGTGCGGACTTTGCCATAAGCTTTTCGACGAGGGCGGCGCGATCGGCCCAGACCTAACCGCGGCCGACCGCAAGAACACCGATTACTTGCTGGAGCAGATCGTCAACCCGAGCGCCTACATCCGCCCAGAGTACGTCAGCTACGAGGTCGAGACGAAGGATGATCAGTCCATCAGTGGCTTGATGGTGGAATCCACGACGGCGGCGGTGACCTTGCTCGACCGAAACAACGAGCGCCACGTGTTTGCCCGCGAGCAGATACGCCGACTCCAGGAATCGCAGGTGTCACTCATGCCGGAAGGCTTGCTGGAGGCGCTGCCGCCGCAACAGGTCATGGACTTGTTCGCTTATTTGCAGGGAGATCGTCCAATCGCCTCTAGCACGACAAACCAAGGCGCAGGGAAGCCCGCTGAGTGAAAGCCAGCAGGGGTCCCGAGGTGAAACGAAGACCCGCTACAGCTTGTGGTGAAGACCCCAGATGCGAAGCAGTTCGCGAGAAGCGGCTGCGAAACCAGCCGTCAGCTTGATCATTTGGAAGCCCGCCAGTGTCCGGTGCAGGCGCTCGTAATGACAATCACGCACAAGCACGGGAATAATCTTGTCTTCATACCGGCTTTGGTTTAAGGCATAGGACAGTTCGCGCTTAACCCAGATGGATTCCACGGCCGAAGGGGACAGGATAACGAGGAACCAGTCGCAACGCTTCAGCGCCGCGCCAATCTCATGCTGCCACTGCTGCGCCCCGCGGAGGTGGGTGCGGCTGTACCAAACAGCCACTCCCCGCCTGCGCAGCAAGCCGGCGATTCGATCGGCCCACTTCCGGTCGCGGGTGGCATGCGATAAAAATACCTGTTTCGGAGGGCGCAGGTCGCGTTTCAAGAATTGGCCGGTGCGAGTTCAAACCCATGCTTGATGTATCCAGTGATCTGGCGGACAGCACCGGGAAGATCTTGCCCGAGCTGTATCAGTGGAAACCTTTTGAGGATCCATGGGATGTCCTTGGTCGGCTTCACGATCACAGGAATCAGCCGGCCCTTGAAGCGGGCCGACCCCAGAGCGTAGTCAACCTCATGCCGAACCCAATCCGATTTCATCGAGTCCGGGGAAATCAGCACCACCATTGCATCCGACTCTTGCAGAGCCTTGCCGATCTCCGAGGCCCAGTTGTCACCGGGGAAAAGGGCCTCCGCAGGGTCCCAGGTCTTGAAGCCGGCGTTGGCCAACCCGGAGGCCAGTTCCTTCGCCACGTCGCGGTCCTCAGCAGAATGACTTACAAACACTTTCATGACTGCTGTTCAATTCGCTCTCTTGCCAAGATACGGACAAAGTACAGGCAACAGCGCATCGCGTCAACGTCTCCCTGCCTCCTGTCCGGCCTTGCTCCGAAACTCCCCAGAAAGCTCGCCACCGAAAAAATGGTTGCGAACTCATCCCGAAAGTCTGCCATACCGCCCCTTTCCTTCTCAGGCGTACTGATTCTCAAACGAAGCAGCCGGTTCTGGCAGTTCATGTTGGATTTCTTTCAAGCGATAACCAAAACCCGGGCCAAGAATAGAGGAAAGATTCAGCCGGCCATTTCGCCGCCGATAGAGCCCCGGATGAACGGCTGCTTCCGGGAGCGAGGCCTCAGGATAGAACTGCATCGCGTTGGTTTCCACGCCCATGATCGTGCCGACATGGGCAGCCAGCAGCACATGCGGGATTTGGGCGAGCATGGGATTGGTCAGGTCCTGTACCATTAAACTCAGACCGTGCGCCTTCGCCCAACAGGCGCTCAATAGAGCGCCCGTTTGCGTCTTGCACGTCTTTAGGGCCACACCGGTCCAGCCCAGCTCACGGCCAAGCTTGATTGCCTTCCAATCATGCGCGCTCTCATCGAGGAACAGAGGTTTCCTCGAGGAAACACTATGGACATCAATGCGGTGCCGTTCGAGGTCGTAAGGAAAGGGCTGCTCGACATAGAGAACCATCTCAAAGAACCGCGCGAATTCCTTGCGCAAACCATCCAGGATTTCATTGACGTACGGCGGAGCAGCCACGGTGCAGTTGAAATCGGCGCTAAGCCATTCGACGCCGCCGGCGGACGCAATCTCGGCGACCGTCACAAGCCGTTGAAAATCCCAATCGCCGTCGTTGCCGCGAAGTTTGATCTTCAGACATTTCAGTCCATCGCGCTGAATCCAGTCGGTCAACACCACCGGATAGCCATCGTTCGGTTCAGCCCCGCTTAATTCGGACCTGGTCAACAAGTCCAGACCGCCCACAAGATGCCACGCCAGGAGTTCATTGGCAGGATTGCTCGACAGAAAATCTCGTGGATACCTATCCTTAAAGCTGACTCCTAATCCTTCCACGGGAACAAGCAAATCACCAAGGTTGCGGTTCATGAACTCGGGGCCGTAGGTCTCATAAACTGGTCTTTGGAGTAACTGTCCGTAGGCGTCATGTAACGCCAGGTCAAAGACCGAGCAACAGATCAGGGCCGCCAGCCAAGGCATTGGTTCGGATTCTTCCTGGTGTTGCCGGTTGAATTGGCCGAGCAAGGAGGGCAGGATTTGTTGCTGGAAATCGTGACCCACCTCGATGGGATGACCCTTAGTCTCAATGTTCGCCCACGCGTCCGCAAGCCTCACGCAAAATCCTTTCATCAGCTCGCAACCATGAGCGTAAGGTTTGCCTGGCCAGGCCCATTGAACAGCCAACGGCGTTTCACCCCAGCCCTCGGCGCGCCGCCCCCGGCTGTCCGCGACCAGGACCTGCGACCGCGCGCAGATAACCTCAGTCATTACCTCCGAGCCAAACTTAAGCGGCACACGAGCCCGGACTGGCAGGAAATACAAAGTTACTCCGAGCACTTGGATGTCCGTCAGCTTAGCCATTGAAGAAACCTAAATCTCGGGTCTTGGGCGGCATGAATGCTTCGCGACAGCATGATGGCGATGGGTCAATCCGGGAGCGGCTTGCCCTTTGTTTCTGGCGCCAGCCAGATTAAAGCCAGCCCCAGCAAATAAACCAGCGTGACGACGGCGCCGGCCTTTGCGTAACTCCCCGCAAAAGCCGCAACCAACTGGCCTTGCAGCAGCGCGCCGCCCGCAGCGAAAATGCGGCCGAAGTTGTAGCACAGGCCCTGGCCAGTCGCGCGGACGCGCGTGGGAAATAGCTCCGGAAAGTAAAGCGGAAACCAGCCGTAAAACGAAGCCGTTGCCGCACTCGCGAAAAACGCTGTGACCAAGAAGGCGCGGCCAAATTCCGAGATCCCGCGAAACATGAAACCACAGAGAAGAAGCGAACAAAGGCAGAGCCCGAAAAAAGCTGGCCGCCTGCCGAACCGCGCGGCAAAGAGCGGAGCGATCACGCAACCCACGATCGCGCCAAAACCCTGGATCATTTGGGTATCAGCTTTGGCCGCAGGATTGCCCCCGGCCACCAATTGGTCGGCCCAGAGCGGCAGCCAGGTTACTGAACCCCAAGTCCCGATGAGCGCTATCGAGGCCAACGCGATGGCCAGCAGTGTGTTCTTGAGCAACCGCGGAGAAAAAATTTCCCGAATCGGCTGCGCCGCACGCTCCTTGACAGATTCTTGCCAGCGCTCCGATTCGGGAACAAACCCGAGGACAAAAAACGCCAGCAGCGCCGGTGCTGCTCCAACGAGGAACATCCAGCGCCAGGAACTCTGGGTAACAGAGTGCAATCGGGCGGTGACACCCGTCAATAGGAACCCAAAATTTGCCGCCGAGCCAATTGCGCCGGCCAATAAAGGACGCCATCGCTCCGCCCAACATTCCATCACCAGGGCGACGCCCAAGGCCCATTCGCCTCCCATGCCTAACGCCCCAACAAGACGCAAGCCGCCGAGTTGCCAGGGCGATTGTGCGAAGTAACTCAGACCGCTAAAGAGCGAATATGTCAGGATGCTGACCGCAAGCGCTCGCACTCGGCCAATGCGGTCCCCCAACCAGCCGAACACAACCCCTCCACCAGCGGCGCCGACAAGGAAGCAAGCCGTAATCCTGGCCATCCAGGGGCCCACCTGCGCGTCGTTTGCGTTCCCCAGCAAACTGAGCAACGCTGGCCGCGCAACAACCGGGAACAGGCCGATCTCAAATCCATCGAACAACCAGCCCAGAAACGCGGCGATCAAGACCAGCAAATGCCCCGGTGAAAGTGACCTGCCGGTGGCTATGCCAGCGACTGCTCCGCCGTCGGATTGGGGTGCAAGCGACTCAGCCACTCTCATAGCAGTCCCGCTGTCTCCGGGAACCCGCACATAATATTCAGGCATTGGACAGCCTGGCCACTGGCGCCTTTGAGGAGGTTGTCCTCGGCGCTCATCACCAACAACCGGCCAGTACGCGGGTCCAGGCGCCAGGCGATCTCAATGACGTTCGTGCCGATCACGTTCTTCGTGTCGGGCAATGCCTCATCCTCAATCAGGCGCACGAATGGTTCGTTGCCGTAGGCGCTCTGGTAGCACGCAGAAATGTTTTCGGCCAGTTCGCTCATCGCTGTGGAGTCGGCGAAATGCTTCGCAGGCGCTAAATAGAGCGTGGTGAGGATACCGCGATTGACCGGGATGAGGTGTGGGGTGAATTGAATGGTCACCTGTTCGCCGGCGGCGAGCGAGAGTTCCTGCTCGATTTCCGACAGGTGCCGGTGCTTGGGGACACCATAGGGCCGGACACTCTCGTAGCACTCGACGAAGAGGTAATCCCGTTCAGCTTTGCGCCCGGCGCCGCTCACCCCGCTGAGCGAGTTGGCAATGATACCAGTCGCTTTGACCAAACCGGCTTTCAACAACGGCACAGCCGGCAATAGAATGCTGGTTGGGTAACAGCCTGGACTCGCCACCAGCGAGGCCCTTTGGATTTCCGCCCGATAGACCTCCGGCAAGCCATAAACCGCGCGGGCCAACAAGTCCGGCGCCGGATGTTCATGCGCATAAAACTCCTGGTAAATCGCGGGACTCTTCAGGCGGAAATCCGCGCTTAGGTCAATGATTCGGCAACCCAGTTGAAACAACGGTGCGGCGAATTTGGCGGCGACCCCATGTGGCAACGCCAGAAAAATCACTTCCGCCTGCTTGGCGAGCAGGTCAGCCTCGGGTTCGCTGAAGCGCAGCGTCCGCGCGCGCGGATGATGGGCGAACCGTGGGAAGACTTGCGCCAGTATCCGCCCGGCGTATTGGCGGGAGGTCACTACCTTCAGTTCCGCCTGCGGATGCGACAGGAGCAAACGCACCAGTTCTTCGCCGGAGTAGCCCGACGCGCCGACGATGGCGACTGTCTTGGTGCTCATTCCGGTGGTAGATGGTAGATGGTAGATGGAACGATTTGTCCGGAGCGTTCTAAACCCTTCTGCCTTCTATCTACCAGCTACCATCTATTGTCCCCAACTTCCATCTTCCATCTTCCATCTTCGGTCCCTTTCACCGCTTGCTGTACTGGAACCGCTTGCGCGCGCCCGGCTGGCCGTATTTCTTGCGCTCTTTCATTCGTGAATCGCGCGTCAGCAGCCCTTCGGCTTTCAACGTCGGCCGCAGGTTGCCGTCCACCGAGAGCAGCGCCCGCGCGATACCGTGCCGCACGGCGCCGGCTTGACCGGTCGGGCCACCGCCTCGGACCGTGATCCGGGCGTCGTACTTGCCAGCGGTGCCGGTTACGGTCAATGGTTGGATGGCAACGACCCGCAGCGTTTCCGTGGGGAAGTAGTTCTCAAAAGGCCTGCTGTTGACCAGGATTTTGCCGGTGCCGGATGCCAATTGCACGCGAGCCACGGCCGTCTTGCGGCGGCCAGTGCCCAGATATTGAGGCATTTTGGTTTCGGGAGGTTTGATGTCAGCCATGCTAGGTGGGATATGGGATATGGGAGGCCTGCAATTCCATCTTCCATCTTCCATCTTCCATCTTCCACTCCATGATAGTTGAGAGTTGAGCGCTGTGATGCGTCAGCGTGTTAATTGGCGGGGGCAAGGGGTTCGGGTTTTTGGGCGGCGTGGGGATG
>Ga0137379_10007552_pt1 | contig 10302 bp, 6 predicted proteins | sample SagtaG_18_FD_104812 | JGI IMG/M metagenome (GOLD analysis project Ga0137379, IMG submission 104812) | Vadose zone soil microbial communities from Sagehorn Ranch, Mendocino, California, USA - Sage2_L_80_16 metaG | ecosystem: Environmental > Terrestrial > Soil > Vadose zone | place: USA... | reverse complement strand
TCAATCTGCTCTTTCGGATGAATAAAACAGGGCTGCGGGACAAGGTTACGCCCCTTTTGGGGATCGAATATAGCTTCCAGTAATCAGCCAACGCCCCCAATCCACCACGAAGACACGAATACGCCAAGGATGGCGAAAATCTCGTGATTCTTCGCGCCTTAGCGGTGAAAAAAGCCGTGTCCTACGGAAACTGGGCGTCAAGGCAGCGACGCTCCAGAAGCCACGCAACCAGAGAGACAAAATCTTGAAGTTGGAATGATTGAGGAATGCTGCCCTCCGCTCGCGCCCCTTGATAGATTTCCGCCGGGCTTCGCTTCCCGTTGAACTGCGCGACCAGAGGAGCGATCCATGGATCGACCTTGAGCGCCTGCGCGAACGGCTGCGCGGTCTCCAGCAGGGTCTCCCCCGGCACGAGACTGCCGTCCACGACAACGTGGGTTACCCGCACTCTCAGATTGGGTGAGAGATCTGGCAGGCAGCTCGCGATCTCTTCCGGAAAGGCCGGCCTCCCCTCGCGGCCGTGCCACTCCAGCAACCACTCGAAATCGGATCCCTCAGTCGTGTCAAGCGCGATTCTCCGTCGTGTTGTCCAGGGCCCCCGGTCCCCGTATGCTCCGCGGTGCAGCAAGATAACACCGTAGACTATCCGCTTCGCCCCGGCTTCTTGAAATGCCTGCTTCAGCCGCTCGATATCGGCTGGACCCCAGGTCTCTCCTCGTTTGGCAAGATCCAGCGCCAGTTGCGCGGGGGATCTCTCATCGGCAAATCCAAAGAGCACGTTGAATTCACCCTGCGCGGCGCCCAACCATCCGCGCGCACGTTCTTCAAACAGACCTTCCTCTGTATCGAGTCCCGTACAGAGGATGTAAGAGGAGCCGCCCGGGCGCAGATGCGCCGGCAATCCTTCGATGATGCGCCGGACCACGGCTTCCCCGGTCTCGCCGCCATCGCGCCAGATCGCAAGCCTCCTCACATTAGGCATGTAAGGAGGGTGCGCTACAATGCGGTCGAAAGTCTCTTCCCGAACCGCTTCATAGAGATCCCCCTGCAAGACGGAGACATTGACGCAGCGATTCAGCCAACTGTTAAATTCGGCGTACTGCGACGCCCGTGAGGTAAGGTCGGAAGAAACTGCGCGGCCGGCAGTGCGGCTCAGAACCATGGCCCCAATTCCGGAGCCCGAGCAGAGATCCAGGGCGTTCTGCGCCGGTTTCTTGCCGATCAAACGCAGGAAACGAAGGGTCCCGCCGAAGATTGCCGGAAATACGATGTCGGGAGGCGGAACAAATGGGGACCCGTCCGGGCTGTCATGACGGTCCGAAGCGATCCAAAAGCCGGCGACCGGGTAAAAGAAAACCGGCGTGTAGTACTCCTCGATGCCGCCGAAACTCCCGGTGCGGAGGAGGCCTGCGGTAAGGAACGAATCCAGCACACCGCGGTCCAGCACACGCTCCACTTCCAGGCGGGGCAAACGCTCCACAAAAAGGAAAAGGCGCACAAACAGAGCGAAGTGCTCCGGCACGCGTCCAAAGTCGATCTCCGCGAGGTCGACCGAGCCAATATCGGACATCTGGCTTATCTTCAGGATCCGGCAGACCGTATCTTGGTCAAAGCGGGCGTCGCACAGAACCGATTCCAAACGCGTGAGATCTGCTTGCGCGCCGATTCGAAGAGGAAATTCCCACGAAGGTTCCATCAACCTAACCGCTCAGCAACGGGAGGAACTCGTACAGTTTGTCTCAGATTTTCCACGAACTGAAAACCTGGCCACGAATTGGACGAATTATACGAAACGTGCTAGCCCGCCTGGCCGGGAGAAGTTTCGTGGAATTCGTGGCGAGTTTTTCGGCCGGGCGGTCGTGCAGGGCCGTCCCTACGTCCTTTCTGTTTCTTCGAGCATACGTTCCACAAACAGAAAACCGGTAGGGGCGACCCTGCACGGCCGCCCGTCTTTACATCTCCGGCTACTTCATTTCATCCGTCAAAATCGTCATTGGTCACTCGTCATTCGAAAGCGACCGGAGTCAGAACAACATTTCGGAAAGAGACATCCCCATGATCCCCCTGAAGCATGAGCGGGCCCGGCTCCCCCTCGCGGCTCTCCAGAGCGCCTCCGGTAATACCCGGAATCTCCTTGTCGTTTATCACCGTCTTGCCGTTCAAAACGACCGTGACATAACGGCCAAGCAACGTGATGTCGTAGGTTTGCCATTCTCCCGCACGCCTGGCGGCGTTTTCGGTAGGATCGATGAAGCCGTAAAGCCCGCCGATGAGATGGCTTTCGGGCGGTTTTCCGAAGTCGTCCTGAATCTGAACTTCATAACGCCCTCGCAGATAAACCCCGCTGTTGCTCTTGGGCGCAACATTGAACTCCAGGTGCAGCTTAAAGTCCTTGAACTTCTGCTCAGTCACGATGTCGCTGGAGGGCATCTTGTTTTCCAAAAGCCCGTTTGCCACTTTCCACCCATTTGGCAGCTTCGCGTTTTTCAACTTCCATCCGGTCATATCCTTGCCGCCAAACAATGTGACCGGACCCCCCCATTTGGGATGCGCCGGTTTGGGCAACGCCGGAGCAGCCACTCCGAGCCAGCCGAGAGTGCGCCCGTCTTCTCCCGTAGTCGTACCCCGCAACTGTCGCTTGCTTGCGTCGAGGCCGCCCTCGAATACCAGGTCGGTCTTCATGTTTTCGTATTGTGGAGGAAGAGAGAATTTCAGCTTGTTGGCGCCAAAATCGATTTGCTTGATGGGCCGCGCGCTCCCCACGCGTCCGACAAACCGGCCCGCCAGTTTTCCTTCCTTCCGGGTGACCTCTAACCAGGAGGGATAGGCGTCCCCACCCGTCCCCACAGTCAGGTCCCAGCGCCCTACGATGTCTTTGTTATCGTTCGCTGGCACGTCCCGGATCGCGTTCCCGCCAAGAACCAACAGGCAAAACAAAACCGGCAGAGACAGTTTCCGAGCCATAGCTCCATCTCCTGGATGAGATTTGCCGTTACAGTTTAGTAAAAATCCCCCGAAAAACAAACCACCGAAACGTCACCCACACCGGCCTCGGACTTTAAGCGTGAAACCACAGATGAACACAGAGACAGCCGAGCCGCAACCAAACTATCTGCTTAGCGTTTTCTTTGCGTCCTTCGCGTCTTAGCGGTGAAAGCGCTGTCCGGAATTAACCGCGAAGACGCGAAAGGGCGCAAAGAATCCGCGAAGAAGAATTCTTTCCAAGCGGCAAAGGATTTGCACCTCAGTAGTACAGATGAACGCAGATCTGTGTCCATCTGTGTTTATCTGTGGTTGCATTTCATTTTCTGTGGTTGCATTTCATTTTGTGTAATTGCAGCTGATGTCTAATTGACCGCGAACGTTTGTCTCCGTAGTATTCACAGATGCACTCATTGATAGACCTCGTGCGGGCCCACGGCTCTCTCGTCGTGCTTGCCGCTTCGTTTCTTGAAAATGCGGGCCTTCCGCTTCCCGCATTCGCCGTTCTGGTGCTGGCAGGGTGCCTGGTGGCAGAGGGCCCCGTCTCGTTGCCTCTGACGTTGCTTGGCGCGACGGCCGGCACTCTGGCCGCGGACATGGCATGGTTTTACTTCGGCCGCCGTAGAGGGCGCCGTACCCTGTATCTGTTCTGCAAGCTCTCCCTGAATCCCGACTCCTGCGTGGGCCGCACGGAAAAGCTCTTCCGTTCACGCAGCACGGCGACGATCCTGACCTCAAAGTTGATCCCAGGCCTCAATACCCTTGTTCCGCCTCTTGCAGGGATTCTGAAGATGCCCGCATGGAAGTTTGTCCTTCTGGATGCGGCAGCGAGCGTCATCTGGGCCGTCCTCGGAGTGGGGTTGGGTATCGCCTTCGGCGTGGGGATCCTTTCTCGCCTGGAGAGCATGCAGCGTGTTCTATTTTGGCTGCTGGTCACACTGTCGGGGGGCTACGTCGTATCCAGACTTCTTTACGGGCGCTATCTCGTCAAACATTACGCGGTGCCCAAGATTGACTCGGCAGAGCTTCTGGAAAAGATCTCCTCAGGGAATGAAGTTCTGGTCGTGGATCTGCGCACCGAATACGCCTTTCTGCGTTCCGACGTGGCGGTGCCCGGAGCCCTGCGAATCCCGCCGGCGGAGTTTGTTCAGCACGTACACCGCCTGCCTCCGGAGAAGGAAATAGTCCTTTACTGCACGTGACCCAATCAGGCTTCGAGCGCCAGTCTGGCGCGCGTGCTCCTGGATCGTGGTTACAAGAAGGTTTGGGCCCTGGACGGAGGATTCGAAGAGTGGTTGCGGCGGGGACACCCGACAGCACCCAGGCCGAGTTGAGAGGATCAATGAATGGGACCCGTCGCGCGGTTGCCGCGGTGAAACTGAAACCTGTGGATGGTGGCGGCAACTGCGGGGCGCGAGTTCTGCAGACCCGCCGGCACGGTCCTGACGACTCTTCCCTTGCAAATGACGTTGGCCGGCGGCTGACCGCCGACTTTTACGGGAAGCGTGAAGTTCATTTCCACCGGCGTATCGGGTTCGAGCAGACTGTCCACCCAAAAGAGCACGCCGGTACGGCTGATGTTTTCCGTGTGTCCCTCGCGCCACTCGCCCTCTCCGATCGCGCGATAACGTACCGGCATGTGCACAGAAAATCGCGTGGCTCGCTGCACGTCAGTCTTTTCTTGGGCCGATCGCTGTCGCTCACTTGTACAGCCGAGCGACCCACTCTCCATACCCGTTGTACAAAACCGTCTTCCCCGTTTCGGCCTCCCGCTCCGGAATCTCCCAGCCACGTGGAATTGTTACGGAAGCCATTGCCCATCCCCGGGAAAATTTTTAGTAATGCTAGCACAAACCATTGGCTTGTTAACCACAAAGAGCGCGCTCGTTCGGAGTTCAGCCTTTAGCCTGCCCGGGCTCGGGGCAGGCTGAAGGCTGAACTCCAAACCACTCATCTTGCTTGTGCCGGTCGTGGGCTTCGTCGCCTCCGCAATGCTTCTATTTCTGGCTCCTGGTCTCGCGATCACCAGCCGGTTCGGAGGCAACTCCGACTGGCTCGTCCGGCGACTCCGGCGCCGCCCCTCGTAAAGCTTATTTCGTCAGAACTTCCAGCTATAAACGTGACTGTAAGAATTATATTGCCGTATTTATGAAAACGACCACTAAAACCAGGGAGATTCCGGTTGAAATTCGGACGCCGGAGAGTCTACGCTTCTGACGAAGATGGCGAAAAAGGTGCGACACTTGAGATTCGCTTTCGGTCTGGTTCTGGCCGCGGTCACGATCGAGCCCGGCTTCTCTTCGGAGTCATTCAAAATCTACGTCCGCAATCCGGGAATGACGACGCGCAACCTCGGGCGCTTGTCGGCCGCGAAGCTCTATTCCCTCTCGCTCTCCGTCCCTTCGCCGCTGACGCTGCGAACGTCTGTGGTCCGCGTCACTATCAAGGATCCTCACACTCTGATTGCCGCAAAGACGCTTCACGTTGGCGATCCAGATCTCTACCTTTTTTTCCGGCCGATAACCGATGGGGACGTCTATCTCGCGGTGGATTGGAAGGGCCCTGCTCGGGCGCCGCTTGAAATCGATGTCCTCTGCATTCCCTGGTCCCCGAAGCCCGGAGATCCCGGAAGACTGGAAGCCGAACCTAACAACACCTGGCGGCAAGCCAACCCTATCGAACTCGGGAAAACCATCTTCGCGACGGCCGACGACGCTCCTTACATTGCCGTCGGGGAGGAGCGAGAGATCGAAGTTTGGGACCGCGCAGTGGACTGGTACCGCCTGGAGATACAGGATCCCCGGCCGCTCCTTGTTTTCTTCGAAATCGACATCCTGGATCGCGACAACATTCCGGTGGACGTCTCCGTCTATCGTTTGGAGAACGGCAACATTGTCGCGCACGAGGAGGGAATGGACCCGGTCAGCGCGCCCCACGAAGTCCAGGCGCTGCCCGGAAACAAATTTACGACGCGCCTGCTGCGCCAGGGGACGTACTTCGTTCGGGTGGCCGCCAGCCATCCCGCCTACAGCTTGCGCACGCACGTCTACGATCCGCCTCCCTATTCGGATCCCCGTCTTGCGGTGCGCGCGGGCATGGATTACCTTGCGGCCGCGGGGGACTCCTGGCACGCCAATACCCCGCGGCGCGGTGGAATAACGGACCGCGTGGCCAATTACCACGCCGAAACGAGCACCTGTATCGCCTGCCATCCCACACATTTCACCACCCGCGCGAATCTGGCTGCCCAGGCCAACGGCTATCCGATCCGGATGCGGAAGGAAATCCAATTTCTCACCGAACGTCTTTACAACAATCCGCGGCCTTTCTACGGCTTCCCGGAGGCCTCCTGGTCCCGCCTGATATCTGCTTCGGCCAACGTCCTGAGCCGTCTGGCCTCGCTCCTCAACTACTTCGAGCACAACATCAGCGGCGAACAGCGCCCGAGCATGATGAAGGGTGTAGCAGAATACCTGAAGCTCTATTACCGCGATCGCACGACCCTGCCGCCGGATGAGACTAACGGAAACACGCCTATAGTGAGCACCTACGAAGTCGCTTTTTACAGCTGGATGGTCTTCGATGAGATGTTCCACCGTACGGGAGATGTTGAATACGCGTTGTATCGCGACCGCGTGAGAAACCTCCTGGAACAAAACCGCCTCACGAACATGCTGGACCTCTGCTATCAGACCATTGCTCTCAGCACGATAGACAGGGAGGCTTACAAAAAACAGATATCCGCAAATGGGGAGCGGATCCTGTCACTGCAGAGGCCCAGCGGCCAATGGCCGATGCTCTTCGACGCCGGCGCGCCCGAAGCGGAGTTCCAAACCGGTCACTGCCTCTACACGCTGGCGCTTGCGGGGTACCCGGCCAGTGACCCACGCATCGCGCGGGGCCTCCGGTACGTGCTTTCGCGCCAGCAGAGTTTCGGCGGCTGGTTTGATCCTCTGCAGTCCTACGAGAACTTTCGCACACCCTTCCGCGAAACCCAATTCGCGGTCATGGCGCTGTCGCAGTACTACAAAGGCCCAGGCGCCCGGGGCTGGAACCTGGAACCGTCGAAGACCGAATCCAACCCTCCTCTGGACTTGCGGCGCGGTCTTTCCTCCGTTCTCACGGATCTCGACGAAGTGTGGGAAAAACCCGCCGCCGCCACGGAACAGAAGATCGTTTCTCTGGCAAAACACCCCGAAGCCCTGATACGACGGGCGGCAATGGAGTCACTCGGTCGCACCGGAGGAGAGCGCGCGGTTCCGGCGCTGGCGCGCGGCCTCTCCGATCCTCAGAAGATCGTTCAGTACAGCGCTGCCTGGGGTCTCCGGCAACTGGCAGGCCGAAAAGGACTCGGGATAGATTCGATCTCCGCCGCTCTCTCCAGCCAGGACGATCGGACACGTTGGGGAGCCACGCGCGTCTTCGCAACGCATTTCTCATACCTTTCAGGACACCTCGAGCTGGCGCGGAAGCTCGTGGAAATGATGCGCGATCCTTCGCCGGTTCTGCGCATGCAGGCCTGTAAAGCCCTGTGGCAGTGGTGGTACTGGAACGCGGACACCTCTTTTCGCGATCGCGTGGAGGACACATTCCTCGAGCGCATGGCGGTGGAGCGCGACCCGTGGGTGCGGCGCAACTTGACTGAAGGTTTTTATAACATTTGTGACGAGAATGTGCGTTACCTTTACAACAACTGGATTGCGTTGCTCGCGCGTCCCGAAGATCGCGAACGAGCGACTCGAGGCCATCAGGCGTCAGGGACGGCTCAGGCCCGCAAGATCGCCCGGGCTCTGGAGCAGGGCCTGGATCCTGCGTCACGAAACGGAACGTCTTCAAGGTACGACGCGAGACTGCTGCTCGACGGTGTCCTCACAAGCCTGACCCAGTTCCATCTGCGCCACAGCGACCCCGCGCACCCGGAAGTCTTCGCCCGCATCGGCAATGACATAGAAACTATTAAGTTCTATCCCGAAGCAGCAGCCCTCCTGGAACCCGCGCTCGTGAAGCTGGTCCACCACAGCTCCCCGGCGGTGCGTGAACGCGCCATCCAGGCCGGCGCCATCGTGCGTGACAATTCCCTGCCGCTGTACGCCCCCGCCGTGGCTCGGCTCCTGGTGGATCCAGAGCCCAAGGTCCGTGAGACGGCCTTTCGGTTTTACAAGACCTTTCCCCTGCCGCTCGAAGGAGAGGACCGGCGGGTCACGGTGGCATTGCTGTCGGATCTGCTGCGTTCCAGCTACCGGACCGCGAGGCTTGCAGCCCTGGACCTGGTGGCATCTTCCCGGGGGAACCTCGCTCAGGAAATCAGCCTGGCCGAAACGGTGAAGGCCCTGGCCGTCCAGGAGGAGGCCGAGTTGAGCTCCGCGGCGTTGCGCGCCGCGATGACCTTCCCGTCGCTCATGCAAGACAGCGAGACGCTTTCCGTCCCCCTCCGGACCCTGCAGAACGCCGTGCAGAAAGCTTCATCGGCGCAAGTCCCTGAAAATCTGCTGGCGATCTCGCTGGAAATCGCGTTCACCCAGACAGCCCTTTCCAAAAACCCGCAAGTGGCGGATTTGCTGGACCAGTTCATTGCGCGGCGCGACACATCTCGGTGGACACTTCTGCTCGAGCTCGCGGAAAGGAACCGTGCGGTCCTGGGCAGCCTGCAGATGCTCAGCCTCGTCAGCGACGCGATGGTCTCGCCGGACGAATCCCTGGCGCGCCGGGCGCGAGACCTCGTGCGCAAAAACCCCTCGCTGGCCCGCAATCCCGGCATTGCCGCGGCCCTGGCAGAATCCGTGGAAGGCGAGGCCGCACTCTCCAGGCCTTCAGACAAAGCAACGTATGCGATACCAGGCCCCAAAGGAAACGCCTCCCCTGCCACGGTCCCGCTGGACTACGGTTTCTTTGTCCAAAGGGTCATGCCGGTGTTGGGAGCGAAGGGGCCAGACGGCGCGGCCTGCGTCTATTGCCATGCGACGCACACCATTTTTCGATTGAACCCGCCGCCCAAACAAGGGGATTACAGCGAAGCGCAACTGCGCGAAAACTACCGCTCCGCATTGAAGGTCGTCGATCCGGACAATCCTGAGAACAGCCTGATACTGCGAAAGCCGCTCAGCACCGCGGAGGTGGAAGGAACCCTGGGCACCGGCACGCTGGCGCATGGCGGCGGCCAGCGCTGGAACGGCGCCGATCATCCAGCTTACAAGACCATTCTCGATTGGATCCGCGGCGCTAAACTGACTTCCAACCGCGAGCCGTGAGGTCGCGAGAAAAAATGTAGCGCCGGTTTCCAGCCGGCAAAGGTCCTGTTGACGCCAAAGGAGTTGTCGAGGCTCAGATGCCGGCGAGACGCCGGCGCTACGATTTTTCCTCAAGTTCTGAGATTCGGGAGCGGGTATGTCTCAACTGGCCGGGAAAACCGGAATCATTTTCGGAGTTGCCAACAAGCGGTCCATCGCCTGGGCGATCGCACAGGCCTGGGCCAGAGCCGGCGCGACACTGGCTTTCACCTATCAGGGGGAGCGCCTCAAGGAGAATGTGGAGGAGCTGGCCGGCACGTTCGGCGCCGACACCCTGCTGCTCCCGTGCGACGTCACGAGCGACGAACAGATCGACCGCGTCTTTGCGGAGGCCGGCCGCAAATTCGGCAAGCTCCACCTGCTTCTGCATTCCGTGGCCTTTGCTCCCAAAGAGGCCCTGGAACGAGAGTTCCTCAACACCAGCCGCGAAGCCTTTCGCATCGCTCACGATGTAAGCGCGTATTCACTAGTGGCGCTGGCGCGCGGCGCTGCGCCCCTCATGACCGAAGGTGGGAGCATCATCTCGATGACGTACCACGGATCGGTAAAAGTCATCCCTCACTACAACGTCATGGGCGTGGCGAAGGCTTCCCTGGAAGCCTGCACGCGCTACCTCGCCTACGAGCTCGGCCCGAGGAAGATTCGCGTCAACTGCATCAGTGCCGGACCCATGAACACCCTCGCCGGCCGCGGGATTTCAGGTTTCACCGAGATGCTGAAACACCATGAGGCACACGCACCGCTGAGGCGCAACGTCCTGCCCGAGGAGTTGGGCGCCACCGGAGCCTTTCTCGCCAGCGACGGCGCGGCAGCCATTACGGGCCAGGTTCTGTACGTCGACTGCGGATACGAAATCATGGGAATGTAGCCGAATGACGAATGACGAGTGACGAATGAAGAATATTCGCGGCGCGATCGTTTTCATTCGTCATTCGTCATTCGTCATTCGAAGGTGACGCGATGAAGCCTGAATCCTATTTTGAGGATGCCATCCTCCAGTTTCACAAATTGAAGGACCTTGCCGACAAAGCTC